>JAABUZ0100008994.1_pt1 | contig 11561 bp, 9 predicted proteins | sample 5562091 | NCBI WGS metagenome assembly JAABUZ01 (sample SAMN12813069, study PRJNA571459) | rock metagenome | isolation source: Antarctica rocks | place: Antarctica: Victoria Land, Linnaeus Terrace sud | collected 2015-12-21
AGCCGGCGGTGCCGCCGCGCGCCTGCGCGAGCGCCTTGGGCGCGGCGAGAGCCCGGCCATCGAGCGCGATCGTGCCGGTGCAGCGCGCGCCGGGCGGCAGGAGTTGCAGGATCGACAGCGCGGTCAGCGACTTGCCGGAGCCGCTCTCGCCGACGAGGGCCAGCGTCTGCCCGGCGTCCACGCGCAGCGACACGCGGTCGACCACCAGGCGGTCGCCGAAGGCGATGCTGAGGTCCTCGATCTCGAGCACGGCGCTCAGGCCCCCTTGCGCGGGTCGAACGCATCGCGGACGGCCTCGCCGATGAAGATCAGCAGCGTCAGCAGGCCGCCGAGCACCACGAAGCCGGTCGCGGCCAGCCAGGGCGCCTGCAGGTTGTTCTTGCCCTGGCTGACCAGCTCGCCCAGCGACGGCGAGCCCGGCGGCAGGCCGAAGCCGAGGAAGTCGAGGCTCGCCAGCACCGTCACCGAGCCCGACAGCGTGAACGGCAGGAAGCTGAGCACGGCCACCAGCGCGTTGGGCAGGATGTGCCGTGTCATGATCGCGGCGTCGGACACGCCGAGCGCGCGGGCGGCGCGGACGTAGTCGAGGTTGCGGCCGCGCAGGAACTCGGCGCGGACCACGCCGGTCAGGCCCATCCAGGAGAACACCAGCAGGAACAGCAGGAGCAACCAGAAGCCGGGGGTGACGATGCTGCCGAGGATGATCAGCATGTAGAGCTGCGGCATGCCGGACCAGACCTCGATGAAGCGCTGCAGGAACAAGTCGGTCAGGCCGCCGTAGAAACCCTGGACGGCGCCGGCAGCGATGCCGACCACGGAGGAGACGAGCGTCAGCGTGAAGCCGAACAGCACCGAGAGGCGGAAGCCGTAGATGACGCGGGCCAGCACGTCGCGGGCCTGGTCGTCGGTCCCGAGCAGATTGCGCCAGGAGGGCGGCGCCGGGGCGGGGACGGGCAGGCCCTTGATGACGCTGTCGTAGCGGAAGCGGATCGGCGGCCAGATCATCCAGCCATGCGCCTCGATGAGCGCTTGCAGCGAGGGGTCGGTGAAGTCGGCCTCGGTCGGCAGCAGGTCGGGGCCGAACGCGTCCTCGCTGTAGTCGCGCAGCACCGGGACGTAGAGCCGGCCCTCGAACCAGACGGCGAGCGGTCGGTCGTTGGCGATGCCCTCGGCGGCGAGGCAGAGCAGGAACAGCGCGGAGAAAATCACCAGCGACCAATAGCCGCGGCGATGGGCGCGGAAGATGGCCAGGCGGCGGCGGGTCAGCGGCGTCAACCGCGGGCCTCGAAGTCGATGCGCGGGTCGACCACGGTGTAGAGCAGGTCGCCGACCACCTGCAGCACGAGGCTGAGCAGGGTGAAGATATAGAGCGTGCCGAACATCACCGGGTAGTCGCGGCGGATCGCGCTCTCGAAGCCGAGCAGGCCGAGGCCGTCGAGCGAGAAGACGATCTCGACCAGCAGCGCCGAGCTGAACAGGATGCCGATGAACGCCGCCGGGAACCCGGCCACGATCAGCAGCATGGCGTTGCGGAATATGTGGCCGTAGAGCACCCGCCCTTCGCCCGCGCCCTTGGCCCTTGCGGTGACCACGTATTGCTTTCGGATCTCCTCGAGGAAGCAGTTCTTGGTCAGGATGGTCAGCCCGGCGAAGCCGCCGGCCACGAGCGCCACGGTCGGCAGCACCATGTGCCAGGCGTAGTCGGCGGCGCGCGCCGGCCAGGGCCAGGTGTCCGCGCCGCTGCTGGTCAGGCCGCGCAGCGGGAACCACTGCACGACGCTGCCGCCGGCGAACAGCACGACCAGCATGATCGCGAACAGGAAGCCGGGGATGGCGTAGGCGACGAGCACGACCGCGGAACTGGCCACGTCGAAGCGGGAGCCGTCGCGCACCGCCTTGTGGATGCCGAGCGGGATGCTGATGAGGTAGACGAGCAAGGTGGACCACAGGCCGAGCGAGATGCTGACCGGCATCTTTTGCAGGATCAGGTGGACGACGGTGTCGTCGCGGAAGAAAGAGCGGCCGAAATCGAAGCGGAGATAGTTGCCGACCATTTCGATGAAGCGTTCGCCGGGCGGCTTATCGAAGCCGAACAGCGTCTTGATCTCGGCGATCTGCTTGGCGTCGAGGCCGCGGGCGCCGCGGTAACTGCCGCTGTCGCTCTGGGCGCCGGTGATCCGCGCGGTGGCGCCGGGTCCGCCGCGCGCTTCGGCGACGGCCTGCTCGACCGGGCCGCCGGGGGCGAACTGCACGATGGCGAAGTTGATGGCGATGATGCCCAGCAGGGTTGGCAGCAGCAGCAAGAGCCGGCGCAGGAGGTAGGCGCCCAACCGAGGATCCTTCCGTTCGAAGCTCTTGTTAGCGCGCTAGAAGGGAGACCGCTACGCCCTCCACTGACCGCGCTCTCACCGACTATGGCAGGGAACGCTCTGGGGAGTCATTGAGCCGAGCACTGCCCTGTTTGGAGGGCGCGCCGCTTCGCGAATGAACGCGAGGCCGAAGGGGTCGGCGCGGACTTTGGTCTTAACCGTTTGTTTGCTTGTTTCGTTCAAAGTTCCACCATGGTGATCGCAGCAAAAGGCAGCACGTTCGATTGCACGATCTGCGGTGATGCCGCACCAGCGCTCGATGTGGTCGATTTCAACAAATCCTGTGAGGAGCAGAACGGAACGTTCCTGCCGCTCTCCGGCGAGCCGATCTACTATTGTCGCTGCCCGAGCTGCGGATTTTGCTTTGCACCTGAAATGGCGGCTTGGCCGGTCGAAAAGTTTGCCGAGAAGGTCTATAACGATACTTACGTAGACATCGACCCGGACTATTGCGAGGCTCGACCGCTCGGCAACGCCGACCTGCTCGCCAGGCTGTTTCCGGATTTAGTCCCGCACCGCCACCTGGACTACGGTGGCGGAAACGGCCTCCTCTCAGAGACCTTGCGTCAAATACGCTGGAATACGATGAGCTACGACCCGTTCGTCGATAAGTACGTCGATCCCACGATGATCGGGAGCTTCGATCTCATCTCCGCTTTCGAAGTCTTCGAACATGTCCCCGACATCAATCTCGTCCTTGATCAGCTGGCCTATATGATGCGCGAAAAGGCCGTCCTGCTGTTCTCGACGATGACTTCCGACGGCGACATAAAGCCTAACAGCCGCCTGACCTGGTGGTACGCGTCGCCACGCAACGGACATGTGAGCCTCTACAGCATGGAAAGTCTCGCTGTTCTCGGCCGGCGTCACGGGTTCGGTTTCGTCAGCCTGAGCCGCGGTTTGCATCTTTTCCTTCGCTCGACCGCACCTGAGTGGGCGCGCCATCTCTGCCGGGAATAGCGCCAGAGAGGTCGAAGTGTCAGCGGCCCAGCGCCAGTCTGATCTCCTCCAGCGCTTCCGGGTCCTCGATCGTCGGCGGCACCGGAGCCGGCTCGCCGTTCGCCAGCTTGCGGATCGTCCCGCGTAGGATCTTGCCCGATCGCGTCTTCGGCAGCCGCGCCACGACCCGCGCGTCACGGAACGCCGCCACTGGGCCGATCCGCTCGCGCATGAGCGCCACCAGTTCGGCCACCAACATTGCCTCGTCCCGCCGCACCCCGGCCTTCAGCACCACCAGGCCCAGCGGCACCTGCCCCTTGAGCGCATCCGCCGCCCCGATCACGGCGCATTCGGCCACGTCGAGATGCGCTGCAAGCACCTCTTCCATCGATCCGGTACTCAGCCGGTGTCCGGCGACGTTGATGACGTCGTCGGTGCGGCCCATGACCCAGACGTCGCCGTCGGCATCGATCTCGCCGGCGTCGCCGGTGCGGTACCAGCCGGGGAAATCTGCGAGGTAGGCGGCGCGGTAGGCGGCTTCGTCGCGCCACAGGGTCGGCGCGCAGCCCGGCGGCAGCGGCAGGCGCAGCGCCAGGTTGCCGGAGCGGCCGGGCGGCAGAACCTGACCGGCCTCGTCGAGCGCCTCGAGGTCGTAGCCCGGGCAGGGTCGGCCGCCGGAGCCGGGCTTGAAGGCGAACAGGCCGAGGCCGCGGAAGCTCGCGGTGATCGGCCAGCCGGTTTCGGTCTGCCACCAATGGTCGACCACGGGCACGCCGAGCTTTTCGTGGGCCCAGGTCGCGGTCGGCGGGTCGCAGCGCTCGCCGGCCAGGAAGAGCGTCTGCAGGGCCGATAGATCGTAGCGCGCGAGCAGGGCGGCCTCCGGGTCCTGCTGTTTGATCGCGCGCAGCGCGGTGGGCGCGGTGAACAGCGCCTTGACGCGGTGCTCGGCGCAGACGCGCCAGAAGGCGCCGGCATCGGGGGTGCCGACCGGCTTGCCCTCGTACAGGATCGAGGTCGCGCCGACGAGGAGCGGGCCGTAGACGATGTAGGAATGCCCGACGACCCAGCCGACGTCGCTGGCGCACCACCAGGGATCGCCGGGGCCGATGCCGTAGATCATCGCCATCGAGTGGTGCAGCGCCACGGCATAGCCGCCGGTGTCGCGCACGACGCCCTTGGGTTTGCCGGTCGTGCCGGAGGTGTAGAGGATATAGAGCGGGTGCGTGGCCGGCAACGCGATCGGGTCTATCGGCATGGAGGACCGCTCCATGCCATCGTAATCGAAGTCGCGGCCCTCGATCATGGTGGCTTCGAGCATCGGCCGCTGCTTGATGAAGCAGAGGCTCGGCTTGTGCGCGCTCATCTCGATGGCCGCGTCGAGCAGGGGCTTGTAGGGAACGACCCGGCCGGGCTCCAGGCCGCACGAGGCGGAGATGATGAGTTCCGGCTCGGCGTCTTCGATGCGCTTGGCCAGTTCTGCGGCAGCGAAACCGCCGAAGACCACGGAGTGGATCGCGCCGATGCGGGCGCAGGCGAGCATGGCGACGACCGCTTCCGGGATCATCGGCATGTAGATGACGACCCGGTCGCCCTTCCCGATGCCGTTGCCGAGCAGGTTGCCGGCCAGGCGGGCGACGCGGCCGAGCAGTTGGGCGTAGGTGATGCGCTCGACGCGGCCTTCCATGGCGCTGTCCCAGATCAGCGCGACCTGGTCGCCGCGCCCGGCGCTGACGTGCCGATCGAGGCAGTTCTCGCTCATGTTCAGCCAGCCGTCGGCGAAGTATTGGCCGAAGGCGCCCCTTGCGGGGTCGAAGCCCCTGGTCCAGCGCGTGCGCCAGAGCAGGGCCTCGGCCCGTTGCTCCCACCAGCCGACCGGGTCGGCCTGCCAGGCCGCGTATTCCGCTGCGTAGGCGTCGTTCGGCGTGGCCGCCATGGGTCCCCTCCCCTGTTTTGCCGGTGATCCTGCATCTGGCGGGTGCGGTGTCAAAGCGGCCGCACCGTCACCGACGGTGATCGAACTGTCACACCGGCGGGCGGCCAATCCAGCTACTCAGCTTCGCCGTGCGCGGGATGCGGCCCAAAAAGGGGATCGAAATGCCAACGTTGAAAACCCTCCTCCTGGCCGGTGCGGCCGCGCTCGGCATGATGGCAGCCGCAAGGGCCGACGGTTCGCGCGCGACGGCGCAGCACGTGCTGCTGATCAGCGTCGACGGCATGCACGAGGTCGACCTGCGGCTCTGGATCGCCGCGCACCCGGCCGGCGCGCTGGCGGCGCTGTCGCATCGTGGCACGACGTTTAGCAACGCCTACACGACCGCGCCGTCCGACAGCTTCCCCGGCATGATCGCGCAGGTCACGGGCGGGACGCCGAAATCGGCGGGCGTGTTCTACGACGACAGCTACGAGCGCACGTTCTTTGCGCCGGGCTCGAAGTGCGCCGGCACGCCGGGCGCCGAGACGACCTACGCGGAGAACCTCGACAAGAGTCTCGCCGACGTGACCGGCGGCGGCACGCTCGGCCAGCCGCTGACGCAGATCGACCCAGCCAACCTGCCGCTGCGCCTGGTCGGCGGCGTCTGCTCTACGGTCTATCCGCACCAGTTCATCCAGACGAACACGATCTTCGAAGTGATCCGCGCCCATGGCGGGCACACCGCCTGGTCGGACAAGCATCCGGCCTACGAGATCCTGAACGGGCCGTCCGGCCAGGGGATCGAGGACCTGTTCACGCCCGAGATCAACTCGCAGCTGCCGGGCGCGCCGGCGGGCCAGGACAACACGACGAGCTTCGCCGGCGTGCGGGCCTATGACGCGATCAAGGTGCAGGCGGTGCTGAACCAGATCGACGGCAAGAGTAGCACCGGACAGGTGACCAGCATCGTGCCGTCGATCTTCGGCATGAACTTCCAGGCGGTCAGCGTCGGGCAGAAGCTGGCCAAGGCGGGCTTCGGCGACAACGCGGCGCTGATCGGCGGCTACACGGACGCCAACGGCACGCCGGGCAACGCGCTTGCGCTGCAGCTCGACTTCATCGACTCCTCGATCGGCAAGATGGTCAGCGAGCTGAAGCTGCGTGGCCTGTATGACAACACGGTGGTGATCGTCAGCGCCAAGCACGGGCAGTCGCCGATCGACCGCACGCTGCGCCGGGCGCTGGCCGATGCCTACAACACGGTGCTGGCCAACGACGCTTATGCGTTCGACGTCGCCGACGACGTCGCGCTGATCTGGCTCGACCCGGCCAAGCGGACGCCAGCGCTCTACCGCAAGGCGCTCGCCGACCTGCAGGCCAACAAGGCAGCGCTCGGCATCCGCTTCATCGCCGCGCGCGAGATCCTGGCCGAAATCTACCGCGACCCGTTCACCGATAGCCGGACGCCGGACTTCATCGCCGTGGTGGAACGTGGCGTGATCTACACGGGCGGCAGCAAGCTGGCCGAGCACGGCGGCGTGGCCGACGACGACCGGCACGTGGCGATGCTGGTCAGCGCGGCCGGGCTTGGCGGGCGGACGGTGAGCGAGACGGTGTTCACGACGCAGATCGCGCCGACCATCCTGGGCGCGTTCCGTATCTCGCCGAACGAGCTGAAGTCGGTTCGGCAAGAAGGCACGCCGGCGCTGCCGGGGCTTTCGGGCCGCGACCGCGACCGCGACCGCGAGGACTAGGTCGAGGCGGCGCCCCTGATATGGGGCGCCGCTCTCGTGTCCTTGCAGGTCGGTGTTGAACGTGCAATTGACGCTCAACAAAGCTTGAGCGTGCCGTCCATGGGCTGCGCTCACAGGGAGGCACGATGACCGCCGCAGAAATTGCCCGGATCCAGACGGATCCGCGATTCAGGGAGCTCGAGCGCAAGCGCAATGCGTTCAGCTGGACGCTGTGCCTGATCATGCTCGCGGCGTATTTCACGTTCATCCTGCTGGTCGCGTTCGGCGGCAAGCTGGTGGCCACTCCGGTTTGGGGCGTGGTGACGCTGGCGTTCCCGATCGGCCTGGGCGTGATCGTGCTCGCGATCGTGCTGACGGGCGTCTACGTGATGCGCGCCAATGGCGAGTACGACGATCTGACGCGGCAGCTGGTGTCCAGCATGGCGGGAAAGCGGTCGATCCTATGAAGCGCATTATCGCCGGCGTCGGCGCCTCGATCCTCGGGGCCGGAGCGGCCTACGCCGCGGGCGCGCTCGACGGGCCGGTGCAGCAGCAAGAGGTCAATACGACCGCGATCGTGATGTTCGTGGGCTTCGTCCTGCTCACGCTCGGCATCACCTACTGGGCGGCCAAGCGGACCCAGTCGGCGGCGGATTTCTATACGGCCGGCGGCGGCATCACCGGGTTCCAGAACGGGCTGGCGATCGCGGGGGACTACATGTCGGCGGCGTCGTTCCTCGGCATCTCCGCCCTGGTCTACAGCAACGGCTATGACGGGCTGATCTATTCGATCGGCTTTCTGGTCGGTTGGCCGATCATCATGTTCCTGATGGCCGAGCGGCTGCGCAACCTCGGCAAGTTCACCTTTGCCGACGTGGTCTCGTTCCGGTTGGCCTCGACGCCGATGCGCAGCCTGGCCGCGACCGGCACGCTGGTCGTGGTCGCATTCTACCTGATCGCGCAGATGGTCGGCGCGGGGCAGCTGATCCAGTTGCTGTTCGGTCTGCCGTATGCGTATGCGGTCATGATCGTCGGCGTGCTGATGATCTGCTATGTCACGTTTGGCGGAATGCTGGCGACGACCTGGGTGCAGATCATCAAGGCGGTGCTGCTGCTGAGCGGCGCCACGTTCATGGCGGTCATGGTGCTGAACTATGTCGGCTGGGACGTGCAGACGCTGTTTGCCAGGGCGGTCGAGGTGCATCCGAAGAAGCAGGCGATCATGGCGCCGGGCAGCTTCGTGGCCGACCCGGTGACCACCATCTCGCTCGGCCTGGCGCTGATGTTCGGCACCGCCGGGCTACCGCACATCCTGATGCGCTTCTTCACCGTCGCCGACGCCAAGGAGGCGCGCAAGTCGGTGTTCTGGGCGACCACGTTCATCGGTTATTTCTATATCCTGACGTTCATCATCGGCTTCGGGGCGATCGTGCTGGTCAGCACCAACCCGGAATTCCTGGTGTCCGGCGGGCTGCGTGGCGGCAACAACATGGCGGCGATCCATCTGGCCAAGGCGGTCGGCGGAGACGTGTTCTTCGGCTTCATCTGCGCGGTGGCGTTCGCGACGATCCTGGCGGTGGTGTCGGGGCTGACCTTGTCGGGGGCCAGCGCGGTCAGTCATGACCTGTATGCGAGCGTGTTCCGCCGCGGCCGGGTCAACGAGCAATCCGAGGTGCGGGTGTCGAAGATTGCGACCGTGGCGCTGGGCATCGTGGCGGTGGTGCTCGGGATCGCGTTCGAGAAGCAGAACATCGCCTTCATGGTCGGGCTCGCGTTCGCGGTGGCGGCCAGCTCCAACTTCCCGGTGCTGCTGCTGTCGATGTATTGGCGGGGGCTGACGACGCGGGGCGCGGTGGTGGGCGGCTGGCTCGGGCTGATCACGGCGGTGGTGCTGACAGTGTTGAGCAAGGCGATCTGGGTGACTGTCCTGGGCAATGCGGCACCCATCTTCCGCTATGACAATCCGGCGCTGTTCTCCATGCCGCTGGCCTTCCTCGGCTGCTGGCTGGTGTCGAAGTTCGACACCTCGCAGCAAGCAAAGGACGAGGCGCTGCAGTTCGACGGGCAGTATGTCAGATCCCAGACCGGGATCGGCGCGACCGGGGCGGCCGCGCACTGATCCAGGAGAGCCGTCCTCTTCTTCCGGCGGGAGGGGGCGGCTTGATGCTGTATCAGCTCGATGCGCGCACAGCGTTGCGCGGGTTGGGCGACCGGCTCGGCCGCCCTGCCACGTTCGACGACGTGCCCGATCGGATGCTCGATGCGTGGGCCGGGCAGGGTTTCGATTGGATCTACTGGCTCGGCGTCTGGCGGACGGGTGCGGCCGGGCGCGCAGTGTCGCGCGGCACTGCGGCATGGGTCGCGGGTTATCGCGCGATCCTGCCGGATCTCGAGGTGCGCGATATTTGCGGCTCGTGCTTCGCGGTGACGGGTTATGAGGTCGCGCCGGAGATGGGCGGCGATGCAGCGTTGATGCGCCTGCGCGCGCGGATGCGCCGGCGTGGCATGCGGCTGATGCTCGACTTCGTGCCGAACCACGTGGCGCTCGACCATCCCTGGGTCGAGGACCGGCCCGAGCTGTTCATGGCGGGCATCACCGCGCAGCTTGCCGCGGAACCGGGCAACTATGTAAGGCTCGGCGAGGCGGTGCTGGCGCATGGGCGGGATCCGAACTTTCCCGGCTGGCCCGACACGCTGCAGCTCGATTACGCCGACGCTGCCACGGTGGCTGCCATGCGCGGCGAGTTGATGCGCGCGGCCGGGCTTTGCGACGGGTTGCGCTGCGACATGGCGATGTTGCTGCTGCCGGAGGTGTTCGAGCGGAGCTGGGGCAAGCCGGCGCTGCCGTTCTGGGCCGAGGCGATCGCGGCGGTGCGGCGGCGGGATAACGATTTCCTGTTTATGGCCGAGGTGTATTGGGGCTTGGACGGGCGTCTGCTGCAGCTCGGCTTCGACTTGGCCTATGACAAGACGCTGTACGATCGGGTGCTGGCGGGGGATGCCGGATCGGTGCTGGCGCATTTGCGGGCCGGGCCGGATGAGCAGCGTCGTATGGCGCGGTTTCTCGAGAACCACGACGAGCCCCGAGCGGCGCGGGCGTTCGCCTGGGACCGGCATCAGGCCGCGGCGGTGCTGACGTTCTGCACGCCGGGGCTGCGTTTCTTCCACGAGGGCCAGCTCGAGGGGCGTCAGGTGCAGGGGTCGGTCCATCTCGATCGGGTTACGTTCGAGCCGGTCGTCACGGCGATCGCCGATTTCTACCGCCGCCTGCTCGGCGCGCTGGCCGACCCGGCGTTGCAGTCCGGACGATGGACGCTGCTGGAACCGCATGCCGTCTGGGACGGTAATTGGACGTGGCCCCGGTTCGTCGCCTTCGCCTGGGAGGGGCCGGCGGAGGGGCTCTGCCTCGGCGTCGTCAATTTCCTGCCGCATGCGGCGCAGTGCTTCGTGCGGTTGCCGCTTCCCGCCTTGGCCGGGTCGCGGCTGCGGCTGGAAGATGCGCTGGGGCCGGCGTGCTACGAGCGGGACGGCGACGAGCTTCTCGGCCGCGGGATGTATTTCGATCTGCCGGCCTGGGGCTACCACCTGTTCCGGGTCAGGCCTGCGGAATAGGGCATCAGGCGAACAAGCTGCTCGGCGTGCTGGACGTATCGAGACTGTTCTGGACCAGGAAGCGGCGGGCGAACTGCTCGACGTATTTGGGATCCTTGAATTTGGCGAGGTCCAGCCGGTCGGTGATGGCCTTTTCCTGCGTCGTCAGCGGTTGGAAGGCGATCTGCTGCGGCAGGCCGAGGGCGACCGTGACGACTTTGCGGAGATTGGCATCGCCGAGGATCTGGTCGACGTTCTTGATCGTCGAGGCGCGGCTGCGGAAGTCGAGGGCGGCCGAGAGTCCGGGGGTGGTCTGATCGAGCGACTGGCGCCACTGCACCTCGGCATAGCCGCCGGTAATCGTTTTCAGCACGCCTGCGGATTTCAGGACGCTCAACCCCTTATGGGCAAAGTCATAGGTTTTGGCGGTCGAGAGCCAACGCGTATCGCTGAGCTTGCTGGCGAGATTGCCGGCCTTGGTCGTGTCCGACAGCAGTGCCTTGATTGCCAGGGCGGGATAGTCGGTCTGGTTGCCCAGGCCGTTGGCTGTGAGCAGCACCTTGCGGGCGATCGGATCGGTCAGGACGGTCTTGAGGTCAGTTGCTTTGGCGACGACGGCCAGGAAATGGTCGGTGTCGCGCTTGGTTTGCGGATCCTTGGCCTGAGTGGCGATGGCCTTGGTCTGGTTGCCTTCCGCGTTCACCAGTGCCGCTACCGGGTCACCGCCAGTGGTGGTGCCCCCGCCGTAGAGAATGCTGGCCAGATCTAGGCCGGAACCGCTGCTCGCGGTCAGGCTCTGAAGCAGGCTCAGTGCTGGCGAGGAGATCGTGGTCATAGGCCCAGTGTCGGGCTTGAACGTTAATAAAGTCTGAAGCGAATCAGATAAATTGGCCGCGGAGGAAGCCGAGGGCTGGCAGGGGCGTCCAAGAGCGCGGCAGGTCCTGCACCCGGATTGGCGCGATGCTGTAGAGCGGGGCGGGCTGGCGGCAGCGCTGGAACAGGCTTGAATAGGCGTGG
>JAABUZ0100008999.1_pt1 | contig 11558 bp, 11 predicted proteins | sample 5562091 | NCBI WGS metagenome assembly JAABUZ01 (sample SAMN12813069, study PRJNA571459) | rock metagenome | isolation source: Antarctica rocks | place: Antarctica: Victoria Land, Linnaeus Terrace sud | collected 2015-12-21
CCATCCACGTCCTGCCGCAAGCCGCTCCCCCCGCTCACGTCGCCCTCGACCAGCCCTGTCCCCTCGACGATCCTCTCACCCTAGACACGCCGTGGCTGCTCCCGTCCCTTAACTGAACCGTATTGGCTTTAGCCGTTAGTTGAACGTGACACACATGACGACCGACCAACACCTGAAAGCGACCTACGCCTACGTCGGCGCTCTAGTCGATGCGCTGGCCCTGTCGGGCGTGCGCCATGCCTGCCTTTGCCCCGGCTCGCGCTCCACGCCGCTGGCGCTGACCCTGGCCGCGCACCCCGCCATCAAACTCTGGATGCATGTCGACGAGCGATCTTGCGCCTTCTTCGCGTTGGGCCTAGCCAAGGCCTCGGCCACGCCCGTCGCCATCGCCTGTACCTCGGGCACGGCCGCGGCCAACTTCTACCCTGCCGTCATCGAGGCGCGCTATGGCCGCGTCCCGCTGGTCGTACTCACGGCGGACCGGCCGCCCGAGTTGCGCGAGAACGGCGCGCCACAGGCCATCGACCAGCTCAACCTCTACGGTCGCCACGCCAAGTGGTTCATGGAGATGGCCGTGCCCGAGGGCGGTGAGCCCATGCTGCGCTACGCCCGCGCCACCGTCGCCCGCGCCGTCGCCACGGCCGGCGAGGCCCCGGCCGGTCCCGTGCATCTCAACCTGCCCTTCCGCGAGCCCTTCGTCCCCTTCGTCCCTCGCGACAGGGACGAGCCGGATCCCTTCTCGTCACTGCGCGCGGCTTTGCCGCCGGAGGCGGGAAGACACATGTATCAGGTCATAGGCGACCTGCCTGTCATGAAGGGATCAAGGGCTGCATCGGAGCGGGACGTGGCCAACGTGGCCGACCTGCTCAGGCAGACCGAGCGTGGACTGATCGTGTGCGGACCGCAATCCGATCCCGGCCTTGCCGACGCGGTCACAGAGTTGGCCGCTGCCCTGAGCTATCCAGTCCTCGCCGATCCGCTCTCGGGCATCCGTTGTGGCACGCGCGACCGCGCCTTGATCTGCGACGCCTATGACGCGCTGCTGCATGCCCTGCCCGACGATGGCATCGACGCGTTGGCGCCGGATGTCGTGGTGCGCTTCGGCGCCGTCCCGACGTCCAAAGGGCTGCTAACGTTCCTCAACCACACCGCTCTGCATGTCCTCGTCGACGGCGACGGCGGATGGCAAGACCCCTCTGCTCGTGCAAACATCGTCGTCCACGCCGATGCGGTGAAGCTGTGCAAGGCTTTGTCAGCCCATCTCGTCAAGGTCGGTCATACACCTGCACGAGCGTGGCTGGAGTCATGGCACAGCGCCAATCTCCGGGCGCGCGCGAGCGTCCAGGCCTATCTGGAGTGGCTCGGCGAGCCGTTCGAGGGTAAGGTGTTCGCCGAGTTGGCCGTGTTGCTCCCCTTGGGGACGGTGCTGTACGTTGGCAACAGTATGCCGGTGCGCGACCTGGACACCTTCTTTCCCGGCAGCAGTCGCTACGTCCGCTTCCTCTGCAACCGCGGCGCCAACGGCATCGATGGCGTCGTTTCCAGTGCGCTGGGCGCCGCCGCGCATGTAGCCAGTGGAGGAGAGGGGCAGGGGCCGCTGGTGCTGGTGATCGGGGACCTCTCGTTCTACCACGATATGAATGGGTTGCTGGCGGCCAAACAGCACAAGCTCGACGCGACGATCATCCTGCTCAATAACGACGGCGGCGGCATCTTCTCGTTCCTGCCGCAGGCCGCGGGGGTCGAGGGCTTCGAGCAGCTCTTTGGTACGCCGACGGGGCTCGACTTTGCGCCCGTCGCCCGCATGTACGGCTGTGAGTTCGAGACCGTTGCCTCCTGGCCGGCGTTCCGCCAGGCCGTGTCCGCCAGCCTGAGCGCGCCCGGCGTGCAGATCGTCGAGCTGCGGACCGACCGCGACCGCAACGTTGTGCTCCACCGCGAGGTCTGGAAGGCCGTCAAGGAGGCCCTGTAACACGATGACGCGACACGAGGTCAATGGCATCGGCCTAAACGTGGAGACGGCCGGCGACGGGCCGCCGCTGCTGCTGCTGCACGGCTTCACCGGCAGTGGCGCGACGTGGACGCCCCAGCTTCCCGCGCTCACCTCCCACGTCACGGCCATCGCGGTCGACCTGATCGGCCACGGCGCCTCGGACGCGCCCGTCGAGCCGCCGCACTACCGCATGGACGCCCAGGTGCGCGACCTGTGGGGTCTGGCCGACGCGCTCGGCTACGCGGAGACCCCCATTGGTATCCTGGGCTACTCCATGGGCGCGCGCGTGGCCCTGCAGATGGCCGCCGCCGCGCTCGCGCGCGTCTCCCGCTTGATCCTGGAGGGCGGGACGCCGGGGCTGGCCGACGATGCCGAGCGCCGCGTCCGCCGCGCCGCCGATGAGCGCCTGGCCTTTGACATCGAATTGCGTGGCGTCGAGCCCTTCGTTGACTCGTGGGAAGCGCAGTCGCTCTTCGCCACGCAGCAGCGCCTGTCCGCCGAGGTGCGCAAAGTCCTGCGCCGGGAGCGGCTGCGCAACACCTCGGCGGGCCTGGCCAACAGCGTGCGCTGCAACAGCGTCGGCGCGCAGACATCGCTCTGGGACCGCCTCGACGCCATGGCCGTGCCCACGCTGCTGATCGCTGGCGCCCTGGATCAGAAATTCGCGGACATCGCGACCGCCATGGCCGTGCGTATGCCCGCCGCGCGCCTGGCCATCGTCCCCGACGCCGGCCATGCCGTACACCTGGAGCAGCCCCATGAGTTCGGCCGCCTCGTCGTCGACTTCCTGGAGGAGACGAGTGGCTAATGCTTAAACCTGCGACTGCGGTCGCAAGCCAATGGCTAACATTAATGTAGGAGGAAAGATGCCTGTCGAGTGGCAGCCCGTCCGTGAGTACACGGACATTCTGTTTGAGAAGTCCGGTGGGATCGCCAAGATCACCATCAACCGGCCCGAGGTGCGCAATGCGTTCCGTCCCCAGACGCTGTTCGAGCTGATCGACGCGTTCAATCGAGCCAACGAGGACCGCGAGGTCGGCGTGGTCATCCTGACCGGGGCGGGCGACAAGGCCTTCTGCTCCGGCGGCGACCAGCGCGTGCGCGGCGAGGGCGGCTACGTCGGCGACGACGGGGTGCCTCGCCTCAACGCGCTCGACCTGCAGCGGGTGATCAAGTATCTGCCCAAGCCGGTCATCGCCATGGTGGCGGGGTACGCCATCGGCGGCGGTCACGTGCTGCACCTGCTGTGCGACCTCACCATCGCCGCCGACAACGCCGTCTTCGGCCAGACGGGACCCCGCGTGGGCTCGTTCGACGCCGGCTGGGGCGCCACGTACCTGGCGCGCGTGGTCGGGCACAAGCGGGCCAGGGAGATCTGGTACCTGTGCCGCCAATACGACGCCCAGCAGGCGCTGGAGATGGGCCTCGTCAACACCGTGGTCCCGCTGGAGCGGTTGGAGGAGGAGACGGTGCAGTGGTGCGGCGAGATCCTGGAGAAGAGCCCCATCGCCCTGCGCTTCCTGAAGGCCGCGTTCAACGCCGACACCGATGGTCTGGCCGGCCTGCAGCAGCTCGCGGGCGACGCCACCATGCTCTACTATATGACCGACGAGGCGCGCGAGGGCAAGCAAGCGTACCTGGAGAAGCGCAAGCCCGATTTCTCAGGCTTCCCGCGCCTGCCGTAGACGAGTGACCAGTGGCTAGTGGTTAGTGACGAGTGAAGATCGTAGGAGGGGAGGCGCTTGTGACAACCGTACCATCGCCTATCGCCGCGCCGCGCGGGGCGCGCGCCTGGCTGCTGGCGGCGCGGCCGGCCACGCTGCCCGCCGCCGTCGCGCCCGTGCTGGTGGGTACGGCGGTGGCCTACCGCGGCGGCCACTTCCGCCCGCTGCCATTCCTGGCCGCACTGGTGGCCGCCGTCCTGATCCAGATCGGAACCAACTTCGCCAACGACTGGTTCGACTTCAGGAAGGGCGCCGACACGGCCGCGCGGCTAGGTCCCGTCCGCGTGACCCAGAGCGGCATCTTCAGCGAGCGCCAGATCGCGCGCGCGACGGCGCTGGCCTTCGGGCTGGCCATGCTGATTGGGCTGTACCTGGTGGCCGTGGGTGGCTGGCCGATCCTGCTGGTTGGGCTGGCCTCCATCGCCGCGGGGATTGCCTATACGGGCGGGCCATATCCCCTGGGCTACAACGGCCTCGGCGACGTGTTCGTATTCATCTTCTTCGGGGTGGTCGCCGTGACCGGTACCTACTACGTCCAGGCCAACGCTATCAGCGGGACCGCCCTGGCGGCTTCGGTCCCGATGGGCCTGCTGATCACCGCCATCCTGGTCGTCAATAATGTGCGCGACATCGAGACCGACCGCGTCGCGGGCAAGCGCACCCTGGCTGTGCGCATCGGACGGCGCGCCACGCGCGTGCAGTATGCAGTGTGCGTGCTGGGCTCGTATCTCTTCCCACCCGTGATGTGGATACTCGGCGCCGCGTCGTGGCTATTCTGGCTGCCGCTGCTCACGCTGCCCGTGGCGGTGCGCCTGGTCCGCACCGTTGGTACGCACACGGACGGCCCTACCCTCAATAAATCCCTCAAAGGGACGGGATTGCTGCAACTCGTGTTTGGCCTGCTGTTCGCCGTTTGTCTGCTGGTGCATTGATGGATATCCCTCACCCACCCCGCCCGCAAATGGGGCGCCATCCCTCTCCCTCATGGGACGTGGGGGAGACAATCCATTCCTCTCCCTTCTCCCCTGTACACGGAGAGCCGGTTGGCCCGTCGGCGCAGTCGAGGGGCCACGTCGTGGGACAGCGCGGACCGGAGGTGAGGGCTTCTGGGGGTGAGAGTATGCCCGATTGGCTGGCCGCTCGGGCACATCTAGCGCCGGAGCGGTTGGCGCTGGTGGCCGGCGACGAGCGTCTGACGTTCGGCGCGCTGGACCGGCGGGCCACCGACGTTGCGGGCCGGTTGGTGGGCCTCGGCGTGCAACCAGGGGACCGCGTGGCAGGGCTGCTCCGCAATGGCGCGCCTATGGTCGAGTTGGTCCACGGCGTGGGTCGCGCCGGCGCCGTGTTGGTCCCCTTGAACGTGCGCCTGGCCCCGGCGGAACTGGCCTGGCAGATCGCGGACTCGCGTCCCCGCCTGCTGCTCTACGACGAGGCTAACGACGCGTCCGCGCGGGAGGCCCTCACTTCCCAATCTCTTCTCCCTCCCACGGGAGAGGGAGGGAACGTTCCGCTCCATGCCCTGCGCGTCGATGCCTTCGCTAGTTTGCCATGCGAAAGTGCTTTCGTACCGCGCGACCGCGTCGACCTTGCCGCCGTGCATACCGTCATCTATACCTCGGGCACGACCGGCCGCCCCAAAGGCGCGATGCTGACCTACGGCAACCACTGGTGGAGCGCCATGGGCTCGGCGCTCAACCTGGGGCTGCATGACGACGACCGCTGGTTGGCCGTGCTGCCGCTCTTCCACGTCGGCGGCCTCTCTATCCTGATGCGCGGCGTCATCTACGGCGTGCCTGTCCTGGTTCACGAGCGATTCGACCCCGTAGCCGTCAACCGGGCCATCGACGAGGACGGCGTGACGGTCGTGTCGGTCGTGGCCTCGATGCTGCGGCGCATGTTCGATGCGCGCGGCGGCCAGCCCTACCCGCCGACGCTGCGGCAGGTCCTGGTCGGGGGGGGGCCGGTCCCGCTGCCGCTGCTCGAGGAGTGCCTGCGCCGCGGCGTCCCCGCCGTCCAGACCTACGGCCTGACCGAGACCGCCTCGCAGGCCGTGACGCTCGCCCCCGCCGATGCCCTGCGCAAGCCCGGCTCGGCCGGCAAGCCCTTACTACCCAACGAGTTGCGCATCGAGCGAGACGGCGTGCCGGTGGGCGCGGACGAGGTTGGCGAGATTGTGCTGCGCGGCCCCACCGTGACGCCCGGCTACGCCGACCGGCCCGAGGAGACCGCGCGCGTCCTGCGGGATGGCTGGCTGCGCACGGGCGATCTGGGTCACATCGACGCCGAGGGCTATCTCTACGTGCTGGACCGGCGCAGCGACCTCATCATCTCCGGCGGCGAGAACGTCTACCCCGCCGAGGTCGAGGCCGTGCTGGCCGCCCATCCCGCCGTCGTCGAGGCCGGCGTGGTAGGCGCGGACGACCCACGGTGGGGGCAGGTTCCCGTCGCCTACGTCGTCCTCCGACCCGATAGATCCGATAACCACCAGTGGGACGTTAGTCCACCGCATGAGGATCGGTCAGCGCCCGAGGTCGGGAATCTCGCCGACGAACTCATCGCCTTCTGCCGTGAGCGTTTGGCTCGCTACAAGGTTCCGTCCCAGGTCTTCGTCGTCGACGCGCTGCCCCGCAACGCCGCCGGCAAGCTGTTGCGCCGCGCCCTCCGATCATAATCCGTCGTGTGCGGGACCGTCCGCTGGGGTAACACGCCAAGCACGGACGCGCGGCGCTTACGCTATACTATGCAACAACGGGGCCGGATAGCGGGCGTCCGTCAGCGCCGGGTCTGGTCGGGTCCCCAGGTAGTCCGCTCGTTGAGCGCGACCTGCGCGAGTGTAGAAGGAGGCGGTCGCATGCCAGAGACTCCACCATCCGAGCCCCGAGAATCCGCACCGGGCGCGGGGACGCCATCCGATAAGAGGACGTCCGCGTCTCGATCGCGGTCCAGGAAGACGGGAGCGGGAGCATCCTCGACCAAAGGGCCGAGATCCAACAAGAAGTCCGCGGCGCGAGAGCCCTTGCTGATCGGCGTGGCGTATCAGAGCAAGGACATCGCCCTCAAAGTGGTCGCGGACGCCCTGCGCGGCGACATCCTGGCCCGCTTCCAACCCGACCTGCCGGCGATTGTCGCCGCGCTGCCGTCCGAGGTTCCCAGCCTGCGGATCGAAACCGAGGAGACCGATCTACTGTTCCAACTCGCCGACGGTTCGACCCCGCATATCGAGTTCCAGACGACGATGCGCGTCGACGACTTGGGGCGCTTTCTGGGCTACCATCTGGCCGCGCACGCTCGCTACGGTAAGCCCGTCACCACCGTCATCTTCTACGGCGCCGGGATCACGTCGGCGCCCCCGGAATTTAACACCTCGCAGTGCGTGTTCCGGCCGCGCATCGTGTTGCTTGGCAACGAGGATGGCGCGTCGGTGTTGCGTGAACTGCGGGAGAAGGTCGCGCGTGGGGAGACCCTGACGCGGGACGACCAGGTGCAACTGATCTTCCTGCCGTTAATGCGCCAGGAGCAGGGGTTGGGGGAGATCCTGCCAGAGGCGGCACGGCTGAGCGAGGCCCTTCCGGTAGAGACACGGGAGATGACGGTAGGGGCGTTGCTGGGTTTGGCGTACCATAGGGTAGACGCAGCGGTGATCACGGCAATCCTGAAGGAGATGGGGATGCAAAGCGTACTGGAACAACTGCTCGACTATCGTTGGGCACAAATGCAGGAAGAGTTCCGACAGCAGAAGGAGGAAGAGTTCAGGCAGCAGCAGGAGGAGCTTCGACAGCAGCAGGAAGACTTCATGGCGCGGCTGACCGAGGAGAAGGCGCAGGTCGAGGCGCGGCTGACCGAGGAGAAGGCGCAGGCCGAGGCGCGGCTGGCCGAAGAGAAGGCACAGGCCGAGGCGCGGCTGGCCGAGGAGAAGGCGCAGGCCGAGGCGCGGCTGGCCGAGGAGAAGGCGCAGGCCGAGGCGCAGGGACAAGTTGAGGGCAAGCAGGCGTCGCTACGTACGGTGCTACAGACGCGCTTCGGGACGATCCCGGAGATGCTCGAGACACGTATCGCGTCAGCTGGAAGCGACGATTTGGACGCCATGATGGCCCACGCTGTCAAAGTGGAGAGCGTCGAGTCCTTCTAACAACCTACGGATGCGCTTGCTCATGCCCTCACGTGTGTCGTACTGCTACACCTTTATAGCCCGATAGATAGGGAACGATGCCAATCGAGCGCCAACGCATCTCTTCCGGCTCGCCCTTCGAACCGACCATCGGCTTTAGCCGCGCCGTCCGCGTCGGCGACCGTGTGTTGGTCGCCGGTACCGCGCCGGTCTGGCCGGACGGTTCCTGCGACCCCGACCCCGCCGCGCAGACCCGCCGCGTCCTCAACATCATCCTTGCCGCGCTACACGAGGCCGGCGCGGAGCCCCGTCACGTTGTCCGCACCCGCATGTTTAGCACGTCGTCAAGGACGGTGGGAGTGTAGAATACTCATGAGCGTGACGCCGTAATATGTGACCGGAGGAGTAGCGATGCCGCTACAGTTCGAGACAGGGACGCTGACCGCCGCGCTGCCGTTCGACTTCGAGCAGTCCCTCGCCTTCCTGCGCGGCTTCGAGCCCATGCAGGGCGAGCAGGACATCGCGGAGGGGAAGCTCACCAAGGCCATCCGCGTACCTGAGCGCGGTGGTGTCCGCTCTGGCCACAGCCGACGAAGACTTCCTGCGCACGGGACCCTACGACGAGGCCGAGGCCTGGTTGCGCGGCATTAAGGGCATCGGCGCCTGGTCGGCGGCGTTCATCCTGCTGTTCGGTTCATGTGCGTCGGGCGAAGTCAAAAAGTGGTCCGATCTCGATGTCGTTGTCGTGGCACAAAGCGATCTCCCATTCTATGAGCGTCTTCGTCGTGTCGTGCGATGGGTCGAGCCACGCGTCGGTATGGATTTCTTTATCTATACGCCAGAGGAGTGGGCGGCTTTACGCGAGGCGCGCGCGTTTATTCGTGACGAAGTCGAGCAAAAAGGGCAGGTGTTGTATGAGCGCGGCCGATAGTGAATGGGCAGAGCGTGCGCGCGAGAATCTGCGGATGTGCGCACTCGCGTACGCGAACGGCATCTACGCGCCCACTCGTTACCCCGACGCGGTAGCCGGCGCCCTACCTGGTGGACTGCCGCAAGAGACCGAGGCAGCCCGCGCGCTGTCTACGGCAACGGATGTCATGGTGACTCTAGATTGATGGGCCGGGTAGGAGAGGCGACGGCCGGAATCGAACCGGCGATGGGGGTTTTGCAGACCCCTGCCTTGCCACTTGGCTACGTCGCCTGGTTGATGCGGGCCGCATGAGACAGTATAGCGCGCAAAAAGACAAAATGGTTAGAGGGTTGATGAACGGTCATGCACGGCCGTTCACCCGCCACGTCTAACCATCAGATGTTCCAGAGCGGAAGACCGGATTCGAACCGGCGACCCTCTCCTTGGCAAGGAGATGCTCTACCACTGAGCCACTTCCGCATTAGATGCCGAGAGGCAGGATCGAACTGCCGACACCGCGATTTTCAGTCGCGTGCTCTACCAACTGAGCTATCTCGGCACGCCCCCTGGGTGGCCGTTACGCTCCCCGGTACAGCCCACCGTTTGTTACGGTAGTGTGATTATACCGCGCCCTTTTTCTCGCTGTCAAGGGACCCGACAGCGCACGGTGTGTGAATGTTAGTACGTGGCCGCGTCCTGCACCCCGCCTGAGACGCGGATGCCGCCCGGATTGACCAGGGTGGTCAGCGCCAGCAGCGCGATGTAGGCCGCCGCGACCCACTCGGCCCCGCCACGCGCGTGGACGATGGCGCTGCCGATGATAAAGGCGTCGGCGTCGGTATCGGCGTCGGTGGCCTGGATGTGGATCACGCGCGTCCAGGCGCTCATGGTGCGCCGCACGCGCTCGTTGGCGTTGGGCCTGCGCCACGTCGTCGTCGAGCGCCTCGCGCAGCTCCTCACGGGTGGCCATGGCCTCCTCCCTACACCTCTCCTTGGTCATCGTCCAATCGCAGCAGTCTCAGGGACGGGGCCGGGCGCGCGGACGCCTTGACGCTGAGCGCCGCCAGCACCTCGGCCGCGGCGCGCTGGCCGGACTGCACGGCGCCGTCCATGTAGCCGTTCCAGACCGTCGCCGTCTCCGTGCCCGCCCAGTGCAGGCGCCCGACTGGCGCCCGCAGGGCAGGCCCATAGGCCGTCCAGACCCCCGGCGGCATGTACCCACCGTAGCAGCCGCGCGTGTACTCGTCGGCGGCCCAGTTCTGCTCGACGTACTCCCGCGGCTCGGCGGCGCGCGGACCGACGTAGCCGGCGAGGCAGTCGAGGACGGCAGCGCGCCGCCCCTCGGCGGCCCTCGTCATCCAGTGCCGCCCCTCGTCGCCCTCGACGAAGCCCAGCAGCACGCCCGGCCTGCCGCTCTGGGGCGAGTTGTCGAAGGTGACACGGACGGGGCCGCTGTCGCTGATGACCTGCCCGGACAGCCCCGCGTCGCGCCAAAACGGGGCGTCGTAGACGCACTGCACCTTGATCACCGTGCCCATGGGCATGCGCTGCGTGAGTTGATCGCGCAGCGGGGGCAGGATCGGCTCGTAGCGCAGGCGTCCGGCCAGCGTCGGCGGGATGGCCACGATGGCTCGCTGCGCATCGGCCGTGAAGGCCTCGCTGATGACGAGCACGCCCTCGTCGTCCTGCATGATGGTGTGGACGGGAGCGTCGAGCACCACGCGGTTGCCCAGCGCCGCGGCGACACGCGTCGAGACGCCCTGCGCCCCGACGTGGAAGCGCCGTTCCTGCGCCGCGCCCGTTGTGCCGACCAGGCGCTCCAGGCCGCCGGCGGAGTGGATATAGAAGAGCACGTGCAGCAGCGAGAGGTCGCGCGGCTCGGCGGAGAAGATGGCCTGGATCGCCAGCGTCAGCATAAAGCGCACCGCCGCGGAGGCGACGTTGGCCTCGATCCAGGTAGCGAACGTTTGCGCGTCCCACGCGGCGGCGTCGGCCGCCTCCCACGGCGCCTCTAGCGGGACGCTCATGGCCATCAGATTGAGCGTCAGCAGCGCCTCGACCGTCTCGGCTGCCGCCAGGGCATCGCCCGTGGGGATGGCGCCCTCGTAGAGCGTGCGGCGCCCCGCATGTACCTGGAGGTTATGCCCGTCGACGTAGGTCGGGAAGGTCGTGACGCCGACGGCGGCGGCCAGGGCTGCGATGCGGTCCTGGGTTGGCCCGATCCACTGCCCGCCGAGGTCCAGCGGCGTTCCATCGGCGGCCGGCCGCGTGTAGGTGCGGCCCCCAACGCGGTCGCGCGCCTCCAGTACAACGATGTCGAGTCCTGCCGCCGCCAGTGTGCGCGCTGCCGTGAGCCCGGCCAGCCCCGCGCCCACGATAGCGACATCCACGCGGCGCTGGCCCCGCTGCGACGAGTCGGACAGATGAGCGGTCATCGCGTTCCCCCTTTCTCCTGCTCCTCCTCGCATTCTACCGGTTGGCTACCAGGGTCGTGCGCTCCTTGCCCTGCCCTCCGTCAAGGGCGAGAGGCGCCAGGGCCATGTCGTTGTCGATCTCGTGGGCGATTCTCGGAGGTAGGGGCGTCGTGCAGACGCCCTGGCCCGCGCCGCGCAACTGCCTGGCGACGATACGCGTGTGGTGATCGGCCAAGCCACGCCATCGGAGTGCCGCACCGGCCCGTAGTGGTCTGGGTCACCTGCTCGACTGTTGTGATTTGGGGGACGGCGGTGGTTCGTCATGGGGAGACGGCCGCTGGACCCGGATGCTTGGCAAACAAGGTGGTCACGAGGTCCTCGATGGTGACGCCGCCCAGGAGACGGTCAT
>JAABUZ0100009001.1_pt1 | contig 11557 bp, 7 predicted proteins | sample 5562091 | NCBI WGS metagenome assembly JAABUZ01 (sample SAMN12813069, study PRJNA571459) | rock metagenome | isolation source: Antarctica rocks | place: Antarctica: Victoria Land, Linnaeus Terrace sud | collected 2015-12-21
ACCGGCAGCACGTCACCTACTTTGAGGAGAAGCCCTGATTGAACCAGGCGCTTGAAACCAGCACCCTCAAAAGTCACGTCGTACGTTCCCGGCTGCAACGACTGTACGCGAAAAAGCCCATCCGCGTTAGTTTCCGAGCGCGACTCGAAGTTCATGCTGGTTTCCACTACCAGAACCTTCACTCCGGCTACTGCCGCGCCGGAGGGATCAGTAACGGTTCCGGTGATCGTCGCCGTGCCGATCTGGGCCGAAGCCTGAAAACCGAGGCTTGCGAGAAATAAGACTACCGCTGTACAAGCTTTTGCGAGACGCCGCTTGTCAACTCTGAGAAGAGTCGAAGGTACTTCGGTCCAGTGCATACAGAGCTCCTTGAACGAAACGAGAAAATTGAGATGCTAGTGACATCATATTATCTGATTTGTCAAAGAAGTGGCTGGACAGTACGTTGCAGCTTTACTTGCCAACGAGAAAAGCTCTCTAGACCCTTCCGATTTGGCCACAAGGTTGCAACTGTCCTGTCTATGCAACGTCCGGCTTCAACGAACAAGGGTCTATCGGCTAATAGCGTCCTGTTTTACCTGGTGATTACTCTGCTTGCTACCGTGGTTGTTTACGCGATGACTGTTCTTCCGCAGCGGGGATAACCAGCGTGAGCCGAAAGGATAATGGCGGCTGTGCACCAAAATGAAACGCGCCGTTTCTTTATGGAACAACCGTCAGTACGGTGGTCACCTGTGCTCCGCTTAAGGACGCGCTGACGTTTACCTTTGTGTTCGCGGCGACAGCGGAAGTTGTCATGGCGAAGTTTGCTTGAGAAAGGCCAGCCGGAATGAAAACCGTGGCCGGGAGGGAAACTGCTTCGGGCGTGTCGGTCGCTAGCTGCATGGTCGCGCCGCCTCGTGGCGCGCTGGCGTTTAAGAAAACTGTCGCGCTCACGGTAGTTCCGCCCTCCACTGAATCTGGAGAGAATTGCAGATCAGACAGCAGCGGGTCTAATGTTTCCGTGTTCGACACGCTCATGGAGGATATCCACGCCGTGATTCTGATGTCCGCGCCAACGGTTACGGGCGCGGTTTTAAGGAGAACATTGACCCGCGACTTTCCCCCCGCGATGGTGATGGTCGACGGCGGGGATATCGCACCGTTATCTGTTGAGAGATTCACGATCAGTCCCTCGGCGGGGGCGGGTTCGGCCAGAGTGAGAGTAGCGGAAACCCGAGTATCGCCCCCCACAACTTCTCTGGGATAAAGAGACAGCGAGTTAACTGGAACCGTGCTGTCGAAAGGCGGCAACGCATTGGGAAAAGGCGTATAGAGCGGGTCTCCCACGTTCAGGATCATCCATTTGAGCCAACGGGTGTTGCGCAGAAAGGCGTCACCTACGTTTGCTCCTCGTAGTAAGTCGAGCATGGCGCCGCTTGGTCTCGTCAGTCCTTCCAGATAAGGTTCGGCCATGGGGCCGGAGGTGACAGTTACCCCGCGCGCCAGGGCGTTAGACCCCCACCAGACTCCGCCGCGCGGGTCGGCAAGGGCACCGCTATCGAGGTCCCAGCCGATTGATCCAGGGTTCCAGGCGAAAGCGTCGTTGTATCTGCCATAGTTGTACCAACCCGCGTAGAGCGCGGTGTTGCCGCAATTGGGCGCGGGCGGAGCGCCGAATACGTCGCCATTTTCGTCTGTTATCACGTTAAAGCGACCGGTGGCACTGAGAAATTGGGAAGCGCGGAGAAGATCCCAATCCGCTAAGCGATAACCGCTGTCACCGTAGGCGGTCGGATCAACCACCAGATCGAGGCAGGCGTTGGCTGAGGCGCCGGGACTTTGGCTGATGGGTCCGCCTGCGGCTTCAGCAGCCAGCGCGTTATCGACGAGAGCCATGGCCAAAGCGGGCGTCGCGCCGTCCAATCGCCAAACGGAGTAGATCAAGGGCAGGGAGCCGCCAGCCCGGTAGGCGGCGAGTGATCGGAAGGGGAGGTACACGTTTCCCTGGCTTTGGTTGTCGACGTAATAAGGCTGATTTTTGGTTGGGTAGGGATCAAAGGCTTGCGTGGTGTATTGGTCCCAGATATCGGCCAGGTAAGAATCGAGCGCGTAGTTGTTGAGCCCTGATCCGGGATTGATCGCATAAGGCCGGATATAGGCTAGGACGATATAGAAAATGTTCCGCGCGCTGACATTGTCCAGGCAAGTTTGAATAGGACCTTTGAAAAGGTTTTCGTAGTCCGCTTCGTTGAGCGAAACGGCGGCGGGATTCGGCAGCGTGACGGGACATAAATTGGAGGGCGGAATGCCGCGCCGGTTTGCATAATAATTGCCGACGAAAGTTGAATCTGGATCATTCGCCACGTAGACGACGAGAACGTTTGAGGCAAGTGGCGTCTGGGCAAACAGGTTCGACAACCCGAGGAACGCTGTCAGCAGAATGATTCGAACCAGACTTTTGCTGTCGACGCGGCCCATGTTCACGTTGGAGGTTTCTGATAGTTTATTACACATGCGGCGTGGCCTCGTGACGGCAGCTTTCCTTATCATGCACCTTGCTATTGTTCTAAGCGCGGGCACGGTGTCCGGCCATGGTCACGGCGGCGGCATTCCTTCAGGAGCGCCGCTCAAACAATCGGGTGCGTTCCATTCAGACGCGGTGATGGCGGGGACGGGCGTGGTTGCTTCCGGCAATGCCGTCACCGTGACTCTTAAAGGACTGCGGCATGACTGGTCGGGAGATTTGATTGCCACCCTTTCCTACCTGGATGCGCAAGGGAACACAGTAGCGTCGGCGAATCTGTTTTATCGGATTGGTCAGACAGCTAATCGGCCCGGCGGAGCTTGGGCGGGATTGGGGGCTCCGCAATCGACCGGGGATAACTATCATTTCAACAGCGATGACAACGGAAGTATCTGGACTGCGGCCGCGGGAGCAGGATACGCCGATGTCATTCCGGGGCAGCAGGCCGGTACGGCGAACCGTGGCCGGTACTTCACGACGGACGCCGGTGGAGCGAAGAACAGCTTGTCTTCTGCGTTTGCCGGGTTGGATATCAAGGGCGGAACTTGGCGACTGACGATCACGGACGTTTCCGATCACGCCGCGGAAGGCGGAACGATTCCGAACATCGGCTCGCTGGTCAGTTGGGAGATCACCATTGAGACTTTAAACTGATTCTTTAATCGGCTTGCATATACTCATAAGGTGCTGGGCGCGATTGAGGCAGGTGGAACAAAGTTTGTTTGCGGAGTAGGAACTGGGCCGGATGATCTTCGGACGGCGCAGTTTCCGACCTCCACTCCCGAAATTACTTTGGAGGCGGTGATTGATTTTTTCCGCCAGGAACCGGGCGGGAGTATCGATGCGATTGGGATCGGCTCGTTCGGGCCGGTGGATCTCGATCCGTCTTCTCCCAGCTATGGCCGTATTACTTCCACGCCGAAAGTGGGCTGGGAGGATTTTGATCTGGCCGGGACGGTGCAGCGCGCCTTGGAAGTGCCCGTCAATTTCGATACGGATGTGAATGGAGCCATCCTGGGCGAGGCGCGCTGGGGCGCGGCGCGCGGTCTGGATGATGCTGTTTATCTGACGATTGGAACGGGAATCGGCGGCGGCGTGCTGGCGCATGGACGAGTGGTGCATGGCTTGTTGCATCCGGAGATCGGGCATCTGCACATTCCGCACGACCGCACGCGCGATCCGTTTCCCGGCACGTGCCCCTATCATGGCGACTGTTTGGAAGGATTAGCGTGCGGCCCGGCGCTGCAGGCGCGTTGGGGTCAGCCCGCGTTAACGCTTCCTCCGGAACATCCCGCGTGGGAACTGGAAGCGCATTATCTGGCGCTCGGACTGATGAACCTGACCGTGACCCTTTCGCCGCGATGCATTATTTTGGGCGGCGGCGTGATGCAGCAGCCGCATTTATTCGACCGCCTCAGAAAAGAGTTTGCGCGCATTATGAATGGATATATTCGGCGGGAAGAAATCCTGAACCAGCTCCATTCCTTTATTCAGCCTCCGGGGCTCGGTAGTCAGGCGGGCGTGCTGGGCGCGTTGGTGCTGGCGGAGCAAGCCCATCAGGCTGCGGCGCTCGAAAACCGAATTCTAAAAGGCGAAAAAGCATGAAGCTGACCGCGTCGTTGGTGAAGAGCACCATTGTTGCCGCCTTAGGCGGGCTGCTGTTCGGATTTGATACCGCCGTGATTGCAGGCACAACGGCGGGCTTGACGCAGACCTTCCATCTTACGCCGTCCAGTTTGGGCGTGACGGTGGCGCTGGCGCTGCTTGGCACGGTAATCGGCTCGCTCGTGGCGGGCATACCGGGCGACCGCTATGGGCGGCGCGATAGTTTGCGCGGCATGGCGGTGCTGTATCTGCTTTCGGCCCTGGGCTGCGCGATCGCCTGGGATTGGTACTCGCTGCTGGTGTTTCGTTTTATCGGCGGCCTGGGAATTGGCGGATCTTCGGTTCTGGGACCCATGTACATCGCGGAAATCGCCCCCGCGAAATGGCGCGGAAGGTTGGTAGGATTATTCCAGTTCAACGTAGTCGGGGGCATTCTGCTGGCGTATCTCTCGAATTACCTGATTGGGCTGGCGAAGCTGGGTGAGCAGGACTGGCGCTGGATGCTCGGGGTTTCCGGTGTTCCGGCGCTGTTCTTCTTCATCATGCTCTTCACGATCCCACGCAGCCCGCGCTGGCTGGCTCAGAAATCGCGGGTAGTGGAAGCGCGAGGGGTGCTGGAGCAAATTGGCGAAGAGAATGTAGATGCGGAACTGCAAAACATAGTGAGATCCATTGATGTGGAGCACGGCCACGGTAGCGAACCGCTTTTCCTTCACAAGTACCGGCTCCCGATTTTTCTGGCGATCTCCATTGGAATGTTCAATCAGCTTTCCGGTATCAACGCCATTCTTTACTATTTGAACGACATCTTCGCGCGAGCAGGCTTCAGCAGGGTGTCAGGCGATTTGCAATCGGTTCTTGTCGGGTTTGCCAATTTAATAGCAACCATGATCGCCATGTCGATTATCGACCGTGTCGGCAGGAAGACGCTGTTGCTGATCGGTTCGGTGGGCTGCACATTGTGCCTGGCCGGTGTAGCGGCGGTGTTCTTAACCTCCTCGCATGAAAACCTGCTCGTCTGGCTGCTGATTGGGTTTGTCGCATCTTTCGGTTTCTCGCAAGGCGCGGTGATCTGGGTATTTATTAGCGAGGTGTTCCCCAATCGCGTGCGAGCCAAGGGGCAAAGCCTCGGAAGCTTTACGCATTGGTTTATGAATGGGTTGATCTCGCTGGTATATCCAAGTATTGCGGCAAAATCAAAAGGCGCTCCCTTTATCTTCTTTGCCCTGATGATGGCATTGCAATTTGTGGTGGTGCTGATCACTTATCCGGAGACGAAGGGAATCACTCTGGAGAAGATGCAGGAGAAGTTCGGGATCGCGTAGATCCCGAACGCCTTAGAACGAAAAGCGGAGCTGCAAGTCGAGTCGGCGCTGGTTGCTGGCAGTCGCTTCTGCTCCAAAGCCGCCGCTGATGCCGGTAGAACGAAGGAAGTAGGGCGAAGTAATTGCGCCGTTGGGCGTATTCAGGTTCTCGTGATTGAGAATGTTGCGCGCGTTCAACGACACGGTCAGGTTGAAGCGATGCTCGCTTGATTCGCCGCCAAAACCACCACGACCACCACCACCGAATCCGCCGCCCCCGCGAGGACCGCCGCCACCACCAAAGCCGCCTTCGCCGCCGCTGCGCGCTCCGCCGGAGGGACCGGAAAACTTGGTTGTGCCGAAACCCCAGGTTTTGCTAACGCGCAGATTTACGCCGAGAAATCCGGGACCTGTGCCCGCGTTTCTGGCAATCAGATCGCCGGAGGTGCCAAGGGCCGGAACCAGAGGAGCCGGATTCAGATATCCCTGCAGTTGCGTTGAAGTAAGGCCGGGAAAACCGGGTACGCCGTAATAGCTCAGGCTTGGGTCATTCACCCCCGGACGGGCAGTCGGCGTATTGGTGCCTTGCAGAAAGAGATCGGTTCCGGTTGTCACGTTGAAGGGCGTGCCGGTATGGGCGACGATGAATGGCGAGAAGCGCAGACCCCAGGGAGCCGAAATAGAGCCGCCTAGAAATAAGTTGTGCGCGATATCGAGGTTCGAGCGGCCCCAATCCGCCGCAAAGTTATTGGGAACGGCGGGGAGAGTTCCGATTCCATCGGTGTCGCTATGGGCGTTGGTGTAGGAGTAACGCGTGAAAAGCGTGACTCGCTTGCCGAGCGTTGCGTTTAAGCCGATGATCAGTTGCGTTTGCTTGAAGGTACCGGTTGATTGGTAGTCGTAGATGTCACCAATGTCGCCATAGGGCCTGATACCGGCATTGGTGGAGTTTCCATAAAGGATGCGCGGCGGAAGCTGACCGGGAGCGGCGTAAGGCGCGTTAATGTCCGCAGTGCGGAGTTCATGCACGCCGCGAGAGTTCATGAAGGTAGCGGTGAGCGTGGTGCGGGGTATGAGTTGGCGCTCCACACCGATCACCGTCTGCATTAAACGAGGAGCCTGCAAGGCATTGTCAACCTGAAATCTTTGGGCGGCGTTGCTGGTGGCGGACGGCAGCAGAGATAAAGGGATAGGAGTCGAAAAAGATGGGTCAGCAGCGGAAGCAATCGTGAAAGGATTATTTAGTGTATAGGTGGTATAGCCGCCGACGCCGGGTAAATAACGATAGGCATTTTCCACGTTGCTGATAGAGAAACGGTTGTAGAAAATGCCCCAACCACCCCGGATTACCGTTTTGGGGCGGCCCGTTCCGTTTTTCCCCGCGTCCGGAGACCAGGCAAAACCGAAGCGCGGAGCCCAGGAACTACTGTTGTTGATATTCGTCTGACCCTCCCAGCGCAAACCGAGGCTGAGCGTCAGATTGGAACGCACTTTCCAGTCATCCTGCACGAAGGGGCCGAAATCCTGCTGATTTACGCCGATATCAGGATTACCGGCATTGACGGTGTACTTCGAGGGACCATACCCGAGAGCGGCAATCTGCGCGGTTGTTCTGCCCGCGTTCAGAAGCTGTACTGTGGTGAGGTATTGCTGGATGGAACTGATACTGGCAACTTGCGAAGTAGGCGCGAAACCAGCGCCCAGAACCGTCGCGGGTCCGCCCAGGAACGAGTAGACGCCGTTAAAATTCTTCGGAGATACATCATCGATGGTGGTTGCCCTGACCCTGACTCCAAACTTCGTCGTGTGCGGGCCCCAGGTGATCGAAGTGTAGTTTTGAAGCTCATAATAACGCTCCAGATCGTAGGTGTTACCGTAGCCGGGAGCGCTGTAGCCGGAGCCGCCTACCACGAAGGACTGTCCAACGTTCAAAGTCGGCAGAGTGCTTGAACTGGTCTGCGATGAATTGGTGTCTTCGAAAATGAAGCGCGTTTCATTAACAGCTTTGGGGCTCAGAACCGAAGTTTCGACGATCTGCACCGTTTGTTCCGTGTTCGAGGTGCTATAGCCGGTACTGGCGAAGGAGATTCCGCCCAGAGTGGTGGCCGGTAAGTTGAAACCAGTGATACCGGCCAGAAGACGATTATTTTCGAGATAACTATAGCGAAAGCTGAGGGTGTTATTGGGTCCTAATTGCAAATCAACGCGCGGGCTGACCGTGGTCCGGCGCTGCGGCGTGGAGTAGTAGCCCTGATACGCTTGCTGGCTCAGAAAATCAGCCGTGGGAATCGTGGCTGTATAGATGCCGTTGTCGTCAATCTGGCGGCGTTCCGTATCAATGAAAAAGCTGGCGTGCTTACCGAGAGGGCCGCTGACATTGCCGCCGAAAAGCTGGGTGCGGAAGGGCGGATCGCTCGCGCCGGGTCGAACCAGAAAAGGATTGCGCGAGTTCCAGATGCCGTCGCTGAGATTGTAATAGGCTTGCCCGTGGAACTTATCGGAGCCGGGCTTGGTAAAAATCTGGATACGTCCGTAACCAAGCCTGTCGAACTCAGCGGAAAACGGATTCGAGTTGATGCGGATTTCACGAATGGACGCTTTCGGGGGCAAACGACCACCAGAGAAGCCGTCAATATAAATCTGATTACCGCCTGGGCCGCTGGAGGGTCCGGCGAGAGCTTGTAAATCGGCCTCAAGATCATCCGGATCATCGGGCAGCGCGTCCAGATCCTCCTGCTTTAAGACCAGCGCCGACGCGTTATTAGCGGGATCAGTGCTCACCTGATTGGTCGCCGTTTCGCTCACGGTGACTTCCTGCCGTTGGGCTTGCAAAGTCATGATGATGTTGCCCGTGGCGGCTTGGCCCGCCGTCACTGTGACAGCGGCAACGGATTGCTGTTGCAGGCCGGAATAGGTGGCGGAAACGCTGTAGGCTCCCGGCGGAACGGCACGAAACGTATAGGAGCCATCCGCGCCTGTCTGGACGGTCCGCACCGCGCCAGCCTCATTCGAGAGCGTAACCACAGCGCCGGGAATCACGCCGCCTGTGTCGTCCTTGATAGTGCCTCCCACGCTGCCGCCGGGACGAGAGGGGCGACGTGCGGGAGTTCCCGCTGTAGTGGGCGGCTGTTGCGCCAGCGAGGCTTGCGCCCATAAAGATACCGGAAGGAGAAAGGCGGCGATCAATACACCGCTCGTTCGATTATTCATTAAACCTCTAAATAGAAAGGCAGCCGAAAGCAAGTTCGGCGCAAGATCAATCATGTTTACGGTTGCTGGCCCATGGCGCTCTCCGCGCCTCCGCCGAGGGCATTTCCCCAATCGCCCAGAGACTGCATCTGCCGCGGCGAAGCGGATTGGAATATCGGTTCGACGCCGGCAATCACGTTTGACGCTAAAACAACTGTCTTATTCGTAGGGGAAGGAGAGCCCGAAACAACAACGGCGTCACCCGGCTTCAAGTCGGTTACGGCCATTTTGGGAACATGCTCCAGTATTTGCGACAAATCGCCATTCGCGGCGCGCATGCGAGAAAAGCCGCCGGGGGGTCCACCCGCGCCGGGAGGCGGGCCTGCTTGCCCAGCTTCCGCCGGGCGTCGTTCCGGGCGTGCTGCGGGCGGCGCTTCACCCTGCGGCGCACTGCCTGCGGGAGCGCCGGACGGAGTTTCCGCGTTGGGAGCCGCTCCCTTGAAATCAGGATTAAACCGGCGAGCCAGCATGGAAGCCAGCATGGGCGGTAACCGGCGCACTGCGGACTCGGCTCCTAGCGCTACCGTAACTTGCTGCTTCGTTCCTAAATCTTTGATGATGATGCTTTTGCCGTCAGCGGCCACCGAACTCACCGTTCCCGCTACCGTGCGAAAAGAACCAGAGTAAACTTTTTCAGCCTGGATGCTTGTAGTATCGGCGTTTTTTTCCCCGACGATTTTGACCTGATCGCCTACTTGAATCTCGGAAAGCTGCGACGAATTAGGAGTTTGCGGGTGTTCAGGCGTATAGCGGGTAAACCGCGCCTTAGCCGTTTCCACCGTTACCGGCTTGGGGCCTTCCGGGGTGCGCGCCGTAATCATGAGTTTCTGTCCCGCCGTGTCGATTGCATTCACCACGCCGGCGGTGCCGCGCTGCCAAGCTATGGCTTCCTGCTGATGCATCTGCTGAACATCGCGCCCCGACATCAGGACTACGCTGCGAGCGGCAACTCCGTTGGGATCTGATTCTGTTTTAAAGCCTCGCACGTCTACCCGGTCACCTAAGGCGAGATCACCCGCCGTGATGCGTGTCGCTGATTTCAGGTCTGTGGCTCCAGGAGCGACCTTTAACAATGTTTTTGTGTTTTGAAGCTGGATGGTGTGTTGGTTTCCAGTACCGTCTTCTTTCAGCGTGACGGTTTGGGCGGACGCATCAACCGCGTCCACCGTACCGACGACGTGTTCGGTAGGTTTACCAGGAACAGGGGTATCCTGCGCGGCAATGGGGAACGCCGCTAGAAAACAGACAGCTAAGAACGGAAACTTCACCATTTCTCTCCGAGAAGAACATTGAGGAAACTAATGCCCTCTCAGGAAAGGCGCAAGCCATTCTCGTAACGTTACAGCCGCGACCATAAAGTAAAGTCCAATTAAAAAAGGGCGTGTCGGCCGCATGGCAAATCACGCCCTTAGATGACGATTCTGACCGTTTTCAACTAGGCAGCAGCATTGACGAGCATGTCTTCCAACATGTCGTTGCCTTGTTCCTGATTGCGGTCTGCCTGCTCCTGACACTGAATACAAAAGGCTGCCCATGGCACAGCGGCGATACGCTTGGGGCTGATTTCCTCTTCACAGTGCAAACAAATGCCATACGACTCATCATCGATACGACGAAGCGCTGACCGCACATTGCGGAGCAGATTCGACTCGCGGTCGAGGTTTCGGATAGCCAGTTCGCGTTCCGAGGCGTGCTGTACTTCATCCAAAGCATCAGCGCTTTTTTCAATGGTGATTGCATCGCGGTTGCGAACGATCCGTTCCAACTCGTCCTGCTTGTTCTCCAGGATCTTTTTAAATTTATTCATTTCGGTCTTCGTCATTTTATTTCTCCTTCATGACAACTAACAACTAGCGTGCTCGCTCAAAAAATACTTCGAAGCCGCCAAGTCCTCCGTTTAGACGTCGGCACTTTCGAAAAGGGTGCAACAACCGTATCACAAACGCTCGCACAAAGTAAGTACCAAATGTTTTAAGCGTAAGCAGTAATTCTGGTCAGTGAAAGTGATAGATGAGCAACTCACGTCACTGCTGCGTTTGAGAATTGCTGCCCGGTGAACCGGCGTTATTGATCCGACAAGGCGGCGCTTTTCGGATCTCAGAATCATACCACAGCGCATGAGCAATTAGGGCACCACTCTTTTTGCCAAATCTTTTCTCTCCCCGGCACGTCGCGCCAACACTTGTAAGAACAGGCCAGAAAAAATTCCATCCTGAACTAAATTCCGATCGGCTGTTTCAGCACAAAACATTACAGCGCAAGCGTCTTTATTGAAGAAACTCGCTTCCTGTTCTTCCGCCGCCCGATTCGGCCCGCGCTCCAACCGCTCCCAAAAACAGCGCTCCTCCCGGTGGATTTCCTAGCTCGCGTCCGCTGCCTTTCGGAAACGTTTGTTGCGCTCCAATGAGTTTTAGGTTCGCGCGCATGGAAGTTTCTCTCAGGTGAGATGGAAAGAAAGTAAAGGCACGGGTAAAGTCTAGAATTTAGCGAGCCTCTCAGCGGTTACGTCACAGCATGGTACCGCCAGCCACGTAAGCTGAAAACGTAATAGGACTACTCAGGTGTTACTTCTACAAGGCAGCTATAAAACGTTGGTCCGCCGCCGATATCGGTAAGCCGCTCGGAAGTAAGCTGATTTACCCCGTGTCGTCCAACAGAGGACTTATTCCAACGCATGGTGCGGGCGTGAAGAACACCGGGCTGAATGTCCCGCGAGAGCTTCGCAAGGAAAGAGCACGAGCCGCGGTCGTTGTAAACGCGAACCGGCATGCCTTCCACGATGCCGCGTTGCGCCGCGTCATCCGGGTGGATGGAGAGCTTCGCGGTCTGCTCGTTTACATCCGTGCGATGACCGAAGGTGGAATTCATGCTGTCATCGTTCTTGCTGGAGATC
>JAABUZ0100009002.1_pt1 | contig 11556 bp, 11 predicted proteins | sample 5562091 | NCBI WGS metagenome assembly JAABUZ01 (sample SAMN12813069, study PRJNA571459) | rock metagenome | isolation source: Antarctica rocks | place: Antarctica: Victoria Land, Linnaeus Terrace sud | collected 2015-12-21
ACCCAGCGCGATGCCAGCGCAAGAGCGTGTCCGGTTGGACGATGAGGAGCGCATCTTTCCAGGCACGCGCGCAACGAGCCAACACCACCAGGAGCAGCCGGTCCGTCGACGTGACGCGCGGTCGCTTTACCTGACGGCGTAAGACGATGAGTTGCTGGCGCAACAAGGCATTCGCGGCGATCAGGTCCGTTTTCGAGCGCGTCGCGTCGACCAGCGCGCCCTCCAAGAGACCGGGCGACAGCGGTCGTGCCCATCGAACGAAGCGTTGACCGAGGCACTGGATGCATGAGGTGCCCCAGCGCTCCAGACGCGCGATAATCGTAGCCCACATCGTCGGTTCGCCCCCTACTCCCTCACACCCACCTTTGCACTCATTATCCATCATTGGCGAGACCCTGCGTAGGCATGCCGGGCGCTCCACATCCAACTTTGCGGACGGATGACGCTTGTATCCATCACAGGTGCCCCTCGTGTCCATCCCGGTCTTGGGCGGCCTGCATCACGACTATCGACGAGCAGCGTGACTGTCCTGTCACTCCCGTTGCCGTCGCGGATGGCCATGGGAGCCAGGACAGCCCATCTGTGGTCTCCGCGCCCTGTCATCCGTCGGGCGATACTGTCGGTATCGTTGGGGCCTGCTGAGATCCTGCTTAAGACATGACGTGAAGGATGCGACCGAGCATCAGGACGGCGACGGCATGGAGCGGATAGTCCTCACTCCAAGGCGTGCGCGCGTTGCGCGAGATCCGCCACGTCGCCGGCGAGGCCCGCGCCCAGGCTGACGCGCACGTCGTCCTCAAATTGCACGATGTGGTGGCGCATGGCCACGCGGGCGCCCTCCTCGTCCGCGGCCTCGATCGCCACGAGGATCGACTCGTGGCCGCGCTCCGACTCGGCCGGCCCCCCAGGGCGACGACTCGAGATCAGGCGACCGACCGCGAGCGCCTGGCCGGCGGGCCGCAAGGCCTGCACGAGCAGGCGATTGCGCCCCGCGGCTAGGATGGCCTCGTGGAACGCGATGTCCAGGCGGGTATAGGCGGTGGGGTCATCAAGGACGGCGCGCATACCCTCGACCGCCGCCCGCAGCGCCCGCAGGTCGTCGGACGTGCGCCGTCGGGACGCCAGCGCCGCGATTTCCACCTCCACTACGCGCCGCAACTCGAGCACCTCGCGCAGCACGGTCTCGTCCCGCCCCCGCCGGATCTGCTCGAACAGGATGAGCGGATCGAGGCTGTTCCAGCGATCGGATGGCTGCGCCTGCATACCGCTGCCATGTTTCACCGCGACCAGGCCCTTGCCGACCAGCACGCGTACCGCCTCGCGGATCACGGTGCGGCTCACCCCGAACTGCGCGGCCAGCGTGTGTTCCGTCGGCAAGGGGTCGCCGGGCCGGATGTCGCCGCCCACGATCCCGGCCACGATCTGGCGGACCACGCCTTCATGCAGGCGCGACGCGCCCACCGGCTGGAAAGCCGCGGGCACAGAGCTACCGGCCATCGCACACCACCATCCTTCCCACCCCTATCGCCTCTCTATCCAATCGGCTATCTACCCACTCCTCAACTATACGCCATTCACTATTTGTATGATGACCACGTAAACTATTGACAAACAGCCTGTAGTCGTATTATCATGTCCACGATGGGTCGCGCCCTGTCCGCTGTCGAAACGACGTACGGATTGGGGCAGCCATGGGTGACCCGGAAGGAGGTGGAGCGTACCGCGCGTCGTGTTTGTGACCGATCCTCGTCGTCGTTCCGTGCCATCGTCGCTAGGCATCTATGCAAAGGAGCCACGCCATGTCGACACACGAGACCCACGATCTTCCGGACGCTGTCCACGACGGGACGATGTCTCGCCGCGACTTCGCCAAGAAAGCCGTCGCCCTGGGGGCCTCCGCCGCCACCCTCGGCGCTCTCGCGCAGGACGGCCTCCGCCCGGCCGCCGCCGCCACCACGATCACGCTCTGGCACGGCTGGACGGGCGCGGACAACACCACCACCCTCAACGCGGTGCTCGATCGATTCGACCACACGAGCCGCGGCATCACGGTCAAGCCCACCGCATTGCAATGGGACACGCTCTTCAGTAAGTGGGTCATCGCGGCCGCGACCGGTAGCCCGCCCGATGTGACGATGTACCATGTGACCGAGATCGCCGAGTACGCCAAGCGCGGCATCACGCGCCCCATCGACGACCTCATCAAGGGGGCGGGCATCGACCTCACAGGTCTGCCCGCCGCCGCCCTGCGCAGCGTGCAATACAATGGCCAGACCTACGCCGTCCCCGGCGATCTGCACCCCCTGGCGCTGTACTACAACGTAGACATGGTCCGGAAAGCGGGCCTCGATCCCCACAAGCCGCCCACGACCAAGGATCAATTCCTGCACTGGGCCGACCGGCTGACCGTGCGCGGCCCCGGCGGGAAAGTGTCGCAGTACGGCGTGTACCTGCCCACGACCGGCGGCGCGACGGGCAGCGCCATCCCGCGCTGGGTGTGGTGGAGCCTGCTGCACCAGAACGGCGGCAGCTTCCTCGACCGCGGCGGTACATCCGCCGTCAACAGTGCGGCGTCGCGCGACGCGCTGCAATTCCTGGTCGACCTCTTCAAGACGCACAAGGTCGTCACCCCCGGGTCGACGGGCAACGGCATCGACCCGGTCGCGGCCAAACGGGCGGCCATGTGGTTCATCGGCCCGTGGGAAGTCAACCAGCGCATGCAGCAGAAGCTCAACTTCGCCACGGCGCCCATGCCGGTCATCGGGCACAAGCCGGCTACCTGGGCCAATTCGCACTGCCAGTCGGTCTCGAAGCAGCGCGGAGGCGGCAATTACGAGGCCGACGCGGCGTTCATGAAGTGGTTCTCGGAGAACTACGCCCAGCCCGCCAAGGTGGTCGGCGTCATCCCGCTCAACCCGGCCGTGCGCGCGAGCAAAGAGTTCGTCGACGACCCGCATTACGCCTACTACAAGGCGTTCATCCCCGAGCTCGACTACGCCGTCGTCGAGCCGACCATCCCGCAGTACACCAGCATCTTCTCGTTCGGGAAGCCGACGCCCTTGATCACGAACATCGAGGCAGCGCTCGCGGGGTCGAAGACAGTGGGGCAGGCCCTCACGGACATGAAGGCGGGGATCGACACTCAGCTGGCGCAACCGTTCTAGCCTGGATTATTCACGAAAACATTCATCGAATTAGATTGGCTGCTGATAGGGGGCTTCGGAAGGGCCTACGGCTCACTTTGGGTGCCTGAAGGGGCTCTCTGGCCTGTTCAGGCACCCCACACCGACCGACGTCCAGCCGGATGCGGTCAATCTGGTTAGACGGAAACGCTCATGAATAATCCAGGCTAGCGCTCCTGGCGGAGGTGGCACGGGGGCTGGGGCACGGGCGTCGCCGCCCGCGTCGCCCCCCTTGTGCGGAGGGACACCATCATGGCTCTTGGCGGACGAGACCTGGTCGCGGGCGCGCCGCACGCCACGGGGAGGGTGCGGGGGGTGCGGGGGGCGCGGCGGGCGCGGCGGGCGTGGGGCGGCGGACAGGGTGGGCGCGACCTCGTCGCCTACCTGTTCCTGGCGCCCTACCTGCTCCTGTTCGGCGTCTTCACGCTGGCGCCCGCCGCCGCGGGCGTCGCCATCAGTTTCACGCACTGGGACATCCTGGGTACGCCCACCTTCGCGGGCCTGTCGAACTTCCAGCAGATCTTCGCCGATAGCCAGTTCATCCAGGCTCTTGGAAATACGTTCTATTACCTGGTCCTCACGGCCGTCCCGTTGGTCGTGCTGGGGCTGGCCCTGGCCCTCTTGCTGAATCAGCGCCTACGCGGCCGGGCGGTGGCGCGCACCGTCGTCTACCTGCCGCAGGTCGTCATGATCTCGGCTGTCGGACTCCTCTGGCAATGGATCTACGACCAGAACTACGGACCCCTGAACTACTACCTCGGCAAGCTCGGGATACCGGCCATCGGCTGGCTCGACAACGTCAACGCGGCCATGCCGGCGCTCGCGCTCACCACCCTCTGGTGGACGGTCGGCACCAACGCGGTGATCTACCTGGCGGGGTTGCAGGACATCCCGGACGACCTCTACGAGGCGGCGCGGATCGACGGGGCCGGACGGTGGGCGCTGTTCCGCTACATCACGGTTCCATTGCTGCAGCGCGTCAACGCGTTCGTGATCCCCCTGACTGTCATCGCCTCCTGGCGCGTCTTCGGCCAGTCCTATGTGATGACGGGAGGTGGGCCGCAGGGGCGCACGTTCGTCGTCGTCCAATACATCTACCAGACCGCCTTCCAGAATTTCCAGATGGGGCCCGCGGCCGCGGCCTCCGTGGTCCTGCTGCTGATCACGCTGGCGTTCACCATCGTTCAATTGCGCGCGATGCGCGTCTTGTAGGGGGAGAGAACGATGGCCACACTGGCCCGCCCGACGACACAGCGTGCGCTGGCCCGCCCGCGTGTGGCGGCCCTCGCGGGCCGTGCCCTGCTGTACGGCCTCCTGGCCGCCGTCACCCTCGTCTGGGTCGCCCCTTTCGTGTGGATGCTGGTGACCTCGCTCAAACCCGAGTCGGAGATCTACCGCTATCCGCCCGTCTGGCTGCCGAGTCACCCGACGGTGGAGTACTACACCAGCCTGGCCACGCAGTTCGCCCTGCTGGCGTGGTTCAAGAACAGTTTCGTCGTCGCCACGGTCACGACGCTGCTGGCGCTCGTCGTCGACGCGCTCGCGGCCTATCCGCTCGGGCGGATGCGGTTCCGGGGCCGGCGTGCGGTGACCATTCTCATCCTGGCCACGTTCCTGGTGCCGCCCGAGATACAGATGGTGCCGCTCTTCATCGGCCTGAGCCGCCTGGGTCTCTCGGACAGCTACTTCAGCCTGTCGGTCCCGCTGGCCGCCAACGCCTTCGGCGTGTTCCTCCTCATGCAGTTCTTCCAGACCGTGCCCGCCGAGCTGGAGGACGCCGCCGTCATCGACGGCTGCACGCGGTTCGGGTTCTTCGGGCGCATCCTCATCCCCCTCTCGCAGCCCGCGCTCGTCACGGTGTCCATCTTCACGTTCGTGGGGAGCTGGAACAACTTGTTCTGGCCGCTGATCGTGACCAATTCCGACGCTACGCGCACGCTTCCCGTGGGCCTGGCCTCGCTGGTCGCGGGGGCGGGCCTGGGCTCGAAGGAGGGGACACTTATGGCGGCGGCCACCGTCGCCACGATCCCGGCCGCCCTCTTCTTCCTGGTCCTCCAGCGGTACTTCGTCAAGGGTATCTCGACGACGGGATTGAAAGGATAAGCGGGACAGGAGGAAACAGAGAGGGAGCATCGGGCGACCTCGTGGTTGGTCGCGACCGGGCGACACCGGCATGACCGGAGCGGTGGGGACAGCGCAAGACGGCGCGGGAGGAGGAGCGATGACGGTGACGACGGGACAGTGGGCGGCCAACCGCGCCCACGCGTGGTACGAAGGGCAGGCGTTGCCCTATGGGTTCAATTTCCTGCCCAGCAGCGCGGTCAACTCGACCGAGATGTGGCAGGCCGAGACCTTCGACTCCGCCACCATCGACCGTGAGCTCGCGCTGGCGGCGGCCTGCGGATTCAACAGTTGCCGCGTCTTCGTACAATACCTGGTGTGGCGCGCCGATCCCACCGGGTTCAAGGATCGGTTCGCCGCGTTCCTCGCCAGCGCCGCGCGCCATGGCCTCTTCGTCGTGCCCATTCTGTTCGACGACTGCGCCTTCGCCGGCAAGGAGCCGCACCTGGGGCCGCAGGATGCCCCGGTCCCGGGGCTGCACAACGGCGGCTGGACACCCAGCCCCGGCCCCGCCATCGCCGATGACCCCGCCGCTAGGACCGACCTGGAACGCTACGTGCGCGATGTCGTCGGCGCCTTCGCGACGGACACGCGGATACTCCTGTGGGATCTCTACAACGAGCCGGGCAACGGCGGGCGCGGGGCTCGGAGCCTGCCCCTGCTGGAGGGGGCGTTCGTGTGGGCGCGCGCGGCCGGCCCAACGCACCCCCTGACGTCCGCCGCGTGGGGTGGCCCCGCCGCGGGCGGGCGCGCCGACGACGCCGCGCGGACCGACGCGGCGTGCCTCGCCCTGTCGGACATTGTCAGCTTCCACCAGTACGAGGACGCCGCGGCCTTGGCGACGCGCATCGCCGCGTTGGAGCGGCGCGGCTACCCAATCATCTGCACGGAATGGATGGCGCGCCCGCGCCACAGCGTGGTCGCGACGCACCTGCCGCTTTTTGTTGAGCACAGCGTGGGCTGCTACCTGTGGGGACTCGTCAACGGCCGCACGCAGACGCACCACCCGTGGGGCTCGCCGCAGGGGGCCGCGGAGCCGGACCTGTGGTTCCACGACCTGTTCCGCTCAGATGGCGTCCCGTACGACCCCGCCGAGATCGAGGCGATCCGGCGGCACAGCCCGTCGTCCGGCGCCGCCGCGTCGACGGGCGCGCGGAGGTGAGCCGTGGCGGCGATCGAGGTGATCACATCGTCGGTGCAGGGCGTCGCGGCGCTGACCCTTGCGAACGGCCTGGTCTCCGTCACGCTCATCCCCGCGTTGGGCGGCAAGATCAGCAGCATCCGCGACCTGCGCACCGGCCGCGACTGGCTGTGGACGAGCGACCAGCTCCCGTACCGGCGGCTCCCGTACGGCGCGTCGTACGTCCGGGAGGCCGATACGGGCGGCTGGGACGAGTGTTTTCCCACAGTAGCGGCGTGCGTGTACCCGCTGGAGCCCTGGCGCGGGGCGGCGCTGCCCGATCACGGCGAGATCTGGCCGCTCGACTGGACCGCCTCGATCGAGGGCGATCCGGCCGCGCGGATCACGGTGCGCACGGAGGCGCGCGGGACGGCGTTGCCGTATGCCTTCCGGCGCGCCATCGCCCTCGCGGCGGACACGGCGACCCTGCGCGTCGACTACCAGGTCGAGAGCCTGGCCGACGCCGCGATCGGCTTCATCTGGAGCGCCCATCCTCTCTTCGCTGTCGAGCCGGGGATGCGCGTACTCCTGCCGGACGACACGCGCCTGCACACCTGGCTGGTCGTGCCGCCAAACCTTATCCCCGACGCGGGGCCGCATCCGTGGCCCCTGCATGCCCGGTTCGATGGCCGGGACGTGGATTTGAGCGTCGTGCCAGACGCGACGGCGGGGATCGCATGCAAGCTGTGGAGCGCGCCCCTCGCGCGCGGTCACGCGACGCTCCAGGCGTCGGATGGCGCGTTCCACTTCGCGTTCGACCCGGCGCTGGTCCCTCAGATAGGGCTGTGGATCAACGCGGGCGGCTGGTCCGGCACGGGAGGAGAGCCGTCCTACAATGTGGCGCTGGAGCCGTGCATCGGGGCGCAGGATTCCCTCCAGGAGGCCGTCGAGCGCCACGGTCAATACGCCCTGCTACCGGCACATGGCTTGCGGACATGGTGGTTGGAGGTGACCCTTGAGGCACGAGAAAATATGCGCGGCTGAGGTCTCGGACGCGGGGCCACGGGCCCGGCGGTGCGGGATCACCCGTCGGGGTCTCGACACACCCGCGATGGCCTGCGTGGGCGGCGTCCGACGGACAAAGGGACGGGAAGAAGACGGATGAAGATGACCGCGTTCGAACTATTCAAGGTCCCACCGCGCTGGCTGTTCCTCAAGGTCTCGACGGATAGCGGCCTCGCGGGTTGGGGCGAGCCGATCGTCGAGGGGCACGCGGACGCGACCGCCGCGGCGGTGCGCGAGGCGGCGGAGCTTCTGATCGGTCAGGACCCGACCCGCATCGAGGACATCTGGCAGCGCCTCTACCGGGGGCGTTTCTATCGTGGCGGCCCCGTCCTCATGAGCGCCATGGCCGGGATTGACCAGGCCCTATGGGACCTCAAAGGTAAGCTGCACGGCCTCGCCGTGCATGACTTCCTGGGCGGCGCTGTCCGCGACAAGATGCGCGTGTACACCTGGGTCGGCGGTGATACGCCGGCCGAGGCGGCGCGCGAGACCCATGAACGCGTGGGCGCAGGGTTTACCGCCGTCAAGATGAACGCCACCGGCGCGCTGCACTACGTCGACACGTTCGACCGTATCGCCGAGGTGACCGCCCGCGTCGGCGCGGTGCGCGACGCCGTAGGCGACGGCGTCGGGATCGCCGTCGATTTCCACGGGCGCGTGCATAAGGGCATGGCGAAGGCGCTGGTCAAAGAGCTCGAGCCGTTCCACCTCCTGTTCATCGAGGAGCCCGTCCTGCCCGAGAACGAGGAGGCGCTGCGCGAGGTCGCGCGGCACACGACCATCCCCATCGCGACCGGCGAGCGTCTCTACTCGCGCTGGGACGTCAAGAAGCTCCTGCACGACGGGTCTGTGGACATCATCCAGCCGGACCTCTCGCACGCCGGCGGCATCTCCGAGGTCAGGCGCATCGCCGCCATGGCTGAGGCCTACGACGTGGCGCTCGCGCCCCACTGCCCCCTCGGCCCGATCGCGCTCGCGGCCTGCCTGCAGGTCGACGCCTGCACGCCGAACGCCCTCATCCAGGAACAGAGCCTGAACATCCACTACCACCAGGCCGGCGACCTCCTCGCGTACCTGGTCGACCCCGCGGTCTTCGCCTACCGTGATGGGTACGTGGCGATCCCGCGCGGGCCCGGCCTCGGCATCACCGTCGACGAAGAGGCCGTCCGGGAGGCGGCCACACAGGGCCACGACTGGCACAATCCCGTCTGGCGCACCGCCGACGGCGCGGTCGCCGAGTGGTAACGACGTGGTAACGAGAGGAGGGAAACGATGGATGATCTTGCCGGCACGGTCGCGATCGTGACCGGCGCGGGGAACGGTATCGGGCGGGCCACGGCCCGGCGGCTGGCCGCCGCCGGGGGCGCGGTCGTGGTCGTGGATCTCGACGGGGACGCGGCCACGGCCGTCGCCCACGACATCACCGCCCAGGGTGGCGCGGCGATACCCTGCGCGGGAGATGTCGGGCGGGCGACCGACGTCGATCGCGTGGTGGCGGCCGCGCTCGATCGGTACGGGCGCGTGGACATCCTGCACAACAACGCGGCCTGGTATCCGGTCAAGGCGGCCGTCGAAACGACGGAGGAGGAGTGGGACCGGACGCTACGGGTGTGCCTGACCGGCGCGTGGCTGCTGGCCCGCGCCGTCCTGCCATCCATGCTCCGACAGGGGGGCGGACGCATCGTCAACACCACCTCCGTCCACGGCCTGGTGAGCTTCCCCAACCACACCGCGTATGAGACGGTCAAGGCCGGTCTACTCGGCCTGACGCGCTCCCTGGCCGTGGACTATGGCCCGACTGTGCGGGTAAACGCCCTGGCCCCGGGCGGCGTCGACACGCGCCTGTGGGAGCGGGTCAGCCCGGCCGAGCGCCAGGCCACGATCGACGCCACCATCCTCAAGCGTCTCGCCACGCCCGAGGAGATCGCCGAAGGCGTCTACTTCCTCGTCTCGGACCGGTCGGCTTTCATGACCGGGGCGTGCCTGGTCATAGATGGGGGATGGACCGTTGTTTGACGCGCGGCGGGAGGCCGAGGTGGTGACCGTGGGCGAGACGATGGCGCTGTTCTGGGCCGAGGATGACGCGGGTTTGGAGCGCGCGACCCTCTATCGGCGCTCGTTCGCGGGCGCGGAGAGCAATGTGTGCGTCGCGCTGGCGCGCCTGGAGCATCGGTCCCGTTGGATCAGCCGCCTCGGCGATGACGCCTTCGGGCGCCACATCCGCACTGGGTTGGAGCGCGAAGGCGTCCTGGTCGACGCGGCCGTCGACCAGGACGCCCCGACCGGCGTCTTTTTTAAGGAGCGCGCGCGCGAGGGACCGCGCCAGGTCGTGTACTACCGGGACGGTTCGGCGGCCAGCCGGCTCGCCCCGCGCGACCTCGCGGCCGCTCAGGTCGCGGGGGCGCGCGTGTTGCATCTCACAGGGATCACACCCGCCCTCTCGCCCTCCTGCGCCGCCGCCGTCGATCGCGCCATCGACCTCGCGCGCGCCGCCGACATGCTCATCTGTGTCGATCCCAACGTGCGCCTGCGGCTCTGGCCGAGCGCGGACGCCTGCCGGCGCGCGCTCCTGGCCCTGATCGCGCGCGCGGACGTGGCGCTGATCGGCCACGAGGATGCGGCCATCCTGTTCCCCGATCATGACGTGGACGCCGTGTTGGCCGCCGTGCGCGCCTTGGGTCCGCGGCGCGTCGTGCTCAAGAGGGGCGCCCAGGGGGCGGTCGCGGAGACGGACGAGGGACGCGTGGCCGTCCCGGCCTATGCGGTCGCCACGATAGACACGGTCGGCGCCGGCGACGGGTTCGACGCCGGGTTCCTGGCGGGGCTCCTCGAGGGGGCACCGTTGCCCCAGTGCCTCGTCCTCGGCGCGCGAGTGGGGGCGGCGGCCGTCGCCCACGTCGGCGATTGGGAAGGCTATCCCAGAAGGGGAGAGATAGGGCTGTGAGCGACAAATCAGAGAGATCACAGGCCGATGCGTGCATCGACGCGCACCCTGCGAGCGCCGCGTGGCCATACACGCGCTACGGGCGCGTCCTTGCCATAGTACGCCTGCGCGACACGACTCCTTTAGTCGCCGTCGCGCAAGCCCTCCGCGATGGCGGCATCCGGGCCATCGAGTTCACCATGACGACGCCCGGCGCGCTGCCAGCTATCGAACGCTGCCGCGCCCGCTTCGGCGCCGATGTAGCCATTGGCGCCGGGACCGTCCTGGACGCGGAGAGCGCGGTGCGTTGCCTAGACGCGGGGGCCCAATTTCTGGTGTCGCCGGGCCTTGATCAGGCGGTCATCGACCGGGCGCACGCGGGCGGTGCCCTGGCATTCCCCGGCGCATTGACGCCGACCGAGATCATCGCGGCCTGGCGGGGCGGGGCCGACGTGGTCAAAGTATTCCCGGCCCGCGCCCTCGGGCCGCGCTACATCGCCGACGTGCGCGCACCGCTGCCCACTATTCCCTTGATACCGACGGGGGGCGTGGACGAGACGAACGCCGCCGCCTACCTCCGCGCCGGGGCCGTAGCGGTGGCCGTGGGCGGCAATCTGATCGACCCTGAGGCCATCGACCGGTGCGATTGGGCATCCCTAACGCGACGTGCCCGCGATCTCGTGGCCGCCGCTCGCGTCGACGTGGACGTGCCGGTTGTGTCAGGACCGAGAACACATACTGAAGGATGAGGTAGAAGGCGTTAGGGAAGGGTTAGCCAGCATGAAGCCTGCGAAGCTAGGCGACCTGAATCCGCGCGCGTAGATCGGCCAAACGGGCACGGAACTGCGCACGCTGGATCACCAACGGGACCAGCTCGTACGGCGTGGTTCGGTGACGGACGTAATCGCGCACCTCATTGTGGGCGGAGCAGAAGCGGGCCGCTGCGGCGAAGGAGCCGAAGCCGCGCAGCGGGGAGTAGCGCTGCGTGATGCCCCGGTGGTCCTGCTCTATCTGGCCCAGAATAAGCGTCGCTGTGTGCGACACGAAGTCGCACCGTTAGAGTAGTGTAGGAGGGAAAGCTACACTCAGGCGCGTGTCCAATGCCTGTTCCCGCCCTTGCGTGCGTCGCCGGCAACGGTGGGGTG
>JAABUZ0100009004.1_pt1 | contig 11554 bp, 10 predicted proteins | sample 5562091 | NCBI WGS metagenome assembly JAABUZ01 (sample SAMN12813069, study PRJNA571459) | rock metagenome | isolation source: Antarctica rocks | place: Antarctica: Victoria Land, Linnaeus Terrace sud | collected 2015-12-21
CGTCCTCACCCATCGGCGCATCATTCGAGCTCTGGAGCGGGCCAGCGCGCAAGGGGTGAAGGTCTATGTGGTGTTGGAGCATCAGCCGTTTGGAATGGGGCTGCAGCCAGAGAGCGCCGCGCGACAGATCCGGGCTGCCGGCATTCACGTGCGATGGGGACGACCCGGTTTCCGATACACCCACGCGAAATTCCTGCTCCTGGATGGCCGGCTGGCGATCATCGGAACCGCCAACTTTTCGCGTGCCGCCTTTAGCAGCAACCGAGAATTCCTCATCTTTGAGAGAGATCGGCGCGTGGTCCGCGATCTGCAGGCAATTTTTGTGTCCGACTGGGACTCGACCTCGCTGTCATTGACGGACGACAATCTGGTCACGGCGCCCGACGACGCCCGAGCAAGGCTTTCCGCGCTGATCGCCGGTGCACATCGAAGCATCGACATCTATGCCGAGGAGATGGCCGACCCGTTGCTCGAACAGAAGCTGGCTGCTGCCGCCAAACGAGGCGTGCGAGTCCGGATCATCGTCCCCCAGAGCGTGCCGCTGGCCAACATTTCGTCCCTGCTGAGGGCGCGAGTCGCGGTACGCCTTCTCCACAACCTTATGCGCACGCCAAGGTGATCCTGGTGGACGGAGTGCGAGCCTTTGTGGGCTCCGAAAACTTCAGCGCCACCTCACTCGACCACGATCGAGAGGTGGGCCTGCTGATCCGCGGCCCAACCCTCGCTCGCATCTCGGCCGTCTTCGCGGCTGACTGGGCTCACGCCGCCCAGCCGGTCGGCCACGGCGTTCGATAGGTAGTGTACCCGCAAACGGCAGAGACGCTGGTGGGCCTCGATGCGTGCGTCGAGCAAGGATGGCACGTGGATGCGCGTAGTGGATTCGCCTTGCATATCCGGGTCACACCCTGCAGATACAGATTGAGCGCGCGGGCGCCATAACCGAGCCAACCGATGAGATCACCTGTGGTCTCCCGCGGCCACTATGACGGTATCACCGCACCTGGCTGCCGCCGGCCCCTGGCACACCGGGCTCGCGTACGAGCCGCGCACCGCGAGTGTGTCCACAGCGGCTGCGTGTTGGCGTTGAGGACCGCCCGGACGCGGGGCGCACCAAACGTGCCGCCACCTGCTGCATGGATCTCCCATATGCGGGCCAGCAGATGAGGATCGTCGGGCACGAGCAGAGTGCGTGCGAGTCAGCCACGCCCAGGAACCAAGGCCGTGTTCCTGGCATCAGAAGCTTGTCAATCCAAGTTGCCACTTGGCACAACCCGTGGCGCTCGCCGGCATGAGCTTGATATAGAAATATCCTCGGTCGTGTATCCGGTACGCAGGCTGCCCGGATGACTGACGAAAGGTCACCGGTGAAGCAAGCGGGTGACGGTTGGCATCAAACACAACCATCGTCATCGCTCCCCCATGCACGGTCGAGCAGCCCTGATACCGCAACATGAGGGTCCACTCATTTCCATCAGCGTAGAGCGGAACTGTCTTAGACGTACGACCGTGCGCATCGAGTGGAAAGACAAGATCGGCTGTCGATGCATGAATGGATTCAAGCCCGCTACTGATTGAACCAACTGCAAAATCGTGCACGGCATATACGGTGAATGCCAAGACGAGCACACCTATCACGCTCACCATTAGCAACCCACGTGGGATACGGATCATCGTGGCGAAGTTTCCTCACACTCAGGCGACGCGCGACGCTGGAGGTCGCTTTTCTCGTTGACAGTACACCCTAACACGAGCGATCCACGCGCTTTTCCCGACGGGCGGGACCTGTACTTGGTTCGCTCGCGTGAACAGGTCATCAAGGCGTGGGGCATACACTTCTAACGCGCCAGGTGCGGCTTGAACGGCCTGGCGCTGGGTCATCATGTACTTCCTCCACCCCTCTGCGTCAGTAGACAAACCACCGATTAGCGTATATGGCGAATATGTGGCGCTCTCTTGCTAAATGGAAGCCCGGCAGTCAGTCGGCGGATTGTAAACGAGAGGGCTTCCACTGCCTGTCTGGCCGGAAACTGACAATCAACATCGCAGCGGGGCAACAATAATTTCGTTGCCCCGCCACTCCCAAAGCAGAGCAGCGCCTTGACCTGGTCAAGTCGGAAGTACATCGCTCTCCGAGTGTTCGGGTACTCGCCAAAACCTTCCACGTCTCGCCTCCTGCAATGAAACGGCGTCTTCGCGACCTTGATCTCTTGCTTGCCAGACCTGACTTCGATAGGCGAGTTCGTGGATCACAGGACTACCGAAGACCATCTCGTCTGTCCAGCCTGTGAGACGGCCGCACGATCACACAGTGAGCGGCGGTAATTACCCCTCTTGTGGCACGATGCTGAGCGCATTTAGCACCGGCTTATCTCAGTTTCCGGCGGCCGCGAGCAGCCCTTCTTGTCACGCAAGCCGTGAACGCCGCGTTTCTGGGAGGTTCCTCTCCATCCTCCTCACGGCCGGGTTGTGCGACCGCTGAACGAGGACAGAAGAACGCGGCAGTATGATGTGTTCGCCACCGGTCGCCCGAGAGTGGGGAGAGGGACGTGATGTCGTTAGGTTCGGAGTACCGGAAGCTGTGGGTGGGGAGCGCCATTTCCAATCTCGGCGACGGTGTCACCTTCATTGCCGCACCACTGCTCGCCGCGACCATCACCCGTAACCCGGTGCTGATCGCCGGCCTATCCTTCTCCTACACAGTGCCCCGGTTGCTCGTGGTGTTGATCAGCGGTGCCCTGGCCGACCGGATGGATCGCAGGTTTCTGCTCTACAGCACCAACTTTGGTCGCGCGTTTTGCATGGCTGTGCTGGGTGTGGCCGCGAGTGCCGGTCTCGCGACCATATCGATGCTGTATGCCGTGTTCGTGGGGCTGGGCTTGCTCGAAACGGTCGCCGACAACACCGGATTCTCGGTTCTTCCCTCCATCGTGACGAAGGAGCACCTGGACCGGGCCAACAGCCAGCTCACCGCCGCGCAATTGGTGGCCGACGAGTTCGTCGGGCCGCCCTTGGGAGGTTTTTTGTTCGGCATCGCAGCGGCGCTACCAATTCTGCTGGATGCCGCGTCCTTTGCCGGCGCCGCCCTCTGCTTTCTGGGATTGCGGGGCAACTTCCGACGACACCTGACAACCCGACAGACGCGGTCAGGCATCCGTCGTGACATCGTCGAAGGAGGGCGCTGGCTAGCCCAGCACCGCTTGCTGCGCTCGTTGTCGATCATGGGCGCCCTGGCCAATCTGTGTTACATGATCCCGTTCTCGATCCTCGTGTTGTTCGCCAGGGAAATCCTGCACCTCAGTGATACCGGATACGGTCTGTTACTGGCCTGCTCGGCAGTCGGCGGGCTGGCGGGAGGTGCGTTGGCTGGGAAGGCGCGGCAAAAACTGGGACGGGGTTGGACGATCAGCGGCAGCTTGCTATTGGGAGCGGCCTCGTATTTCGTCATCGCGTTGACGTCCAGCGCTCTCCTGGTCGGCTTCATGTTGGCCCTCTACATCTTCCACTCGGTCGTATGGAGCCTGACCGTCACCTCACTACGACAGGTGTTGATTCCGGACGAACTCCGGGGTCGGGTCAGCGCCGCTAACAAGCTCCTCGCCCTCGCCGGTCTGTCGCTCGGGTGCCTACTCGGTGGCGTGCTGGCAGCGAAGTTCGGCCTCGCCGTGCCCTTTTTGATCGCGGGGGCGTTGCTGGTTGTAACGGCGGCGGTCTTTCTCCCTTTCATCAACAATCTGACGATTGAAGAAGCCTGTGCGGCTGCCAGTCAGTGAGACACATGTCCGAGAACTCGATTCGGTCCAGGGGTTCTCGCTACCCTGTGGCGCGCTGAAGTGGACCATCACCCGCCGACGGGTCACCGCTCGATCGTGATGGTCCGATGCTCCATTCACTCCGGGTGCGCTTTCGTTCGGCTAATATATTTGTGGCTTGAGGATGCTAATAAATCAGAGCAATATGCCCAGCGGGATGTTGGCACTGCGGGAGCACTTGCAGCACGTCTACTGGCTCGGTGGTGGCAGCGGCGGGGGTAAGTCGACCATCGCTCGGCGCATCGCGGCCGACCACGGGTTGGAAGTCTACGCGACTGACGACGTGATGTCGGACCATGCCCGCCGCGCCCCGGACGAGGACGCGCCGTATCTCTCGCAGTTCAAGTCCATGGATATGGACGAGCGCTGGGTAAAACGCAGTCCGGAAACCATGCTCGAGACATTTCACTGGTTCCGGGGTGAGGGGTTCAACTTGATCATCGAGGACCTACTCAACCTTCCGTCGGAAACCGGCGTGATCGCCGAGGGCTTCCGGTTGCTGCCGGCGTTCGTCAAGCCACTAGTGGCGGAGCCCAGCCGCGTCGTGTGGCTGCTACCCACGCCCGAGTTCCGGCTGACGTCGTTTCAGACCCGAGGAACCACGTGGCATATCCCGAACAAGACCTCAAACCCGGCGCGAGCCTATCGCAATCTGCTCGAGCGGGACCGAAGGTTCACTGCCTGGCTGCGCGCGGAGACCAAGCGACTCGGACTGCCCACAATCGAAGTCGACACATCGATTAGCGAGGACGAATTGACGGAACTAGTGACGCGCTCCTTCGGACTCTGAGTTGCATCCGATGCACAAGGTCGGCAGTGCCACGACAATCAGAGTCGGATTCGCGCCGGTCATGCCGCCAAGAACTTCGCGTTGCTGCGCCATATCTCACTCAACCTCCTGCGCCAGCAGCAGATGAAGCCCGCGAGCGTCAGAGGCAGACGCAAGAAGGCCGGCTCGGACACCGGCTATCTCCTCCAAGTCATCCTCGGTATTTAGATGCGTTTGCCCTGCCCAGGGGAGGGAGCTGATTCGACACGCTTTCGCAGACGCGGTATACTTCATGGGCTTCGTCCCGGCTTGCCCTGCAAGCCTGCCCACCGTAGGTAGAGTGCACTGGTCTTCTCTACGGGATTTTTACTCCAACGAGCGGGGTCATGGAGTGCATTTGTGGACGGCGTCGTGTACCCGCAACATCAGCACGACACGTCCCGGTTGGCTGACGGCCCGCGTGGGTCCCGTTCTCCCAGCGGGCGATAGCGATTAGAAGAAGGAGCGCGCGTGAGTACACTGGTCGTTGGTTCTGTGGCCCTGGATACGGTCGAAACTCCGTTCGGACGCGCCGACAACGTGCTGGGTGGAACCGCGATGTACTTTTCGCTCGCGGCCAGCCTGTTTACGGACGTGAATCTGGTGGGCGTGGTTGGCGAGGATTTTCCGGCCGAGGCGTTGCAAACCCTCCAGCAGCGCCGGATCGACCTGGCGGGACTCCAGCGGCGCAGTGGCGAGACCTTCCGCTGGGTCGGGCAGTACGACTTCGACATGAACGTGGCCCACACGCTGGATACCCAGTTAAACGTGTTCGAGACCTTCCATCCCACCATCCCCGATCACTATCGCGACTCGCGCTTTGTGTTCCTGGGGAACATTCATCCCTCCCTCCAACTTGAGGTGCTCGCTCAGGTGACCAAGCCCGAGTTTGTGGCCCTGGATACCATGAACTTCTGGATCAGCGGCGCCAAGGACGAGTTGACCCAGGTCATGCGGCGGGTGGATGCGGTGATCATCAATGAGGGGGAAATCCGGGAGTACACCGGGGAGTACAACGTGCTGGAGGCGGCTCGCCGCGTTCTGGAACTCGGTCCCCGCTATGTGGTGGTGAAGCGGGGCGAATATGGCGCCATCCTCTTTGAGGGCGAACGAATCTTCGCGGCGCCCGCCTTCCCCACCTGGGAGGTCCGCGACACTACCGGCGCGGGCGATAGCTTCGCCGGCGGTTTCATGGGATACCTGGACAGCTGCCAGTCGCTGGATCATGCCAGCTTCCGGTCGGCGGTGGTCTACGGCAGTTGCCTGGCGAGCTTTACAGTTGAGGAATTCAGCATTCGCGGGCTGCTGAAAGCCTCGCGTCAATCTCTGCGCGACCGATATCTGCATCTGGCCGATATCACCCACATCGAAGCGCCCAGTCCCATACAGGAACGTGATCTCATTTCAGAAGGAGTGTGAGTATGCAAACAGAGGTATCCCGCCAGGGTGACGTAAAGGACTTCGCACTGGCGGACAGAGGCAAAGTCCGCATCGAGTGGGCGGATTCCACCATGCCCGTATTGCGCATGATCCGCGAGCGCTTCCACGACGAACAGCCCCTGGCCGGCCTGCGCATCGCGGCCTGCCTGCACGTGACCACCGAGACGGCAAATCTGGTTCGCACGTTGAAAGCCGGCGGCGCCTCCGTCTACCTCTGCGCCTCCAATCCCTTGAGTACCCAGGACGACGTGGCCGCCGCGCTCAATGTGCATTACGGCATTCCCACCTATGCCATCAAAGGGGAGGATCGCGATACTTATTACGGTCATATGGACGCGGTGCTAGACTCTCGCCCGCATATGACCATGGACGACGGTAACGACCTGGTGACGCGAATTCATCAAGACCGGCCGGACCTGCTGTCGAATGTCTTCGCGGGGACCGAGGAAACGACCACCGGGGTTATTCGCTTGTACAGCATGCACGCCGACGGCGCGCTATCCTATCCGGTGGTTGCGGTCAACGAGGCCGATACCAAGCACCTGTTCGACAACCGCTACGGCACCGGCCAGAGCACCATCGACGGCCTCCTGCGGGCCACCAATATGTTGCTGGCCGGCAAGCGAGCGGTGGTCGCGGGCTACGGCTGGTGCGGTCGCGGTTTAGCCAGCCGCCTGGCGGGCCTGGGCGCCAACGTGATCGTTACCGAGATCAACCCCACGCGAGCGATCGAGGCGGTGATGGATGGCTATCTGGTGATGCCCATGCACGACGCCGCCAGGGTAGCCGACGTGATCATCACGGTCACAGGGAATGTCGACGTGCTGGATCGCGAGCACTTCCGGCTGATGAAGGATGGCGTGGTGGTCGGCAACAGCGGCCACTTCAACGATGAAATCAATATCGACGCGCTCTCCGACATCTCCTCGGGCCGTCGCGTGCTCCGCGATTTCGTGGAGGAGTATACGGTCGACGGACATCGCATCAATCTGCTGGCGGAGGGCCGGCTGCTCAACCTGTCGGCGGCAGAGGGACATCCCGCCGCCGTCATGGATATGAGCTTCGCCAACCAGGCCCTCTCCGCCGAGTATCTGAAAAACAATAAGGGGAACCTGGACCCAGGGGTGTACGTCGTCCCGGAGGACATCGACAAGGAGATCGCGCGACTCAAGCTGGCCTCGATGGGCATCGAGATCGATACGCTTAACGCCAAGCAGGAAGACTACCTCAATAGCTGGCAGTCCGGAACGTAAGGATCCGGCCAACCGGCATCGGTCCAACATAGTGAATTACGGGGAGCTTCCGGCGGCGGCCGGAAGCTCCCTGTTCGTTTGGCCATCGAGGCCGGGCCGCTGCGTAATGCGCGGTGGCTTAGAATCGACCGGTGGGCCTTCCCACACATCTCACAGAAACGAGACGGTTGATGGCTAGCGGTACCGGCGAGACCAATCCAATCAAATTCGGAACCGATGGCTGGCGCGGCGCCATCGCCGAAACCTACACCTTTGCCAATATCCGGGTGGTGGCTCAGGCCACCGCGAATTATCTGAAGGAGCGCGGCCAGGATAAGGACGGTCTGGTGGTGGGCTACGATATGCGCTTTGCCTCGGAATTCTTTGCTGCGGCGGTAGCCGAGGTACTGGCTGCCAACGGCATCCACGTCTATCTCTCCTCGCATGCCGCGTCCACCCCGGGCGTTGCCTATTCGATCCTGATACATAAAGCCGCCGGCGCCGGCATGATTACCGCTAGCCACAATCCCTGGACCGACAACGGATTCAAGTACAAGCCGGAGTACGCCGGCTCCGCTGATCCGACGACCATCACGGCCCTGGAGCAGCAGGTGGCCGCGGTGCAGGCGGGACAGACCGTGCAGCGGACCGACCTGGCGGGGGCCGTGGCTGCCGGCACGGTCGAGTATTTCGAGGTTGCTCCCACCTACCTGAGTCGACTGACGGAACTGGTTGAGATCGAGCGGCTCAAGGGCTCAAACCTGAAGGTGGTGTTCGACCCCATGTATGGAGCAGCCATGGGGTACTTCCCACAACTACTGGCGGGCGGAACCATTCAGTTCTCCGAGATCAATAATGTGCGGAATCCCTACTTCGGCGGCGTCAACCCGGAGCCGATCGCGGTGAATCTAGCGAAACTGATCGCGGCAGTTCCCGCCGACAAAGCGCAGGCCGGAGTGGCAGTCGACGGCGACGCGGACCGCGTCGGGCTGGTCGACGAACAGGGCAATTTCATCGATCAACTCAAGGTGTATGGCCTCCTCATCATGTACTTGCTGGAGAAAAAAGGCTGGCGGGGGGCGATCGTCAAATCCGTCAGTACCACCTCCATGGCAGACCGGCTCGGCAAGAAGTTCGGGGTGGAGGTGATCGAGACCCCGGTGGGATTCAAGTACATCGGCCCCCAAATGCGCGAGCACGATGCCATGATCGGCGGGGAGGAGAGCGGAGGATACGCCTTCCGCGGCCACATCCCGGAACGTGATGGGTGTCTGGCCGGGCTGCTCCTGCTGGAAATGCTCCTGGCGTATGACATGCCGATGTCCAAGATTGTCGAGCATCTGCAGGAAATGGCTGGCCCGTCGTACTACGATCGCAACGACGTTCGATTCCCTGAAGAGCGTCGAGAAGAGGTGATAGCGCGTTTCCAGGGTGAACATCCGGCCGAAATTGCCGGCGAACGGGTCGACCATGTCGAAACGCTCGATGGCTTCAAGTATTTTCTGACGGATGGCAGTTGGTTATTGGTACGCGCCTCGGGCACCGAGCCGTTGATTCGTCTGTACACCGAGGCAACCAGTCCCGAGATGGCGCAGCGCATCTTGCAGGCAGGGCGGACCATGGCCGGGATCGACTGACGCGAGCTACGCGTCCGCCTCTCTTCCGCGCGGTCGAAAATAGAGCCGTATCGGCGTGCCGGCAAAACCAAACCGGTCACGTATCCGGTTCTCCAGGAAGCGACGGAACCCGAAGTGGACCAGCTCGGGGTCATTGACCTTGATCACGAAGGTGGGTGGGTCTATGCCCACCTGGGTCACGTAGAAGACTTTGAGCAGCTTCCCTCGGGACGACGGGGCCTGATGCTCGGCGAGGGCCCGACGCACGGCAGCGTTGAGCACTCCCGTCGAGACGCGCCGGCGCCGCTCTTCCCGAATCTCAAGCGCCAGCGTCAGCACGTTTTCAATCCGCTGGCCGGTCTTGGCCGAGATAAACACAATCGGCACGTACGGCATGAACTTAAATGACTCACGAATCTGGCGTTCGTAGTGGGCCATGGTGTGGCTCTCTTTGGGCACTAGGTCCCACTTGTTGACCGCGACCACCAGCCCCTTCTGGTGTTCCTGCACGAATCCAGCGACATGCGCATCCTGGGCGGCGAACGGTTCGGTGGCGTCGATCAGTAAGACTGCGACGTCGGCTCGATCGATGGCGCGCAGGGCGCGTAGCACGCTGTAGCGCTCAATGCCCTGGCCGATCTTGCCACGCCGGCGGATACCGGCCGTGTCCACCAGGACCAGCGGCCGTCCCTCGAACTCTACCAGGGTGTCCACCGCATCTCGCGTGGTTCCCGGCTGGCTGGACACCACTGCCCTCTTCTTTCCTACCAGAGCGTTAACCAGGGAGGACTTTCCCACATTCGGGCGACCAACGATAGCGACGCGTGCGGTCTCTTGGTCTCCCTCCTCCAGCTCGCCCCTGGCCAGATGGTGGACGATTGCGTCGAGTAAATCACCGGTATTGAGCCCGCGTGCTGCCGAGAACGGCAGAGGCTCGCCCAGACCGAGTGAATGAAATTCCATGGCCTGCATTTCCTGGCCGACGTTGTCCGCCTTGTTCACGGCCAGCACCACGGGCTTGTGCGAGCGCCTCAGCAGGTCGGCGATATCCTGGTCGACCGGCGTCAAACCTGCTCGCGCATCCACCATGAAGACGATCTCATCCGCCTCATCCATGGCCAGCCGGGCTTGCTCGAAGACACTATCCTCCATCTCGTCGCCACCTCCCGGCACCATGCCACCGGTGTCCACCACCGCCGCGGCAATGCCGCGCCACTCGAACTCACCATAGAGACGATCACGGGTGGTGCCGGGCAAATCTTCCACGATGGCGACACGCGCCCCCACCAGGCGATTAAAAAGCGTCGACTTACCAACATTCGGGCGCCCGACGAGGGCGACAAGCGGCCTGGCCACTGTTTCCACATCTCCCTGAGCTAAACGCCAGACCGAGATGCCAGGCGCGAGTACTGCGTGCGGAGTAGAGATTTACACATCATGCGGCAAGAGTCACCGCGGCGGCGGCAGAGGATCAGTTAACCGTTGCGCTACTGCCTGTAAAGCGGCGGTCAGCACTTCGGCCTGGCTCATTCGGTCCGTCTCTATGACTATAGCATCGTCTGCTTGACGTAACGGTGAGACTGCCCGCCCGGTATCCGTCGCATCCCTGGCCCGAATCCGAGCCAGCTCCTCCGCTACGCCTCCACCGCTCAATCCCTCGCGCATACGGCGAGCGGCTCGCTCCTCGGCCGAAGCACTGATCCACAGTTTCACCCGAGCAGCGGGCAGAACGACCGTACCAATGTCGCGCCCAACCAGGACGATACATCCGTCGGCGGCCAGTCGACGCTGCTGTTCCACCACGACCGCTCGCACCCCTGGATTCGACGCCACCCGCGAGACCCGCAGGTCGATCCGCGAAGCCCGCAGCTCGTCGCCAAGCGGCTTGCCATTCATGCACAGGACGCCGGTCCGGTCCGGCGAAAGCGAAAACGCCATTTGACGCGCCAGAGCGGCTAACTCCCGGTCGTCGGCAGGCGCCATATTTCGCTCCAGCGCCAGCCAGGTCAGCGTCCGGTACATCAGACCAGTGTCCAGGTACCGGCAGTCCAGTGCCGCGGCCAGAGCAGACCCAACCGTCGACTTCCCGGCGGCTGCCGGTCCATCAATGGCGATCTGAATGGCGTCCCGCTGCACCGTCTGTTGCCAAGCCCCATCGTGCGTCCTCACGGATACACTCTACTTCGTCTGCACTAAGTTCGCGGTAGGCGCCAACCGGGAGAGTGCCCAGGCGCACGGCGCCAATGCGGACCCTGGTCAGTTCCCGCACCGGGTGGCCGACTGCCGCACACATGAAACGAATCTGACGCTTCTTTCCTTCGTGGAGCACGATGCGCAATTCGGTCCAGCCTGCCCGCTGCGCGATCATATCCACCTGGGCGGGCGCGGTACGTGTATCGTCCGGCATTGCGACGCCGCTGCGTAGCTGTCGCAGTGACTGGGGTGAGGGAGGACCGGCAATCGTCGCGCGATACTCTTTCTCGATGGCATAACGAGGATGCGTCACCAGGTTTGCCCAGGCGCCGTCAGTGGAGAGAAAAAGCAGCCCGGCCGTGTCCTTGTCGAGCCGCCCCACTGGATGCACTGACGGTACCTTGCCCAGCAAGCTCATAACCGTTTGCTCCCCGTGCGTGCTCACAGTACTTGTCA
>JAABUZ0100009005.1_pt1 | contig 11553 bp, 16 predicted proteins | sample 5562091 | NCBI WGS metagenome assembly JAABUZ01 (sample SAMN12813069, study PRJNA571459) | rock metagenome | isolation source: Antarctica rocks | place: Antarctica: Victoria Land, Linnaeus Terrace sud | collected 2015-12-21
GCGCTCGCGGAGGACGCGCACCGCTCCTTCACCAGGGACGGCGACGCTCGCTTCCCGCGCATCATCACGACGTACACGCTCCTTGCCCGGTTGGCCGAGGCGATCCACTGGAGTAACGCCCTCATCACGTCGGACGAGGCAACCCAGCGTCACGACGCGCTGGGGCGCATCCTCATGGCACGTGCCAGCCACGACGCCTAGCGCTGCCTGACGCCCCGTCGTGCCCCTTAGCCCATGCGCCAGCCCCGCCGGCCCTGCCAGCAGTCTGTCTGTGCCAGCGGGGCTGGCGCCCTCTGCGCAGCCTGTCAAAGATGCGGAGCGCCACTTGAAAGCGACGCCGCACAAGCGGGCGCACCTGAGGATGATCACCAGCGGCGCCACGCCTGAGTTGTTGCCCGGCGCGTGACGCCCCGTGCAATCACGCGCCGGGCGTCACCCCTTCCCTACACGTCATGCCCCGCTAGTAAGAGGAGCGCCCATCCATGAACGCACCCACCACACCCCACACCGACCAGGACCTTCCCGCCATGCCCTCGCTCCGTGTCCACTTCCCCGACGGAGACAAACTCGACACACCAGGCGAATGGGGCTACACCCACGTTGACTCAGACGACCTCTGGCAAGCCATCGAACTGCTGCGTGCCTACGCGGCTAAAATTGTTCCCATCAAAGACAGCCCCAAGCCCGCCGGCCCCCGATTCCGCCTCCTTGCCGCGACCCTGCGCATCACCGCGCGCCTCGCCGACGCGGCGGCGGCCAGCGTTGACCAGGTTGACGACGGGGCGCAGTGCCGCGCGCTCCTGGCAGAGATCAAGCGGGCCGAGAGGGACGCCATGAAAGACGCAGCGGGCGGGCATGAGGAGGAGCGAGGGCAACGCCACCGGCGCGCCCGAGGCTGACGCTGATCGCCGACGCGACGCCTAAACGGCACGCAGGCGCGTGACACAGGCGACACGCCAGGGCGCGCGGAAGTCCGCCACGCGCAACCAGCCCTGCGCTACCGTTCGTTGCTCTTAGCCCCGAAATAGAATCCGAGCGCGGAACCGAGCAAGCCGGTCTCCGCCGGCAGAAGGATTTGCAGTAGATCCTTCGTTTGCACCCAATCACGCGTGCCGACCTTGAAGAAGGCAAAGATGATTGTCGCGCCGAAGATGACGACAAAGGCAAAGGCGAGGCCGCTACGGGTCCATTCTCGCCGACCGAGGCGCTCTTCGCGTGGAGCGGCACTTTGCAATGCGGCGGTCGATAAGGGTGGACCACCTGCATCGACCGCCGTTGGGATGTGTTGTCCCGCCTCAGGTGTCCCGCCAGCGCCGATCGTCCCCTGTGGATCGGACCCGTCAGACATCAGGGCTTGACAACTTCGCGGACTGTCCCGTCCCGATGTTGAATCAAGAGTTTTGCCCCGCTTTGGCGTTCTTCCTGATACCAGTTTTCAAACGCAATCGCATCTCGGATTGTTTCGGATAGCGATGTGTCCCCCTTCGTCCTTTTCAGGCGTTCCAGTGTTTTATACCCATCAGACGTGAAACTAACGCTCAGCCGTTGGATATCCCTATCGTCGACCATCCTGCCTCCTCCTGTGTTGAGGCTACCCTTTCCCTCCAACACAAAACAGATGGTACTGAGCTATTTATGCAATAGCCCCCTGGCCATCACATCTATAATACGTCATAATGATGTATAAATGACGGTTTAATGGTGCGCAAGAGGGAGGCTGCCGGTGTGCCTGCTGCTGTAGCTCCACGCGATAGCCCTAGTGTACAGCGCCTACCGGCCGCCGCGTGACTCACAGGAGCAGGGCGGCGCTCAACGAGTAGGTCCAACTGTCACTCGTGCCTGGCGTCACGCTTGCCGTCCAGACACGCGGCAAAATACCGTTCTGCGCCAACGTCAGCCCACCTAGGGCCGTCGCCGGACTTGGTAGGCCAGGATACAGCGCGTAGGTATACAACCCCGTGGCGCTGTTGGGGGTGGCGCTGGCGACGATGGCCGCGCCCGACAACAGGGCGACGGTCGCCGTCCCCGTCACAGGGTCGATGGCTTGCAGACGCGGCGTGAGCGACGCCGCTGCGACAGCGGGCGAGGCCGTCACGTTCAGGAACAGCAGCACGCCACGGTGATTGAGGCATGATTGGGTGGCGATAGGGGGCGCGACTGTACGCGCTCCGCTTGGCACGAGCAGGAGCTGAATATTATTGAGCACGAGGTCGGTGCCCGTGCCGTTGTTGTAGGTCATGCCCTGTTCGGGCACTTCGCCGAGCGGTGTCCCTTCGACGCGGACGGACGTGCCGCCCTGGGTCAGGTCGGTGCGTTCGCTCATCACCGACCGCCCCTCGCCTCAATCAGCGCGTCAAAAAACTGAATGCTCCCCTCACGGCCCAGGGGCGCCGGCAGCGTCTCGACGTAGGCGTACGCCTCGCGCGTCACCACCTCCTCCCATGTCTCGCTGCTGTCTGGGTACCAGGTCTCCTTCGCGCGTTTCGTGATGAGCGACGCCGCGCCCGGCGTCAACTGCGGGTAATAGGCGCGGAGTCCCGCGCACGTTTCACGAACGAGCGCCTCCCAGGGACCCTCCGAGGCCGCAGCCTCACGCACAGCGGCGGCGCGGGCGGTGGCTTGTGCGTGCGGGGCATAAAGCTAACGTAGAAAATCAGTGCTATTGCTCATGGTGGGCTCCTTTTTGGCTTAATCGGAATACAACTTTGGCTTAATCGGGGTAGAGCGCCTGTAACTGGGCCATGACAGCGGCCCACACCTCGTCGGCGGCAATCGCCGCCGCCCTGGTCGCCTGCTCCTCGGCCGCGGCGCGGTCAGGGACCGTTGCCGTGAGGCGCGCCAGGGCCTCTAGCCGCCGGTCCCACGCGCGGGGCTTCTTGTCGGCCCGATAGGCCACCACCACCGCTTCCCGTGCGGCATCACGCGCCTCACGCCGCGTGGCCAGGTAGCGCTCCGCCTCGGGCGTGATGCCGCACACGCCATACGGGCCGAGCGCCGCGCGGCGCTCGTGCGCCGTGGGTTGCATCGGGGCCGGTAGGGACAAGGCGCTGTGCGCGGCATAGGCCGGCGCGGCCGTGGATGCGATGTGACGGTCAAACACGTCGAGCAGGTCGGAACTACTCATCGTCGCTCCCTCCCTCGGCCTGCTCCACGGTCCGCGGTGTCCAGGCCGCGGCCTGCTGCTCTAGCGCGACGATAACCTGGTCGTAGAAGCGGGCCGTCGCCTCAGCCGCGACGGCAAGAGCCCGGTCTTCTAGGTCGCCGCGGATGACAGGCGGCGGCACGTCGCGCTGCTCGGTGTCCAGGGCCGCGTCACTAGCCGCCACCTCCTCACGGTAGCGGGCCAGGTCTACGTCACCGTTGATGAGGTGCTGACGGGCCAGGCGACAGCGCGCCTCGTGCCGCAGTTCGGCCGCTTGACGCAGCTGGGCACTGCGACGCGCCCGCGCCTGGTCAAGCGCGTCAAGGCGTGCCCGCACCGGCGTCGGCGGCTGTAGGAGCGCCTGTAACGCGCTCTGCGGCGCGGGCTGTGTCGTGGGGTAATCTCGTACGGCCATGGGTGTTCTCCTTGTCCTGGGGCCCCTCGTGCCCTCAGACGCTCATCTTTAAGGTTGCTGTTTCCACTGGGCGATGCTCGCGCGCCAGGACTGGTCATTCGCGGCAACCGCGGCCTGCCGCGCCCGCTCGACGGTGGCGTCATAGGTGAAGTCACCGAAGGCTTCGGTGAGGCGGTCCTCACGCGCAATGCGCTCGGCGTCGGCGGCGTGGATGTCAGCGTCACGTTGCTTGCGCGTCGAGTCGCCGGCGTTGAAGACAGCCTGAGCGGCCCGGACGCGCGCGGCGTGTGCGGCTTCAATCGCGGCTTGCATCGCGCGGCGATCGGCGTGAGCCTTGGCAAACAGGGCGGTGGCTTCAGGGGAGCCGGAGAGCGTCACAGCGAAGCGCGGTGGTTGCGCGTCGCGGTTGATGCCGAATCCCAGGTCGGTGATCGAGGGCGCGGGGATGATGCGCGCGAAGGCTGGATGATCGGGCGTGTCGTCGGTCTGCTGTGCCGCTGCTGGTGTCATGCTGACGCCTCCCAGTCGTACGTCCCGCCCTCGTCGTTGCTGTCCATCGCCACGCCTTGGGCCGATGGCCACACAACCGTCGCCGCATCGTCGCCCACCACGGACACGTCAGCGGCGCGCGGCCCTCTGCCCCGGCCAGGCGTGGGCGTGAACTCCACCCGTGCCCGTGGCTTGAGATCGTGGATATCGACGCCCCGTAAGTCACTCATATGGAAGAAAAGCTCCCCACCGCCGCCGTCGGGCTCAATAAAGCCGAAGCCGGCCCCAGCGCGCAGCCCCGCAATCCTACCTTTTGCCATGTCGTCGTACTCCTATGCTAGTCGTTCGTCTTGCTATCTTTAGAGGTCGTCGTCGAAGCCGGCTCGCCCATCGCCCTCACCACGGCCGGGCGCTGTCTGGTAGCGGGCCAGGACAGCCTCGTCGCCATCCGCGGCCCGCTCTAGCTCCTCGTCGCTCATGCTGGCCACGTCGAGGCTCACGCCAGGATTGTCGTGCCTAGACCATGCAATGAGGAGTTCTAACTCGTCGTCGGCGACAGCGCGCAGGGACCGCCCCGCCTGTAGCTGCATCAGGAGCGGGCCGAGGCGTGGGTCGCTCGCGTAGGGGTTGCGCCGCAGTTGCTCTAAGCATCGCAGCCGTGGTTCTATCCGCATCGTGCGTTCTCCTATGGGTCCAGGTGCTAACGCGCGCTACCAAGGCGCGCGCTCTTTTCAAGCGCCTCCAACCGTTCTTCAAGCGCCGCCGTTTCATACAGGCGGCCAATAGCCCCTGCAAGAGACGCCATCGCCGAGGCTTGCCGGGGGTCGAGATCGCCCGCATGCACCTCCGACACACTGGTCATCAGCAGGTCCAAAACCGGCTTGAGCGACGCGGGCATGAGTTTGGTCAGGCGGGCCTCCGTGCTCTTGGCACGACCACCAGCGGCGTAAGCCTCGTGGCGCTTGTCGCGCAGCGTGGGGTCGTGGGCGAAGCAGAACCGGCTATCGGGCAAGCGCCGGGCGCGGCACGCGGTGCCGTCCTTACGCGTCCCCGCGCACGTCTCTCGTTCCATGTCACCTCCAAGTTCCGATAACTATCGGCAAGTATTCACGTCGTCGTGTGTTCTCATGTCTCATGAGGTCCTCGGCAGGTCCAGGCCCGCTCGCCGTAACTGGCTGCGCAGGTTGAGAGGCCCGCGCCAATCGCTCGGCGTCGAGGCCGTCACGATGGGCGCTATCGTTCGGTCGGGCGGGCGGAAGAGCAGGTGCCCGCTCCGACGGCGCTCGACGGCCCAGCCCTGGCGGCGCGACCTGGGAGCAGGAGGGCGTCGAGGTCGTTCATCGTACCTGCCCCTATCCGAAGCGGTGAAAACGGGGTGGTGACGCAGGGGGCGTGCGATCCTCGGGGCCGTACGATGCAGCGGCCACGGCCTTCCGCGCGTGCTTCACGGGGTGCGAGACCGTGTGCCTCGTCTGCGCCTGCCCGGTTTGCCGCCCGTTCTGGTCCACCGTCTTGACTGTGATTTCCAGTCGATGCTGCACTTCCTCCGCCCCCGCCACGACGCTCTGGCCGTAGTCGCGCCCGTGGCCCGGATGCCCCGTGTCATTCCACCCGTTTGGTCCACCTTGCACTTGGGATAGAGCCTTGGACCAGTCATGTCCCGCCGCCTTCGATCCGTACACTGACCCGTCGTAGTACGCTGTGCCAAGGGCGGCCACACGCGGATTGAGCGCGGCTTGACGCCAGTTCGACGCCGTGACGGGGCCGAGCCCAAGCGTCTGGGACGCCATGCCCAGATACTTCTCGATGGTTGGCAGATTCTCGTTATGCTTGCCGGGCGTCCACTGGCCCAACCCTGTCCCGCCATCTGACGCATTGACGGCCTGACTGTCGATGCGCCCGTTGACCGTATTCTCCTGGCGCATTTGGCTCATCAAAATTGGTAGGGGAACTCCGGTCCTCCGGGTCGCATCCTCAAGGGCGATGAAGGTGGCCGGGTCGAGGCGCGAGCCCGTGCCGCGCCCACCCCCGACCCATGTACCATGCTGGCGGACCTGGCCTAGCCTGGCTTCCGAGAGGGGGCCAAACTCTTTCGAGCCCGATGCGTCGGCCGGGTTAGAGATGTTGGGGTCATTGGCGTACGCCTGCGCATTTGTGACCGCCTCGTACCTGAGGAGGGCAGTGGGGTCAGTCGGATGGGCCTGTACCATCGCCAAGAGGTCTTTGGGTTTATGCGTGCGCGCCTCGTCAACGAGTTGCTGTTCGTGCAGGCGTTGGGCTGCGCCATTATCATGGGCCTGACGGCGCAGGGGAGCGTGGGAGTCCGCGACTGAATCGGTCGAGCGTAGCATCGCTGCGGTCCACTGCTCGACGGCAATCGTCGCCTTCTCTGTTGCCGCCGTCTGTCGGTTCGAGACATCCACGCCCTTCTGGTCAAACGTCGTCCCCGTTTCAGGTTTGGCTTTCTCCTTGGCTTGGAGCGAGGTGTAATAGTCCTCAGCGGCCTTTGGGCCTTGTGACACGAGGCGCTGCACTACATTGGCCGCGTCCGGCCCCTTGAGGCTAGAGAGGTCAAGGCCGGCCGTCTTGAGCGCCTGCTCGGCCACGTCCGTTCCGTACGTCCCCCGGTCATACCGCTTGGCGACGCCCGCGTAGGCATCCCACAACTGGGCAGGGTTTTTTTGTGCATGCAAAAAATCCTGCGGAGAAAGTTGTAACATCGCCTGCATCTGAATCGCCTCAGCGCCCTGCGCGCCGATGGCGGGCGCGAGCGCCTGCTCCACGTGCAGTTCGGGGCCAACAAACGCCTGCGTGGCCGCAAACGATGAGACCCCGATAGCCCCGAGGCCCGCCGTCTGGTTTAACTCCTTGATCGCGGCCGTAATGCGCGAGAGGCTCACACCCGTCAGGCGTGACGCCTGGTCCATCTCGGCGTAGGTGTCGCTGATCTGGCTGCCACTGAAGCCGGCGCGGGCATACTGCCCGGAGAGTTGGGTCGTTGTCCCGAGGTCCATGCCGCCCACGCGGGCCAGGGCCATGGACGCCGAGAGCGTGTCACCCAGTTGGCTGCTGTCCACGCCCGCGTCACCTAACTGGCGCGCCGCGGCGACGGATTGCTTCTCGTGGTACAGGTAGCCCCAGCCAGTTTGCTGCGTCACGGTTAGTTCTGACGACGGCGTGGCGCCGCCTCGGCTGCCGACGCCACCGGCGAGAAGTTGCTCTTCGCCGAAGTAATGTGAGGTTTGGCTATTGACCGCAAGCCCAACGCCGACCGCAGCCAACACCCCCGCGACCGGCGCGAACAACTCACCCAGGGCTCCGGCAACGGGGCGCGCCAGACCAGATATGACATCGCCCGCCGCGCCCATGCCGGCCGCGTCAAAGGCCCCGCGCGCGAGACCCGAGGCCACACTGCCGCCCGAGTGCGTGAGCGCGGACGATATCTTGTCGGCGAAGGTGGTGGCGGTCCGGTCGGTGTCCTGTGGCGTCGTGCCACCGCCCAGACCAAGGCCAAGCGGAAGCGGCGCGGCCGTGGTCCCGAACGCGTTCGGGACCACGGGCACGCTCGACGACGAGGGGCGCGCCGGCTGCGCGTCGATCCAGGAATTGAACGCGTCGAAGACTGCCGCCGGAGCTGGTGCGGGCGTGGCCCCAGGCGGGGGCGTCGCCGTTGTGGCCGCAGGCGGGGGCATCGCCGTTGTGGCCGCAGGCGGGGGCATCGCCGTTGTGGCCGGTGATGTCGTGGCTCCAGCGGGCGCGGCGACCGCCCCAAACACGGGCGTTGTGGCGAACTGCTCCACGCGCGCGCCAATGGCCGCGCGCCGCTGTTCCGCGTTCACGACGGACTGACCCAACGCCGGAGAGAGATCCCAGGTCTCCTCGGGCGTGAAGGCCGATAGGTGCTGTCGCACGTCGGCGTACCGCGTGGCCTTGACCGGCTGCCCATCGCCGCTCGTCAGGGCTAATTGGTTAAATAGCCGCGTCGCGCGGCTCTCACGCGTCTGCAACTGAGGGTCGAGCGCCTCGGCGTCAGCGCGCAACCGCGCAAGCGGATCGACCGCCGCGGGGGGCGTGGGCGTGGACGACGACACCAACGGGGAGGCCGAGGCCGGGAGCGGCGCACCTGTCCCCATCGGAGGCAGAGCAGCAGCAGCGGCGGCACCCGCTACAGGCGTCCCGGTCCCCTGTAGCGGCGCGGGAGGCGCAGGCGGCGCGGGAGGCGGTGTGGACCCCTGGAACGCGTTGTAGAGAGCCGGGCCGGTGAGCGTGGAGACGGCGGTCTGATTGGCGTCGGCGAAGCGACCGACGCGCGCCGCGATCTGGTCACGCTGGACATCGACCTCAGCCATCGCCCGCCCGAGACGTGGCGATTGCGCCCACAGATCATCGGTCCCAACGGCTTTGGAGAAGGTCTCGACTTGCGCGTACGTATTGGCGCGATAAGGCTGACCGCTCAGGGACATGCCAATGGAGTTGAACGCCTGGATCGCCCGCTGCTGGAGGCGTTCGAGCGTGGAATCGAGGGACTCGGCGACCGACTGTAGTTGCTCAATATTCGCGGTGGCCTGGTCAGTGTCAACGGTGAGAGGAATGGATACCTCTTCGGCGTCCTCGTTCATCGTGCGGTCCTACGATAGGGGCTAAGGAGAAGACGTGACCGCCCTCTCGTGGATCTAGATGACGGAAAGGCCGTCCGTGGCACGGACATAAGCGGCATTCTGTGCGGCCACCAGGGCACGCGCCCTAAGCTCGACCTCACGGTCCGTGATAACGACGAGCTCGCCACAAGCCGTAAGCTGCACCTTAGTGACGACTAAAACGGCCAACACGACTTCTTGAAACAAACTGAGGTAGTCGACGGTTGCGACCGCCAGGGCCTCCACCTCGGCCAGTGACGGGACCGCACCCGCACCCGCACCCGCACCCGCGCTACCCAGGGCGCCGAGTTGGCTGCGCAGCACATTCTCGGCCGGCCCCAGTCGCTCTCGGCCACGCTGCGCCAGCTCCTGTAGCTGGCCCTCCAGCGTGGCGACCTGGGACATGACGCGCGCTCGATCGGCGCGGAGGGTAGCGGCCTCTCGTAGCGCCTGCCGTCGCTCGTCGTCGAAGCCGCTTGCAGACGTGGCGGCCGTCGATGTAGTCACGATATATGGCTCCTGTTAGGCCGCCGGCTGCGGCGGCCCTAGCGTGCGGTCACGTACATACTGTGCGATCGTTTCATAGCCGTGCTGCCGCGCCAATTCGGTCACGCGCGCCTTCTCGGTCTCGCTCATCCGCACCTGAAGCAGGGCTTTTCGCTCGGGGCGCAGCGGCCGATAGGCCGACCCGCCAGGCAGCATAATCAGCGCCCTATCCACATCGGTTTCCATCCTGCCCTCCCTCATCGGCATAACAAAAAGAGCGGTCGCATACGCGACCGCCCTTCATGCCATTATGGACTCATACGTAGTATATCACATTAGCATGCGTGTATCATGCCGCTAGCTCACAGACCTGGCGCGCCACAATTGCAACGTCCTGGGCCGTCCACACGGCGAGCGCAGCCAAGCCTTCCCCCTTGCGCCGTGATACCGTAGCCGAGGAGCAGTTAAGGACGGGGGCTGCGTCCCGCACGGTCAACTTGTGGATGACGGTGGTCACGACGGCCGCCGCGCGGTGCGGCTCCTCGGCGCGCAGCCTGGCCCACGCCTCGGCGAAGGACAACGGCGGCAGGGTCGGAAGCCGGTCGGGGGCATCGCCCGCTGTCGCTACCCTCCGCCTGTCGATGAACTGCTCGAACCGAGGGGTCATCTGTGGCGCGCCATCGTCGGCGAGGTGGTGGCAACTGTGCAAGCGGGTAACGCCCGGGTCAGAGCGGCTCACGATGCCCTCCCCGTCGCGCCGTCATGCAGAAAGTACAGCGCCTCTTTGGCTCGGCTAAAAGCGACGTATTGGATATTCCGCTCCTGCTCACGCTGCTGGGGTGATGTCGCCTTGGGATGTGGCATCTTCTCCGGCGCGACAATCCACACCCGGTCGGCCTCCAGGCCCTTGGCCTTGTGGACGGTCGAAAGAGACACGTAGCGCCCCTCCTCATCCGCGAAGAGCGCCAGGATAGCCTCTTTGAGTGCGGCCGTATCGTAGGGGCGCGTGGCGTCGGCAATGACCTGGATGGTCGCCGCCCGATCCTGCGCCGAGGCGATGGCCATAGCGACCCGCGCATCGCTTCCACCGGCGTCCCGCTGCTCACGCTCTAACCGCGCGACATGGGCGGCGAGGGCATCGGGCAGACCCCGCACGGTAAAACCAGGCTGCTTCTCCAGGGTCCGCACCAGGCGCGCAAGCCCCGCCCCAATGTCCCGCCCACGGACCCGAGCGGGGACGCCACGGCGGATGAGCCGATAGGCCATGGCGACTAGCGGGGCATTGACGCGGCACAACACCATGTCCCCGATGCGGATGAGCCCGAGCCCCGCGTCCTCGTCCATCGCCTCCACTGTGCCCTCCATGGCCCACGGCGGGACCTCGACGGTGTTGTAGACGCTGTTGACGAGCGCGGCATGGAGGCGCGGCAGGCGATACGAGATGGATAGCGGGAGTGTCGTGGCGCCGGTGCGCGCGGCGATGCGGTCCATCGCGCCACTGTCCGCGCCAGCAAAGTGGTACATCGACTGGCGACAATCACCCACCGCGATCACCCGCCCACCGGGACGGCGCGCCCGCAAGACGAGTTCACGCTGCGCCGCGTTGAGGTCCTGCGCTTCATCGACCATGACCCACTCGTATCGCGCGGGCGTCAGCTCCAGCACATGGGGCAGCCATATCATGTCGTTGAAGTCGATGGTCGCCTGGCGCGACGCGATGCCGCGCTCCAGGATGGGCGCGATCGTGGGCGCGACCTGCTCCCAGCTCGTCACGTCCAGGTCGTAGCCTACCGCCATCGACCACAGCCCCCGCACGTCGGCCGGGTCCGTCAGCGTGAGTTGCGCCAGCCGCACGACGGGCAGCGCCAGGTCAACGAGGTCGTGCGCCGTCTTGCTGTCGAGGCCACGATCGCCGGTGTAGTATGCCAGCGCCAGGCGCCGATACTTATCCGACGTGACCGCCGGGCGCAGGCCCGCCCGGCTCAACGTCTTGAGCCCCAATGAGTGGATCGTGCTGGCGTCCATCGCCGCGGGCAAACGCGCCCGCAACTCGTCGGCGATATGTTTATTAAAAGCGACGAAGAGACCATCGCCCTGGATAAGCGTGGCCGCCTCGACGAGCGTGGTTGTCTTGCCCGATCCGGGCACCGCATCGACCAACGCATCCCCGCTACCAGAGCGGACCCACTCGTAGATGGCCTGTTGGTAGCGGGAGGGCTCACGCCCCGGCGAGCGGGGCGCGACGGCGGGCGCGGGGCGGGCTATGGGCGCGGCTGGTGCGTACAACATGGTTAATCCTCCTCGCCGCTGGATCGTCCAGAGGCCATCGCCTCGGGTGCGGGATCAACAGGTTTGCCGAAGGCGCACGGGCCACGATCGCCGAG
>JAABUZ0100009007.1_pt1 | contig 11552 bp, 19 predicted proteins | sample 5562091 | NCBI WGS metagenome assembly JAABUZ01 (sample SAMN12813069, study PRJNA571459) | rock metagenome | isolation source: Antarctica rocks | place: Antarctica: Victoria Land, Linnaeus Terrace sud | collected 2015-12-21
CTACGGCTGCTTTGGATTTGGTAGCCACAATATACCATCAAAATACATGTCTAGAGCGACACCTTATTTAAAACCAAAGATGTCACAAAGGGCGAAGTCGTCAGCAGGGCTCAACCAGAATCAGCATAGGGCACTTTGACACAGAGTCTACAGGGACTTAGATCACTGCTCACATGACTGATGCGTTCGTTCCGATCACAGAGCAAGCACTAACGTTGCCGTACGAACTGATGACGCTGCTTGCTTGAATCGCCACGAGAAGGCTAGCAATGCACTGTCGAAAAGCGTATGCAAGAATATCGTCAGATATGTCAGACATGTTTCTGAGATCAGTCCAGACGGTACATTGTACTGGGTGCGCATCGGGCTATCCGACAACAAACTATTCATATCAAGCGTTTCAATCGTAGATGGCGTTTGCTAAGTCGCTTTTCAGCAGTCTTTTCGGCAAGCTTGACAACACTCAAGGCGATGCTGCCAGTCCCGCGCAGTCGTCTGCACAAGCAGGTCATGCCGAAACGTCCTTCAAGTAAGCATCTTCCGTTCGTGTTCTGTTAAGCGATGAATTCTCTCAGCACAAGGTCTACATAGCTAGTTGAAATTTAGCATGCCTGAGTGTTTGCCTGATGGCTGCAGTGAGTCAAACTCCGGGGAAGCCAAACTGGCATGGCTATGGCGTGAATACGAGCATTCGGTCCAGTCGGATGTCAAGGTAACTTCTCGAGCTTGTTGTGAGCGACTTGTTCCAATGAAACAACAGGAGCTAACCTGCTTTGTTTGTACATGCAGTATTCCAAGGCAGCACTGACCAAGTTCCTGACTCATTTCAAGGAACTGTTCCATGACTGGCAGGGATTTGATGAACCAGTCTTAGGTGAGGCGCAGCCTGTGAATACATCGTGCCTTAGTGAGCATGAACTATGTAGCATGCAGTTCTGCCTTGATGCCTGCTGCAGAGCCTTGCACCTGTAAGATGACATGTGCAGCACAACCAGAGCCAATGCTGTACAGCCCACTGCCAACTTGTCTCTCTTGCGCCACCTGGCTTGCATTGCCCATATGCTACAAGGTCCAAGGCTTCCTGACCTTGTTCTGCAACACCAGCATAGCATACACAAATCCATTTAGCCGTATTCAGTTAATACTTTGCCCTTATAGAGGGCAAGCTCTTTGTATGGCCTACTAAAGCAAAATGCCATACCCTGCACTGCTCATTATTCATCGGTGACTCCATACATCTCTGCAGACCTGGCAAAGCAGCCGAGCACCCCAACTCGGCAAGGGCACAGCCCCATGGCTAGGGTGCAGGCAGCCCGGTCATTCTTCACTTCTTCAAGAGGAGCAGGGTGCAAGGCAGGGCATCCCCAAGCTGTCTTGGAGGGGCTGGTACAGGCTTTGCATCAGCTGCCAACAGACCTCAGCCAAGGTCAGCATGCATGCCCATCTTGGCCATAAACCATTGTGGCCATAGACCACATCCACTCTGTCAGACATCTGCAGCTGGTGACTCTGTCACTGTGAAGACAGCGCTTGGCTTGACAGGGAATCTTGGGGTTGTCATCGCAAGTGACAAAGTCTGATGGACACACTGGCAACATGTACTCATGGCAGATACATTTTGGCCACAGCTAGGTTGGTCAGGCCATTGGTGCAGGCTTGACAGCGCTTTTTGCAGGAGTTGAATATCATATCCATGTCACAATGCACTGCCGTGATTGCAGAGCAAACAAGCAGCCATTTGTGTGCTGCTCATGCAGTTGCACGCAAAGCCAACGCAACTATAGATGAGATGCAAGCTGCAGTGAGCATGCAGCTGCTGGACGTGCTGCTCATCGTCACACACTCACAAGCCAACAGACAACGCCTGCTCAGCCTTGGCCTGCTCACTGCCTTGGCTGACAGCATGAAGGTGAGCCCTCTGCGCCTCCATGCGCTGACCAGCATAGGTGTTGCTGCTCTATCTGCCAAGCCCATTTTGCTTTTCCTAATTTTGCCTTTGACAAAACACCATTCAGCTCGTGCAATTCTGCATGAAACAATAGCATAGTGAAAGTGCTTTCATTGACTGTACTCGACACGAGGCCATGTCAAGCCAGGTCAACTAAATTGCCTATCATGATAGATAAGACGCAGCCTGACACAGCATCTCTGCTTGTCTGTCTTGCAGGCTGCCATCAGCAAGCTAAACAGCCAGGCCGCCATGATTGGTGTTCAGGACAGCTTGCAGCCCGTACAGGAGTCGCAGCTGTGGTTCCTGCAGTCTTTGCTGGGCAAGCTAGTCCTCATTGTGCACAGCTATACCAGTAGGAGCCTGAGGCTGGGCAGCAAGCAGAGTCCAGGTCCCATGCATCACTATCTAGCAGGAGAGCCACACTACTGCAGCACTGGCATGATCCAACCAGGTACAGCAGTACACATCAGCCTTGCTCTTCAATATATCACGTGAGTAACAACACAGAGATTTTACGATGCCAGTTGTTTACCTGTTAGTTGTAACTTTTGTAAGTCAAGAACAATTTCAGAATGTTCGGGCTTTTGTTGACCTGGGGCTTTTTACAGAACGTGTTCACAAATCTACTCAATATTGTCAGGACACAGATGTCAGCAAGGGTGTCCTGGCTGCAGTCTTATCTTCATCTGTCCGTCATTGATGGCTTTGCTTGACATGAAGTGACTGAGGACGCACCCAGAGGTTTTTGCCTCTCCAAATGCTGTGGGCACGTCAGATGCTGCTATCGCGTGGAATGCCGTGATCGTGGGCAGTCACCGAGCTGGCGGAGCCCTATCTGCCAAGAACCACCAAACCTGTACACTACTGTGTTGTGAATTGTTGGCGCAGACAGTGTACATGCAGCCCTAGCTGAACAATGGGGGCGTATGCATGTCATGCCACCCCCTCCCCCCGCCCTTCCTTCCCAAGCATGACATCACAAACAAGCTATTGCTGTCACTAGCTGGGAGACCAGCTGACCCACTGGCACTCATCATGCCACCCTGTTTTTGAAGTCATTGAGATGCTAAAAAGTCACAGCTGCTTGCAGGATCTCGCCAAGAAGCAGACCAGATGGAGCGCATCGTGAAGCCCCTGCTTGACAATCACCTGCAGGTCCTGTTGCTAGAGCAACTAGCTGCCCTCAAGCTATTGAGGTATCCCCTTGTCCTGTTATGCAAACAGGTGCTTTGATCTGCATATGCACATGCGCCATGCTCATCACACAATGACTTGGTGTCACGTATCCAGATGCGCCATGCTCATTACGCAGATGACTTGCTGTGACAACAGTCTCAGCCCTTGTGTTCTGGCTGGCATGTGTGCATTGAATGCCCATCAGGCCAAGCACAATGTGCAGCTTTGATTGCACCACGTACATCTGGCTAACCTATCAGGTTTAAGGTGGCTGAGTCAGTTGTCACTTGCCTCATGTCACTCATGGCTCTGCATCAAGACGTTGAGACAGCTTCTTGCATTTGTGTCATGCAGCATCTGTGACAGAGACATGGCTGCAGGTCTCGCGGTGCTACGGTGGTGGGAGAGTGGGAGCAGCTCAGCCTGCAATGCCTTCTTGGCTTTGTCTCTGCGAGCAGGCCTGCTCAAGGCTACCTGCAAAGCAGAGATCCAGACAAAAACGGCCTCCTGGTACTCTCATGCAGTGCAACTGGCAGCGCTCCATGCACTTCCGTGCAACAAATTCCTGCATGTAGACATGGGCTGAGGGGTGGTGCAAAGCAGTTTGTCAATCATGCATCCTGTGCATGACAGCATTTCCAGGCTCTTTTGAGTGTATTGAGCTAGCAAAACCGCGCTTCTGGCCTGAAGCCATGCACTTCTTACACACCCTACTTACTACACACCCTAACCCCTGAACCGTAAATCATGTGACTGGTCCATGCCAGTAAGCAGCAGTCCCATATAGACGGCAACCCCTTTGCATGTTACCTGTGCTACAGCCAATATCGTACAGCTGTACGCTGTCTGCAGATGCTGATACAAGGCCTGGGTTGGCTGGTGGCTCAGGCTCAGCGTTCTGTTCCTCAAACAGAGGGCGAGCAAGGCGCAGCAGACGCTGTCATGATAGGCCCGGGCCTGAGACCAGCTGAAGATGAGCTCAAAGCTCAACTCCTTACGCTGCAAGTGGTGAGCATTGCTCTAGCAATGAGCAATGCAGCTTGATTTGCAGACAACGTGCTCCTTGAGCTCACAACCTGTAATCACCATGAGCATGATCACTTCACATGCAGCTGAACGACATTGCTTTTAGAGCACAACTAGGGTGCACACATACACACGCATTCTCTGATGCGGCTTGTGATGCTTCTGGAGACACCCAGCATAACATCAATAAGCTTCAGGGCCTATGTGCTGAGAGGGTGACGTTCGCCTGGACAGACAGTTTCAAGCATCTTGGCATCTATGACAGTAGTTCCACTAGACCAGCAGTGACCAACAATGCTGTTTCAGACAGGTGTTACATGAGGCCAGCTGAGCTTGCATTGCTTGATCTGCAGATTGGGGCTGGCCTGAAAGCCAACAGCAACAACCTGCAGACCATGTGTGAGGCTGGTGGCTTCAGGAGGATCACGCAGCTCATGCAGTGGGCAGCATTCACCTTCCCACCTGTGGCACATCACAGCAGTCATGGTCCCACTGCGTCGCAACCCCCTAGGCCGCACTCCCCGGCCCACAAGGGGGGATCCCCCAAAGGCGGCTTCAAGTCCCTTGCTTTCAGGAGTACTCATACACACTCTGCCGGGGGTATGTCTTTGCCTGTCTTGCTTTGCTTCTGCTTGTCCTGGTTTGCTTCTGCCTGTCCAGGCTTGCTGGAATGCATGCTCCAAGACTTTACATTAAAAAAAAACCTTGCGGTTGTGGTTTAGTTGCGTTTGCTCAGGGCAGACACTCTTTGCAGCACTGCCCGGCAAAAGTCACTGAACACCAGCTTCTCTCACTACAAGCATGCCGCCTCAAGGCTGTTGGTGTCTGAGCCTTGCATAGCCTATTTGCAGCAATTGATTGGCACAAGGTACCAACCCCTCAAATTGGGAGTACATCATGCCAGGGTCTTGTCTGAGTTGCAGTGTTTTGGTTCAGCTGCAATTTGTGAGAAACTCTTCTCAAGCATGCAACCCCATGCTTGCTTAAGCAGTCTCTCTGCAACCCAGCTGCAGATCAAGCAAGTCAGGAGCATCCTGCTCTGAGCGCAGCACAGCGTAGCGGTGGCGTTGCATCCACTAGCCAGCCCAGCAAGCAGCAGCAGCCTACCCAGGAGTCAAGTCATCATGTGCAGAGGCTGCAGCATGGCTCTGGTCAGCCCAGGCATGGAGAGTCCAGTCAACATCCACAGGGAGTCCAGGCAGGATCCAGTCAGCAGCCACATGGTGTTAGTGTGGGCAAGCACAGTCACCACGTGCGGCTACAGGGCCTTGACCCTTCATCCACCCATCCTGGGCAGGCTGGTGGTTTCAGGTCCCAGCCAGAGTCTCGTGAGCTTGAGGAGCTGTTTGCAGTGCTCAGCTCGTGGCTGAGTCTGGCTGAAAGCAGACATGGGTTGCCGCTATGGGGAAGGTAAGTCCTTTCTGGCAGTGGCCATAAGCCCACTGGAAGTGGTGTGCAACAGCGCGTGAGCCTGACCTGCAATGTCCTGCCAGCATCACAGCTGCTTGCTTCACGATGCTGTGCGGTTTCCTTGATCTGGTCTGTTGTCTGCGCTGGAGGTGCATCAGTGAAATCACAGCTTGCAAATGGCAAGCCAATGATCATGTTTGTGCATTCAGACAATGACAGTATGTTGATGTGGTTTGTTTAGCATCAGGCCTGATACTGTCGACCTGCAGTCAGCATAACAATATCAGTATACAAGTCCAGTATTTGCTGCCTCAATCTGGACGTCTTCATTGCCTTTTCTGACAGAGAGGTCTGGGGCCTGCTTGAAAGCAAGCATGCATCACATTGTCTTGTAGCATTGCTGAGCATGCTGCCACTGTTCAGCACAATCTGCAAACAATCATAGCCATAGCCCAGTATTTTCTGACTTGTCATAATGGCTGTCTGTCTCGCAGCCTGATGAAAGAAGTCACCTCATGCCTCCTGAATGCCTTCCAGACCTCTCCCCTCCTGCCTGAGCCCTCACGACTATCTGCCAATGAGGCTGCCATTCACACAACTGCTGTTGCCAAGCTGGCGCAGGACACCTGTGTACTGCAGCACCATGCGCTGAACTTTGTAGCAGCCATACTGGTGGCAGAACCTGCCGCTCTCAAGCATCTGAGGGCAGAAGGCCTCTGGGACCTGGCCTATGGCCAGCTGTTCTTCTTCTGGGGTGGGACCGATGATGTAACACACAGGCATCATGGTAAGACATCATGTTCCCTGAAGGGTTCAAAAGCTTGCACACTGTGCACATGGTGACGAGGAAGGTAGTGTAGGGAAAGCTGTTTGTGCTCTGTGCCTGTACAAAAAGGCATAGCCGTTGCGGTATGAAAGCTGGCTGGCCACAAGTCTGCACAGCAACATAGCATGCCAGTTGTTGACTCTGTGCACAGGGAAGCTGCACACATGTGGAGCTACTCTGCCACCACTTAGCGCCCTGGGTCATGTGCAGGTCCTCAAGAGCCTCAGCCTGCTCCCTCACATTCAGACAGGCACCAGGACGCCATAGCTTTGCCAGCTTCAGTCATCCCAGAGCAGGCAGTACCAGCCGCTGATTCCCCAAGACCCTCACAACCCCCAGCTGATGACGCCGCACCACCTCCGCATGACAACAATCTCAGCACAGCAGGTAGGCAACATGAGACCCAGAATCAAGACACGGCAGCAGCCCACCAGCCCCCTGGCCAAGTGCTCCCTAGGCAATCTGTAAGGAAGACTGATGAGAAGGGCGGAGGGTTGAAAGAGCAGCAGCTGCAGTTGTTGAGGGAGCATGTGGCGAGGGTGAATGAGGCTGCAGCCTGTCTGCCGGCATTAGACAGCAACAAAGCAGAGTGCGAAAAGGTAAGGGCTCCAGCAGGCATGGCCATCCACCTCTTAACTGTGATGGCATCTCCTTTGTATGTCATGGCTAAAATGTACCGGAATTTGTGAGACTCATAACGTTGACTCCATCTACTGTAAACATGCAGTCTACTGTTCACATACTGTCTACTGCATGACTTGCATAGCTGCTTTGTCACACACATGCAGTCTTCTGTGCATCATTCCAAGTTTGCTGCATTGCTCATGGTTGAGTTTGTCACACAGTGGACTGTTTACCGTCTACTTTATGACTAAGCTTGCTGCATTGCTCATGGTTGAGTTTATCGTACAGTGGACCGTGGACTGTGTGAAGTGTTTAACCATGAGCAATGCAGCAAACACGGGATGATGCTCAGCAGACTGCATGTGCGCGACAAGGCAGCGCTGCAAATCAGCTTGGCACGCTTCAATGCTACTTGGATGTTATCACATGATTGCAGCAAGCTCTGGCAAGAGATGTATCAAAAGCTGGGGTGGCGCTTGCCAGCACACCAAGATGCTTGCATCAAAACACTGCATAGCAATGCACTTATTCCAAAGGTTTACCAGGCTACCTCAGCCCAAAAATGCCTGACTGAAGCAGTGAAGCAGCTTCTTGAGGGACGTGTCCTTATTGTTGTACTTCGATCATAGCAGTGTTGTCTGTGTAGTCCTTGTGTTGCCTGCTGCACAGTTATAGCAGTGATGTCTGACCAGCCCTTGTGTTGCCTGCTGCACAGTTGCTAGAGCTGCTGGAAGACTGGACAACAGATCCTGCAGTGGTGCTGGTAGCGGCGCCCAGCCTAGGACGTATTGTGCAGAGCAAGCCAGAGCCAACTCTGCCAGCGCTAGACACACATGATGCCATCAGCAAGCTTGCATCCATAATCAAGAAGCAGCAGCAGCTGTCCCCACCCAAGGTGTCTCTGCCCAGCTACATGTCAATTGGAAACCCACACTGGGGCTTCTACAGTCTCGCATGTAGCTGATTTGATCATCTCTGCATCAGTAACACTGCTGACTTTGACGTGAATCACTGGCGTAGAGACCACTGGATAGCTGGCGTACATCTGCACCACATATGGCCACCTAGTCAATGGCTATTCAGTCTACAATGCCCTGGCCAAACCAGCCTCATGTACTCAGAAGAAAACACTATATGTATGTGACTGCTGTCCCTGATGTCATATTTGATGTGTTGATCCAAACCATTGCAGCACTGCCAGCCATCAGAAGCAACTCGTCTGGCAGTCGTGCATTCTAAACTCAGAGCCACCGCAGAGCAACAGTGAACGCTTTCAACTGGCAGCGATCAATCCAGCCTTAAGTTCCAGTGTAGAGCCCATTTCCATGTAGACCCGCTTTCACTCTGTTGATGTCACATGGTACCCCACACAACTAATGGGTACTTTGTATGCAGACCACGGGTCTGGCAGAAGCACCAGCAAGCCATAGCAGTTTGGACAGTGCCATGTGGCATGCACGCTGTGCTGTGCTGTCCCTGCTGGGAATCTACCTGCATGCCTCACCCCATGTACAGCGCCTGGCAGTGCGCAAATGGAACATTGTGCCTGTCTTGATTGGGTTGCTGTGGGAACAGCCCATTCAGAAGCTAGCCCTGGACATGGTGCGCCTCTCTTTGCTGCATGACTGTTTCTACCATTGCAAGGTTGAGGCTGCCAAATAACTGCAAGTTGAATTGTGTCTGGAGTGGATGGGCGTTTTCATCTTCTGTGCGGCTGCTGTTTGTGCAGATGCCGCAACATGCAGCTTGCCTCACAAGTGCACATATTGTGCCAACATGGGTTGGTGCTTGCTCCATACAGCCATAAGTAGAGCGCCACATTGAAAGCTGTTCCTGACATCCAGAGTCTGCATGTGTGATGTGCCTATCACACTCCAAGCAATCAGAATAATGAGTGGATAGTCGAGATAGGCACAGAATGTCTTTCTCTGCCAATGAAAGCTTGCAAAGTGGAAATGAGCACCACTTCTGCCATTGATCTTGCCCTGCATGCAACAACTGTGGAAGACTCGGCTTTGCGTGGCTCAGCACCACTGTGCAAGTATGTTGCACAGCGTTGCTTCAAGCTCAACAGACTGCAGCCACCTTGTTTGGGTCTACAGATAGTGAGCCTGATGAGGGTGGCTCCTGTGACCGAGGATGACACTCTGAGTAAAGAGCCACTGTTCTCAAAGTACATGGAGACTCTGCCACGAGCCCTGGACAGCTGGAAGGAGACTGGCTTGACCATGGTGACCCACCTGCTGGAGGGGGTCCGGAAGGTGGTGCAGCACAACCCTGCCCTGCATCAGGAGCTGTTCAAGTGAGAGTACTTCCCTCTCTTGTGCATAGATACAAGACATGCCCTGCACATACCTAGCTCATCATGAGCTGGAAAGCATACACTTCATCGTCATTATTATTATCGTCGTCGTCGTCGTCGTTGTTGTTGTTGTTGTTGTTGTTGTTATGATTATTGCTATGATTGTTATAGAGCAGGCTAGTGCATGCACTTTGTCACGCACTCCAAACCTTGAGTGGGAGTGGGAGTGCTTCTTTCTCTTATGCATAGAGCAGGCTAGTGCATTCCAGTTTTGCCAAGCGCACTTCAGACCTGAAATGAGAGTGGATGCTTTTCCAATGCATGCCTTTTTGTCAAGCGCACTTCAGACTTGAGTAAGAATGCTTCCTACTCTTGTGTATAGAGAAGGCTAATGCATCCATTTTTGTCAAGCGCACTTCAGACCTGAAGTGCGAGTGCTCTCTTCTCTTATGCTTAGAACAGGCTAGTGCATGCACTTCTGTCAATCACACTGCAGACCTGAAGTGAGGGTGGGTCCTTCTTTGACGCCAACAGCATGTGAATGCATGCAATTTTGTCAGCCGCAATCCAGATCATTTGACGGGATTGCTGATGCAGAAGGCTATGCAGCACAGAGTTGCACTGCATTGGGAGCTTGTCAAGAGAGCAACCAAATTAACAGCAACAAAGTCACCTGATGTGTGCAAGCGCATTTGTCACAGTTCCTGCAGCCGAGTGTTTGTTTCAAGTGCTGCAGGCCGTATATGACTGCCTTGATAGCCGTTAGGCCCATACGCATACCCATGCCCATGCCTATGCCCATACCCATACTCATACCCATACCCATACCCATACTCATACCCATACCCATACCCATACCCATACCCATACCCATGCCCACAGAGAAACACCATCAAACACTGCACTCTCCACACTGTACATGACTGCTGATCAATTCCCTCCTGTATTGCTGTGCAGGAAGTCTCAGTGCTTTGTACAGCTGCTGAACCTGCTGAACATTGACTACTCTCACGAGGCTGGCACTGCGCTCTGTGAGCAGGTGCTGTCCACTGTTACTGCCTTAATGGCTGGCAACGAGTCCATGAAGAGCGAGATGAAGAAGACTGTCGGCTACGACACCCTGCTGAACATTGTGCTGCGCCGCACTGCCCCAAAGGGGCCGTCTGCTGGGGTCCTAATGCAAGTGCTTCATCTCATTTTGGAGGTAGGTGGAGGCAATTGTATAGTTCGCTTTCAGAGTCCACTTTTAGAATCCACTCAGTAGTTACCTCAGATATGCCCTACAAATCAGCAGTTGTCTGAGTCTCCAGGTGCAACACAATACAACAAGCTGTATAGGTATGAACTTGCATGCTGATGCTGTCGCAGGCACAAAAAGACTGTGCCATGCACCTCAAAACATTCTGTTAACTTCACAGCATACACAAGGACACACAACCAAAATGCTGAAACATGTCCATTGTTCCAGCCTGAAGCAAGGCGATCCTGCATTGCATGCAAGTTGCAGAAACATAGCATGCAGCCACAGCTGTTGGTGTCAACACAACTGCTCTGCTACAGACCTTCTTGCGCATGATCATTGGCGCTTTTGCATATTTTGTGTGCGGCAAGCATGCCAGACAGACCAGCCCATGACTGTTGCCTTGTACCAGCAAGGAGATGCCCCATTTACGTAACGTACTGGTGGTGATGATGCAGCAGCCATATTATGCAGCCCAGATCATGACCAAAGCCAGTGTCAAGGCTGTGATTCTACCTGTGTGCACGTGAACGTCCCAGTGACAGTGCTGACCGTGCTGCTGCAGCACGCTTACCACGCACATCAGGAAGCCTATTGCACTGACGTTGCTGAGCTTCTGCTGCAGCAAACTTACCGCCAGAGACAACAAAGGACTTCGCACTGACACTGCTTGCCTTACTGCTGCAGCAAGCTTACCATGAGAGACCACAGAGCGCCTCACACTGACAGATCTTCATGTGCTGCTGCAGCAAGCTTATTATGCAGACCAGACAGGACTTCCCACTGGCAGTGCTTGCCTCGCTGCTGCAGCAAGCTGATCACGCACATCAGAGAGAAACTCACTCTGACAGTGCTTGACATTCTGCTGCAGCAAGCTTACTACGAGAGATCAAAGAGGAGTTCACACTGACAGATCTTCGTGTGCTGCTGCAGCAAGCTTACCATGCAGACCAGAGAGGACTTTGCACTGACAGTGTCTCATGTGGTGCTGCAGCAA
>JAABUZ0100009009.1_pt1 | contig 11551 bp, 13 predicted proteins | sample 5562091 | NCBI WGS metagenome assembly JAABUZ01 (sample SAMN12813069, study PRJNA571459) | rock metagenome | isolation source: Antarctica rocks | place: Antarctica: Victoria Land, Linnaeus Terrace sud | collected 2015-12-21
AGAAGCGAAAAGACTCAGGGTCTCTCGACAAGCCTATTCCCTTTGGATATAATGAGGATGAAGATATTTCATAACCGTAGTACAAAACTGGAAAATTCAGCAAATAGAGGGCCAGTAAGGAGCATAATCTATTTATGGCAATGCCTAACGAATCGCGTCGCGAACATCCTAGCACCTATTTTGTACAGGACCGTTCGAACAAAGATGAGCTAAGTCGTCTGCGCATTCAAGATCAAACTCTTACGGCAAGTATGGGTGGAGTGTTGCCTGAGCAATCTGATCCGAGTCTCTTTCATCACGTGCTCGATGTCGGGTGTGGTTCTGGCTGTTGGGTTATTGAAACTGCCAGGACGTATCCAAATATGTCTGTATTTGGCATCGATATTAGCCAGAGCATGATCGAGTGTTTGGGGGGAAAAGTTATCTTGAAATTATACACATTGATATTCAAGAGTTTTTGAAGAGAAACAAATTATCAACGACGGAGACATGGATGAAACGCTGCCTAAACTGCAACTATGAGAATAATCAAGCCAGTAGCTACTGTGAGCGCTGTGGAACATTTCTATCATCTCCATCATCTCCGTCAGCGAATTCATTCTCTGAGCAGACGTATGCGAGCGTGAATGAGGCGTATACTTCACCCGTCGATCATCCCGTCACGACGCAGGAGCAGTCTTATTCTATCTCTCCACCACCACCTCCGCCTCCAACAACGCAAAGCATCTACTCATCCCCTTTTGATGGGCCGCCGCCCTCTATACTCCCATTCTATAATCCGTCGCCTGTACCAAATTATAGCTATGGCTTCCCATCCTCGTTCGTACCATCACCAGAGCACCGCCAGCGCAGCTTTGGTGCGGCCCTCCTCAGTGCTCTGCTCTATCTGTTAGGTGCTCTCTGCGTTGCCTTTGGCGCGACTGGTCTAATGCTCCATGATACATCGAATATCTTGATTGGCTCTGTCTTTGTCGTGCTCTGCGTTGTCGCGCTGATTGCTCTGATCCTGCTCTTAATATTCCGTAAGTATCTTGTCTTGAGATGGTGGGCGCGTGTCCTGATCGTTCTGGGCTTGACGATCGTCGGGACAATTGCGCTCGCCGTTGCAGCAGTCTCAGGTCAAGGCAGCCCAGAGTATGTTGCCTTCGGCATCGTGTTTGTAATCTACGGGCTGATCACCGCCATTGTAGCCTTCTGGTAGTTTCTTCCGTCTTGCTCATTAAAAAAGCTAGATCTCGCTGGTCGGATTGATCGTGCGATCCCCTTCCAGGATGAAGACGATGCGTTCGCAGATATTGGTGCAGTGGTCGCCGACTCGCTCTAGATTATGCGCGATCCACAGCCAGTAGGTCATACGTTGTAGGATGCGCTCGTCTTGTTGCAGGGCTGGTATAGCATGTATTCCGGTCATCATGGTCATGAGGTTGTGGCGCACCATGTGATAGCGGACATCGACGACATCATCGTCCTGCCAGATGTTGCGGGCGGCGGGCGCATTATTCGCTGCAAGAGCGCGTAATGTTCCCTGTAGCACTCTTTGGGCCTCACGGCCCAGGTCCAGAATCTCCGAGACGATAGATGCCTCGCTTAACGGTTGAAGGGCGGGCTTTTTCTGTCCTTGAATTATGTTTGTTGTAAGGGATGAAGGGTTGACCTGCGATGAACTCAAGCCATCGGCTCGCAATGGTGCCATGCGTACCAGGAGCTTTGCGATCCCTACCCCATTATCTCCTGTTCGTTCCAGGCCGTTAGCGATTGATGGTGCTGAGGCGAGAAAACGCAGATCTCGGCCGCCCAGCGGCTGTTGCAATGTAAGGGAATCGAAGGTAAATTGCTCAATCTGTGCGCGTAAATCATCAATAGTGCTATCAGCCGCGATGACCAGTCCTGATAGTGCCTGATCACTCGTTTGTATCGCATCCAGTGCCTGACCTAATGTCGTCTCAACCAATGTTCCGAGTTCGTTTATCTTCTCGTTTATTGTTTGCAATTGTGTGTCTAACGTAGTTCGTGCCATTCTATATCTCCTTGTTTCATATCTATTATACCATGTCGGTATTAAGGCTCTGTAATGAAGAATGGCTCTGCTTTTCTCCTGCTGAGAATCAAAGCCCCGAAAAGAGGCGAAACGGCAACCTCTCTGCCCTGTTTGCGTTCTCTAAGAAATATTGTTACGAGAAATAATGCTAGCGGCATAGCTGGTTCCCTCCTGTTCTATCTAAAAACTTTCTAAAGAACAAGAAATGCCTATTGTCTTTATACGGATAAGTAGAAATAAAGTATCACAATTCCTCTGAATCCTTCTGCTGGTGATAGTATCTCAAAAGTCAATGTTATGCGAAGTGATGATGACGAAACACTCTTTTTATGGTATTCTTATTATCGGTTCAGTACTTAAAATGATAATAAGCAAATCCTTAGTAGCGATATCGTTACTAAGGCACGAAATTTGAACTCTTATTATCGAAAAATTGGTTAAATTGATAATAAGAATAGTGTTTTAGTGGAAGATGAGGAGGATAACATGATGCAAAGTAGTCGGGCGGGTGCTTACATAAATCAAGTGGGAGGCTATAAAGCCTTCACACCAAAACCACTACCACCTGATCCGCCTATTCAGTTTGATGATGAAATGATCCGTCTTCTCGCACTCGCTGAGCGCGCTCTGGGACGCTTGGATGGCGCGAGTGGAATTCTCCCCAATGTCGATCTCTTCGTCGCCATGTATGTTAACAAAGAGGCCGTCCTTTCAAGCCAGATCGAGGGAACGCAGGCATCGCTGATCGATGTGCTTGCTTTTGAGGCAGATGCCGCAGTATCCGAAAATCCACAGGATATCGAAGAGGTCGTCAACTATATCAGCGCTCTGAACTTCGGTCTGCAAAGATTAAATACGCTTCCCCTTTCTCTGCGCTTGATCCGCGAGATTCATGCCCTCCTGCTTCAGGGCGTGCGAGGAGCTGACCGCAATCCCGGCGAGTTTCGCCGCTCTCAAAATTGGATTGGACGTGCAGGCGGTCCAATAAACGCAGCGAAGTTTATTCCTCCCTCTCCTATAGAGATGGACAAAGCACTGGATATGTTAGAGAATTTTATACACACAAGGTCGTCCTTGCCTCTGCTTATAAAGCTGGGATTGATCCACGCTCAATTCGAGACCATTCATCCCTTTCTCGATGGCAACGGCCGTATGGGAAGGCTGCTCATCACCTTCTTATTGTGTCATGAAGGTATTTTGCACAAACCTCTGCTCTACCTCTCATACTTTTTCAAAATGTATAGATCAGAATATTATAGTCATCTTCAAAGAGTACGCGATGATGGAGATTGGGAATCCTGGCTTAAGTTCTTTTTAAGAGGAATTGGTGAAGTCGCGCAGGAAGCCACTGTCACGGCAGGAAACATTGTCCAATTGCGTGAAGATCATCGCAACATCGTAGCAACACATATGTCCCGTTCTGCCGGTCCTGCCAATCGACTTCTTGAATTTCTCTATACAAGACCCATCGTTACCGTCAACGGCGTCGTCAAAGTCACAGGTTTGAGTTATGCCAACGCCAACCGGCTCGTCAATACATTTCAGACATACCATCTGTTGCAACAGATGGATACGTATCAGCGCAACCGGCGCTTTGCCTACTCTACCTATCTTTCACTCTTCACCGAGGAGCGTGTTATAGTATAAGCATGTCGTATACACTCAGCCTACAAGAACAAATTCAAGATACCGTTGAATTAATGCAAGCGGCAAAACAAATAGTTGTGCTCACCGGGGCGGGCATCAGCACAGAGTCGGGCATTCCCGACTTTCGCAGCCCCGGCTCCGTCTGGCACGAGAATCCTCCGACGAGCTATCGGGACTTCTTGAACAAGCCAGAGGAGCGCCAGCGCTACTGGCAGACGCGACGAGCACTCTCAGCGCAGGTCAGCGCCGCCCGACCAAATGCCGCCCATAGAGCTCTGGCCGAACTTGAGCGGCGGGGCGTACTAGGTGGCATCATCACCCAGAACTTCGACGGCCTGCATCAGGACGCCGGCAACAATCCCCAGAACATCGTCGAGCTGCACGGCACCTCACGTTTCGCCGCCTGCACCCTGTGTGGCAATCGCTCCTCAATGCAAGAGCTTCAACAACGCATCGACGCCGGCGAGATCGACCCACAGTGCGACCAGTGTGGTGGATACCTCAAAGCCGCCACCATCCTCTTCGGCCAGCGCATCCCAGAAGCCGAACTCGCCCATGCAAAAGAGCTTGCCGCCGCCTGCGACCTCTTCCTCGTCGTCGGCTCCTCCCTCAAAGTAGTCCCAGCCGCCACTCTCCCCCGCCGCGCCTTAACCCGAAATGTGCCACTTATCATTATTAATTTACAGCCCACATCTTTTGACGCGCTTGCTGATGTGGCTATTCACGAGCGAGCTGGAATGGTCTTGCCTGAGATTGTAGCGTTACTATAACATTTAGTAGCTGTTCGTCCTATCTGCCGAAAAGTGTAAGATACGGGTCAGTATAATATATATATTGTTTCGTATTTTGCTAAACCAAAAGATAGAGCGTAGGGGAAAAAGTAAAGGACCTTCGTACTTCTACGCTTCAATTTCTCAATAATGCATTGACAAAAGTATGCTTTATACTTTACACTACTTGTATTCATTAGGAAAAACATGAAACAAAGATGAAGGTGTAGAGTTCTCTCGCCCCGTGTATCGGTACTGTTTGAGAAAGTAGAAACGCTCATTGAGGTAGATAGATGAATCTGTTTTTCTTACATACATAGGACCTTTTGTCCTTACGACCAGTTGTTTGCGTCAAGGGAGCACGAGGAGAATTTGATATGGAGATCGAAATGCATGGAAAAAGCGAGGTTGCGCGACTGAGAGAGAGAATAGAACAGGAATGTCAGGCAATGAGGGCAGGGCTGACCGGGTATGCTGTAGTAAGTAGTCATGATGCGATCAACCATAAGTATGATGCGATTGGCGGCTACCAACAACAACTAGAACCGCTCGTGGGCGCGGATGAGGCGGCGCGGATGACGGTTGAAATATATCGAGAGACGATGGGGTAGGCGGGTGGGAACAAGCACTGGATTGAGAGGAATGCTGGCGAGGATGGAGGAGATAGTGGATGGAGAAGAGGCTGACATTTGCGTATCGGGTCTGAATGTGCATCTGATATAACGAAGTAGTATGTTTGATGATGCAGAAAGAAAGTGTAGACAGCCGTGCGTGAACAAGTTACATCCGTTCCGTCTTCAGCCGCCCGCGAAGCCGAAACTCTTGGACGAACCAGGAAACCCGGCGGCCCGCGAAAATTGAATCTCAGCAGTCTGGCCGCGATGGTGTTCTTAATAGTGTTTGCGATCTACTTTCTTTTCCCCTTTTACTGGTTGCTTATCTCCTCGACTCAGACGTCGGGAGATTTGTACACTACGTTTGGATTGCGCTTTGCGCCGCACTTTGCGCTGTTCAGAAATATGCGCTTCCTCTTTACGGTGAACAATTCGATCTTTGTGCAGTGGTTATTAAATACATTTATTTATGCGGGCGGCGGGGCTGTAGTGGGGACGCTGCTGTCGAGTATGGCGGGCTACGCGATTGCGAAGTATGTTTTTCCGGGGCGCACGCTGATCTTCTCGCTTATCCTGGGAGCCGTGCTGTTACCTTCGACTATGTTGGCGCTGCCCTTGTATCTGCTGGCGAGCAGTGTAGGGCTGACGAATACCTACTGGTCGGTTCTGTTGCCCGGCATGGTGAGTCCTTTCGGCGTCTATCTCTCGCGCATCTACGCGGCGTCTGCCGTACCGGATGATCTGCTGGAGGCGAGCCGCCTCGACGGAGCGAGCGAGTGGCGCACCTACACGATTGCTTTGCGGCTGATGGTGCCCGCGCTGGTGACCATCTTTCTCTTCCAATTTGTGGCAATCTGGAACAATTATTTTCTGCCGCTCATCATGCTCAGCGATAATAGACTCTATCCTTTGACGGTGGGCTTGCGCACGTGGGGTGGTGGAACTCTGGTGATCTGTGGTGCCCTGGTCTCGTCGCTGCCATTGATCATTGGTTGTATGTTCCTGCAACGCTATTGGCGTAATGGGCTGGGGACTGGTAGCGTCAAGGGGTAGTAAGCCCGCGGAGTGGTCCATCTAAAAAGTGTATAATAGACACGATAGAACAAATGACATCCGACTATTTCAGCAGAAAGAGGCGTACTTCATGAATTCTCCGAAATCTATGCGTACGAACCATGTCAAAGAGCTGTTGAGGCGTGGTGAGCCGGCGTTGGGAGCCTGGCTGAATCTGCCCAGCACAACCTCGGCGCGGGTGATGGCGCGGCTGGGCTTTGATTGGCTCTTGATCGATATGGAGCATAGCGCGCACAATCCTTCGCTGATGGCGGAGATGGTGGCGACGGTGGCGGATGCCGGAACGTGCGCTCCATTTGTGCGCATTCCTTATAATAGTGTGGAGTGGTTTAAGTGGGCGCTGGATGCGGGCGCGTGGGGCGTGCTGGTCCCGATGGTCAATACGCGCGAGGAGGCTGAGAGCGTTGTCTCCAACTCGAAGTATCCGCCGGCGGGAACGCGCAGTGTTGGCGGTGCCTTTGCCCCCTACGCCTTCGGCACCCTTGACCGCAACGCCTACCTGCAGGGTGCCAACGACGAAATTCTCGTCGCCGTACAGATCGAGAGCGCGCAAGGTCTGCAAAACGTCGATTCCATCCTCTCCGTTCCCGGCCTCGACGTAGCCTTCGTCGGTCCCAACGACCTGCATGCCTCGCTCGGCCTCCCGCCCTCCGTCTACAGTGCGCAGCCCGCCTTCCTCGACGCTTTGGAGCGCATCAAAACTGCCGCCAAACAATATCATATAGCCACAGGCATTATGAGCAGCGATGGTGCCGCCGCCGCCGAACGCGTGCGCGAAGGCTTCCAGATGGTCACAGCAACCACCGACCTCAACAGCATGATCAGTGGCGCAACGCAAAATATATCGACGGCGCGGGCGAAACCGGACGTTCATCCTGAGCGGCCTGCTGGGTACTGAGAGCTCGCCGCTCATGCTCTTTGCCTTTTTCATCCCGCTCTAGAGCCTGCTGATTGGATTAGCCAAATCCACGCTTCAGCACTGCATGCTTCTGGCTGGATGTATCTGTCAAAAAGCATCACATGATCCCTACCCATTTCAAAAGAGGGAAGAATAGAAGGCGAAGATTTGAGTTTGCGTGGCAAGATGGGTGTTAGGCGAGCTTCCGGACGCCGTAAACGTGGTCCGTACATAAAATGCAATAAATTGCTCTAATAACTCGTTTTTCTTTCATTGCTGCTTTTTACATATTCCAGGCTTTGCCTGGAATATGTAAAAAGCAGCAATGAAAGAAAAGTCGGACGTGAGGATTGATGAGGAACTGAGGCAGTGAAGATTCTCGCTAGAGATGGTTAAATACAGTCAGCTTGAGCGCGATCCATTTGCACAAATGCGTGTTGCTGTTATCAAGAAAAAGTGAGAGAAAGAGAAGATGCTGCGAAAGATTGACTGTGTGATGGTTCGGGTAGAGGATGTCGAGGCCGCCGCCGCTTATTACGCGGAAGTTTTCGGTTTGCATCCCCAGTGGAGCGGAGATGATTCGATCGGGCTGGTCTTTCCGGAGAGTGATGCGGAGATTGTGCTGCACCGTGATCTTAACATTCCTTCTTCAGTAGAGGTGCATTATCTGGTCGATGATGTCGTTGCGGCCGTTGAGCATTATGCTGTAAAAGGCAGTCGAGTACTTGTAGAGCCTTTTGATATTACAATTGGAAAGTGTGCCGTGATCCGGGACCCATTCGGCACACGCTTATGTCTTCTGGATATGACGAAAGGAGCACGTCCGCTCAACCTCGTCGAGTCCGAGGAGAAGGACGGAAAGGAGACCTGATATGTCTCTTGCATAGGTATGGACCGGTGTAAAATTTTATCCGGAGGCTTTATCAATACTTGAACCTGTAGCGACCGTCGTTGTGAGCCAGGTGGGTGAGTTGAAGAATGCTTGGTATGGGGAGGCATCGACGGCGAACGTTATTTTTGTGCGTGGAGCGACATTTGTGACGGGCGACGTAATGGATCAGTTGGGTTCTCAACTGCTGGTAGTGGGGCGGACAGGGATTGGGGTAGATGGCATCGATCTGGATGCGGCGACGGAGCGAGGCATTCTGGTGATAAATACACCTGATGGGCCGACTGAATCCACGGCCGAGCATGCTGTCGCTCTGTTACTCAATCTATGCAAAGGGGTGGCGCGGGGCGATCGTTTGCTGCGCGCGGGCCAGGGCTTTCCGGCTGCTGGTACCTTTGCTCCCGGTCTGGAAACATCCGGCGCAGTGCTGGGTCTGATCGGCCTGGGGCGTATCGGTAGCCGGGTCACCACTATCGCTCGTGCTTTAGGTATGCAGGTGCTGGCCTTCGATCCCTTTGTGACGCCGGAGCGTGCTGTTGCACTGGGCGTCGAGGTTATTCCAACTCTCGCAGAAATGCTTGCCCGCTCACAGGTCGTCTCGATTCATTGCCCCGCCACTCCTGAGACATATCATATTATAAATGAAGAAACCTTGCGCCAGATGCCCGGAGGAAGCTATCTCATCAACGTCTCGCGTGGCTCGCTTGTAGATCATGCAGCTCTGCTTGCGGCGCTGCAATCGAGCCATCTCGCCGGTGCGGGCCTGGATGTCTTTGATCCTGAGCCTCCGCTCGCCGACGATCCGCTCTTCTCGCTGCCCAACACGATCTGCACGCCACACATCGGCTCGTATACAAGCGCGGGACTGGTGCGGATGCAAACGATGGCCTGCGAGCAAGTAGTGAGCGTGCTGCGCGGAGAGCGACCGGTGAGTCTTGTGAATCCTGCAGCCTGGGACAAACGTCGTCTCTTGCACTAAAACCATCTCTAAGAAGAAGGGCACGCCGAAGGCGTGCGCATGGACTGGAAAGAGAAGAAAGCGATGGCGATGGGGCTCGGACACTTTTAGAGTTCGTCAAGTACCGGCAGAAACTCCACCTCAACGCGTGCACGATCTCCGCGATGGAGCGTCTGAGAGTACTCGAATGCCTGTCCATCTTTAAGGTATGCCACGCTATCGAGTCGCAGAAGCGGACTACTCAGCGCGATATCCAGCAGCTTTGCTTCCCAGGGGCCCGCTGCAACCGCTTCTAAGCTACGCTGCCCACGTGCAATGATCAAGCGGTATTTTGTTCGTAGAAGTGTATAGAGCGAACCAGAAGTTATCTCTTCTCCCTGTAAGTTAGGACAGAGCATTTCGGGAATATAGGTAGTTGAGATAAGCAATTTCTCGTTTTGAACAGAACGCAGCCTCACCAGGACATAGACGCGCTCATCTCGTTTCAAGCCTAACGTGTTTGCTACATCGCCCGGTGCCGGAATCACCTCGAAGCGCAAGACCTCCGTACTGAGTTGCAAGCCACGGCGCTCCATATCCTCATAAATACCAAACGCTCGCTGCACAAAGCGTTCCGGCAGCTTGGGTTTGGCAACGAATGTTCCCTTGCCCTGTACCGTGCGGAGCTTTCCCTCGTGCGCCAGATCACTCACCGCGCGCCGCACCGTAATACGGCTCACTCCAAATTCTTTGCCAAGATCGGTTTCAGATGGAATGAGCATATCGTGTGTCCATATGCCCTCATTAATACGTTCAAGCATAATCTCTTTAATCCGATGATACTTTGGTAGAGGCGTAGATAGGTTATTGTGCATATTTTTATCCTGAGTAGCCTGGTGTAAGACGTTCATAATGCCATTCTTCCTAATAATGAAGCTAAATATTGACTGATTAAATAAAGATATGTTATCGTCTTGTTATAACAAGTTAGCCATAACATTATTACCTGTTATGGCGAGTTGTTTACTAAGAAGGACAGGTTTGACGAATCCTTCTTTTCTTACCTTGTAGTATACACCAGGAGATGGTGTATGCACATCGTTTATTGCCATGAAGAAACGAGGAGGTTTACAGATGGTACAAAGCACGAAGATGAAGCGGGCGCGCTTTTTCCGCTTGAGCAGGATGCTCATTTCTATCGGGTTTTCCCTGGCCGTGATGGTTGCCTTTTCTCCTGCCAGGTTCGTCCATGCAGCGAGCTATGTTCCCGCACAGTTTATCGCGAAGCAATACACAGAAGCTTTAGGCCGTGCGCCAGATCAAGCTGGTTGGCAAGCTCAAGTTAACTATTTTCAGAGCAACGGATGTAGTGCAGATACGTTGGCAAGCCTGGGACGAGACATTTTTACATCGTCAGAGTTTAACAATCTCGGTTATGACAATCCCGCCAAACTTTTGACGCTCTATCGAGGAGCACTGAACCGAGAACTGGACGCAGATGGATTTAACGGTAATCTTACTCGACTAGACAACGGTACATCATGGTCAGATGTTGTAAACGCGCTTTTCACGAGTTCAGAGTTTACTTCGTTGGCATCAACGATCTGTGGCGGCGGAGTAGACGGTAGTAGTTCCTCGTACTATTGGGGCACGCAGCCTCCGATGGCTATTCCGACCAGTGGAGACGGTTTCTCAGGAACAGAAGATCAACTTCAGTCGGCTCTTAACAACACTTCATTAGGAGGGACTGTTTATCTTACTCAGAAAACGCTTGTTTTGCTAAGTTCAGCTCTCACTATTCCAGCAGGGGTGACGCTTAGCACAACCGGGCAACCTGATAATCCTCATTATGCTTTGATGGGTAGGCTCTCGCGCATTCCCGGTAATACTCCTTTTGGTGGTCCGGCAGTTCTATTAAAAGATGGAGCGAAGTTGCTCAATGTGTGGGTTGATGGTCAGCGGGACCAGCCGGGAAATGACAATTCCGGCAACAATCCAAGCCAGAATATCCGCTTGTTAGGAGGAACAGGTACAACGGTGTCGAACAGTAGAAGTACGAATACAGCAGGTCCATCGAGTCTGGAAACCTACGGCAGTCTGGATGGCGATCCCTGTGGTAGTAACGATCACCAACAATCTGATCACCGCCTACTCCAGTGACAACTACATTGCAAATAAGTGGACGGATGGGATCAGCGACCACTGCGAAAATAGTGATGTAGAGAACAATCAGATTGTTGATGCAACAGACGCGGCTATTGTCACCTTCGAGGCGTCAACAGTAGCACAAAAGTCAAAAGTGGCAAATAATACGATCCTGAGTGCAGGAAATTCAATCTATTGGGGCATTGACGCCGATCCACTTACAACGACGTATGGACATGACAACCTCAGTTTCAGTGGCTCTTCATTCGATCATAATACTCTTTGGACAGGACCGAACACTCATTTTGATATTGCTGTAGCGGCTGGAACGCGCGAGATATTTGGTGATAGCGCGAATACTGGAACAGGTGCATCGTTTACAAGCAACACAACAGGCAGCCTCTCGGCGCGAGTAACGACGGGAATTGCTGTTGCAGGTATGCTGGATGTTAACATTGCAGATAAAGTGAAAGAAGGAGTGGATAAATCTTTGCAAGGACAAGATGGATCTACTCCTTCTCCTCTGCAAAGGAGGATGG
>JAABUZ0100009012.1_pt1 | contig 11548 bp, 8 predicted proteins | sample 5562091 | NCBI WGS metagenome assembly JAABUZ01 (sample SAMN12813069, study PRJNA571459) | rock metagenome | isolation source: Antarctica rocks | place: Antarctica: Victoria Land, Linnaeus Terrace sud | collected 2015-12-21
ACTAGAATTGCTGGCGACGCGGATTATCTTTGCCGGTTTCCGCGCCCTGTCGTCACTGCCTTATGCCTCTTCCTGCCCGGTCATCGCCGGAGTCGTCCCGCTCGTCATCTGTGCGTGGTGCCCGTTCGCCTCCTTCGCCCGGTAACTTTCCATCCCCATCAGATCGAGGATCACCGCGTGGTGCACCACCCGGTCAATCGCCGCCATCGTCGTCATCGGGTCCTTGAAGATCCGCGTCCACTCCGAGAAGACGAGGTTCGTCGTAATCACCACACTGCGCCGCTCATACCGCTCCGCCAAGAGCGTGAAGAGGACCTCCATCTCGTCCCGGTCGTGCTGGACGTAGCCGATATCGTCGAGGATCAGGCAGGTGAAGCGATCCAACTGCGCGAGCAGTTGTGGCAACCGCAGATCGCGTTTCGCCGCCAGGAGACGTTGCACGAGATTCGCCGTCGCCGTCCATAACACCGATTCTCCCTGCATGACGAGCTCGTGTCCGAGCGCCGCCGCGAGATGGCTCTTGCCCGTGTCCGGCCGGCCCACCGCGATCACATTGATCGCCTCGCCGACGAACGCGCCGCCCTGCAAGCGCTCGATCTGTTGGCGCACGGCCAGGGGGAAGCGCTCGCAGGCGAGGGTGGCGAAGGTCTTCTCCTGGGGCAGTCCCGAGCGGTGCAGGAGCCGGGCGATGCGCCGCTCGTCGCGCTGCACGCACTCGCACTGGACGAGATCGTAAAGAAACGCTTCATGCGTCAGCCCGTTCTTCGCCGCTTTGAGCGCGAGATCGGGGAAGGCGGCGGCCATCGCCGGCAGTTTCAGCGTCCGCAGCATCGCGAGGAGTTCGGCGTGTCGGTCAAGCATGGCGGGCCTCCCCCACGAGCAGGTCGTCATAGATGCCGAAATCGAGCACCGCCGCGCTGAGTGCGGGGATCCGCGTCGGCTCCGGTGGCCGGACCCGATCGCGGACGAGATCGAAGGTCGGCGTCTGGCGCTGCGTGAGCATCTCCGCGAGGATCGCGTCCACCGCCGCCTCGCTCGTCCCCGCCGCGAGATGCAAGAGGCGGACATAGTCGCGGTCCGCCCGGTGGGGGACGGCCTGGACGAGGGCATCGTAGGCGCGGCGGAAGGTGAGCGTCGGGAAGAGGTCGTCGCGGTAGCGATACTGCGCGAACGCGCCCGGCTTGCGCACGAGCGAGGCGCTGATGTGGCGGTAATCGATCCGGTGTTGGTGCTCGCCGAACAGCCGGGGGATCGTTTCTAACAGGACGGTTCCCCGGTAAATCTCGAGCGTCTCGGACCGCACCCGCACCGTCACCCGCGTCCCAATCAGCCGCGACGGCAGGAAGTAGATATTCCGGAGCATCTGGATCGTGCTCCCCCGACTGACCGGCACCCGCAGCTCGCGGTAGAGATCGAGCGGGGCGCGCGGCAAGGGACGCAACGCCTGCCGCTCTTCGGCGAAGCGTGCGTGTCGGGTGAGGTTGCGCTGGCGCACGAGGTCCTGCAGGAAGTGGCGATAGGCCGCTCGATCCGGAAACTCTCGGCTCCCGCGCACCCGCAGCGCCTGGTCCACGGCCTGTTTGAAGCGGAAATGCGCCTGCTCGACATCGCCGTTCTCGTGCGCCTCGCCGAGATTGTTCGTCGTCGGCGCCATCCCGTAATGCGCCATCAGCGCCGTGTATCGGCACGACTGATCCGCTTCATGTCCCGCTCCGTATTCGTGCCGTGGACGCTCGGTTTACTAAGGATAAAATAGTCGGAAGTCTAAAAATACACTGAGACGGGTGAGCGTGGCGGGAAGCTGCGCCACCCATCATCGGCCCTTCGGGTGGGAATTCCTGTCCCGGGCCGCCGATCCCGGAGCGGTTTACTTAAATAATATGGCGCGGGGCATCCCGTGTCCGAGAGGGGGATACAGTATGTCGAACGATCCAAATCCGATCCGCCAGGGCGGTATCGCCGTCGGTCTCCTGCCAAGCGGTGTTGATGGGGCGATAGGAGAGCAATTTCGATGCTGATCGGTTACTTCGCACTCACTTTTGGTTCGCTACTACTGGCGACCCAGTCCGCGTACTCCGCCATGCTGATGCTCTATGCGTGGGAGAATGAGGAACGGCACAATCGCAACAGCGTACCCCGCCGATACGAGCCGCCACGTTTGTCCTTCACGTTGCTCCTGCCCGCCCGTCACGAGGAGGCGGTGATTCAGGAGACGATCCACCGGATGGTGACTCTCAACTATCCCCGTCACCTCGTCCAGATCCTCGTCGTCATCGAGGCGGGCGACATAGGGACGATCGCCAAGGTCGAGGAAACAATCGCGGATTTGCGTCGCGCCGACATCGGGCATGTGCGGCTCATGACGTTCAATGACCCGCCGATCAATAAGCCGCATGGCCTCAACGTCGGCCTGCGCGCGGCGACGGGAGACATCGTCACGATTTTCGACGCCGAAGATGAGCCGCATCCGGATATTTTGCAGGTCGTCAATACGGTGGTGCTCCGCGAGCATTCGCCCGTCGTGCAGTGTGGCGTGCAGTTGATGAACTACGCGGATCACTGGTTCTCCGCGCTGAACGTGCTGGAATACTTCTATTGGTTCAAGAGCCGCATGCATTACCACGCGGCGCTGAACATGGTCACGCTGGGCGGCAACACCGTCTTCATGCGGCGCGACCTGCTCAATGAGCTGGGCGGCTGGAATCAACATTGCCTGACGGAGGACGCGGAAATCGGCATCCGGCTGAGCGCGCTGGGCGTCCCGATCCGCGTCCTGTACGATGATGAGTTCGTCACGCGGGAAGAAACGCCGCCAAGCGTCAGCCAGTTCATCAAGCAGCGCACGCGGTGGAATCAGGGCTTCCTCCAGATCCTCGGCAAGGGGGATTGGCTACGCCTGCCGCGCTGGTCGCAGCGGCTGCTTGCGTTCTACACGCTTGCGTTCCCGCTGTTGCAGGCGGCGACGGTGCTCTATATCCCGGTCTCAATCTGGCTGATGTTTTACGCGAAGATCCCGGTAATCGTCGCGCTGATCAGCATGCTGCCGCTGTACGCGTTCCTCGTCCAGCTCGTTGTCAGCATCGCCGGATTGTACGAGTTCACGAAGGCGCACAACCTGCCGCATCCTCTCTCCACGACACTCCGCATGGTCGTCGCGTATCTGCCGTACCAGTGGCTCCTCGGCTACGCGGCGCTCCGCGCGGTGTGGCGGCAGGCGCTCCGCGTCAATACGTGGGAGAAGACGCAGCACGTCGGCGCGCACCGCACCACTGCGCTCGCCAGCGCGACGCCAATGCAGCAGGCCGCCGTCGCCCTCGAAATGGAGACAGTGCAGCGTGGCTAACCAGACCCTCATCCGGCCACCCGTGCTGGCGCGGCCGGGCACCTCGTCGCGCCTCGCGCGCTTGCACGGCATTGCGCAGGTCCGCATCGCCGAGCCGGTAATCGTCGCGGTACTGATGGCGGTCGCGCTGGTGGCGCAGGGCCTCAACATGTTCCATTATCCGGCCTTCACGTTCACGGACGACGAAGGCATTTATCTGTCGCAGGCGTGGGCAGTGGTGCGCGAGGGCCGCCTCTCGCCATACACCTACGTCTACGACCACGCCCCGGTGGGATGGCTGCAGATTGCCGGATGGATGGGGCTCACCGGCGGGCCGCACACGTTCGGCTCGCCGGTCAACAGCGGGCGCATCCTGATGCTCCTCCTTCACCTGGCGATGGTGCCGATCCTCTATCAATTGGCGCGCAAACTTCGCGTCAGCCCACCGCTCGCCGCGCTCGCCGTCGCGCTCTTCTCGCTCTCGCCGCTCGCGCTCTTCTACCAGCGGCTCGTCCTGATCGACACGGTGATGCTTTTCTGGGCGCTCCTGAGTATCAATCTGCTGCTGGATGGCTGGGGCCGGTTGAGCCGCGTCGTCCTCAGCGGCGCCTGCTTCGGCATCGCGATCCTTTCCAAGGAGACGGCACTCTTCCTCCTACCCGCGCTCGGCTTCATCGCATTCAAGCAGCGGCGACGGCATCAGGGACGATTCGGCGTCGGCAGCTGGCTGCTGGCGATGATTGCAGTGATCAGTTTCTACCCGCTCTTCGCGTGGCTGAAGGGCGAACTAGTTCCCACCGGGCAGGCGGTGGGTTTCTCATCCGTTAATAGCTACGCGAACGCCAGCGTTTCGCTGCTCGACTCGGTCTGGGGGCAACTGCGGCGCAGCGGTGGTGGGATGTTCAATCCGCACAACCAGTTCTGGACGCTCGTGAGCATGGACTGGCTGCACCGCGATCCGATTCTCTTCATCGGCGGAGCAGCGGCATCGGTCCTCAACCTCGCGCGTGGGATCGGCTGGCGGCGCATCCGCAACCGCCAGGCGCTCGCCACGGGTTTGCTCGGCGTGCTGCCGCTTCTCTATCTGGCGCGGGGTGGGCTGGTGCTTAACTACGCGGTGCTCTTCGCTATCCCCTTCTTCTGCCTGAACATCGCCGTGCTGCTCCAGCCGCTCGCGGACCGGCTCCCCGCGCCTGCGGTCGGCATCTGCGCCCTCGTCATTCCTCTCGCGCTTCTCGCCGGGTACTGGCACGCGGGCACGCTGCAGCCGCTCTATACGCAGCAGCCGGACACGCCGGGGCACGACGCCGTCGCGTGGATCAAGCAGAACGTGCCCACGAACAGCCTGATCATCACGCGGGACGATCTCTGGACGGACCTCCACGAATCGGGCGATGGAGGCCCCGGCTTTCCCGGCGCGCACAGCCACTGGAAGGTGGCAGCGGATCCCGCGATCCGGCGCGATGTCTTCCACGATGATTGGCACACGGTTGATTATCTCGTGATGTCGCCCGGTCTGGAGCAGGAGTTTGCCGCCTCGAACGACACCGTCGCGCTTGACGCGCTGAAGCACGCGCACCGCGTTAAGCAGTGGTCCGCAGACGTAGGCCCGGCGGACCTCCATCCGGTGCAGGTGATCGCGCTGTGGAAGGTGGACAAGGCGGACAGCACCGACGCGCGTCTCCTCCAGATGAGCAATACGGGTCTGACGAACCGTTTCGAGCGCGATGGTGCGTACGTCGCGGCGGACGGCACCGTGACGTCCGAGGCGCAGTCCTATACGATGCTCCGCGCCGTCTGGTCCGACGACCGCGCCACGTTCGACCGAGCGTGGGGCTGGACGAATACCCACCTCACGCAGCCGGACGCGCTCTTCGCGTGGCACTGGCACGCAAACACGGTACAGGATACGAACAGCGCCACGGACGCGGACACGGACATCGCCCTCGCGCTTCTCCTCGGGGGAAAGCGATGGAACGACCCCGCGCTGATTGACGCCGGGACGCGCGTCGTGAGCGCGATCTGGGTCAACGAGGTCGCGATCATTGGTGGTGTGCCGCACATCACCGCAGGTAATTGGGCACCGAACGCGCCCGTTGTTGCCCTGAACCCGAGCTATTTCGCACCCTACGCCTACCGCATCTTCTACGAGGTTGATCCCGGCCACGACTGGCAGGGCGTGATCGCCTCGGGGTATCAGATGCTCTTCGACACCTCTCGCAGCACCTTCGGGGCGAGCCATTCCGCCGGCCTGCCGCCCGATTGGGTCGGGATTGACCACAGATCTGGCACCCTCGTCCCCTTCGTGTTCACCGCCACCGACGCAGCGCGGTACGGGTACGACGCAGCGCGGACATATTGGCGTGTCGCGCTCGACCTGCGCTGGTCGGGTGATGGGCGGGCGCAAGCGTATCTTCAGCAGGCAGGCTTCCTGCGGGACGAGGTGAATCGGAAGGGGTACGTAAGCGCGGTCTACGCGCACGACGGCAGCATTATCACCGAATCGCCGAGCATGGTCAGCACGGCGGGGGCCGTCGCCGCGCTGCTGACCCTCGACCCCGCTGCCGCGAATGCGCTCTACGCCCGCGGAATTGTCGGCGCGATGGACCATGACCGCGCCGGAGCGTACTGGGACGACCCAAATGCGCTGTATACACAGGAATGGGGCTGGTTCGCGACCGCCCTCTACACCGACGCGGTGCCGGATCTCTGGCACCACCCGCCCGCGCGCTAGCGCGTCATCACCGTACGAGAATGCCCGGAGGTGAACCCAATGACGATGCACCAGCCGACACTGCGCGACGACAACGACGAATACAACGGCCGCGAAACGGCGCAAAAGGAGCCGTGCGTGCGGATCGGAATCCCGTTGACCCCCGGTCAGCATAAGAATGTGGAGGCGGGCTAGCAAATGAGACATCACGATCGTCGGCCCCTGATCCCGATGCACGCGCGGTCGGCGGCTGTCGTCTCCGATGGAGATGCGATCTACCACGTCGTCACGGCGCCTCGGATTGACCAGCGCGCGAGGCGGCGGTTCGCCCTCGCACTCGTGGGCACGGTCGTGCTCATCGGCATCGTCGCCGTGCTCGGGACCGGCTTTGCCAGCGCGGTACCGACAATGGGCATCGTTACGGACCCCGGCGGCACACACCAGAGCATCGCGTCTGATTTGCAGGCGACCGCGAGCGCGCAGATATTGCCGACAATCGCCCCATCACGCTCCGCCCTCGCACCCAACTCGAACACAGGCGCGGCGGTGCAGTCACGGCTCGTACAGGCGGTGGCGACGTTGCGCACTGGCGAGATCGGCGCGACGGTAGATTTCGGCAACGGGATGCGCACCGTGACCGACGTGCATTTCGACTTCGGCGGCGATGGGAGCGCGGCGCGCTTCGCGATCACGCGCGTCTACGGCGGCGCGACGGGCACGCACACGCAGGAACTGATCGCGATCGGAGACCGCACCTGGCAGCGTGTGGATAAGGGGGCGTGGAGCATCGTTTCCGTGCCGGTCGCGGTGCGGGAACAGGTGCGGACGCTCCTGCCGAATGTCAATAGCGCGATGGACTTTGGACCCACCGGGCAGAACAGGGACGCCGCATTCGGCTGGTCCGACACGGACCGCAATGCGGATGTGACCCTCACCGTTGACGGCACCACCGGCATTCCCCGGCATCTCCAACAGGTGACCCGTCCCACCGACGCGACCCTCGCCGTCACCTACACCGGCTGGAACACAGCGGTTGACATCCGCGCGCCAATGTAATCGGGTCTGAGAATGGGGCACCCTCAGAACACCTAATGTTTTGCCCATGAATCTCGGCTTCTGGAAGGAGCGAATGATGAACAAGTCTCTTCTCCCTCTCTTCGTCCTCGCAATCGGATTGCTCGCGTCGGCGACCCCGGCCACCATGCCAGTCGCGGCGGCGGACACTCAGACAAGCCTCGTCCGCGCCATCCATGCCTCGCCGGACACCCCGGCCGTGGACGTCTACCTCGACGCCGCGAAGATCGTGCCCGCACTGACGTTCGGCGGGGCGAGCGCATATCTGCCGGTGGCGGCCGGCGCGCACGATATCCGCGTCTTCGCGGCGGGCGCGAACCCAACGGTCGACAAGCCGTTCATCGCGGCGCCCGGCACGCAGATTCCCGTGGGCGCGCGACTGAGCATCGTCGCGGCGGGCATGTTCGCGAGCATCCGCGCGGTGACGGTGAACGACACCGCCGCACCGCCCCCATCGGGCCGCGCGAAGTTGCGTCTCGTCAATGTTGGCGCGGACGCCCCGCCGGTTGATCTCGCGGCGGCCGGCACGGTGCTCTTCTCGGACACGACGTTCGGCACGATCACGCCGTACCAGGAGGTGGCCGCGCAGACCGCGACGCTCGACGTGCGCCCCACGGGTGAGACGAAACCGCTCGTCACGGCGACTGTCCGGCCCGATGCCGGATCAAATTCCTCTGTCTACCTGATGAGCCTCGGCGTCGTCAAGACGTTCGTGGATACGACCGCCGCGACGGCGACCATGAGCGACACGAGCGCCCCGAGCACTACGAACACGTCGACCACCGCGAAGCCGGTCCCAACCAGCGTTCCGGTCCCGCTCACGGCGGCTGAGTCCCCGAACACCACCGTCATGATGGGCGCAACCGGACATCGCGCCGGCCCCCGCGATACGTTCGCCATCGCACTCATGCTGATGTCTCTCGTTGCAATCAGCGCCGGATTCATGTTGCGGCGGGCAAGGAGCGCCTAACTCCTCAGCCTCCTCCCTCTCGGGGAGGGGGCTGGAGGCAGGCAGGCCCATGCCACCGCTCCAGTTCATAAGGAGAAAGTATATTGAAGCAGTACGATTTGCATCGCGCAGCACCGACGATGACGTGGGACGGGGCGAAGACACTCTCCGCGCCGCGCCGCGCCATGCTCGCCCGACGCGATACGACGAGGGGTGCGATCCCGCCCGCCGCGCCGCTGCTGGCGCTGACGCTCGGCGCATTCCTTGTGCGGGCGGTGCTTGCCGGCACGCAGGGCGCATACATGGATGAGGGGACGTACGTCATCACCGGGCGCCTGCTCATCCGGGAGCACCGATCCTATCTTCAGGTGTTGAACTGGGCCTATGGATCGTATGTGTGGCCCCTGTTCGCGGGAGCGGCCGATATGGTCGGTGGCCTGACCGCCGTGCGGCTCTTGAGCGCACTGTTCGGCGCGCTGGCTGTTCTCGGGACCGCACTGCTCGCGTACTATCTCGCGCCGCCACGTCTGGCGCAACCGCAACGGCTCTCCATCGCCCTGATTGCGGGAGCCATCATGGCTCTCTTCCCGACGGCGGTCGGCGTCGGGCGGTTTGCAACGTATGACCCGCCTGCCGCAGCCGGTTTCATGCTCTCTGTCGGTCTGCTCGCCGGTGTCCGGCGCACGGGGCGCAAGACGTGGCTGCTCGGGGCTGCTGCCCTCCTCTTCTTCGGCTTCCTTTCGAAGTACGTCGTCGCGATCTATTTCCCACCCATCTGCCTGTACCTCATGCTCTCCGCCCGGAGCGTCCGCACCTTCGCGCGCAATATTCTCTGCTTCGTCGCGCCTCTCAGTGCGGCATGCGCGGCGTACTTCCTCATCTTTCACAGCGAATTGCTCGCCCTGCTGCACTACTCCAGCAATTTCACGGACCTGAAGAGCGACACGCCGATGCGGGAATACGTCACGCAGCGCCCCGAACTCTACGTCCTCGCCGCCGTTGCGCTGTTCGCGTGGCGGAAGGTTGAGTGGCCGGAGCGGCTCATCAGTTTCGGCGGTCTGGGAGTGATCGTCGCGTTCCAAGCGATCGAGCGGCCCGACTACGATTGGTGGAAGCACTCGATCTACGCGATCTACTTCCTCGCGCCGCTCGCCGCGATCGCGGTCGCTCCGCTCTTCGCCGACGCCACAGCCGCAGCCGCGAGGGCGTGGCAGCGTGTTGGGCCGACGCGCGTCACGCTCATCCTGCTCGCAATCGCGGCCTTCATCCCGGTGGCGGGGTACGCCATCATGCAGGGGATGGATCGCCTCACGGTACGCCCCGATTTCGGCCACATCGAGCGGATGGCGTCGCTCATCGCCGTTGCCCTCGCCCTCCTCATCCTCCTGTTCACGCCGCTCGTGGACATCCTGCGGGAGCGGCGGGGCGCGACGACACGGCTCTCGTGGCGGGCGGCCGGCACCGTGCTCGTCCTCGGCATGCTCCTCCCGATCGCGACCGCCACGACACAGGCGCACGCGGACACCCTCGTCACCTTCTACCCGGACCTCTCCCAGGCCGCCCCCGCCATCCGCGCGCAGACGGAGGGCGCACGCATCGTTCTGGCGGACGACACGGCGGTCCGGTACTACCTCCTTTCGCAGCGGGAGCCGGAGCGCGTCATCGATCCCTTCGCCTTCAACTACCGTGGCGCGGATGACATGGAGGCGTACCGCCGCGCGATCACGGATCGCTACTTTGACGCAATCGTCCTCGACGGCGGCATCGGCCCGGTTGGTCAGCGCATTCGCAAGGAACTGAGTGGCCTGATCGGGGAGAATTACGATCGCGTCTACAGCGTCACCGAGCGGCATGGCTTCCAGATTGAGGTCTATCACGCGCGCGTGGCGGTCGCGGAGGCGAATCGGCCCGTCCCCGCGAACGCGACGGTCTACCGCTTCGATGGCGGCGTGGCCGGGTGGGGTACCCACAACGACAAGGGCGATCTCCAGCCCGGCCTCGGCGTGACGACCACCACCGAGCAGCAATGGAGCAACCTGCCCGCCCTCATGTTGAATCCGACAAGCAAGTCACCGTTGGTCAGCGTGAAATACACGGGCCATACGTCGCAGGTGCGTGCCCAAGTCTACGTCGTCGGCGCCAACCCGACCGCCTCACAGGTGCAGGTCGGCATGGTCGGCTTCGACGCGAATTGGAACTGGCACGACGATGGTTTCAAGAACGACGTAACGACAGGCAGGTGGGTGGAGATCATCTGGAATGTCACGAATGTCGCGTCATTCAACGAAGTCGGCCTCCAGGTCACCCCCGGCACCGTGCAGACGCTCTACGTCGGACGGGTGGAAATTGACCCGTAGTAATTGGCGCCGTATTGACGGGCAGGATGCACTGCCCAACGCCAGGAAAGGAATGGTCCGACAATGAAGCGCTTTCTCCCCCTTCCCTTCGCGCTCCTTCTGCTGCTCATGGCGACCGCCGGGGGCGTGGCAGTCATCCCGAATCAGTCCGTTGTGACGGCGGCGACGGCGTGTTCGCCGTCGCCTCTCGACGCGGCGACAGACTTCAACCTCTTCGTGCTCGGCGACCTGACGCAATCCGGCTCTGATACTGGCGGCCGTATGGCAGTCGGCGGACGCGCGACGCTGACCAACTACAGCATCGGCGCGGCGATCTCTCGCGGGTCGAACGACGTGCTGGTCGTCGGCGGGGATCTCGCATTTAACGGCGGCTCCGTGAACGGCAACGCGCTCGTCGGCGGGCAAACCGCGCTGACCGGTGTCACCTTCGCCAGTGGCAGTGCCGCCCGCCACGGCGCGACGCTCAACTTCGGCGCGGCGCGCGCATCCCTCGCGAATACCGCAGCGTCGTACGCGGCGCTGCCCGCAAACGGCACGACAACGTTCCAGTACGGCGTGCTCACGCTCACCGGAACGGACGCGACGCGCGATGTCTTCACCGTCGCGGGCGAGGACCTCAACACCGCAAACAGCCTCGATATCCGCGTGCCCAGCGGGGCGACGGCGCTCGTGAACGTCACCGGCGCGACGATTCGCATGGCGAACATGGGCATCGGCCTCGGCGGAACGGATCGGGGTCATGTACTGTACAACTTCCCCGACGCGACGAGCCTGATGCTCTCCGGCATCGGTGTGGATGGCAGTATCCTCGCCCCGCGTGCGGATCTCTCCTTCCCGAATGGCGTCATCACCGGGATGCTCGTCGTCGCCTCGCTGAACGGACCGGGCCAAGTGAATCCCGCGCCGTTCACCGGCTGCCTGCCATCGGTGGGCGGCCCGCCGCAGGCATGCCAGCCGCTCGAAGCAACGCTCTCCGTCACAACTGGCGCGACGAAGAACGATGTCATCCTCACGAGCGGCCCATCGGCTCGCCGAAACGGCCTGCCAATCGGCTCGACCGTCTATTACCGCGTTCTGGACCCAACCACCGGTATGGCCCTCAGCGACACCCGGAGCACGACGGTTGCGCGGTC
>JAABUZ0100009019.1_pt1 | contig 11546 bp, 8 predicted proteins | sample 5562091 | NCBI WGS metagenome assembly JAABUZ01 (sample SAMN12813069, study PRJNA571459) | rock metagenome | isolation source: Antarctica rocks | place: Antarctica: Victoria Land, Linnaeus Terrace sud | collected 2015-12-21
GACGTAGACGGTTGGGCCCGACAATTGCTGATTGGGCAGCCGGTATGGCCTCTTGCCAACGGCCCCGAAGCAGCCGCGCTGGCTGCCGGCCAGCCCCGCCGGACTGTCGATCGACACCTGGGTGTTGGCCGGATCGACGTCGTCCTCGGAGACGAAGGAGAGCACCTGGCCGGCAGGGCCGGTGTAGGGCTGGACGTCGGCGGCGTTGCCCTCCGGTGCGGGACCGCTGTTGTCGAGCTTGTTGCCGCCGTCCTGACCAGGCTCATAACCCCAGACCGGTGGATTGGGGGTGAAGGTCTTCGGGGACGTGTTCGTGCCCGTGCCACCGCTGAACGCCGGCAGAGCGTCGAGATTGAGATCTAGCAGCGCGGCCGAATTCGGGCTTCCGAAGTCCACGAAGCCCGGCCCGAGCGACCCGGGTGCGGTGGGAGGCTGGATCCCGTCGTAGAAGGAGGTGATGGCGTGGGTGCCGTCGGGCGTGGGGGCCGCCGATCGGCCGGCGACAAAGGTGCGGCAGCCGTTGTTCGAGCTGCTCGTGACGCTCGTGTTGGGAAAGATGTCGATCTGGGTCGGGGCTGTAGGGTCGGTCACGTCGAGCAGGCGGAACTCGCCGTTTGACCCGGTGAAGGGCAGAGTGGTGACGGCGAAGACCTTGCCCGGCTTGTCGGCGCGGGTGAACATGCGGACATCCTCGATGATGCCTGCGGTCTGTGCGGTGGCGTAGGTCCCCAGCTTGGTGGGGGCACTGAGATTGGAGACATCCCAGAACTCGATCCGGCCTCCGGTGAAGAAGGACTGCTCGCAGCGCTGGGTGGCGATGGCCAGCACCTTCCTGCCGTCGGGGAACTGGAGCGCGCTGACCGAGCTCACGCTGGAAGAGACGTTCGGGACTTGGGCGTTGCGCCGCGGATTGCCCTTCGGGCCCTGGACGATCCCCTGGGGATCGGCGATGTCGATCTTGCTCTTGACGGTGGGGGCGGCGGGATTGCTGATGTCGACCACCTTGACGCCGCCGTAATCGGTGCAGATGCGCCCGGGCGTCGATTGGGCGCCGTGGAACAACGAGCCGCCGGCGACGAAGACGGCATCGCCGAGCGTCGCCACGGAGCCGTTCTGACCGCGTGGCTTGGTCTGGCCATCCAGGCCGGGTACCGCCAGATCCGAGTGGCCGACCTGCGTCAGCCTGATCGAGGTGATGGCCGCTGCGGAGCTGGCAACCAGCAGCACCGCGGCGAGGGAGACCAGGATGACAAGCTGGATCCTTCGCGTGCCAGTGAGCTGACCCATCGTTCCCCCAAAAACTCGTGCGCAATGCCGGAAGCGAACCAACCTAGGACTTCTGGCGGGGCGAGTCAATAGGTGACCAACGCACCTAGTGTTCGCCTCGAGCGACGCCCTCCCGGTTACTGTGCCCGGCGACGAGCAGCCGGCCGCGGGGGGCGCACATCGCCCCGGGGACCAGCCTCTCTAGCGCGCGGGTGAGTACTCCTCGACGACCACACGCCAGCTGTCCGACGCCCGGACGCCGAGCCGCTGCGGGCCGGTCCCCGACCAAACCGCCTTGCCGATGCTCGGGCAAGGCTCGTCGGCGCGAAACGCGCCGCTGCGCGGCGGAGGCGTGACCGTCAAGGTCAACTGGCGCGAGCGGCACTGCCAGCGCGTGCGCCACTGGAGCGCGTCGTTTGGCACCACGATGCTCCTGTCGGTGTCATGCGACCCGCTGAAGGTCGCGATCGGCATCCATTGCGGGGGCGCGAGGCGATCCTGCTTGTTGCCTCTGTCTGCTCCACAGCCGGCGAACGCGAGAAGAACGGCCAGCGGGTAGTACGTCGCCGCGCGGGTCATCGAGCGCCAAGCGCTGCGGAGGTCTGCGTCATGCCGGCAAGTCTGCGTCATGCCGGCAATCTAGGCCAGCTGGAAGGGCCGGCGCCCGAGCGAGCGCATGGCAGGTTGCCATGCCTGTGGTAGGTTGAGCCCACCTGCTCACGGCGCGCGCAAATTGGAGGACGGACATGAGGCGGAAGATAGGACTCTCGTTGATTTTCGGGGCGGCACTTCCGCTCGCCGTCGCCTCTACCGCGTGGGCGTGCGGGGTGCTGGCGACATTGACGCTCAACACGTCGGTGGCGTCGCCCAACCAGACGGTTACGGCCACCGGCAAGAACTACGGGGGCACCACCCCCGTGTCGATCCATCTCATGTCTCGCGGGGGCACGGTCGTCGCGACCGTCAACCCGCCGGGCTCAGCGGGGGGGTTCAGCCAAGCCTTCCAGGTGCCGGCGAACACGAACCCCGGCTGGTACGTCCTCGTCGCCACCCAGGCTACCGCGGCCGGGACTCCGGCGGCCGGGACCCCGGGCCGCACCACGCTGCGGATCCAGGGCTCCGGCGCGGCCGCGACCGCTCGCAGTCACCGCGGCGCTGCGGCGTCACCATGGGGCTCTTCCGACCCCACGGCGCCGACCGGATCGGCGGCCCCGGTGGCCCGTGAGGGCGGCGGCTTGACCAGCCCGGCCGTGCTGCCGATGCTTCTGGCCGTGGTCCTGTCGCTGACCCTGCTCGCGTCCGGCTTGACCCTGGCCGGTCGCAGGAACCAGACGGCAACAAGCCGCGCGCAGCTCGGCGTCTAGCCCACCCACCGTGACGACTACAACACGACGTGGATCGCGCTTGACGACGCGCGCCATCAGCCTCGCCGCGGCCACCGCCGCGGTTGGGCTGCTGGGACTCGCCCCCGCTGCCCAGGCCGACTTACGTGTTGGCCCCAACTACCGACTGAACTCGGATTCGAGCCCGTTCCGCGGCAAGGATCAGGTGGCCCTGGCCGTCGACCCCGGCAACCCACAGCACATCGTCGAGAGCAACTCCAACTACCTGACCGAGAACTGCGAGGGCACGGCGAGCTTTGATGGCGGCGTCACCTGGAGCGCGGCCGTCCCTCTCACCCCACCCGCCGCGGGCCCGAGCGAGCAGCCGTTTCTGGCGTCGTGCCGGATCGGCAACCACCTCGGCGAGACCATGTTCCAGACGGTGGCGTTCGGCACTGGACAGAACGTCTACGCGACCTCCATCACCGCGAGGACCGCCTCCGCTGGCGGCGAGCAGGGCGCCTCTACGCTGGTCTACAAGTCCACGGACGGCGGGAAGACGTGGGGAGCAGGCGTCGTGGCCATGGCCGGCGGTCCGGCGAGCTCGACCGGCCCCTACTACGAGCTGCCGACGCTCGCCGTCGATCCCGGGGCGGGACCGGGTGGGGCGGATCGCGTCTACTCGGTGGCCCACGAGACTGCGGGCGCGAACGTTGCCGGGCCATGCACTAACGGCGGTGCCGCGTCGTGTCCGTCGGTCAGGACGGCAGTATCCATCGACGGCGGCCAAACCTTCTCGGCTGGGGTCACCGCGAGCCCGCCGGCCGTCTCGATCGCCGGCCCCGACTCGGCGTCCCAGCCGGTCATCAACCCCGATCACTCGGTCAGCGTCGCCTGGCGCACCTCCGGCACCACGGGCTTCATCCAGGTCGCGCGGTCGACAGATCAGGGCCAGACGTGGGGCACGCCGGTGACCGCCACCGGCGTCACCGCCGGAGGCTTGAGCCGAAAGTCGCACGTCACGCCCGCGCCTGCCACCGGCTCGAGCTTCCCCCGCCTCGCGGTGGACGGGCAGAACGGACACCTCTACCTCGTCTACAACCAGGGGACGCCGGGCCCGACTGCTCCTGCGGGCGGATATAAGGGTGCCGACCACTTCATCAACGCTGACTCGCGTGTGTACCTCCAGCGCTCGCTGGACCAGGGAGCCACGTGGTCGACCCCGAAGCAGATCGACGACAACCCTTCCTACCCCGGCAGCCAGACCATCCAGACCCGCCATCCCAGCGTGGCGGTCGCCCCCAACGGACGCGTGGACATCGTCTGGGAGGACCGGCGGCACTGGTACCAGGGACCCGGGGAGCGCAACTGCGTGCACACCCACCTCGCCTGCGATGACGCTCGCCTGGGGGACACCTACTACGCTTACTCGACCGACGGTGGCAGCACGTTCTCGCCCAACCACCGCGTAACCGACCGATCGAAGAACAACGACGTGGGCTACGACTATCGGTTCGGGACGGGCTGGGCCTTTGGGCCGCAGGCGGTGCCGATCGGCAACGACCAGCTCCTGATCGGGTGGATGGACCCTCGCGAGGGCAGCTACGACAGCGACAACCAGGACATCTACCTGGCCAAGGTCGACTTCAACGCTCCGAGCGCGGTTCCGCAGTCCAACATCGATCAGCCCGACCCCGTCTCGCTCTCGGTGGGCCTGTCGAACTTCACCTACCTGGGCGGCGGAGAGAGCCTGCTGGCCGGCACCTTTGCCTCAAGGAGCGCCACCAAGGTGGTGATCGTCAACCAGGGTGACGTGGCCGGCGCGCTGGCCGGCGGCGTGCTGGCCCGGGCGAACCTCGGGCCCGTCCTCCTGTCACCGCCCACCGGGCTGCCGGCCAGCGTCCAGGCCGAGGTATCGCGCCTCAAGCCGGCGGGTGCCTACATCATCGGAGACACCACGCATCTGTCCGACCAGGTCAAGACCGATCTCGCCAGCGCCGGGGTCGATCCGACGCAGATCACCCGCATCGCCGGGACGGATGACCCGAGCACCGCTGCGGCTGTCGCGGCGGCGTTCGATCGGCGCACCGCCGCCGAGGTGTCGGCCGGCAATCCGGCCTTCGACGCGGCGGTGATCGCCAATCCCGCCAGTCCCGATGCCACCGCAGCATCCGCCCTGGCCGCCGCGCGACGGCTTCCCATCCTCTACGTGAGCCAGAACTCGATCCCGGCGGCGACCACCGCGGCCCTTAACTCGCTCAACATCAACAAGACGCTGGTCATCGGGGGTCCTGGATCGGTGAGCGACGCGGTCGTGGGACAGCTTCCCTCGCCCTCGCGGCTCGGCGGGGCCGACCAGTACGCCACCTCAAAGGCCGTCGTGGCCGAGTCGATGGCGCGTGGCCTGCCCAGCAACGTGGCCTACGTGGCCGATGGCACCCGGCCGATGGACGCCGCGCTCCTGGGGGCGACGGTGGGGCGTACGACCGGCCTCCTGCTGCTCTCACAGGCACCGTTGTACGCGACGGCTCCGAGCACAGCCTCTACCTTCGGTCTGAGCGGAATCGACCGGTTCGTCGTCGTCGGACCTGCTGCTCCGACCCCTGGCGGCGGCGGCGCGGGGCCGATCCTCTCGGGCCTGATACCGGGCACTACGGGACCGGGCGCTACGCAGGACCAGAGCACTCCGTCGCTGAGCTCCGTGTCCTTCAGGCCCCAGGTGTTCAGGGTGGGCAGCGCGACCACGGCGGTGTCGGCGGCGGCGCGCAAGCGGCGCACGCCCAAGCGGGCGCCGGTGGGCACGACTGTCAGGTTCACCCTGTCCAAGGCGGCGAAGATGTCCATCGTGATCGCCCAGCGCACGACCGGCCGGCGCTCGGGCAAGAGGTGCGTGCGTCCGACGCGCGCGCTGGCCAAGCACAAGAAGTGCACCCTCATCGTCGCCGCCGGGACGCTGACCCGCAACGCCGGACGGGGCGCAAGCTCGGTGCGGTTCTCGGGCCGGATTGGCCGGCGAGCGCTGAAGCCCGGCCTCTATCAGGCGACCATGACGGCGACCGACGCCGCCGGCCATCGCTCCGCGCCCGTCGTCCGGTACTTCAGGATCGTCAGCCGGTAGCCGGGAGGCCAAGACGGCGCCGAGTGGGTGAGTCGCTTTCGACGTAGCCCATTCATGAAGCTCTCTGGGGCGAGCGCCATCCTGCTCACGTTCGTCGGCATCTCGTTCGGGATGGCCGCCGACCGGGCCAGCGGCGCCACGACCGACATCGGAGCAGTCGGCGAGATCCGGGCCGGTACCCTGCCCTCGCCGATCGCCACCGGCGGCTTCACGGTCCAGGCTGCCGAGGCGGTGGGGACCTACGCGGTACCTCCCGGCTACGGAGTGATCACGGCCTGGAGGCACAGCACCGGCACGGCGTCCGGCACCTTGACCTTCAAGGTCTACCGGCCCACGGGAGTGCCGAAGGAGTTTTTCGTCGTCGCCTCTGACACACGCAGTGTCACGGCCAACACCATCCAGTCCTTCCCCGTGCAGATCCCGGTTCGCCCCGGCGACAGGATCGGCCTGTCCTCGGATACCGTCCAGTTGGCCTACGAGTCGGACAACCCCGCCGACGGGATCGGGTTCTTCAATCCCGATCCCCCAACGGGCACAACCCAGGCGTTTGACGGCGATCCCTTCCAGAGCTTCAAGCTGGACGTCGCGGCCACCCTGCAGCCCGGCCCGAACGGCCCGAACGGCCCGAACGGTCCGAACGGGGGGGGCGGAGGCGCCCCGCCCCCGGCCGTCTTGCCGTCCGGCGTCCCGCTGGCGGCGACAAGGCTGGGCATTTCCCCGAGCGCCTTCGCGGCCTCCCCGAGCGGGGCGAGCGCGTCGGTCGCCAAGCACCGAGCTTACGGGACGAAGGTCAGCTATGCCGTCAACGGTCCCGCCACCGTGCGCTTCACGGTGCAGCAGGCCGTTTCCGGGCGCCGGAGCGGTGCCGGCAAGACGGCCCGCTGCGTCCCCGAGACGAAGCACAACCGCAAGGCCGGCAAGTGCACCCGGACCGCGACGCTCAGTGGCGCCTTCCTGCGAATGACCAAGGCCACCGGCAACAGGTTCCACTTCAGCGGGCGCTTGGCGGGCAGAAAGCTCAAGCCCGGCGCCTACACGCTCGTGGCGACGCCAAGCGCGAGCGGCAGGCTCGGGCGATCCGCCCGCACGAGCTTCCACATAATCCATTAGCGCCGAGCCCGCGCTTCCGGGGTCGCGCCGCGGCGTGGAGTCGTCGCTGGGCGACCGTCTTAGGCGACGTCCGGCCGCACCCTCCCACGCCGGCGTCTTGCCAGCGAAAGCCCGACGAGGCCCGCGAAGCCCGCTGCAGCCGTCGCCAGCGTCAGCCAGACGGACCACGGCGGGCCCGACGGCCGGGGGACGGCCCGAACGGGGGGGCTCCCAGGCAGATGGCCGTAGGCGGCCAGGGCGCTCCAGGCCTGCACCAAGCCGGCTCCGTACGCGGGGTCCCATCCGCGCGGCCCGAGATCCTGGGCGCTCGAAAGCAGCGCCGCCCGGACCTCGGCGGGACTGGTGGCCCGCCGCGACCCGACGAGAAGCGCGGCCACGCCGGATACTTGGGCCGCGGCCGCCGAGGTCGAGGCGGTGAAGCAGTAGCAGAACTCCGACGGCCGATCCTTCAAGGTCTGGGCCAGCACGCCATCTCCGGGCCCGTAGCCGGCGTCGACGTCTTCCCCGGCGCCACCCGGAGCGACGAGGTCGAGGGCCCGGCCGTAGTTCGAGTAGTACGCGCGCGTCCGATCCTGGGCGACGGCGCCCACCGCGATGACCTTCGCGTATGCGGCCGGGTAGCTGACCGAGGGGCGCCCGTCGTTCCCGGCGGCGGCCACGATGATCACCCCCTTCGATGAGGCGTAGTCGATGGCATCCTTCAGGACACGGGCGCCAGACGGACCGGCAATGCTCAGGTTGGCCACGTTGGCGCCGTGATCGGCCGCGAAGCGCAGACCTCTGGCGATGGTCCTCGCTGACCCCGTCAGATCGGGGTTGAGGACTCGAATCGGCATGATGGCGGCCTCGGGAGCCACGCCCGCTCCACCGATTCCGTTGTCCGTCGTCTGGGCGATGATCCCCGCGATCTGCGTCCCGTGACTTCGGCGGCCAGGCGGGGGCACGTCGTCGGGGTGGGCGTCGTTCTTGACGAAATCCCATCCGGCGACAAAGCGCGTGCCGGCGAGATCGGGGGCTCGCCGGTAAATGCCTCGGTCCTCGTAGGCGACGCCGGTGTCAAGGACGGCAACGGTGGTGCCCGCCCCGCGCGAGACGGCCCACGCGCCGGGAAGCTGAATCGCGGCGAGATTCCACTGGTACTTGAAAAGGGGGTCGTTCGGAGGCTTGACCGCCGGGGGTGAGGAATGACCGAGGGGCCGATACCGGTCGCCCTTGCCGGTCACCAGGGTCCCCAGCGCTGGCGACGCTGGCCCGGTGGCGAGTGAGAGCCAGGAGACTCCCAGCAGCAGCATCACCGCGCGGAGCCCGAGAGCGGATGCCGGCCGACCCTTGGCGCCGGGGATCAGCCCCGAGCCGGGCACTCAAGCCCGCCGCGAGATCTTCAGGGTGCCCGGCAAGAGCCGAGGGTTCCCGGCGCTGAGCAGCAGGACGAGGCCGGCGAGTATCAAGACGATCCCGCCGTATCGAAGCGCGTCGCGCGCTGGCGCCGAGAGACCCGGGGAGCCGGTGAATGTCACAGCGGCGAAGGCGATGTCCTGCTTGTTTGACGCCACGGTACCTGCCCGCGTGTCGGCCCAGACGGCGAGGCCCGCCGAGGCGTCAGAGAGGAGTCCGAGGCGACTGCCGAGGTCGGCCAGCCCGCGCTCGCTGCCGGCTCCGATGCCGGAGCCGAACGTCCGGTCGGTGAGCGTGAGGTGTCGCGTGAAGGTCTGACCGGCGTCGAAGGACGATTGAAGGGAGACATCGTTCATGCGGTTGGCCGGATCGCCGCGGCGGTCGTAGTACGCGACATCCAGGCGCCCGTCGGGGGCGACCGCGATCTTGGGCAGGTACTGCGAGGTGCCGTCGTGCGCCGGCGTGTCGTTGACTCGCGTGGGAGCTGTCCACGCGCGGGCGCCGCGAGCCAAGGACCACACGTAGACATCTGAGGGACTGAGGCGACCGTCTTGGAACGCGGCGAAGACCCGCCCGCTTCGGGGGTCAACGGCCAGCGAGGGAAAGGGCGGCAAAAAGGAGATGAATCTCTCGGTCGGCACCAGCCGATCATCGACGACCGACTCCTGCCACGTGGCGCCTGCGTCTCCTGAGCGACCGAGTACGAGCGTGAAGGGTCCGGCGTACGGCGGTCCGCCGGACCCTCCGTGCTCACCCTCGTAGTCGAGGGTGTCGCCACCGACATCGAGATAGAGCACGTAGAGCGCGCCGTCCGGGCCCACCGCCGGCGCCGGGGCGAGCACGCGTCCGCGCCGGGGGTCGCTGACTCGAACCGGGTTCTGCCAGCTCCCTCCCCCGTCGTCGGATCGTGTCACCTCGATCGGATTGCCAGGCCCGGCGAAGCGATAGATCCCCACGTCCGAGGCCTGCAGCCACGTCACGTACAGCCGCCGCGGCCGGGTCGGATCGGCGGTCAAGCGGACCTGGAAGGCGAGCGGGCCCACGACCCGATGCGGCGCGGACAGCGTCCTCCCGCCGTCCACCGAGCGCACCATCCAGACGGCGTGGGGGCGGTTCCCGTCTCCGCGCAAGGTCACATAGGACATGTAGAGCGTGCCGTCCGTCGCGAACGTGACGTCGGGCGCGTAGCACTTGTGCTCTTCGCCGGGCGGGATGGGGACCGGAACCTCCGACCAGTGCGAGCCGTCGTCCTGCGAGACCTGCAGCGCGCATGAGAAGCGCGGAGTGTCGATGCGGTTGGCGACGGCAAGGTTTTCCGGCCGTAGCGGGTTCTGGGCGAGGGTGGGGGAGTTGTTGGCGTTGATGTCTCCCGGGTCGCGCGCCCCCTGGTTCACGGGCACATCGACGCCTGATACGTGGCCTGGCGGTCGCCCGTGGAATGCCGTCGAAGACACGAGCCCGGCGGCACCCAGGACCACGAGTACCGCCGCGACGATGAGCCGTGGCCGTGTTGCGCGCCACCGGTTAATCAAGTCGGCTGATTCGGGCTCGGCTGGAGCAGGCACCACAGCGAGATGACGACGATCGGCAGGGCGGTGCTCGCGTGCCAGAGCGCCGCGTCCCACGGTTCCTTCGAACGTCCGGCGTCGGCGAGCAGCGGCACGTGGGTGGCCAGCACCCAGAAGCCGGCCAGGAAGCACACGCCGCCTCCGAAGAGCGCGGACCCCGTGCCGGCCGACGAACGCCGCCGGGCGAGCATCGTCAGGTAGAGGCCGGTTGCCGCCACGAGCGCTCCGGGGACCACGTGATCGACGATCTCGACTCGCGAGGGGACGTTCACGCCGAGTCCGAGCGCATGTCCGAGGTAGGGCACAACTACCGTCCAGGCCCCGAGAATGGCGAGGGCGGCGGCGCGTCTCACCTCGACCGGCCGCAGAGGAAGGGGTTGAAGCGAACTCGGACGCATCTCCCGATCCTATAAGTGAAGAGTACCTCTGTGGGAGCCGATCGGGGCTCCCCTGACGGTTGTTCTGAGCGTGATCGCCGGCGGACGATCTGGGTGAGCCCAGAAGCCCAGTAGGGGCGTAGGACCCCGCGCTCAGGCGGTGGCGACGGTGCCGGCGAGTCGGTCGGCGAGCTCGATGAGCGCGCGGACGCCGGGGGCATCGGGGTCGACATCGATCGCGGCGCGGCCGTCACGGTCGGCTTCGGCGATGGCGGGATCGTCGGGGACGACGACAAGCTCGTGATCCTCGCCAACCTCGGCCACGATGACAGCGAGATCCTCTTCGTCGCGGACCCGGTTGGCAACCACGATGATGCGAGAGACCTTGCCCGTGGCGATCTCGATCGCCCGCCGGGCGACGTCCAGCGACTTGGCCGTCGGCTGGGCGACGACGACGACGACATCGGCTTGGCCCTCCTGAAGGCGCAGGACGTTTCCGACGCCGGCCTCGAGGTCCCCGATGACGATCTGATCCTCGCCCTCCAGCTCACTGAGGAGCTGCTCGGCGGAGACGCCACAGCATGTACAGCCGGGATTGGGCGCGTCGATGCGCGACGCGACGACCAGGCGCACGCCGTCGGGCGCGTCACTCCCGAAACGCTCGATGAAGCCGTCGGTCGAGCGCTCATGCTCGGTCTCGCCGGTCTCCAGCCCCTGGCGGACGGCGACGAGCAGATCGGTCTGCTCGGGACCGACACCGAGAGACACCCCCAGCATCGGGTTGGTATCGGCGTCAAGGGCAAGCACCCGCTGACCGGCCTGGGCCAGGGCACGGGCCACCGTCCCCGAAACCGTGGTCTTGCCTACGCCCCCCTTCCCAGCGACGATGATCTTCATGCGGTCCATGATACCCGCTCGCCGCCGGTCGGCCAAGGCGACGAGCAGATCGGTCTGCTTCGGGAACCGACAGAGACACGAGCACCGGGTTGGTGTCGGCGCCCCGTGGCGTCAGCGCATGTCACCAGCTTGCAGCCGGTCGGCCAACTGTTCGATGGCGGCGACGGCCGGGGAGCCCGGAGCATGGTCCAGCAGAGCGACCCCTGCGCGCTCCGCCGAGCGGGCGGAATCGTGGGTCGGGACGCTGGCCAGCACTGAAAGCTCAAGAAAGGCGCTGACGCGTTGCGCGTCGGCCTCTCCCGTGGCCTTGCTCACGACCAGGGAGATGGCGCGCTCGGGATGCGCAGCCACAGCGATGCGCTTGATCCGGCGGGCGGTGAGCATCGACTGCCACGTCGGCTCGACGACGAGCAGGAGGCGCTCGGCATAGGGCGCCCAGCCAAACGCCGTCTGGCGCGGGCCGGCGGGCAGGTCGCCGATGATCACCCAGTCC
>JAABUZ0100009020.1_pt1 | contig 11545 bp, 17 predicted proteins | sample 5562091 | NCBI WGS metagenome assembly JAABUZ01 (sample SAMN12813069, study PRJNA571459) | rock metagenome | isolation source: Antarctica rocks | place: Antarctica: Victoria Land, Linnaeus Terrace sud | collected 2015-12-21
GATCCTGTCCGACTTCTGGCCGCACGGGAAGGTGGCGCAGGACTACGAGGTCTTCAACGACGTCGCGGGCCGCGCCAACCGCGGCACCTTCGTCATCGACAAGGACGGCGTGGTGCGTTGGAGCGTCATCAACGCCATCCCCGACGCTCGTGACCACGACGAGTACAAGCGAGTGCTGGCTGGCTTGTAAGCAGGTAGCCCCTCAGCGGTGTGCTGACCTGCGTCTTTGCAGGTGGCAGCGAAGCGCGAAGGCGACAGTTGTCGTCTGTCTGGACGACGACGAGGATGGATGGCGTAGACCGCCACAACGCGCCCAACGGGTACTTGGTGGGCTTGGGGCCAAGGAGTCGCTACCAACGGCTCCTTGGCCAACCCGATGGGCGACCGGCACATGAGTCGCACTCACGATGAGGGCCCGTGTCGTCCAAATTAAGGACCGCGCCCTAGCCGCGGCGTGGGTTGAGGCGTTGCACGTCCCACGCGACAGGCAACGTCTCCCGTCCCGGGTTGCACGCAACAAACATGCAGGTCAGAGGCCTACAGAGGTGCTTGACGGCTGCCTGAAGGCCACCGTACGGTCCGGCACATCAAGCGGGCCGCCCTGGTGCTAGGAACACCTGGGACGGCCCTAGGACCAGACCCCACGGAGGTCAGACCCATGCCCGACATCTACCACGACCCGCGACACCCCGACGAATGCGAGCCCGAGCTCTGCCAGGTCGAGGTTGGCGCCGGCTACCACGTCGCGAGCCCGCGGGCATGGCAGGGCGTCGGCTACCGAGTCGAGGCCCAGCGGGTGCGCTTCCAAGACACCGACGGCAGCTGCGAACCGTGGAGGGTCCGTCTCTGCGTCGAGGACACCGAAAGTCTTTACGCCAAAGCCGAGCTGCACTTGTTCCCGGAGGTCGCAGCGGAGATCGGGCTCATCCTCCGGCTCGAGGCCACGACGGCTGCCGGCCAGTGGCACCGGTGACCGCCCCGCTGCGGCTCGTCGACGACGAAAACGAGGCCCAGGTCCGCAGTACGGCGCTCGTGCTGGCGCACCTGGAGTGGCTCCGGATGCGGGGACTATGCTGCTCGTCCGCGACTACCTGGGCCACACGGACGCGAAGACGACCGCCGGCTACGCGAAGATCAACCCGGCGGCTCCGGCGGCGCTGATGGAGGCGCTCGACGGGAGCTTGCGGTGAGCGTCCGGTACGTGTACGACGGTGCCCCTGTCGTCGACGGGCTGCTCGGGACGCCGCTGTCCGCTCGGGAGGTCGAGGTGCTGCAACTCGTCGCCGACGGTTACTCGAACGGCCAGGTTGGCCAGGAGCTGGGCCTGTCGGCGTCCACGATCAAAGCTCACCTGGCGCGCATCGGTCGCCGGCTCGGGAGCGGTGACCGTGCGCACCTCGTGGCGCTGGCGATGAGAACGGAGATCATTCACTGACCGGCTCCCGGCTGGGACTGGGAGGCCGACGATCACGACGGGGCGACAGTGCCAGCGGACGCGCCGTTGGAGACGAACGCGCAGGAGAAATCGACAGCTTCGAAGCCGCGGGGCGCGACACCCTCGAACGTCTCCGCGAACAGCTGCATCTTGTTCTGAGCGTTCAGGGTCGAGTCGCGGACGACGCCGAGGTCGAGCTGGCCACCGTCCAAAAATTGGAAGGTTCCCTCCGGGAAGATCAGCATCCGGGTCGTGGCCGGCCAGCCGTTCAGCGCCACCGGGACACTGGCAGTACCCGCGCCCTGCGCGCCGAAGTTCTGGGTGCCGGTGTCGTCGTCGAACGCCCAGGTCGCTACGACGTTGCGCGCCGCGAACCAGGCGTCGATCTGCGCGTCCGGCACCGACAGGCTGTTGTAGCCGTCGCCCCCCTCGTAGGGGAACGCGGCCTTCGCGATGTCCGCACGTATCGCGTTCTTGACCCACCGCTTGAGCACGACGCGGAGCATCGTCGAGTCGGGCAGCCGGTACCGGTCACGTGTGTATGCCGTGATCAAGTCCAGCGTGGTGAGCACGTCGCGGGCGATGCCGAACCGCTGCGGGGCGCTCACGTGCTTGGCGAACGCGCGCATCTGACGCAGCAGCTCCACCTCGGCGGCGACGGCGTGGGCCACATCGAGGTAATGCAAGGCCTGGGCGACCACTTCGGGGCTGAATCGCGCACGCATATTGCTGACGTTGAGGATCTGCGGAATGGCCTCGACGAGCACCTCCATCTCGGTGCCGCAGGTGATCTCCAGCGCTGGCTTCGTGGTCGGGCCGACCCCGAGACCGGAGACCGTGACGGTGACCCCGTTGGCGGCGGCGGTCGCAGCCGCGGACAGGGTCGCCTGCGTCGCGGACTGGACGGAGGCGATGGTCGCGCCTGCGGGGATCGAACCGCCGGCGACTGACCGGCCGACGTCGGCGTAGGTGAAGGCTGCGGTAGCCGACGTCAGGGTCGTCCCGACGGCGGTGACCGCGTCGGTGACGGTCCGGGTGCTGTTGACGCCGGTGCCCGGTCCGCCGGGGGTGATGTCGTTGGCGTTGGTCCAGATCGTCACGCCGGCGCCGTAGGTGCCCATGTCGAACCCGACCGCCGTGACGAAATGCAGACCGCCACGGGTCGCCTGGAAGCTCGGCAAGCTGTCCCGGATCGGTCGGTCGGCCGTGCCCCACACCGGCAGGCTGTAGTCGATGCTCACCGGCCGGCAGATGCCACCTGAGGCGACGATCGGCTGCACCGCGGCCTCCACGAGGTCGGACGCCTTCTGCGGGTCGTTCCGCGCATGCCGCAGGTCACGATCGGCGGGATACTCCCAGCGGGCGGACGCGACGACGACCCGCTCGCCGTCCGAGCCTGGCTTCATCGACCGTGCGGCCCGGTGCTGAACGTCGAACAGCTCGGCGAGCTGGTCGCTGCCGTGGACCTGCGAGTTGTTGGGGTCTCCCCCAGCCGTCAGCGACGCGGTCAGCGACCCCGCGGCGCCCTCGGTGGGACGCTCCCGCTCCGGGTCGCGGTGATTGGCGGCGGAGGCGACAACCCGCGAGATCGCGACCGGCGTCGGCCGGCGAAGGGCGCCGCGGGCACGGGCCGCCAGGTCGGCGGCAGACGCGACAAGACCCTCACGGCGGGCCCGTTCCGCGCCGACCCGCTCGGCGGCATCAGCGAGCGTGCCGGCGGAGGCGACGACCGCATCCGTGGGGTCCGAGCCGCTGAGAGCGTCGAGCGCCTCAGCGAGCTGGTCAGTCAGGGCGCTGAGCTGCTCGGGGCTCAAATCCGTCAGGTTGGCGAGCAACTCGCCGATGCTGGCGAGCAGGTCGACGAGCTTGGGGTCCATCGGTCGGGTCCTGTCGGGGGGGAGGCGCATGCCTCGGCTGTCCCGCCGCAGACCCGTCGCGCTCCCCATCCCGGGCGAGCGTCCCGATACCCCGGATGCAGGTGACGCCCCCGGGACGAAGACCCGGCAGCCTCACGCCGCCGTTCCGTCTGAGCACAGACTACGACGAGCCACCGACAGAAACCGGACGGCACGCCGACCCGCTCCCCTGTCAGGCCGTCGGGTCAGCCTGTACCGCAGCCAGGCACGGCGGGCACAGGATGCCACCGAACAGCGCCAGCAGCACCGGCCGGCCATCTACCGCGATCCACGTGAAAGCGGGAGCGGACCGCAACCCGTCGGCCGAGCCGCACCGGTCACACGGCCGGGTCGAATCGTGCCAGACCAGCTCATGTACGACCTGACACGGCCCGCACGTCATCCCGGCCTCGGGATGGAGCGCGCAGGCGTGGTAACGCTCGGCGTCCGGCGTCAGGTGCTCGCAGAAGCCGATCACTGGCTCGCTGGCGAACGCCAGGTCGGCGAACTCGAGTGACTCTGTGCGGTTCATGACTGCCCCTCATCGGTGATCTTGCGGAGTAGACGGACGAGCGTGTGCCCGTCCGCTGCGGTGAGCTCCCGTCCCGCCGTCGCGCCGAACATCTCGTTCAGGCGTCGCGGGTTGCGGAGCGTGCCCGTAGGTCCGACGTGCCGGGGCGCCCGATGAGGCCGACTGCGAACCTCACGCGGACAGCCGCAGGACTCGCCGGTCGGGCAGGCGGGGTGGGGGGAGACGAGCCACCAGTGCCGCCGCCGGTAGGGACCCGTCGGGGCTGGACCCGCCAGCTCGCCGGGCAACGGTGTACGCCGGTACACGTCCCCGACCGGCACGCCGAGCAGGTGGCGGACCTCGCCGAGCAGCCCCGCCAGCTCGTTCGGGGTCATCGGAGGAACCTCGACCGAGCGGACTGCGTGTACGCGTCGAGCCCAACCGACGGCTGATGACCGCCTGCGGCTGACGTCGGCGGCAGCTGCATCCCCGCAACCGACACCGACCGGGCCGGACGGCCCAGCGACCCGCGGCACCGCGGCGGCAGCGGCACCCGCACCCCCGCCGGCGTCTGCACCCAATCCACGCCGTCCGGCGGATCGACCACCCGAGGCGGGGCCAACCAGCCCGGGACCCCCGCCAACGCCAACGTCAACGCGTCCGGCAAGTCATCGTGGACCGCCTCCGACACCGCCTCGATCCGCAGGCCACCCGACGGAGTCCCACGAGCCACCAGACCGCCGAGCTGACGCAGCAGCTCAGGCTCACGCGGGAACACGATCCCCCGCTGCTCGACCAGGACCCGCAGCCGGCCGAAGTGGTCCTCCTTGGACCTGGCCGTCGACGTCGCCAACGTCAGCGGCATCGCCGGCAGCCGGCGAGCCAGCTCCTCCGACGGGTAGGCACCCACGCCATTGACCTCCGACGTCGCCCGGTGAATCCGCCACGACCGGACCAAACCCTCGAGCATCGACACCTGATCCCCGTACGGGCGCCGTGACGTCTCCACCCACGGCACGAACAGCACCGGCCGACCGTTCACGCCGAAGTCCTCGAGCAGCCCCACCAGCGCCACCGCGTGCGCGTCTACCTGCCGGCCCCAGTCCAGACCGACCGCCACCCGCTCGTCGTCACCGACCGACCGCATCGGGTAGTCCGCGACGCATGCCAGCAGGTCCGCAGCCGACAGGAACGCGTCCGCCGCACCCACGAACTCGCCCTCGTACTCGGCGCGGAACCGCAGCGGGGACAGCGTCGAGCGCGCGGCCTCCACCACCGCAGGCGTGATCCAAGGCGCGTCTCGCAACGCCCACCGGAACGTGACCGTGAACGGGTCGGGCTGACTGCCCACCACCGCCAGGGCGTGGAACGGGCCCGAGTCAGACCACGGCGACGACGCCAGCACCACCCGGGCATCCGGTCGGGCAGCAGTCGTCGGCATCGCCGCACCCAGCAGCAGATCATCGTCGATGAACGCTGCCTCGTCACAGATCAGCAGGTCGACGGTGTGACCGCGGACCTGCCGCTCAGACGCCGGCACCGACAGGATCACCGACCCGTTGGACAGCACGACCCGCGCCCGCTGCTCGTCGACCACGCTGCCGGCGAGCAGCGGGTGGTCGGTGACTCGACGCACCGCACGGAGCAGGCGAGCGGCTGCCTCGTCACCGGCGGACACGATCAGGACCGTCTGCGATGGCCGGCGGAACGCCCACCAGGCCGCCAGCACGGCCAGGGACTGGCTCTTGCCGGACTGCCGAGGCGCGACGATCACCGTCTGCCGCCGCTCGAGGGCGAGCGACGACGCCTGCTGGTCAGTCAGCGCATGCCCGACGAGGACGGCGAAGACGGCCAGATCGCCGCGAGCAGCGGTCAGGTCCTCGCGGCGCGTCACGACGCCGCCTCGTCGTCCTCAGACGCCCACAGTTTCGCGAGGTCCAGGCGGGCCGACGCCGTGTCCCGGCCAAGACGGGCGCGGGACAGCGGGTCGAGACCGAGGCGGGCCCGCAGGCCCTCAGCCTGCCGCTCACAACGCAGCAGGAAGTCAGCCGCCCCCGTCGGCTTGCCCTTCGCGTCGACCAGGCCATGCAGGTCCGTGTGCCGGCGCAGCGTGTCGCAGCGTGCCTCCGCCACCAGCCACGCCAGCAGCGCGTCCTGGTCGACGTCCTCGATCCACGACGCCTGCGACCGGAGCTCCGCCAGCTTGGCTGCCGCGAGCTCGTCCATCATCGGGCGCGACTTGGCGCCGTGGCGGACCGCGAGCTTGTTCCCCGACGCGAACGGCGGGCGCGACTGGCCGGCCGTCACAGGGCACCGTCCGCAGCCTCAGCCTGACGAGGTCGCCCGCTCGGCGATGAGGCGGACCGACGCTGCCGACCAGCGCTCAGCGCGCCGAGGCGGCAGGCCGGCGGCGTCGAGGGCCGCGGCCACCTCCCGGTACGACGAGCCCTCGGCCCGCATGGCAAGGATGCGTGCGACAACCCGCTGCTCGTCAGGATGGACGACGCTGTCCGCGCCCTTGCCCCCCGATCGCCAGCCGTACGGATGCTGGCCGACAGCGTGCATCCCGGACTCGGACTTGATGCGCCGGCCGTCCCGCATGCGCTTCTCGACGAGCGAGCGGTCGAGCTGGGCAAAGACTCCCTGCACCTGGCGCATCGCCGTTCGCATCGGGTCGTCGGGGTCGTCGCGGAGCACCTCGCCACCGTCGACGGTGAAGGTCGAAGCGCCGGCACGCCAGACGATGCCGAGGATGGCCTCCTGCACGGCCAAGGTGCGGGCCAGCCGATCGAGGCGGGCGACGACCAGGCCACGTGCGCGTGGCGGTGGCCGCAGCATGTCGAGCGCGTCGGACAGTCCGGGCCGGTCGACAGCGTCCTTCGTGCCCGAGACACCGGCGTCGACGTACTCCCCGACGATCCGGTGGCCGTGCTTGCGCGCCCACGCCCGGACGGCTTTGCGCTGTACGTCCAGGCCGTAGCCGTCGAGCTGCGAGTCGCTGCTGACGCGAAGGTAGGCGACGAGGTCCATGCATCGAGCGTAACGCTGTTGACCTGCGGTGTAAAGCGTTCCGTAGAAAGATTGACAGGACTAGTGTCGTGGCCACGCGCACGCGCACGCGCCGGGACTGCACCGCAGGCAGTGACGAGGCAGCAGCTCAAGCTCGCGCTGCTGGCCCCGCTCCGGGGTTGCGCGCGCACAGGCCGGACGATGATGCGGGCTCCGGGGACTGCCAGGGCGTCAGGGTGCTCCCCGGGGTAGACCTTGCCGGCGGCGACGGCAATCACCTGAGCGTCATCGCGCCAGACCCCAGCCTCGCCAAGAGCGTCGAAGGTGGACCGCAGCAGCTTGTCCAGGTCGGGTCGCTTCGCCGGCCATGTCTGGCGCGTCTTGGGTGCGCCGGCCGGCTTGGGCACTGTGAATGTCACAACGACCTCGAGCGGGCCGTCGAGCAGCGCCGGTTCGCCGAGGTCGGCGGCGGCGCTCTTGACTGCCTCCCGCCACGGCTTGACCGCCTTGGACGACTCAACCATGACGCCGCGCCCCAGATGGCGCTTGCTGCCCTGTGGCGCGGGTCTGCCGATGACGATGATCTCCGTGGTGTCGGCACGGGGTGGGGGTGCAGACATGATCGTCAATTCCTCTCGGTTGGGGTCTTCTGTGCGCGGTCGAGGCGTCGTTGACCGCGCACGGCGACCGCGCATTTGACCGCGCATTCCCTAAGGGCGCATGCGCGCTGCGCGCGGTGCGCCTCGGGTCCAGTGCGCACAGAACGCAGTGACCGCGTATGCGCGCTGTGCGCGGTCAACTCAGCCATGCCGGACCCATCCGAGGGGTCCGCGGGGGGGGGCACGCACGCGCCAGCACCGGGGCCTGCCGGGGGCCGGGCGTGCGTGCCCCTGACCGTGCCCCCCTGTAGGGGGTGGGGCACGGGGGCACGGTGGTGGCCGACTGTGCCCGGGGCACGGTGGGGTCACGGTGGGGGCACGGGGGCACGGTGGTCATGCGGCGCCCTCTCGGTAGGGCTTGAGGCTGGTGTGCAGGTGGCTTCCGCGGGCGCCGGGGATGCGCTCGGCGTAGCCGTCGGTGACGAGGCATTCGAGGGCTTGGCGCTTGGCGTCGGTCTTGCCTTGGACGGCGCCTTGGACGTCGCGGACGGACGAGCCGTCGGGGTTGTCCTCGAGGTGCCGGCTGACCCGCTCCATGAGGACGGTGGGGCGGAAGGTGCCGGCGGGGCCGGTGGCTTCGGGTGCGCGCAGCTCGGCGAGGACGCTGCCGTCGGGTTCGCTGATGAGGTGCAGTTCTGCTATCCGCTTGCCGCCACTGGCGTGCTCGCGAACGCGGCCGGGTCGGTCCTTAGCGACGTGGATGCGGGCGATGCCTTTGCGTCCGTGGCCGAAGGGCTGGGCCAGCTCGACCGTGAACGCTGCGCCGTCGAGGCCGGCGAGCTTGTGTTGCGCCCCGATGGCGTATCGGCCACGCGTCTCGGCGCTCTTGGTGACGTGGTCGATGAGCACGACAGCGGGGCCGAGGGCTGCGAGGGGCCGGGGCAGGAGCGCCATGAAGCTGGCGACGTCGCTGTTGCTGTTGGGCTCAAGACCGTGCAGTGCCATGCCCTCGGTGACGCCGTCGATGACGGCGAGCGTCGGGGTGGGTGGCGCGCTGAGGTCAAACAGGGCTGCCGCATCCGCCAGCGGGTCGATGGGCCGGACGTAGCGGAAGTGCTCGGCGATGCCGGCACGCGGGCAGCCGAGCGCGACGAGGCGGCCGACGACCGCGGGGGCAGAGTCCTCGAAGTCGATCCATACGACGGGCCTGCCGCGGGCGATCTGTTCGACGGCGCCGACGAGCAGGAGCCAGGTTTTCAGCGTCTCGGACTCGCCACTGACGGAGTGCACTTTGGCGGGGTAGAGCAAGGCTGGCCCGTCGTCGCGGCGCAGCACGGCCGGTAGCGGGTCGACATGTTCGCCGGCGAGGATGGCAGCGAGGTCGACCGGGCGCCATGACGACGGTGGTGTCACGTTGCCGGACCGCGGCAGGCTCGTGAGGCTCACAGCGGCTGAGTGAGCGCCATGATGTCCGTGGCCTCCCGCTCCACCAGAGCCAGCAGCGCTTCGATGGAGGCGGTGCCGGCTGCGTCGGTGAGGCGGACCCCTGCGGCCTGCGCCCGGCGCCGAATCAGGTGGTCGCGGAGCAGCCCGGCGAGCCATCGTGCTTGCCGGCAGGGTGGGGCGTCGCCGTAGAGCGCGGCGAGGCGCGCACCGCAGGCGGCGTCGTGGACCCACGGGCGGGCTTCCCCGGTCCGCCGGAGCTGGCCAAGTACGGCGTACGGCGTCGGGTCGATACCAGCGTCGACGAGTTCGGCAATGGCTGCGTACAGGAGGCGATGGGTGGGGCCGATGAAGTAGTCCGCGGTCACGTGACCCAGCTCCTCGGCCGCGTCCTGCGCGGCCAGGTGAAGGAGGGCGCCGAGGTAGCCGCCTTCGATCTCGGGTGCGCCGATCTCGGCGGTCACGTGGACTCTCCATCGAGCCCGAGCAGCGCGTCGTCCGGTTCTTGTCCGACCTGCGTGTCACAATGTGGGGCAGATCCAGCGCTGTGGCGGCGGCTGATCATCTGGCGGGCCGGGCGCCTTCGCGTCCGGCCCCCGCCGTCTCCGGGCGGGCTCACGCCGCGGCCTGCTTCCGACGCCGGCGGACCTCAGCCGACTTGATTGCCAGACCGAGGAAGTACGCCCGGCGGGCGTGCTCGGCCCGCCGTGCGCGCTCCGCCGGGGTTAGCAGGCCGTCGGGGTCGACCTGCCGCTCGAACCGTCCGTCGAAGGCCGTGCGGGCCGGCAGCGTGTGCGCCGCCGGGTCGACGACCTGGGCGTGGAGTGAGTGGGCTGCCAGGCGGGCTCGGAGTGAGCGCTGCTCGGGCGTGAGACTGCTGCTGCTCAAGGGAATCTCCCCAGCGGAAACCGCCCTCCCGCTGAGGAGGTTGTGCGACGGTGATGATCTAAGCGGCGCCCACCGACTAGCCCCGGCCTACGTTGCGGCTACTGGAGCAAACAATAGCGCTGTGCGCCCTCAGAAGGTCCGCTCGACACGCCGAAGGCCAGCGGCCTCCATCTGGCGCAGCTGCGACTCGAGGAGATCCGCCCGGATCAGCAACGAGCGGCGGTCGCCGGCCTTCTGGCACCGCTCGCAGACGATCGTCACCCGGTCGCCGCCCCGCCGCTGCGAGACGGAGCGCTCGAAGTCGAGCTTGAGCGGTCGCAGTACCAGCTCGTCCTCGAGCAGGAGCGCCCGGCCGACCTGCGAGCCGTGAACCGCGCAGACGAAGGCGATGGTCGCGGTGGCGGTGGGCCGATGCCGGGAGCGGCTCGCAGTCGGCCTCACAGCCGGTCCCCGAGGCGCAGCTTGCGGTGCGCTTCGCGGGCGCGTTCGTCGGCGACGCTCGCGCCGTAGCGGCGGGTCATCTGCGCCGACCGCCAGCCCATGAGCCGCATGAGGTCACCTTCCCCGCCACCGGCTGAGAGCCAGGTGTGCGCCGCGGTGTGCCTGAACTGGTGGGCGTGCAGGGTCGGGAGTCCGACAAGGCCGCCGCGGCGACGGAGCATCTGTGCGACGCCGTTCCCGGTCAGCGGTGCGCGGTTCTTCTCCCCCAGCCAGAGCTCCGGCCGGGTGGCGAGCTTGTGAGCGTGCCGCAGCCGCAGGTAGCGCTCGATTGACTGCCCGGTCTTGTCACCGAACGGCACGGACCGGTTGCGCCGCCCCTTGCCGAGGACGTGGACGACGTCCGCATCGAGGTCGACGTCATCCACCGCGAGCGCGGCGACCTCTGCCCGCCGGCCTCCAGTGTCGACGAGGAGCCGGATGATGGCGGCGTCTCGGCGGTCGACGAACTCGCGGGAGTCGCACGTCTTGAGCAGCGCTCGGAGCTGGTCGTCGGTGAGGACGTCCACGGGCTGCTCGGGTACCAGCGGAGGCTTCATCTTCGCCATCGGGCTGGTGTCCAGCTCGCCCTCGTCGACGAGCCACGCCATCAGCTGCTGCAGCGCCCGGTAGGTCAGCGAGACAGTCGTCGCCTTGCGGCTGGCGCCGAACGTGGTGAGGAAGCCCTCGACGTCGCCGCGGGCCAGCTGGGCGGGGTCGGCCGGGCCGTGCTCGGCGATGTGGGCGGCAAGCTGCTGCGCGGCGTGCAGGTACAGCTCGACCGTCTTCGGCGACAGGTTCCGGGCGCGCAGAGACCGAGTCCAGGAGCGCAGGAGCCCCTCCCAGGCGGTCACGTTGCGAGGCCTTCTTCGTCGATCTGGAAGCGGTCGCCAACCTCGATGTCGCGGATCTTCCGCGCCAGGTCCGACAGGCGGATGGACTTTCCTGCAGCGCTGGCGTCGGGCAGGTCAACGCGAACATGCCGGTCCCTAGGTACCACGACGTAGGCGACTCCCCACTCATCGAGAAGCTCTCGGAGGTTTCGAAAGTCCTCGTTGTGGTCGTAGCGGAAGACGATTGACCCGTAAAACTGGCCGTCAGCGCGAACGCTCATGGGGCAAAGTTATCGTCTGTCTGAGCGTTGTGCTAGACGGCGCGCCAGTGGGGCCCTCGCATTTACGCTGGTCAGGCCCGCCGGGTGGGCACGGCAGGGTTCGAACCTGCGACATCCCGCTTGTAAGGCGGGCGCTCTCCCGCTGAGCTACGCGCCCCGGTCCTCGCGAGGGTA
>JAABUZ0100009026.1_pt1 | contig 11537 bp, 11 predicted proteins | sample 5562091 | NCBI WGS metagenome assembly JAABUZ01 (sample SAMN12813069, study PRJNA571459) | rock metagenome | isolation source: Antarctica rocks | place: Antarctica: Victoria Land, Linnaeus Terrace sud | collected 2015-12-21
GGTTGCCGAAGGCAGGACGCGATGAGAAGCGGCGATGAACTGCTGCTGGAGCGGTCGGGCGGCTTTGCCGGCCTTGTGTTGCGGGCCAGCTTCTCGTTCTCGGAGCTGAGCTCCCCAGAGCGCAATGCCGTGGACGCCTGCTTCGAGCGCTGGCCGGGAAAGACTCCGAGCGTCGGGGAGCCGGACCGCTTCTGTTTCCGGCTGGAGCTGGCCGAGCGGACAGCGGTCGTCCCCGAGGCCCACTGGCCGGGGTCACTAAAGCGTCTGCTGGCCGACCTTCGTCCAGGTCCACCAGGTTCTTAGGCACCGCACGCGTCGGGTGCTGGCCAGTGCCATCGGAGGGGTGGCCGGCGGGCATACTCTTCCCAATCGCGCCTCTAAGCTTGAGAAACGCCGGGCGGCCTGCGAGAATGTCGGGGGAGGATAAGGACAAATGCAAGCGATCGACCTAGAGCTGACCAGCGCCGAGGTGGAGTTGCGACAGTTGGAAGCGAGACTGCGAGTGGTGCCCATCAACGACTTGCAGCTGCGCCGGGCACTGGAGCGAGCGTTGGTCAGCAAGCGCGAGCGGGTGGGCCGCCTGCGCGCGCGGCAGGGATCTGTTCCGCTCTAGCGAGGCGGCGGGAGCGGGCACTTGCTGGCGGCTACCTCAGCCGCGGCGGCACTTGATCCCTTCGACCACCTGTGCGGCCAGGTCGTAACGACCGCCGGAGGGGACAACGTAGGCCCCGGCAGCGACGTCAGCCAGCTCCTCGAAGAAGGCGATCGCCATCTCAACGCCGAGCTGCGGCGCCTCTTCGCCGGCCTCTTCGATTCGCTCGGCGATCGCCGGCGGCACCACGATGCCGGGCACCTCGTTCTGCAGGTATGCCGCTTGCTTGGCTGAGCGCAGCGGCATCGCGCCGATCAGCAGGGGTGCGTCGATCTCCTCGAAGACCTGGCGGAGAACCGTAAGCGCGGCAACGTCATAGACGGGATTGGTCAGGACGAAGTGAGCGCCGGCGGCAAGCTTGCGGCGCAGCAGTCGCAGCTCCTTGACCGGGTCGTCCGCGGTCGGGTTGAAGGCGGCGCCGATGTTGAAGAACGCCCGCTCTCCGATCGGGGTGCCATGGGCGTTCAGGCCTCGGTTCAAGTTGCTCAGGATGGTGATGAGGCCGACCGCGTTCACGTCCCAAACTGCGGTGGCGTTCGGGTGGTCGCCCACCCGTGGCGGGTCGCCGCGCAGCGCGAAGATATTGCGGATGCCAAGGGCATGCGCGCCAATCAGCTCCGATTGGATGGCCATCACGTTTCTGTCTCGGCAGGTGAAGTGGGCGATCGCCTCCAGGCCCACCTGCTGCTGCACCAGGGCGGCACAGCTGATCACGCCCATCCGCAGCCTGGCCATGGCTGAGTCCGTGACATTGGCGAACTCGACGCCGGCCTCGCGCAGCAGTCGCGCGCCCGCCAGCATGCCGGTGGGGTCGATGCCGCGCGGCGGCGTCAGCTCCACCGAGATCGGGAACGCGCCGCCCCGAAGCTTGGCGGCGAGGCCGGTGCCGGGCGGCTCGGGCACCGGTTCGGCCGTCTTCACCCCGCCTTCAGGCCGCACCACTATCCGGCTGGGGGCAGGACCGTCCAGCCGCTTGCGCATGGCCTGGATGTGCGCCGGCCCGGTGCCACAGCAGCCGCCCACGATGCGGATGCCGATCGCCAGCAGCTGAGCCGTCTGCTCCGCGAAGTATTGCGGCCCGGCGCTGAAGACAAGCCGGCCGCCCTCGCGGTGAGGAAGGCCGGCATTGGGCAGGATGGCCAGTCGCTGGCCGCCGAGGGAGGCCAGTTGCCTTGCCACGTGGAGTGCGGATTGCGGGCCGCTCCCGCAGTTGGCGCCCAGCGCGGCAACGCCGCGCGCCGTCAGGCTTTCGACCAGGGCATCGGCGGCCTGCTCCGGGTTCAACTCGTCGTCGAAGCTGAGCAGCGCCACCACGGGTAGCTCGGGCGCGGCCGCCCGGGCTACATCCACGGCAAGCTCCAGTTCTGGCAGAGCGGTGAAAGTCTCGAGCACCAAGAGGTCGACGCCGCCCTCGGCCAGCGCCTCCATCTGGGCGCGGAACACGCGCTCGGCGCTGCTGCGCTTGGTCGCCCCCACCGGCTCGATCGACCGGCCCAGCGGGCCCACGCTGCCGGCTACAAGTACCGGCCGGCCCGCGGCATTGCGGGCCTCCAGGGCCAATCTGGCCCCGGCCAGGCAGAGCTGGCTAACCTCCGACTCCCGGTAGTACTCACCCAGCCGGAAGCGGTTGGCTCCGAATGTGTTGGTCTCGATGACGTCGGCGCCGGCGGCGATGTAGTCGCGGTGGATGCGGCCGATCAGGGCCGGCTTTGTAACGTTCAGCGCCTCCAGGCACTCGTCCTCCGCCACGCCGCGGGCGTGGATCTGGGTGCCCATCGCGCCGTCGAAGAGGACAGGTCCCCGCTCCAGGCGCTGAGCCAGCTTGCCGAGCTGCCCGCGCTCTGGCATCTCAGGCGCCGGTAATGATGCCACGGCCGTAGGCGATCGCCACTATCCAGCATGCGAGCGGCATCAGGAGGGCCTCGCGCAGCTTGGTGCCGCGTGCGGCATAGAAGTACACCCCGGGCAGAAACGCGATCGCGAAGATGCCGTAGACGACGTGCAGGATCTCCCGCGGTCGCAGACCCAGGGCGAAGATGAGGATGCCGGCCAGACCCTGGACCGCGGTCAGGGCGATCATGAGCAGGTAGCCGGATCGGAAGCCGCCGCTTACCTGGCGGCGGGTCATGAACTGGAAGCCACCCCAGAGTCCCTGGATCACGGCGAACAGAATGAGAGCGATGGCAAAGCGCTGGTGCAGGAAATTGAAGACGTTGGCCATGCCCCTTTCATTGTCGGGTTTACAAGTCTCCGGAGCCGGGCAGTAGGTTGAGCCAGGCCACGATCCGAGAGACGGGCAGCGTCCCCCGGCTGGAAGTACAGGTGCGCAAGAGCGTCTCCGCGCCACTCCGGTCGGTCTGGTTCCGGCAGGTGCTCCGCGCGTGCTCTGGCGAGCGCGAGGTTGCCGCTCGCCTGCCCGCCGAGGCGGAGCTCACGCTTCTCATCGCAAGTGATCGGACGCTGCGCCGCCTGAACCGTGAGTTCCTGAGCGAGGATCACGCGACCGACGTGCTCTCGTTCCCGAGCGGCGACGGCGCGGAGCCTGGATACATCGGGGATGTCGCCGTGTCCTGGCCGGCGGTCCGGCGCCAGGCCCAGCAGTTCGGGCATCCCATCGAGTGCGAGGCCGGCCTGCTGGCGGTGCACGGCTTGCTGCACTTGCTGGGCTTCGACCACACCGGCAGGGCCGAGGAGCGGGAGATGACGGCAGTCACCCGGCGCTGCCTGGCCCGGGCCGGCGTGCCCGTCAACGCGGGCCGGCTGGCGCCTCCGTAGACTCTCAGATCGCCTATTACGGCCATCTGGCCGCGGCTTTGCCATGCCTGTTCACGCTGCCAACCGTCTGCCCTGGTCCGAAAAGCCCGCCCGGATCTTGGGCGCCCATGCGTCCCATGTCTGAGGGCGATGCTGCCGCCCGGCAGGCGCCGGCCGAGCTGCTGGTCGTCGGTCTGGGCAACCCCGGGCCTGAGTACAACGAGACCCGGCACAACATCGGCTGGCGCTGTCTGGAGGCTCTGGCGGCGCGCTTCGGGGCCGGCTTGGACCGCCGGCGCTGGCGCTCGGCGGTGACCACGCTCAGCTGCGCAGGCCGCCGGATCTGGCTGATGGAGCCGCAAGCATTCGTGAACGAGTCGGGCGGTGCGGTCAGGGCCGCCTGCCGGGATCTACGGGTTGGCCCGGAGTCCGTCTGGGCAGTGCATGACGAGCTGGATCTGCCGCTCTGCCGGCTCCGGATCCGGCGGGGCGGCTCGGCGGCCGGCCACAACGGCGTCAAGTCGTTGATCGGCTCGCTCGGCTCGCCGGACTTCGTCCGCTTCCGGATCGGCGTGGGCAAGCCGCCGGCGGCCGGCGCCGATGCGGGTCGCCGCTACGTGCTGAGTCGGTTCAGCCGCGACGAAGCCGTCGCGGCGAGAACGGTGGTGACCGGGGTCTCGGAGGCATTGGAGCTGGCACTGCGCGAAGGCCTCGATCCGGCCATGGCGGTCTACAACCGAGCGGGCTCGCTCGGCTGCGAGGAGCTGCCGTGAGCACGCTCGCCGAGCGACTCTTTCCCGAGCCATTGCGGCCATGGCTGGAGCAGGCCCTGGCCGGTGAGAGTCAGAGCCAGGAGCCGCTGCGGGTCGGCCGCCTGCCGCGACCGGCCTGGGCGCCCCTGGCCGCCGTCCTCGGGCACTGGGCCGCTCGCCGGCGCCCGCCGTCTCCGGTGATCGTGCTCTGCTCGCATCCGGCTCGTTTTCGGGAAGAACTGCGCACCTGGCTTGCCTCGGGTCCGCCGGCACACCTCTTCGCCGAGGTCACCGTCTCGCTTCTCGATCGCCCGCCGGCCTTCGACCAGGCCGTCGCTCAAAGGCTGGAGGCGCTGGCCGCCCTGGCCGCTGCTCGCCAGGCGCTGGCGGGCCAGCCGTCCGCGGATTCCGGCAGCGATTGCCTGGTGGTCTCGTCGCGGCGGGCGGCGCTGCGAATGACGGTCGGCCGCGACGACTTGGAGCAGGCGAAATTGACGCTCCGGCCGGGCCTCAACGCCGATCCGGCCGATCTGGTCCGCCGCCTGGTGGAGATGGGCTACGTGCGGGATGCCTTGGCCGAGGCTCCCGGACAGTTCTCGCTGCGCGGCGGCATCATGGACGTCTTTCCGGCCGCCGCCCGGGTCCCGGTTCGGGCCGAGTTCTTCGGTCACGAGGTGGAGACCCTGCGGTTCTACGATCCCCAGAACCAGCGCTCGGTAATGGCCACCCCGGAGGTGACGATTCGCCCCGGCCGCGAGCTCCTCCTCGGGCCGGAGAGGGGAGCGGCCGCGGCGGCCCGCCTGCGGGCGGAGGCGGGCCTTGAGCGCCTCCGGCAGGACGTCAGGGACGACTGGGAGGGGGAGCTGGGGCGCCTGACGCAGGGGCATGGCTTTGCGGGCGTGGAGCTGTTCGGCGCCTATCTCGATGACCGCCGGCCCTCATTCTTCGACCACCTGCCGGAGGCGGCTCTGGTGCTCGACTTTGAGCCCGACCGTCAGCGTGGTGAAGCGGAGGAGCAGGAGCGTGAGACGCTCATGCTGGCGGAGGCCGAAAGCGGTGACGGGGAGCTGCCCCCCGGCTTCGTGCCACCGCTGGTCAGCGCTGACCGGCTTGCCCGGCCGCCCGTCTCCGCCTGGCTTCAACTCTCCGCCACGGAACCGGCCGGCAGCGAAACGGTGGATCTGGGCTGGCGCGAGCTGGACCCCGTGGTCGGTCGCCAGGATGAGCTGGCCGCCATCCTCCAGCGCGCCACCGGCGGTCGGTCGGTAGTGCTGGCCAGCGAGCAGGGCGAACGGTTGGCAGCCCTGCTGGCGGACGCCGGCCGGCAAGAACCGCTGGGGGCGGCGGAGCTGGATCTCGGTGAACCTCTGCCCGCCGGCCTCAGCCTGGCCGACGTCGATCTGGCCGCCGGTTGCCGGCTGGAATCGGCCCTGCTCGAGTTCTGGTCGGACGCCGAGCTGTTCGGTCGGGTCCGCCGCCTGGCGCCCCGACCACCGCGGCGCTCGAGCCGTGGTGAAACCACCCTGCACCTCGAGTTCCAGCCGGGGGAGCTCGTGGTTCACGTCGATCACGGCATCGCCCGCTTCCTCGGCATGAAGCTCATCGACAGCGAGGATCCGGAGGGCGGCCACGTCCAGATCCAGAGAGAGTACCTAGAGCTCGAGTACGCCGAGGGCGACCGCCTGTTCGTGCCGGTCGAGAGCTTGGACCGCGTCCAGAAGTATCTGGGTGGGACCGACGAGCACCCGCCCCTGCACCGGCTGGGTACGGGCGATTGGGAGCGGGCCCGATCCCGCGTCAAGAAGAACGTCCAGGACGTGGCGGAGGATCTGCTCCGGCTGTACTCGCAGAAGGAGGCCCGGCCGGGCTTCGCCTTTTCTCCCGACGTGCCGTGGCAGGCAGAGCTGGAGATGTCCTTTCCCTACGAGGAAACGCCCGACCAGCTCAACGCGCTCGCTGAGATCAAGGCCGATATGGAATCCGAGCGGCCGATGGACCGTCTGCTCTGCGGCGACGTCGGCTTCGGCAAGACTGAGCTGGCGCTGCGGGCGGCGTTCAAGGCGGTGATGAGCGGCAAGCAGGTCGCGGTGCTGGCACCGACGACTGTGCTGGTGCAGCAGCACTTCCAGGTGTTCTCCCAGCGGCTGGCCAAATACCCGGTCACCATCGAGGTGCTCTCCCGCTTCCGGACCGAGGAGGAGCAGAAGCGCACTCTGGCGGGAGTGAAGGCGGGCGCTGTCGACATCGTGATCGCCACCCACCGGCTGCTCCAACCCGACGTCAAGTTCAAGCGGCTGGGGCTGCTCATCATCGACGAGGAGCAGCGCTTCGGGGTCATGCAGAAGGAGCGGCTGCGCCGCCTGCGCGCCAACCTAGACGTTCTCTCCCTGTCGGCCACGCCCATCCCCCGCACGATGCATATGGCGGTGGTCGGCATCCGCGATATGAGCGTCATTCAGACTCCGCCAGAAGACCGGCAGCCGATCAAGACCTATGTGACCGCCGATGACGACGAGTTGGTCCAAGAGGTCGTCGGTCGGGAGATCCAGCGTGGCGGTCAGGTGTTCTACGTCCACAACCGCGTCCGCAGCATCGAGAAGGCCGCCGAGCGAGTGCGCCGGCTGGTGAAGGGCGCCCGGGTGGCGGTCGGGCACGGTCAGATGGAGGAGGAGCAGCTGGCCCGGGTGATGATTGAGTTCGCTGAGGGGCGCCACGACGTCCTCGTCTGCAGCACCATCATCGAATCCGGGCTCGACATCCCCAACGTCAACACAATGGTCGTGGAAAGGGCCGATCAGTTTGGACTTTCACAGCTCTACCAGCTCCGCGGGCGGGTCGGCCGCTCCGGTAAGCGCGCCTACACATACTTCCTCTATGACCCCAAGAGGTCGCTGACCGAGGCCGCCGACAAGCGGCTGGACGTGATGTCCGGGCTGCACGAGCTGGGCCAGGGCTTCAAGATCGCGCTGCGCGACCTGGAGATTCGCGGTGCCGGCAATCTGCTCGGGACCGAGCAGCATGGTGCCATCGCGGCCGTGGGCATCGAGATGTACCTGCAGATGCTGCAGGCCGCCGTCGCCAAACTGCGCTCGGGGGCGGAGGAGTCGGAGGTCAGCGACGTTCTGACCACGCCGGACATCAACATCGACCTGCCGCTTGACCACTTCGTGCCGCGGTCGTTCATCCGCGACGAGCGACTTCGCTTGGGCGCCTACCGGGACCTCGCCGCAGCCGAGACCGAAGCCGAGTTGGAGGGCGCACTGCGCTCGCTGCGCGATCGCTATGGACCGGCGCCCGCCCAGCTGGGCAATCTGGTCTACTCGCTGCGAGTGAAGATCAAGGGGCAGAAGCTGGGCTTGCGCTCGGTCGCCAGCGACGGGCAGACAATTGTGATCAGGGTGGATCCCGACCGCTACCTTGACGTGGCGGAGCTGGAGCAGCGGTTGCCGGGCCGACTCAAGATCGGGCTCAACCGCATCACGCTGCGCCGGCAGGGTGAGGGTTGGCAGCGAGATCTACTGTCATTGCTGGACCAGATGAATGAGCTGTACGAGTTGAAGGGGGTGGCGAGTTGACGGACCGATTGGAAGGCCCCAGGCAGGCGGAGCCGGCGGCGGGCGATGCCGCCCAACGCCCCTATTCCCTCAACCTGAGCGCGGTCTTCCAGATCGCCCGGCGGCTGCGTGCCCAAGACGGCTGCCCCTGGGATAGAGAGCAGACGCACGCTTCCCTGCGGCCGTACCTGCTGGAGGAGGCGTACGAGCTTCTCGAGGCGATTGACCAGGGAGACGACGACAAGCTGCGGGAGGAGCTGGGCGACGTGATGCTGCAGGTGGCGATGCACGCCGCCATCGCGGAGGAGGAGGGCCGCTTCGACGCCAGCGATGTCTCGGTCGGCGCGGCGGCGAAGATGGTGGCCCGCCATCCGCACGTCTTCGCGGGCGACCAGGCGGCGAATGCGGAGGAGGTGCTGCAGCACTGGGAGCAGCGCAAGGCGGCCGAGGCCGAGCGCTCGGACCAGTCCCGGACACTGCCGCTCGATCGCGTGCCGCGGGCCCTGCCGGCCCTGGCCTGGACGTACAACATGCAGAAGCGGGCGGCTCGCGTCGGGTTCGACCTGGAAAGCCAGGTGGAGGCGGCCGCCGCGATCTCCGACCAGGCGAACGTGCTCGGGGCAGCGGCTCCGGATGGCGAGGCCGAGCGGTCGGTTGGCAACCTGCTCTTTGCCGGCGTCAGCCTGGCCCGCAAGCTCAAGGTGAACCCCGAGGACGCGCTGCGCTCGGCCGGCCAGCGCTACCGTGACCGGTTCGCCGCGCTGGACGGCGAGCTGGGTGAGGAAGGCCGCGTCTACGGTGATCTGGACCGCTCGGAGCTGGCAGAGCGCTGGGACAAGACAGGCACCGGGCAGCGGGGGCAGGCCCCCTCCAAGAACGCCTCCAGGTAGCTGCCACACGCACGGCGATCTCCGGCAGAGTGTGGGTCTGTTGATCCGCTGTCTATTTCGACCCGGACGTCCTATAGTGAGCGCGTCAGGTATCGCTCCAGCACTTCGTTCCAGCACTAATCTCCATGCGCCAACGCACTGCCTCCGTCAGCAACGGCCGGTTGAACCGGCGCTTCCGCCTCACGCACGAATGGGTGGTGGTGCTTGCGATCGCTTTGGCGGCGCTCTGGATCCTAGCCTCCTTCGCCCAGGAATTGCGCTTTACCAACGGTCTGAAACACCAAACCCGTGACCTTGGCGGCCAGAACGCGGCGCTGCAGAAGCAGAATCAAAGCTACCGGGAGGACATCGCGGCCTCCTCGACCGGTGCCGCCGGCGACGAGGAGGCGCGCCAGAACGGGTACGCCAAACCCGACGAGCGCCAGTTCGTGGTCGGCCAGCCGCCCAGTCCAGCGCCCGTCCGAGCAGCCGCCGGCACTGGTTCGGCGCACCAGGCGGCCACACCCAACCCGTTCCAGCGGTTCTGGAGCTGGCTCAGCGGCGGTTGATCCCGACGCTGGCCGCGGAGTCGGCCGCCCCTTGGGATCAGCCGGGCGGTCGCTGGGTTATGATCAAGTGGTGCGGTGGAGCAGTGGAAGCTCGTCGGGCTCATAACCCGAAGGTCGTTGGTTCGAATCCAACCCGCACAACTTTCCTGCCTTAGACCAAGCGCTCCTCCTGTGGAGCGCTCATTCATTGTTTAGCTGGGAGTTACAAGGATCAACAAGCGAAAGCGCGTGGCGATCGGCAAGCACCGCTTGAAGAAGCGCAAGACCAAGGCCCGGGCCCGCTCCGGGCGCTGAACCCCTCCTGGGCGGCGTAGCTCAGTGGTAGAGCACACGACTCATAATCGTGTTGTCGGTGGTTCGATCCCACCCGCCGCCACCAACCGGCGTCTCGATGATGAGCTTCGGCCTCAAGGCCTGGATGGTCTCCGTGATGGTCCACAGGTCGAAGAGGTTCTGCCAGATGGTCACGCCCGACCCAGGTGGGGGTCCCGAAGTTTCCGGTTTTCCGGACGATGTCCATGAAGAACAGCTGCCGAACTGGTTCCCAAAGGTCCGCTCATAGAGGGGCTGAAGTCGGTGACGAATCCTGGCCGAGAAGCGCGACCGCATCAGCCTCCTCCTGGGATCAGGCACGGGCGGAAGGCAGCGCCGCCGTCGTGGCGGCGCGGCAGCGCATCATTCCGGTTTCCGGGGTAGTTGAGGCGGCGGAGGCCCGAGAATGAAGCGGAAAGGCACGCTTTTCACGTGCTGGCCGTCGATGAGGATCTCGAGGCCGTAGTGGCCAGGGCTGGGAATCGGCAACGCCGGCATTCCAATCGCCAACAGGGCTGGCACATCCCACCCCTTCGGATAGTCAGGGGGGAGGTTCATCTCGCTCATGTTCCGCGTAACGGGCGGTACGAGCGGATGTCCGTCCTCGTCAAGTAGATGCACTTCCAGTTGATGGGGCCGAGCGACCTCAAGCCGGTTCAGCAGGAGTCTGAGAGTTAGGGCGCCTCCGAACGCCGCGGGGAACTGCGATCTCCACGCCGTGTCCCAGCCGCCGCCAAGGACATACGCGAGATTGTTTGGCGCAACCTCGGCCGAGTTCGACAGGATCGCCCAATCGAGCTTCACGGTGTCAGGTCCAGCAAATGGATCAGGGCCTCCCCCACCCTTCGGATGAAGCCCACAATTATGGCAACGATAGCCCATGTCGATAGGGAACCGCCTAGACGCGCCCAATCCGCGCGTACCAACTGGCTGCCGTCAGCATCTTCCTCGGTGAGCTCAGAGGCCAGCGGTATCGAATTTATGGCTACTGCGCTGTGAGCACTGCCGGGCCGCGATGCACCAGGTTGCCACCGGCCTGTTCCCGGGTCACCTGAAGACGGTAGTGCGCCGTGTCCCCGCCGGTTGTCCAGCGCATAGTCACTGGCTCGGGGCCTGACACGCTGAACGCTCCGACCGCGACGCGGTTCTGCTGTTCGACGGTGTCGCCTTGATCGACCAGCCAGCAGACGTACACCTCCCCCGGCGGGTTGGCGGACAGCCCCTCGACCGTCAGTGCTACCACCTTGCCGCTCGGGCCGTTCTCAATGCGAGCGGCGCCTCTGGCACCGCCGCCGTCCGCCGCCACCAGCTGGATCGTCTGCACCCCCGGGCGCTGCGCTGCGCCGGCGCCGCCGGGCGGATGCGGGCGGAAGACGCTCGACACAGCGAGGCCGCCGGCCACCGCCAGAATGAGAGCGGCTGCCGCGGCCCAAACCGGGGCCCAGCGTGCCGTCGGGCGCCTCCAGCGCTCAGCCCCGAGCGGCCACGGCCAGCGTCGCTCGGCCGGCGCCTGCTCCCGCCGCACAGCCCGGAGTACGCGTCCCTCGAGGCCGGCAGTAGGCCGGGCGGGCGGCGCTGCTGTGGCCAGCAGACGCGGCAATTCCTCGAGCTCTTCGACCTCGTGAGTGCATCGCCGGCGGCGATCGAGGTGATGGCGGACCTCCTCCATCTCCCGGCGGCTGGCCACGCCCAGGAGGTAGCCGGTGAGGTCCGGGTGAGTCATGGGCTGACCGGAGTCAGTCACTGCTGCCGCTCCTCGAAGGCGCGCTTGAACGATCGCAGTGCGTGGTAACTCCGGGACTTGACAGTTCCCAGCGGGACTCGCAGCTGCTCTGCCATCTCTGCCTGCGTCAGATCTCCGCGGTAGGAGAGCTCAAGCACCTGGCGGTGCTGGTCCGTGAGGGAGTCGAGCGCGTCGCGCACGGTCAGCGAGACCAGCAGCTTGTCGAAATCATCGTCGTCGCGCGGGTCGATGTCCAGCTCGGGCAGGAAGGACCGCGAGGAGGGTCGCCGCCACAGGTCGATGGCCAGTCGGCGAGCGATGGCGAAGACGAATCCGCTCACCGACCCCCGCG
>JAABUZ0100009029.1_pt1 | contig 11532 bp, 6 predicted proteins | sample 5562091 | NCBI WGS metagenome assembly JAABUZ01 (sample SAMN12813069, study PRJNA571459) | rock metagenome | isolation source: Antarctica rocks | place: Antarctica: Victoria Land, Linnaeus Terrace sud | collected 2015-12-21
TGCCCGCGCTCCCAGGTGACTCGTCACACGACCCCAAGACTTCCGTGCGCCGGCGACTCTTCACGGACCTTGAACGGCCTGGCGCGGTCAACAGGCGCGTAGCGGGCCGCGAGGAGTTGTAGATGGCGCGCTTGCTGATCGTGGGCGCGAGCGGCTTGCTGGGCCGCCACGTGGCCGCGCAAGCCCACGCCGTCGGCTGGGGTGTTATCGGCACGCACCACAGCGCGCCCACGGTACCCGCGGACATCGTTCCCTATGCGCCAATCGAGTGGCGGCGCCTCGACATCCGCGCTCCCGGCGCGGTCGCCGACCTGGCGAGAGCCGTACGGCCAGACGCCGTCGTACACGTGGCCTACCAGCAGCGCGGCCCGACCATGTGGGCCATCACCGCGCAGGGCGCGGCTCACGTCGCCCTCGCCGCCGCCGCGGTCGGAGCGCGGCTGATCCACCTCTCCAGCGACGCGCTCTTCGACGGCCGCTCGGGCCCGTACGACGAGACGGCGCCGCCCAGCCCGATCACACCTTACGGAGCGGCCAAAGCCGCCGCCGACACCGCGGTCGCGGCCATCGCGCCCGGCGCGGCCATCGTGCGCACCTCGCTCATCCTGAGCCACGATCCGCCCGACCAGCACACGCGCCTGATCCTGGACATCGCCGCGGGCCGGCGCCAGGACCGCCTATTCACCGACGAGTATCGCTGCCCGGTCGCGGTCGAAGACCTCGCCGCGGCGATCCTTGAGTTGCTAGTGAACGGGTACGCCGGCGTCATCAACGTGGCCGGCCCCGACGCGGTGAGCCGCCACGAACTGGGCGTACTGGTCGCCGCGGCCCACGGTCTCTCACCCCACACGCTCCCCGCCGCTACCGTCGCGGCCAGCGGACTGCACCGCCCCGCCGATGTCCGCCTCGACAGCGCGCTGGCCCGGCACCTGCTCAGGACTCGTCTGCGCGGCGCCCGCGCGTATATCTCCGGCAAAGGGTGATGGCGGGCGCTGCAGGACCGGGACTGCCCGCCGCGCATGGGCGTTATCGGTGGAGTGGTAGAATTGAGGGGACACATCGTCCACGCGACGATACCACGACCGATGACATGGCATCCGCACCATAATGGCGCCGCGGACGCACCCTAATTAAGGATATATAAGAGCTATGGCTTGGTTAAGCAAATTGTTCGGCGACGCTAACGAGAAGGAGTTGCGCCGGCTGCAACCGACTGTCGACCGCGTCAACGCGCTCGAGCCGGACTACGAGGCCCTCTCCGACGAGGAGTTGAGCGATAAGACGACGGAGTTCCGCGGGCGCTACCTCGCCGGCGAAGCATTGGACGAACTGTTGCCCGAGGCCTTCGCCGCGGTGCGCGAAGCCTCCCGGCGCACGCTCGGCCAGCGCCACTTCGACGTGCAGTTGATGGGCGGCGCCGCGATGCACCAGGGCAGGATCGCCGAGATGAAGACCGGCGAGGGCAAAACCCTCGCCGCCACTCTGCCCGCCTACCTCAACGCGCTGCCCGGCCGCGGCGTGCATCTGGTCACGGTCAACGACTACCTGGCCAAGCGCGATGCCGGCTGGAACGGGCGTATCTTCGCCGCCCTGGGCCTGACCACCGCCGCTATCGTCGGCGGCGACGTGGTCGGCGGCGCCTCCTTCCTCTACGACGGCGCCTATACCGACGAGAAGGCCAAGGACGAGCGCCTAGTCCACCTGCGCGCGGCCGACCGCCATACCGCTTATGCCGCGGACATCACCTACGGCACCAACAACGAGTATGGCTTCGACTACCTGCGCGATAACCTGTCGGCCGACCTGGCGCAGTGCGTGCAACGCGCGCTCAACTACGCCATCGTCGACGAGGTCGACAACATCCTGATCGACGAGGCGCGCACCCCGCTGATCATCTCCGGTCCGGCCGAGGAGCAGCCGGAGATGTACGCCCGCTTCGCCAAGGCGGTGCGCGTGCTCAAGGAGGAAGAGGACTACAGCGTCGACGAGAAGATGCGCGCCGTCAGCCTGACGGAGGACGGCATCCACAAGATGGAGCGGCTGTTCGGCGTGGAGAACCTCTACGCCGAGGGCAACTTCATGTTCGCTCACCACCTGGAGCAGGCCGTCAAGGCCAACGTGCTCTTCAAGCGCGACCGCGACTATATCGTCGAGGACGGCCAGGTGATGATCATCGACGAGTTCACGGGCCGCAAGATGGTGGGCCGCCGCTATAGCGAGGGCCTGCACCAGGCGCTCGAAGCCAAGGAAGGCGTCAAGATCGAGCGCGAGAACGTGACGCAGGCCACCATCACCTTCCAGAACTACTTCCGCCTCTACAAGAAGCTGTGCGGCATGACCGGTACGGCCGAGACCGAGGCGGAGGAGATGCACAAGATCTACAACCTCGACGTGGTGGTCATTCCCACCAACCAGGACATGATCCGCGACGACGAGCCCGACCTGGTCTTTATGAGCGAGGACGCCAAGTTCCGCGCCGTGGTCGAGGAGGTCAAGGAGTTGCACGAGGTCGGCCAGCCGGTGCTGGTGGGCACCATCAGCATCGAGAAGAGCGAGCAGCTCTCGCAGATGCTGACCCGCACCGGGGTGCCGCACGAGACGCTCAACGCCAAGAACCACGAGCGCGAGGCCCAGATTATCGAGCGGGCCGGCCAGCAAGGCGCCGTCACCATCTCCACCAATATGGCCGGACGCGGCACCGACATCAAGCTGGGTGAGGGCGTGGTCGACCTCGGCGGCCTGCGCGTGATCGGCACCGAGCGCCACGAGTCGCGGCGCATCGACAACCAGTTGCGCGGGCGCTCCGGACGTCAGGGCGACCCCGGGTCATCGCGCTTCTACGTCTCGTTCGAGGACGACCTGATGCGCCGCGTGGGCTCCGACCGCGCCAAGGGCATGCTCGACCGCCTGGGCGTCGGCGAGGACGAGGCCATCGAGAGCCGCATGGTCAGCAAGCGGATCGAGGGCGCCCAGAGCAAGGTCGAGGGCTGGAACTTCGACGTGCGCAAGCACGTGGTCGAGTATGACGACGTGATCAACCAGCAGCGCACCGTCATCTATGCCGACCGTCGCCGCGTGCTGGAGGGTGAAGATGTCCACGACATCATCGCCGACATGATCGACGGCGAGATGGACCTGCTCTGCGCGCAGTTCCTCACCGGCGAGTATGCTGACGGCTGGGACCTGCACGGCCTCATCGCCGCCCTCGGCGCGATCTTCCCCACCGACGACGTCGACGTCGAGGCCCTGGGCCACCTGGGGCGCGAGGAGGTCGTCGAGGCGGTGCGCGGCGAGGCGCACAACGCCTACGCGGCCAAGGAGGAAGGCTTCGGCCTTGATCCGGCGGAGCAACCGATCATGCGCGCGGTCGAGCGCCAGGTGATGTTGATGGTCATCGACAACTCCTGGATCCACCACATCGACGCGCTCGACGAGTTGCGCGAGGGCGCCTGGCTCTCGGCCATGGCCCAGCGCGATCCCTTGGTCGAGTTCAAGCAGCGCGCCTTCGACATGTTCCAGCAGTTGCAGGCCACGATCCAGCACGACATCGTGCGCTTCATCTTCGGCGTGCAGATCGACCAGCAGCCCCCACAACAGGCGGCCGCCCCGCCGTCCATCGGCGGCAGTTCGCCAAATCAACGGACCACGGCGCCATCCGGCGCCATCAATGGGGCAGGCGCCGCGCCGCTGATTGGCGCGGCGACCGTGAGCGCGGCCACGATGGTCGCGTCCGGACCCGCGCCTTTGCCGGCTCCAACACAGGACCCACTCGAGGAGGAAAGCCATCCGCTGGGCAACCGCGAGGCGGCGGCTCCAACGCCTCCCACGTCTCCTATGTCCGCGCCTCGACCGTCGGCGGCTCCCGCTCCCGCCCCCGCGCGGCCGGCCGGACCGCTCCAGACCGCGAGCCAGGGGCCGCTAGGCGCGCGGGGCGGTGCCGCCACGATGCCGCCCCCGGCCAGGACGCCCGGCCGCAACGACCCCTGCTACTGCGGCAGCGGGCTGAAGTATAAGAAGTGCCACGGGAAATAGCCGTTAGTTATTAGTGGTTAGTTATTAGTAGTTAGAGAATGGTAGAGAAACTAACTACTAATAACTAACCACTAACGACTGGAGGACACATGGACGAGACACAGAGCGAGTTGGCGCGTCTCAAGGCGCGCGTGGAACAGTTGCAGGTGCGACTTTGACGTCGCCGAGAAACTGCGCGAGATAGCCGTCCTCGAAGAGCAGACGGTCGTGCCCGACCTGTGGGACGACCCGCAGCGCGCCTCCGGCCTGCTGCAGCGCATGACCTCCTTGCGCGAGGCCATCGCCGTACCGCGGGAGCTGTGGACGCGCATCCACGACCAGGAGGAGTTGTACGAACTGGCCGCGGCCGAGGCGGACACGGAGGTGCAGGCCGAGGTCGCGGCCGACGTGGGCGACCTGGCGCGACAGGTCGAGGCGCTGGAGACCGAAGCGATGCTCAGTGGTCCCTACGATGACCACGGGGCCATCCTGTCCCTGCACGCGCGCGAAGGCGGGACGGACGCGCAGGACTGGACAGAAATGCTGCTGCGCATGTACCTGCGCTGGGCCGAGCGCCGCGGCTTCAAGACGGAGGTGCTCGACAGCACCCCGGGCGAAGAGGCGGGCCTCAAGAGCGTCACCGTGGAGATCAGCGGCCGCAACGCCTACGGCTACCTGCGCGGCGAACGCGGCCAGCACCGCCTGGTACGCCTCTCGCCGTTCGACGCCGCGCACCGGCGCCAGACCAGCTTCACGCTGGTCGAGGCGCTGCCGGCCATCGAGTCCAGCGCGCCCGAGATCGCCATCGACCCCAAGGACATCGAGATCGACACCTACCGCTCGGGCGGCGCGGGCGGCCAGAACGTCAACAAAGTCAGCACGGCGGTGCGCATCACGCACCTCCCTACCGGCATCGTGGTCACATGCCAGAACGAGCGTTCGCAGCTGCAGAACCGCGAGACGGCCATGCGCATCTTGCAAGGCCGCCTGCTGGAGCGCGAGGAGGAGGCGCGCGAACGCGAACAGGCCGCGCTCAAGGGCGAGCACGTCAGCGCGGGCTGGGGCAGCCAAATTCGCAACTACGTGCTGCATCCCTACACCCTGATCAAAGACCTGCGCACCGGCTACGAGACCGGCAACACCGGCGCCGTCCTCGACGGCGACCTCGACGCCTTCATGGAAGCCTACCTGCGCCAGGCCCCGGAGCCGGTCGCCGTCTAACCCTGCGCCATCAGTAGCGCCCTGCGATCCGATGGCTAAAGCCTGTCCGCCTAGCCTGCCGCGCCGATGCCATCCCCGCGGCGCCGCTGCGACGACCGATCGACGCTATCGCGGACCGGGATCTCTCCGCGGATGATGGACGCCGCGACCTCGCGGGCGCGCAGGTCCGGCCGCGTTCCCGTCGAGAGTTGTCGCGGTACACGGTCCGACGACCATGGGGCGTCGGGCGCCATAGTCAGGACGGCCAGCGCCACCAGCACGGCGTCGTAGTTGACGCGCCAGCCGGCGAAGTCGCGCCAGCACTGGTCGCGGTCCGGCTTCAGCGGCAGGCCTTTGCTCGCGAGTTGGTCGTACAGGGCGTCGTAGTCGGCCCGCGTCACGCTGATGGGATCGCCCGGCTGAGGATCTGGATTGTAGGGGATCTTAAACACGTCGGCGACGCGCTGCAGGCACAGGTAGCCAGCGCGGATGCAGAGCTCGGCCTGGGGGTCGCGCTTGCGGTCCAGCGTCGAGGCGACGATGGCCGCCGCGTCCAGCACAGCGCCGGCCGCGGTGACCCAGGAGCGATCGGGCAGCGGTGAGCGGTAGAAAACCAGGGGCTGCAACGAGGTATGGCTCTCCTGCACGATCTCGAACCAGGACAACCAGGTTGCCCATACCTCGCCGATCTGGTCCAACCCCGTAATGAGGTGGTAGCGGATCAACATCTTGATAGGGGACGGCGGCGAACCCGCACGGGTCTCTAGCCCCGTCACGGCCGCCTCGCGCTGTGAAAAGGCCGCGTACATCGTGGGCAGGTACGATATCAGGATGGCGCCCAGCAGCAGGCTGAGCACCGTCTCGGAGAAGGCGAAAGCCTCCGTCGCCGGCGCGGACTCCGAGGCGTACCCCAGCGAGAGCATGGATTCCCTGCTTGCTGTAAAAGCGTCGCGCCACGAACCAACGCCCAGTCCCCAAAATAGCACCGTGTAGCCCGTCAGTAGGCAGGCCAGCCAGACCACCGGCAGGGTAAGCAGGCTGAGCGGAGCATAGAACGTCATGACGCGTTCGCGTGCGGCGAACGAGCGCCGACGGCGTGGCAGCGGCGGGTTGAAGACGTAGCGCATGACAATGAACACGATACGCGTCAGGCGGTCGGGCACGCCGCGCGGAACCACAAAGGTGCGGATCGCCGAAAAGACGGCCGCGACGACGAGGGTTACACCTGCCACAAAGGCGAACACGTGCAGAACGATCACGCGCGGTTATCCTGCCTTTCTCTCTCAAGCTCAGCGACACGACGGAGTATCCTAATCCGCATCATGTCACCATTACGTCGTTGCGACATGGCGTGATGACGAGATGGCCCCCACGCTCACGGCGCCATGCTCCCTCGCTACTATAGTACAGCCTCACGGACGCCGCACGCCGCAGGCCGCACGCCACAGGCCGCACGCCGCTTGCGCGTGGATCGGTTGGCGCAAAGCCACTGGGAGCGCGGGCGGCCCGCCCGCTGGGCTTGCCCTCCACGATGCATGGCGATCCCGACCCGTGCGGTCGCGACCGAAGCGGGCGGGCCGCCCGCGCTCCCCGTCACCGCCAACACGTGCGGTCGCGACGGCTGTAGTAGCATGAAGCGTACGGACAGATGACGAGAGGAGACACGCATGACGAGCCCGCGCATGGCGCCCTATGGAACCTGGACATCGCCCCTGACGTCGGAATCGATCACCGCGGGGGCGGTGGGACTGGGCGAGGTCGTCCTCGACGGCCCCGATATCTACTGGAGCGAGTCGCGCCCGACCGAGGGCGGCCGCAACGTGATCGTGCGCCGTACCCCAGATGGACAGATCCGGGACATGACCCCCGCGCCCTTCAACGCCCGCACCCGCGCGCATGAGTACGGCGGGGGCGCCTACGCCGTCGCCGACGGCACGATCTACTTTTCCAACTTCGGCGATCAGCGCCTCTATCGCCAGGCCCCCGGTGGCGCGCCGGAGCCCATCACGCCGGACGTACCAGACGGGGCGTTGCGCTACGCCGACGCGGTCGTGGACCGGGCGCGCGGGCGGCTGATCGTCGTGCGCGAGGACCATCGCGGCGAGGGCGAGGCCGTCAACACCCTGGCGGGCGTGACCCTGAGCGGGGACGACGCCGGGGGCACGGTGCTGGCCGCGGGCCACGACTTCTACTCGTCGCCCAGGCTCAGCCCCGACGGCGCGCGCCTGGCCTGGCTGACCTGGGACCACCCCGACATGCCCTGGGACGGCACGGAGTTGTGGGTCGCGCCCGTCGGAGCCGATGGCGCGTTGGGCGCCGCCGAGCGGATCGCGGGAGGCGCGGACGAGTCGGTCTTCGGGCCGCGCTGGTCGCCCGACGGCGTGCTCCACTTCGTCTCCGACCGCACAGGCTGGTGGAACCTCTACCGCCGGCGGGACGGACGCGACGAGGCCCTTGTGCCCATGGAGGCCGAGTTTGGCCTGCCGCAGTGGGTCTTCGGCCTCTCCACCTACGGCTTTAGCGCGGACGGCGGCCTGCTCTGTTGGTACACGAGCGACGGCACGGACCACCTGGCCCGCCTCGACGCCGCGACCGGCGCCTTCACGCCGCTCGACCTGCCCTACACGGATATCGACGGCGTGCGCGTCGCGGGGACCTACGCCGCCTTCCTGGGCGCGTCGCCTACGGAGCCGACCGCGGTGGTGCGCCTCGACCTCGCGACGGGGAAGACGGAGACCCTGCGCCGGGCCAGCGCCATCGAGGTCGCCCCCGGCTACCTCTCGACGCCGCGGGCCATCACGTTCCCCACCGAGAACGGCCTGACCGCCCACGGCATCTTCTACCCGCCGCACAACCAGGATTCTGTCGCGCCGGAGGGCGAGCGGCCGCCGCTGATCGTCCACAGCCACGGCGGGCCGACCTCCGCCACCAGCAGCGGTTTCAAGCTGGGCCTACAATTCTGGACCAGCCGCGGCTTCGCCGTGCTCGACGTGAACTACGGCGGCAGCACCGGCTACGGGCGCGCCTATCGCCAACGCCTCAACGGCCAGTGGGGCATCGTCGACACCGACGACTGCGTCAACGGCGCGCGCTACCTGGCGGAACAGGGGTTGGTCGACGAGGCGCGCCTGGCCATCACCGGCGGCAGCGCGGGCGGCTACACCACGCTCTGCGCGCTGACCTTCCGCGACACCTTCCGGGCGGGGGCGAGCCACTTCGGCGTCAGCGACGTGGGGGCGTTAATGCGCGACACCCACAAGTTCGAGTCGCGCTACGGGGACCACCTGATCGGCCCCTACCCCAAGGCGCGGGCGGTCTACGACGAGCGCTCGCCGATCCACTTCGCGCATCGCATCTCCTGCCCGGTCATCTTCTTCCAGGGGCTGGAGGACCGCGTGGTCCCGCCCAGTCAGGCGGAGGAGATGGTGGCGGCGCTGCGCGAACGTGGCCTGCCCGTGGCCTACATCGCCTATGAGGGCGAGGGGCACGGCTTCCGGCGCGCGGAGAACATCAGGCGCTCGCTCGACGCCGAGCTGTCCTTCTACGGGCTGGTCTTCGGCTTCCAACCGGCCGACCCTATCGAGCCGGTCCACATCGAGAACCTGTGATTCATCCTGTCCTGTATGCTCTCAGTATCGGGACACATAGCGACACGCCAACTAGATGCAAGGATACGCCGGAATGGAGTTGGCGCTGCCAATAGGGGAAGTAGGGATAGTACTGCCCTGCAAACTTTAGTTGTTACATTTGCATACCGATGAGTATGGCGTCGAGGCATGTCCCAGTTGAGCACGGTTGTCCGTGTGGAGGCAGCACTGCTAACTGGAAAGCCTTCGCGGCAAATAGTGTCGGTGGTATAGGTGGCGCCGGCACTAGACAACCAACAAGTGGCACATGATGCAGTGCAGCCTCCAGGGACAAGAGGAGACTCGAAGGTGAATTGAGCTTTGGCGCGACAACAAGATCGGGGCCACCATCGAAAGCATTGTTCGCCAGCGTGTTCATCGAAGTAGGATGACTTGGCACAGGTACGAGGTGGATGCGCACGTCCAAACCCGGCGGCGGATGCAAGGGATCGATGGATGGAGGTATGGTCTTGACTGTCCCTCGCGCCCAGGCATAATTGAAGCCCAGTACCACAGCGCGTACCCAAATCGTCCGACCAATCCAAGCATGCGGTAAGCTCCGCAGACCCGTCTGCACGTCGCCGACGGTATACACACGTTCGGACTGGGTCAAGCGTCCGCCCATGGCGCCGGTGAGGACCGCGACAAGTAGTAGCAAGCCGGCTAGTCCGGCACGTATGCCAGAGCGTCTCATGGCTCCTTAGTTCCCTGGGACGACCCGACCGTAGATGTCGCTGTTGAGGGACTGGCCGCTGCCAGCAATCAACGCGCCGCGCAAGTCCTGCCACACCACGACCTTCCCGTTTACAGCAGGCGCCTGCTGATCATGGGGGTCTTGCGATAGGAGGAGTGCTTGACCTGTCGCTACATTCTTCGCATAAATACCATATTGGGGGTTGCCCGACGAGACGGTGTTGCGCGCCTCATCCCACACCACGAGGCGATTGCTCACTGCTTTGAATGGACCGAACTGGGGATTGTAACGGTCCGGTGGGATATCGACGATGCGCAGCTCCGCGCCCGTCGCGAGATTTCTGCCATGGATGCTCACCGTGCGGTTCGCCAACCAGTCGCTCCAGATAACGGTCTTGCCACTGATGATCGGGGTGGTCAGGGTGTCCCGCGCGCCCCTGTGCAATGCAACCGGGAACAATCGTCCCGTCACCAGATTCTTGCCCACGATGTCCGATGCCGCTCCACTCGCGGTGTTTTGTTGCCAGACGACGAGTTGGCCGCTGATGGATGGCGACGAGACCGCCTCACCAGGCGCCATGACGGGGAATGTCTGGCCCGTGACGAGGTTCTTGCCGTAGATTCTCGTCGCACCATGCAAGTGGTTCACCCATACGACGGTCGTGCCGTCGCTGGCCGGTGAATCATTATCGCCCGCCCCCGTCGCGATGGGGAACTCTCGCCCTGTCGCCAGATTTTTGCCATAAATGGCGGTGTTGCCGAAGCCGGGCAACCCATTCGCCGCGTGGCAGCCGCGACAATCGACCCACACGACGAGGCTGCCACTGATCGCCGGGATCGCCTGCAGGCCGCCCAGGCCACCGACGACGGCGCCGTTTGTCGTCACTCGAAATGATCGTCCGGTCGCTATGTCCCTACCGTAGAGGTCGCCTCGAGGGATGCGGTTATCTCCCGTCACGTCTCGCGTCCATACGACCGTGCTGCCGCTAATGGCGGGGTCGATCTGGTTGCCGCTGAGCGTAGAGATGCGGAACTCTCCCTGCCTGCTGTCACCTGATACAGTAGCACGCAAGAGAGATGTCGAGAGGAGGGACATGAGTACCGCGACCGTGGCCCTCATGCCGATAAGTTTCCCGACACGCCGTCTGCCATGACACCCTCGTGATCGTCGCGCCATCATAGTTGCACCTTTCCTTGAGTAGATGATGGGGCGTTCTCCTATGGCATTGTCCCTTATATTCCACATTGCGCCTGTCTCAGGGTACCGAATGACGTTCAATAGTGATCAGGGATGGACATCGTGTGGCGGGGTTGGAGATCGTGTGATACTTCCTGTTGGCGCGTAGGTATGATTGTAGGCACGATCTCGGCTACCGTTGCGGACTGCTTGTAAAACGCGTAATTGTCTAAGCAAAGGCAAGCTAAGCAGGACACTAGCGACCGAGAGACCAACGATTATCGTGCCAAGCATCAGCGTATGGTGGCTGCCAATCGCAATCTTGACGTGTTGATCGGAGTCAAGAGCCCAATACGTGCGGGGGGACAACAAGACCTGCACCGCGAGTAGCAAGAGCAGCAGGTTACGGGCGAGCACTTTGACGCCGATCTGCTGGTGGCGCAGTAAGCCGAGACAGCCACAATTGGGGCGCGGCCAATGCCTTGAGCACGCTGGGTATCGGGGAGGCCCACCTCTCCAAGTTCTTCGTCGCCGGCGAGGCCCGTGGACGCGGCGTCGGGCGCGCCTGCTGGCGCACGCCGTGGCCGAGGCGCGCCCACGGCATCCGCCGCCTCGATCTAAGCACCTGACCATAAGTTCAGCACAGTTTCTCAGGCGAATCACGCCTAACAAAACCGTGCCAGATTTCTGAGCACATGCTTAGCTAGACTTTGGCGTGCGCCCTTTAACAGGATGAAAGATTGCTCCATTGAGGAGCCATCTCTGGACAACGAGATGAGGACTACGCAGCAGGCGTCGAGGGGCGGCACCCGTCGAGGTCTGAAG
>JAABUZ0100009031.1_pt1 | contig 11530 bp, 11 predicted proteins | sample 5562091 | NCBI WGS metagenome assembly JAABUZ01 (sample SAMN12813069, study PRJNA571459) | rock metagenome | isolation source: Antarctica rocks | place: Antarctica: Victoria Land, Linnaeus Terrace sud | collected 2015-12-21
GCGAAGCCTGAGCCATCACCCAACCCGTCCACAGGACGGACGCAAGGCCAATATCGCTGGGGACGACAAACCTTTTCCCCTCGCATGCTTCGTCAAGGGGGACTTGCAAAAAAATAAATCACACCCCTCCTATCCAATAGGGTAGACTTTCACTCCTCTCTATGGTATAATCATGTTCATTAGCAAAGCACATTCGGGCGTACATATCAACCTACCTATCACAAATCTGTGATTTTTGGTTTGTTTAGGCAACAGATCATGTACATCCAGCGGGTTGCTGGATGAGAATTGGAATGCGTATGTATTCAGTCTCATTGAAAATGCACACGGTATCACCGCGCTTAATACTGGTAATTTTGACTGATTTTGACGTGTAAACACACACTAGGGACAAATGTCTCTGGTGTTTTTTATTTCATCAGCTTACTGGATTCATCTTTATACGCTCATTGGTTTCGGGCTCATTGTTTCTTTTTTCTTCCTTGGGCCACTACTCTACCAATTGGTGGAGGTCGATTAAAGTAATACTTATGAAAGGAGGGTGTGTACCGTATTCCGCTTGTTTAGATGTAACGGAATACCTTATTCACGGCGCGATACTACGAATGCTTACAGCTATGCAACTGTGCATACATATGTAGGCTATGCTACCAAAGCGTATAGAACACGAAGCGAAATGTGGACGCGGAGTGGTTGCTAGATTTTCAAGGAGATAGCTATGAACTCAAGTATGATCAGCAAAATCGCAAAAGCCAAACGATATGCAGAAGAACCAGAGCGCATTCAGTTTACTCACTTTGAAGCGAAATTCCAAGGTGAGAACGATGTACATACAACAAACTTTGATAATGGTGAGTGGACATGCACTTGCCGCTTCTTCCATGATTGGGGCGACTGTTGCCATACTATGGCGATGCAGCGCGTGTTGGGCGTTACCATTCCATCCGTCCACCGGCACGGCGTTCCCACCGGCTTAGGCACAAGCCCCTTGGTACACTAAACAGGGCATTCCCTGTTGTGTTAGCAAGGAATCAGTATCTGTGTTTAAATTACATCGGATCAAAACCTCAAGAAGCACTGACCATATATTGGCAGTGCTTCTTTCCTCTATATTTATATGTTGTGGAAGGGTGCTCCCAGGTTCTGTTATACTCCTATTCCTGGCACGAAATAGAGTACAACGATGGCGATAAACATAATTGCCGCCAGAACTGCTATAAAAGCAAGGTCTTTCCGCACGTATGAATAATGCTCTGGCGTAATGAGAGACGCGCTACTTCTTTGCTGAACTCGCTGTGCGTTTCTGCGTGCGGCAAGCCGCGTCGATGCATTCCCTTTTAAGGCACTTACAGGTGTCTCGTTTAAGGCTGTAACAGGTGCCTCAATATCCGCCACTTTTGGAGCAATCGGCACAATAGGAGCAGTCGCAGTGGCTACACTGCTAGACCTATCTTTTTTCTTTGGAACGGTTGGTAGTGCATTGAGTTCAGAAGAAGCCTTACTGATCACTGGTGTCGCGCTGACTGTTTCGTCTGCTGAATTCTCCGGTGTAAGAGTTTCCTCGGTCTGGGGTTCTTGAACCTCGGATACAGGTCGAACCAATTCAAAACTTTTTTGTGCTTTTGGCTTGGTGCGTTGCACTCCACTTCGTGCAGACGTTGATTTCTTTGGCATTTTGTATAACTCCCTGCCCGACAAACTGGCATATTCCAGCCTTGCGAGCGTCTCTACGTCCTTTATCGAGTACCAGCACTCTCATAGTAGATAGCGCAGTACCGTTACATCATGCATCGCTTAAAATAATACACGGGCTAAATAATGCAAATTTACTATCACATTAATGTACCATGTTCAGTATAATCAGTAAAACCAAATGTTTCGGCTATTATACATGAAATGAGAATAGGCGTCGAGTGGGTTGCCTTGAAATTTGACAAATATAGCCCTCTATGCTACTCTAAGTGTGGCAAGAAAGGGTACTACGTGTACGGTAAACAAACCAACAGAGACGTGACAGCAAGAGGCTAGCTCAATGATGGCTAGTCCTTTTTTCACTATAAACGGTAGACACAACGTAAACAACGGATTTTGTAACCTCTTTAATCTACTAACTAGATATGCTCAATACGAAACAGGAAAAACATCATGGCACGAATAGTCGTCGCAATGAGCGGCGGCGTAGATAGTTCAGTCGCTGCTGCACTCTTAAAAGAGCAAGGTCACGAAGTAATCGGTATTATGCTGCGCCTTTGGTCTGAACCGGGCGTTATTGAAGCGGAAGACGACGACATTGAGCGTGTTGCGCAAAATAAATGCTGTTCACTCGAAGCAGTTGACGACGCACGGCGAGTAGCACGTATGCTCGACATCCCATTTTATCTTGTGAATGTGGAAGAAGAATTCAAGCATAAAATCGTCGATTCCTTTTATGAAGATTATGTTGCTGGACGCACTCCAAATCCATGTCTGACTTGTAACCGTCATATTCGCTTTACCGTTCTCCTTAATCGCGCACTGGCACTTGACGCTGATTATCTTGCTACAGGCCATTATGTACAGATAGATGATGACCCTACAACCGGAAAGCGTCGGTTGCGACGTGCCGTTGACCCTGAGAAGGATCAATCGTATGTACTGCATGTTCTCAACCAGCATCAACTCGCTCATGCCTGTTTCCCTCTGGGCGGCTATACAAAGACACAGGTGCGCACGATGGCGGCGGAACGTGGTATGTCGGTTGCGACAAAAGCTGAGAGCCAGGAAATATGTTTTGTTGCGCAGAATGATTATCGCGGCTTCATTGATCGTTATGCGGCAAAGCAGGGCGACTATGAACCAGAGCTCGTCGGAGTCGGTATCGCAACGCGTACCTCACCCCTCATCACGTTGCCAAAACCAGGGCCTATCTTTGACCAACAAGGCAAGACACTGGGACGCCATCGTGGGTTAGCCTATTACACGATTGGACAGCGTAAAGGACTGGGTCTTACCTCCTCAGAACCATTACATGTTCTCAAGATCGACTCCGAGCAGAATGCTATCGTTGTTGGTCCTGCCGTAGCGCTCGAAAAACACACATTTATTGTTGGGACAATGCACTATCTGAGTGGAGAAACACCGAGCCTGTCGTTTGATGCTTTCGTGCGCGTACGGTATAAAGCCACTGAACAGCCCGCGTTGGTTACTCCCATTGAGGGAAATCGTGTGCAGGTAACACTAAAAAATCCACAGCGGGCCATCACCCCGGGACAGGCTGCCGTGTTTTATGGCGGAGTGAATGGTGATGAGGTGTTGTGCGGAGGCATCATCGAATGACGGATCAAGCACATATTAGAAACTTTTGTATTATCGCTCATATTGATCATGGCAAGTCGACACTCGCTGATCGACTATTAGAATTTACAGGGACGATCTCTAAGCGCGATATGATGGAGCAGACACTCGATCAGATGGATTTAGAGCGCGAAAAAGGCATCACCATCAAGGCACAAGCTGTTCGTATGCGCTATACTGCCTTAAACGGTGAAGAATATGAACTGAACCTGATTGACACTCCCGGTCACGTCGACTTTACCTATGAAGTCTCACGTAGCCTCATTGCTTGCGAAGGCGCACTCCTGGTCATCGACGCAACACAGGGTATCGAAGCGCAAACGTTAGCAAACCTTTATCTTGCGCTAGAAGCCGATCTTGCCATTATTCCAGTGATTAACAAAATTGACCTTCCTAGTGCTGATCCAGACAAAGTGAAGCAAGAGGTCGAAGAGGTGATCGGGCTGCCTAAAGAAGAGTGCATCCTGGCTTCTGCGAAAGAGGGCATTGGCACCCTGGAAATTCTCGAAGCAGTAGTCCAACACATTGCTCCTCCCAAGGGCGATCCCGATAAACCATTACGTGCGTTGGTCTTCGACTCCCATTACGACGCTTACAAAGGTGTGATTGCCTACTTGCGTATCATTGATGGAAAACTGCGCACCAATGAACGGGTTTCGATGATGGCCGTCGGTAGTACAACCGATATCCTTGAAGCAGGGTACTTTCATCCACGCCTCACGTCAGTGGGAGAACTTACGACGGGCGAAGTGGGCTATATCGCGACTGGCTTCAAAAATGTCAAGGATTGTCGTGTCGGTGACACCGTGACGGTTCCTGGTGCCCTTGATAGCGTTGAGATGTTGCCAGGCTATAAACCCGCGAAACCAATGGTCTTCGCCGGTATCTATCCGGTAGAAGGCAGTGAATATCCACTTCTGCGCGAAGCACTAGACCGTTTACGACTCAACGACGCTGCTCTTTTCTACGAACCAGAGACCTCAAACGCACTTGGCTTTGGCTTCCGTTGCGGCTTCCTAGGGTTGCTCCATATGGAGATCGTTCAAGAGCGTATAGAGCGTGAATACAATTTGGATATTCTCGCGACAGCGCCGAGTGTCGAATATCATGTGCAAAAAACCGATGGCGATACTGTCGAGGTTGATAACCCGTCAGAGATGCCTCCACCAAACGAGATTGAGAGCATCGAGGAGCCGATGATGGATATTTCTATCTTCGCGCCTTCAAGCTATATCGGTACAATCATGGACCTCGTGATTACGCGTCGTGGCATCTTCAAGGAAATGAAATATATCGAGGTTACACGTGTACTTTTAACCTATACAATGCCGTTAGCTGAACTGATTATTGACTTCTACGACCAACTCAAATCACGGACACAGGGCTATGCCTCGCTGGACTACAACTTTGGCAGCTATCAGGTCGCTGATCTGGTGAAACTGGATATTCTTGTCAACGCCCATCCAGTTGATGCGCTCTCGTTGATTATTCATCGTGAGAAGGCATACTATCAAGGTCGTGCCTTGGTAGAGAAGTTGCGCGGACTCATTCCACGACAACTCTTCGAGGTACCGATTCAGGCCGCGATTGGCTCCAAGATCATTGCGCGTGAAACGGTTAGAGCCATGCGTAAAGATGTCCTTGCCAAGTGCTATGGTGGCGATATTTCACGCAAACGCAAGCTGCTAGAGAAGCAAAAAGAAGGCAAGAAGCGTATGAAGATGGTGGGCAATGTGGAGATACCGCAAGAAGCATTTATGGCAGTACTCTCACTTGGCGAGTAGAAGCTGTAGACAAGAAACAGGAAGTTGGTGTAAACCACTTCCTGTTTCTTGATCTTCTCCCCTAATTGCGACTCAATTAAGCACAGTAAGCTATGTTCAATGAATCATCGTTGGTAATCTTCCATCTTCTCCCCAGTGTTGTTAGCTCTTGCCCTTCCGTGTTATAGTACATATACGAATATTCGTATATGTACAAATCATTGAGAGGAATTATGGAAACACTCCCTAAGCCAATTAACATTGAATTGCCCACTGAGACGCCATCCGTTGTCCAGGTAGTGACAGGATTAGCTCGTCAGGATGCTGACCTGTACGCGCGTTTCTTTAAGGTCTTGGGGGACCCAACGCGCATTCGTATCTTGCACCTTCTGTTAAAAGCACAACCAATAGGCCGAGCGGTAAGTGAACTTGTCGAAATTCTTGGACAACCCCAAGGACGCGTCTCGACGCACCTGGGGTGTCTCCGTTGGTGCAGACTTGTCGAGAGCAAGCGTTCAGGCAAACAGGTGTTTTATCACATCGCTGATCCTCGTGTGCGTGAGATACTAGCACTCGGCGGTGAGATTATGCGTGATCATGCGGCAGGTGTTGCTTCCTGTGGCGTCATTCGATGATCCTGCTCTTCTGTGTAAGAAAGATAAACATACTCGTCAGTATGCGCGGATGATTTTGCCTGTTCTTACTGACTTCGCTTCAACCTTACTGAAAATACGAAAGGATGGGTGATATGCGCCGAATAAGTGGCCTTGTACTGACTGTGACGGGTTTTCTCGCCTGCCCCTGCCACTTGATTATTACCTTGCCATTGCTGGCAACGTTGCTGACTGGAACGGCCTTGGGCAGTTTTCTGACCCATAATACCGGCCTCGTCTACACCGGAGCGGCCATCTACTTCGTCGTGGCACTCGCGTTGGGAGCTCAATTCTTGCTCAGCCCAACACGTAAAAACCGTGAAATGAATGCAGCCTGTCCGACCTGTATCCCTGGTGTATCTGACAGGCAAGTGCAGGAATCGGCAGCTATGCCGGAAGACTTGCATACAACAAGAAGATAGGAGCTACGATGACGTCAACGCAAAAGAACTTTGATCTGGTGATTCTGGGCAGTGGTTCAACAGCCTTTGGCGCGGCACTGCATGCCGCTGAACTCGGCAAAACCGCCGTCATGACCGAATTTCGTACGGTCGGTGGTACTTGTGCCAACCGAGGCTGTTTGCCTTCCAAGAACCTGATTGAAGCAGCCAAACTGGTCTACGATGCGGGACATCCACGCTATCCTGGCCTTTCCCCGGTGCATATGCCCGTCACCTGGGCAGAACTCGTTACTCAAAAAGATGAGATCGTCGAAGAGTATCGAGCTCACAAGTACGAGAGCTTGCTTGATGATCCCGAACGTATCCAGATTGTGTCTGGTCAGGCGTCGTTCATCTCCGAGCATGAGGTCGAGGTAAGCAGTTCAGACGGAATCCGTCACCTGGTTGGAGATCAGATTCTAATTGCAACAGGGTCCGCCCCTGCGATTTCCACACTGGCAGGTCTGGCCGATGTACCTTACCTGACCAGTGACCTTTTGAGTTCCGCCGATGATCCCTGGGGAACTGAATTGCGTGAGCAACCTCGCTCACTTGTCATCCTGGGCGGTGGCTATATTGCACTAGAACTCGGTCAGATGTTTGCCCGTTTCGGCACTCAAGTAACAATTGTTACACGGGGAAAGACAATTCTTTCTGGCTATGAGCCGGAAATCATAGAGTCACTCACCGAGATACTCCACGAGGAAGGAATACGGATCGTCACTGGGGCACAAGTACGCCGTATCCGCAAGGAAGGAGAGGGAGTTGCGCTTCAGGTCCAGCGGCACGGCAGTCAACAGACAATTTCGGCAGAAAAGCTCCTGATCGCCACTGGCCGCCGCCCCAATACTCAGGACATTGGTCTTGAGCAAGCGGGCGTGACACTTGATCAAGCGGGAGCCGTGCGAGTGGATCGCACTTTACGCACGAATGTGTCTTCCATATGGGCTGCGGGCGACGTGATCGGACGGGAGATTGAAAGCCAGATGGCGACTCCCGTTGGGGCGCAAGATGGCAAGATTGCTGCCCACAACGCTCTTTCAGGGGAGTCGCTACGCGAGATCAATCATGCCGTCATTCCACGAGCCATCTTCACCGACCCTCAGGTGGCTGTTGTCGGCTTGACCGACGAGGAAGCCAACGCGATAGGAATCGAATGCGAATGCAATACGATTCCGCTCAGTGTGGTTCCCCGTGCAGGAGCCATTCGTGATACACGTGGTGTGATCAAAATGGTTTTGGATCGTCCAACGCGACGGGTAGTGGGCGTCTCCATGCTCGGTCTCAATGCTGCTGAAGTGATTCACGAGGCCGCGATGGCATTGCGCTTTGGAGCTACCACCGATGATTTTATCGACATGATTCACGTCTACCCGACGATGGCTGAGGCACTCAAGATTGTCGCCATCTCATTCACGAAAGATGTAAATCGGCTCAGTTGCTGCGCGAGTTAACTTACTCACTATCGATATTCTAGTTTCAGAAACCAGTAGGACTCAGGAAAGCTGGAGGCGAAGCGCGATCTTTTCAGTCGGTCAAGCCGGGAGGGAAAAATAGTCTTTCGCCTTCCAGTTCTTATCGAGCAAGTTAGTTCTTGCACGGATACTCTCTCAAGGACTTAGAAAAAGTTCAACATTTAAGGAGAAATACTTGTGACAACGAACGTTGATGTCATCGTTTTGGGAACGGGCTCAGCTGCCCAGAGTGTCGCATATGCTTGCCGAGAGGCGGGGTGGAGTGTCGTAGTTGTTGACTCCCGTCCCTTTGGAGGAACATGTCAACTACGCGGGTGCGATCCAAAGAAAGTCCTGGTAGGGGTATCGGAACTCACTGAGTGGAGCCGTCGGATGCAAGGGAAGGGAATAACGACGCCAGGTCTCTCCATTTCATGGCCCGATCTGATCCGCTTCAAACGGACGTTTACCGATCCTGCACCAGAGAGCAATGAACAGGGTTTTACACAGGCGGGAATCGCCATGCGACATGGACGTGCCCACTTCGTGAATCAGACCAGTATACAGGTTGGCGATGAGACGCTGGTAGGCCGCCACGTCGTGATTGCAACAGGTGCACGACATGCTACTTTGGGCATTCCAGGAGAGGACTTGCTCACCACCAGTACCCAATTTCTCGAATTGGACGAATTGCCACGTCGTATCATCTTTGTCGGAGGAGGCTACATCGCCTTGGAGTTCGCTCACATTGCTGCCCATGCAGGTGCCCAAGTGCAGATTCTACACCGAGGCCATCGTCCCCTTAACGCATTTGATCCTGACCTGGTAACCGAACTAGTGCAGGCAACGCTGGAACTGGGAGTGAAGATACAGGTGAATACCACAGTGACAGCGATTGAGCGGCAGGAGGACCATCTGCTCGTCCACGTACATATGAATGAGCGCGAGGAGACCTTTGAAGCCGATATGGTGGTGCATGCCGCTGGACGTGTGCCAGAAATCGACGACTTGCTTCTGGAAAAGGCAGGTATTACACGCGAAAAGGGTGGCATCTCCGTCAACGAGTATCTACAAAGCGTAACCAACGCCGCAGTGTATGCAGCGGGAGATGCCGTTGCTAGTGGTGGGTTCCCTTTGACGCCTGTTGCTGGCATGCAGGGAGGAATCGTGGCTCGTAATCTGTTGGAAGGGAATCGGTACACGCCGAACTACACGGGAATACCTAGTGTGGTCTTTACCACACCTCCCCTTGCCCGTGTTGGTCTGGACGAGGAAACGGCGCGAGCACAGGGTCTTCACTTCAAAACGCAGCATGGGAATACCTCCGACTGGTATTCCTCGCGGAGAGTAGCATTGACACATACAGGGTTCAAGACGCTCGTTGAGGAAGGCACAGATCGTATTCTTGGCGCACACCTGTTGGGCTTACACGCTGAGGAGGTCATCAACCTCTTCGCGCTTGCCATCCGCATGAGCCTGCCTACCACCGCTCTCAAAGAGATGATCTACGCGTACCCGACGAGTTCATCAGATATCGGTTATATGCTTTGATGACTTGCAATTGGTAGAACAAGTTTATAAATGAAAAGATGGAGAATGCAAACAAAGGAATAGTGGCTTGTTGCCATTTCTTTGTTTGCATATAGCAAGCTGAGAGATTAGCCTGATCTCTACTTTTGTATTTAGGCATGACCAAAAATGAAGGCGGCGGCGAAGACAAGAATACCGCTACCCACAACCTGCACTAACGATAACCACCAGGTAGTGCCAAAGTAGCGGTGACGAATCGCCGAGATGATTAAGAGTTCAAACGCAATAACAAAATACGCTACATACAATGCGATATGTACTTCTGGAATAAGGAATGGTAGTGTGTGCAGTGCTCCACCAAAGAAGGTCATAAGTCCTGTAATACCACCACGCACTACAGGACTGCCTCGGCCCGTCAATTGACCATCATCTGAAAGTGCCTCTGAGAATGCCATACTGATGCCAGCACCTGTCGCTGATGCCATACCAACAAGAAATGTATCAAGTGATGAATGCGTGGCAAATGCGGTGGCAAAGATTGGTGCTAGCGTAGAAACTGAACCGTCCATAAGGCCAGCCAATCCTGGTTGCACTACACGGAGAAGAAAATTGTGTGCGGCTTCATCACTGTCATCTTTCGATGTCAATGCCTTGAATATCTCCACAATTTGCTCTTTTGTTGAAGCTGGCGTCTCCTCAAGCTCTTTTTGCTCTATAGTCTTATTTTCTGCCTGCTCGATAGCATGATTCTCTACACTGCTGGGTTGATCTGCTTTTGGCTGCTGTTCCAATGACATGTAGTCATCTCCTCATATAAGTCATACGTGTCCAAATTACTACCCTTGTCTATTTCTGAAATGTACTTTGTGCTTGACACGTCGAGCAGCGTCCATAAATGCGTACTTCATGCGTGCCTAACTCAATACCTGCTGCCTGTGCTGCATTTTGTAAAACCCGCTGTGACAACGCAACATCGGCTGGAAGATCAAGGAGCGTCCCACAGACGGTACAAACGCCATGATCGTGTCGCACAACACGCCCGTCGTAGCGCGAACTGTCGTCACCCTGATGTAATTCTTTGATATACTCTTGGCTGACAAGATGCTTTAAAATGCGGTACACACTCGCTAGTCCCATACGAGGACGTACCTGTTTCACCATTACATATACTTCTAATGCTGTTGGATGAGTATTGACGGAACGTACAACATCCAAAACTGCTTGTGCGTTCGTGTTTAGTGTCTCTTTCTTCATGTTAGTACACCCTAATAATGAGAATTATTCTCATTTCCTCTTTCATAGGATACCTTACGAATACTATGTTGTCAAGATATGGAAAGTTACGAGTCTCTCTACCCTTTTATCCCTAGATGGATGGAGACCCAAAGATACAACGTTTCCCGAGGTAGCACAGTAGTTTGAATGTGAAGATGAATTTAAGCGTGTCTCACATTCTAAATAAGACATCACCTGTACGAATTGAGGCTATTTGGACCTTGTCCGTCAATTCCGCTAAAAAGCCACGCCGACCATACCTCAAAAAATGCAATGTCTCTTGTACCTCATATGGTGCAAGCGATCTTTGAGTTGCAAAGTTGCTGAACGGAATACAAGGTTCAACAACTTTGACGGTAGTAAGTGAGATGAACCTACCAGTCTTGACTTGTTGAATAGCTAGACAGTTTTGCAAGTCGGCAAGCGAATATATAGTGTTGGTCTCGACAATAATGTTTTCGCCTGCATACCCATCAATGATATGTTCACCGAAACGTGAACGCATTGAGTTATAGTGGCTCACAAAACCAAGCGAGAAGCCGTTGTCCCCTCTGCTCTTCGTGTGCGGATGATTGGTGTTGTGAACGTCGATAATCTGCTGCCCATCGTTTGTCACCCCGACAACTCCTGTTTGTGAAAGCAGAAGTTCGTCAACAACGAGAAGCCGTGTTGGATCATATTGTTCCGGCTTCCCTACCTTGATTGATGATGGCTGTATTTGTACCAGTTTGATACGACCAATATTCTGCATAGTGCTTATTTCCCTACGACGGTGTGTAACTCTTTGACTGCACGCTCTAACTGTGTTGTTGCAAACTCATCAGCCGCAAGTTGTTTTGTTACTTGCAACTAGCGCTACTTATAGAAACATGCGATAATGGTAGAACCTGTGCTAGAACATGTTAATAGAGATCAAAAAGAGGCACTGGCTCTATGGCTCTATGGCTCTATTGTCAATACGTGTCAAGTCAACTGAAAATGTTACCGAATGATGATGGTTCCCTCAATTGAAAATGTTACCAGAGGGCGGTACGCGCCTCCCTTCCCACCCTCCCCTGCCAGTTCATCCGTCTGCCGCCTCT
>JAABUZ0100009032.1_pt1 | contig 11529 bp, 20 predicted proteins | sample 5562091 | NCBI WGS metagenome assembly JAABUZ01 (sample SAMN12813069, study PRJNA571459) | rock metagenome | isolation source: Antarctica rocks | place: Antarctica: Victoria Land, Linnaeus Terrace sud | collected 2015-12-21
TGAAAGGGGGCTGACAGGGCACCCGGTGCAGCTCGGCGGCCAAGCAGCCGCCTGTGCCAAGCAGACGGGTCGCAGCGCACACCCGCCAGGCGTGGGCGCACGCCGGGTGGAGCGCCTTCACGCCTGCCATGCCCTCTGCGGAGCTGCTGCGACGTCTGAGCACAGCCATGACCATGGGGGGCGCGGAGCGGCCCCTCCCCCAGGCTGCTCGGTGCTCAACTTCCCGCTCGGCTGCCAGGTGACCGGGGCGTATGCCGCTGGGCGGTTTGCAGGGCTGCCGGTACAACACGGTCGCCGCAACAGCCGGCGGGGGATCGCGCCTGCATAGGCGGCTGTGCGCGCCGTGCTGCTCCCGGCTGCCGGCCGCCTCGGCCTTGAGCTGCAGGAACGTGCCTCCCAGGAAGGGCGCGGGCTCCAGGCTGGAGGCGCCGCAGCACGCCTCGCCTCCAGAGTCCGCGCGCGTGCAGCCCACGCTGGGGGCAGGCGAAAAGCTGCGCCCGTTGCGCGCCCAGGCCTGCGACCCCAACGCTGCGTGATCTTCCGCCGACCGCCGTCGTGAAGTCTGGCCGCGTGCACGCCCCCGCCGCAACCAGCTGCAGCGGCCTTTACATTATAACAAATTGAGCTCACCGGGAGTGGGACGGGCTCCGGCGCTGAGCTCGTCGCGGGCTCGGGCTCGGACGCGTTTTTCTGCGCCGCGGCGCGCTGCGGCAGGCTGCGGCAGGTCTTCGGGGCGAGGCCCATTGCGCCTGCCTGCGCAAGCACAGGCGCATATGAGGCTGTGGTGCAGGAGGCAGAGAAAGCTGCCGTTTGCACGGGTTACTACACCAAGTTCCACACATCGTCATTTCGTGCTCGACGTTCCGAGCGCGCTTCTTGCCTGCTCTGGTCCGAGCGTATCAGGCTCTCGTCTGCAGCATAACTCCGTGCGGCCTGCCCGCTGGGCGCACAGATCCTGCCTGCTAGTAAATACACGCCGGCCCGCCACAGCGCGTCAAGTCGACGGGCGCGCTGGATCAATATATCGTGCAGAATAGAGTGGTGTTGGCATAGCAAACGCTAGTTCAAAACGAACTTCAAAACACGCTGATTGCGTCTAGTAGACCCTAGCTAGTCACCGCCTGTTTCTGCCTTGACAGATGATAACGGTTTATGTGTTCGTTGCACTGGTAACCGCTGCGAGCGGCCCTGCGCCGGCTCTGCACTTGTTCCTGTCTTTGAGTCACAAAAGGGGGCCTCTGCAGGTACCCATGTGCACATTATCATGCGCCACGTGGGCCATGTATGCCAGCCTTTGGGTTGGGAGTGCCAGACTCACAGATGTTCCTAAGCACAGGAACGAACTGTCAAGCTTGGTCCTACAGTAGTCTGTTGGTACACGGCTCTTGCGTCACTGAACGGCAACTTTGCGCTGTTCACACTCACACACCGCACTCGCCGCTTGCACTGGAAGGCGCTCAGATAGCAGCGCTTTCAGTTGCACTTTTAAAATAAGCACTTACTGCTGCGTTGCTGTCGACTGCAGCGCAGCTGTCTTTCTAGATTTGCGTATAGTACACTCTGAAACTAGAGGAAAACGTTTTTCCCCTACCAGCACCCTGCGTGTGCACGCACGCACGTTGCAAGCAAGAGCGACAGCGTGGCGTTAGCACTGTGCCCATGAGCGCTCATGTGCAGACCCAACTTCACTGTGGCGTGCTGGCGCCATTGTCGCCCAGAATTGCTCTGAGAAGTGATTCACCTGGTCAATGGACACCCCCTTCGAGCTCAGGCTCCTTATCCGCACATGTTTCAAGTCGAGTTTCAAAGCAAGTAGGTTGCCTCCTAATTAGGACAAAAAAGTAGGCAGCCCTTACTTCGCGTTCAGAGTACGTTCCTATGTAGCGCACGCCGTGCTGCATGCATGAGGTGAGCGTGGGTCGATAGCGTGCGTCATACTTGGTTGTTGCTGGCCAGCGCGCAGACTGCTGTGCAGCTTTGCGGGAGGCACCCCAGCGCTCGTATGGCGGCGCGCGACGGGCTCAGACGCCTGGCCTCTGCGCTGGGCCGGCGCACACAGGCCGCCTGGCTCCCTAGGTTGCCACACGGCCTGCAGGTTGCGGCGGACTTTACGCCTTGCAGCAGGTGTGATGCACTGCTGCGGCAGCCGCCCTTGCTGCTTTGTCCGCCTGCTAAAAGCACTGAGTGCGCGGGCGCGAAAACGGGGCAGAGTGCTAACTTGATGGTATGCACTGGTTCCGGGCTGCAGGCAGCCCTGTGGTGAAGCACAGACGTGGTGTATGCCACGGATACGCCTTCGTGCTGCACGCCTGAGGCTGCCTGTCTGTGCGGGCTGGCCAGGCCGGACGCACCTGAGGCGAGCGGCAGGAGCGCGCTGTCGCCGATCGCGCTGCTGTGCGGCGCCGCCGCGGCCGCCACCTTCGCAAGCGCCAGCACGCCTGCGCTGGCGGAGGCAGCGGACGCGCCGGCGCCCTACACGCCGGTGCGCCTCCCGCCAAAAGTGCGGCTTCGAGGGGCGGGTCTGTTGATGCTTCAGGAAAGCCTACAGCCAGAGGCGCGCCATTGCTGTGCACGGCCCTCGGGGGCGCAACAACGGTCGGCGCTCGCCGGGAGGGCGCGCGGCCGGCGCCCGCTCGCGCCTGGCGGCGCAGGCATTGGCAACCCGCGCTGCGCCGCCCACAAACACCCAGCTGCCCACAACCGCGCGTGCGCGCTGCCGCGGCAGGAGGCGGCCAGCACGTCGGCGGGCGGCGCGTACCAGGTGCCCGACCAGCGGCGCGGCATGCCCAAGGAGATCATCCTGTACCAGTACGAGGTCTGCCCCTTCTGCTGCAAGGTCAAGGCGTTCCTGGACTACCACAAGGCGCGCGCCCCCGGGGCCGCACCGACCCTGCATCCACCGCGCGGCGGGGGCCGCGGCGGGGTGCGTCGCGCGGACGTGACGCGAAGAGCAGAGTACATGGCCCTGACCCCAGCTCGGCTGCAGGTGCCGTACCGGACCGTGGAGGTGAGCCCGCTGACCAAGAGCGAACTGAAGTGGAGCGAGTACCGCAAGGTGCCCGTGGCGGTGCTGGACGGCGAGGCCGTCACCGACAGCTCCGCCATCATCAGCCGCCTGGCCGCCGAGCTGGGCGGCGCGCCGGCCGGCCAGGGCGGCGGCGGCGAGGCGCCCCAGGGCGGCTGGACAGGCTGGCGGCGCAAGCCCAGCGTGCGTCCCTGACGCGCGCGTGTCCGAGCCTCTTCCTTGCAGCTGTGCCCAAGGCGTGATTCGATGCACTGGATGACATGCGTCGCGCCTGCGTCTGAACCTATGTGTATTACTGCTGGCGACAGGTCGTTTGAGGCCGGTGTGGTATGGGTGCGCACACTGCTCTGGCAGCGCGCGTGTGCAGCTCGACCCGAGCACCGCTGTGGCCCTATCCTGCACCGTGACACTCTGCTGTGCTGCCGCCAGGCCGCCGACGCGCCGGCGGCGGGAGCGGCAGACGCAGCGGACGCGCGCCAGGAGGAGGCGCGCTGGCGCCGGTGGGTGGACGAGCGCTTTGTGCGCCTCATCACCGTCAACATCTACCGCAGCGCAACCGAGTCCTTCCAGATGTTCGAGTACATCGCCGACACAGGCGCGCTCTTCTACATCACGTGCTGTGCCGCAAGGGCACACATGCCGCGCAAAGCGGCACATGTACACACTATTGTTATCTACAGCGCGCGCATGCGAGCTACTTGCCTCGCGCTATTCATGCAGCCCCCTGTTGCTGCGGGTCGCCGTCGCCAGAGCGGGCAGGCTGTCTACGCAGGGCGCTTCAACCTCGTGGAGCGCGAGGCCACGCGCGTGGCCGGCGCGCTGCTAATGTGGGGCATCTCCGGGCGCATGCGCAAGAAGTATGGCATCACCGGCGATGTGCGCGAGGAGCTGTTCGCCGCGGCGGACGAGTGGGTCGCCGCGCTCGGCAGCCGCAGGTGGGCCCTATTTTTTCTTTCAGCTGCCGCGCCGACTGCAGCAAATAAGAGTGCAGTGCTGGCGTGCTGTGCACAGCCAGACCGCACTGACGCTGCACAAAGAACACAGCCGCTGTCACTAACGTGCCAGTTTCTGACCGGCTGTCCGGGGCTGGCCGCAGCTTCTTGGGCGGCGACGCGCCCAACCTGGCGGACCTCGCGGTCTTCGGCGTCATTCGCAGCGTCACGTGCACGGACACGTTCAACGCGCTGATGCACTCCACGGGCATCGGCCCGTGGTATGCGCGCATGATGGGCGCGGTCGGCCAGTCCTCACGCCTGTCCGCCAGCTAGGTCACGCTCGGGCATGGAGCTCAGAAGCTTCAGCTGCTGGCTTTCCGAAAGGCTGGTGCCGAAAGGCTGAGGCACGTTTTAGGGCTTGATGCCCTACTGCCAACTCCCCTAAGCTTAGCACTGCCGATTGCCGCTTTTAGTTCTTGCGTTCCGTTTGTTAATCTGTGTGCCTTGTAAAAGCGCAGAACGTGTCAATCGGCTGCGGCCTGCCCGTATCCAAGCTCCTTCTCGGGCACCAAAGCAAAGGTATATAACAAGAACAATGAAGGACCCGACGGCCACCAAGGGCGCTGCGGGCAAGCCCGGCGGCGGCCTGGTGCAGACGCTGTTTGATATGGTCGGCGCCACGCCCCCCGCGCCGCGCCTGCCCGGCAGCAGCGGCGCGGTGCACCCGCTGGACAACCTAACGCCCGCGGAAATCAGCGCCGCCTCGCGCGTCTGCCGCGAGCACGCGCAGAAGCTGGGCCTGCCCCGGCTGCGCTTCAACTCCGTGTCGCTGCAGGCGCGAATGCCCTAGGCGCGGCCCGCCAATTCCCAGGCGGCGCCCGGCACTCACCGCTCCTTCTGCTGCGCAGGAGCCGCCCAAGGCCGCACAGCTGCAGTTCGAGGCCAACCCCGCAAACCTGCCGGCGCGCCGCGCGAGTCTGGTCATCCAGGTGCCTGAGCTGGGCGCCACCGTGGTCGAGGCGGTGGTGGACCTGTCGTCGAACGCGCCCGCCATCCTCAACTGGCACCAGGTGACACCTGCTGGCAGTGCCGCAGCAACTGATGGCTTAACCTGGCTTCGCCGCCCTCCAGCGCACCTGGGCATGCTGCTGGCCTGACAGTCAGGCTGACGCACGTTGCGGCGCGTGCGGCTGTTTGGTTTCACTTTGCGGCGCATGCGGCCGTCAGACTGCACTGTGAAGAGGCAGATAGACTGCTCATATGTCAAAGCGTATTGCGTTGGTCAGGTGCCCTGTTATTGCCGCTGGGGTGCAAGAGCCTTGAGTGGTGCCTGCTGCACGTTCTATCCTGCCTGCTGCGACCAGCTGTGTCGGCGCGCCTGAGCGCTCGTCTGTCGGGGAGCGCCTGACGGGCCTCGGCGCGCGCAGCTGGAGGGCGTGCACCCGACCGTGACGATCGAGGACTGCCTGGAGGCGGAGGAGATCGTGAAGGCGGACCCGGGCATCATCAAGCTGCTGCGCGAGCGCTACGGCCTCACGCCGGAGCGCGTGGCGTTCGACCCCTGGTACTACGGCGACCGCTGTGCGCGGCCCCCCCTCGAGCGTCATCTGCTGCTCTCCCGCCCTCTGGGCGGTCCCGCATTCCGGGCGGCTGTGTCGCCATCTCATCGTGAAATCTGCAGATTGCACTCTCCTGCTATGCTGCACCTGCTTGTGTATTTCATCACGCAAGTCCTTGATCTGCCTTGCAAGGTGGCGGTGCCAACCAGAACACCATAAAAGAGTAGCCGACACGCTCTGAACGGTCCACTGAGGCGTTCATGATGCGGCGCAGTTGTGGACAGCTCGGAGCTGGGATCATACAACGGGCGCTTCATCCAGGTGTTCTCGTATGCGAAGCTGGGTGGCCTGCACTATGCGCACCCGCTCGACCTGGTCGTCATGCTGGCGCGCCCCGCGCCTGTCGTTTGCTGCCAATAAGGGCCGCGTCAGCGCATTAGTATATGCATGGGGTGTTTCTCTGGCCATGGCATGCATGTCGCTCAGCGTGTTTCTCACGTGCCGTCTGCTGTGCAACACAGTATGAATGTTTTTACATGTCTTGTGCTGCCCGCGCCCGGGCCAGACACTGGGTGCTCAGACAAAACAGACAGTTGTGGCGCATACACCATGCTTGCGGCGCCAAGGCGGTAGGTGGCGAGCACTGATGCCTGGGGCCGCGGGTGCAGGACATGAGCTCGCGGCGCATCACGCAGACCTTCATGCAGAACGGCCCGGCCAAGCCCATCCCATCCGTGCCCTTCTACAACACCGCCGCGGACCTGGAGAAGAACCTTGGCTTCCGCACAGGCGCGCGCAGACTTGCTGTATCTGTGAACCCTAGAAACTGATTTACCCTAAGCAGACCGATGGTGGTCATACTAGGGCCAAGCTGTGTTTAGATGTGACTGACCATATGGGGGCAGAGAGCGGGCAACGCGCAGCGCGGCCGCCGCTTGTGACCCGACCAGCCCTACAGCGGGAGTGGCCGTTGCCGAAGGAGGCGACTTGTCAATAGCTTGTGGCCATTGCGTAAACCGCCGCCTGCGCGCGCAGGGCTGAAGCCGCTGCACGTCGTGCAGCCCGAGGGGCCCAGCTTCACGGTCGACGGCAGCAGCATTGTGTGGCAGAAGTGGCACATGCGCGTGTCGTTTAACCACCGCGAGGGCCTGGTCCTGCACAACATCGGGTGCGCGCGCTCCGCCCCCGCGCCGCCGCAGCATGTCGCGGTCATTGCCCCTCGTTGCTTTCACCACTTTCCCTAAGGAGTAGCGCAGCGTGTTTTGCGGCCGCAGCTTTCCTGTCGTGCGGCGCTGCATCGGGCGGGAGCGCATACGCGCTCCAGTGCAATGGCCGCTTCGCCTGTCAGCTCAGCGCGCCGCGTGCGCGCAGGTACGAGGACAGCGGGCGCGTGCGGCCGGTGATGCACCGCGCCAGCATTGTAGAGATCGCTGTACCGTACGCGGAGCCGCGCGCGCCGTTCCACAAGAAGTGCGCGTTCGACGTGGTGGACTACGGCCTGGGCTACTCGTGCTCGTCGCTGGAGCTGGGCTGCGACTGCCTGGGCCACATCCACTACTTCGACGCCACGCTCGCCGACTCCAAGGGTGCGCGCTTCCGGCGTGCCGCCTGCGTGCCTGGCCCTGTCGAGGCCGGCGGCGACGCGCCCTGCGCGGTCGTCTCAGCTTGGCTTATGTCTATGAGGGCTGGCTGTCTGCTGACAGAGGGCAAGTGACGCGCGAAGCTGCTGCTCTTAGCCACTGCCGTCCGTCTCCTTCTGTTGCCTCCCTGCGCTCTTTCTACAATGAGGCAGAGCATATAGGTATGGTAAATATGCAAGTGTGGGGTAATTGTGTCACACGCTGCCTCATCAACAATCACTCAAACTGTGCGCAGGCGAGCCGTTTGTGGTCAAGAAGGCCGTGTGCCTGCACGAGGAGGACGCGGGCCTGCTGTGGAAGCACGTCGAGTACCGCAACGGCCAGAACGAGGTCCGGCGCTCGCGCCGCCTCGTCATCTCCATGGTGCGCGCTCCGCGTGCATGCCCCCGCATGCCAGGGCTCCAGGGCTCAGCCAGGAGCCTCTGCCTGCAGGTGCATCCGGCGGTTTTCAATTATGGTGTGCCCGATGCACAGTGTCCGTGCCTGGTTGTCATTGTCTGTACTGCTGCTGCAGATTGCATTGAAGGATTTTGGGGTTGGGGCATGTCTTAGCAGCGCCTTGTGTGGTGCACGTCATCAGCCTTTGCTCTGGCTCTGAAGGTCCGCGCTTGTTGCAGGCAAAGTCAGTTTTGACTTTAAGCACATTACTGACGTGCTGCTGGACCCGCAGGTGGCAACTATCGCCAACTACGAGTACGGCTTCTACTGGTACTTCTACCAGGCGCGCCGCCCCGGCGCTTGGTCTCCCGCCCGGCGCCTTGCTGTCCTGATGCGCGGCGAGCGTGGCGAGCGCGACATGCGACTGCTTCCTGTCTGACAACTAGACCACACCCGTGCCTCGCACCTGCTCCGCTGTGCGCTGCCGACGCGCATTTTGCGGTGACCACTTTTTTAGATATGTCATGCCAGGGCGGCAGACGGGCTGCCAGATTTGCGCCCGCTGTTACCATGCACAGGAGCCCCCCCTGCGACCGCCGCGTCACCGCCCTGCCCGCCCCGCGCGCGCAGGACGGCACCATCCAGCACGAGACCAAGCTCACCGGCTGCCTCAGCACCAACGTGCTGTCGGAGGGCGAGGGCCCGCTGCCGGAGCACGGCACGCTGCTCGCGCCCGGCCTGAACGCGCAGCACCACCAGCACTTCTTCTGCGCGCGCCTGGATCCGGCCGTCGACGACACCGCCGGCGGCGCCGCGCTCACCGTGGTCGAGGTGCGACCGCGCTCAAAGCGAGTGCACCCGCCGCAGGCTCTGCCATGCGGGCGCAGGCCGCCGTGCTCGAGCCTGGACTATATCTTGGACGTTGACATGCGCTGGCCTTGTATGTAGGGCCAAATAAGTGACAATGATGGCCAGTCTGGGCACTCGGCACGGACGCCTGGGTAGTTCGTTCATGGTGGTAGCCAGTCTAGGCACTGGGGCAGGGACGCAAGCGCAACAGCGGCCGCGCCCCGCAGGTGAACATCGAGCCAATGCCGCTGGGCCCGGACAACCGCTACGGTGTCGGCTGGTTCGGCGTCGAGACGGAGCTGGAGACGGAGCAGGGCGCGATCCGCGAGGTCGACCCGCGCGCGTCGCGCTTCTGGAAGATCAAGAACCCGCACTCGCGCCTGCCGACCACCGGTGCGCGGCCGCCGCCCCGCCGCGGCGGCGCGCGGCGGCGCCCTGACTCGGCGCCCGTCGGCGGCGGCAATTCCTGAGTTTGCCAGCCGCGTGCACGCGCTGTTCCTGGGCTTCAGAGGGGCCCAGGGTGTGCTGCAGGGTATGCCGTGTTGGGGCGCATGGTAGAAAGCTGCGCCCTATGCGTGGCCGCAAGCTATCGCATCTGACCGATGGCGGTCTCGTGGCTAAGCTGATTGACCGACCGACGACGCAGGCGCGCCGGTCGCCTGGAAGCTCGTGCCCGGCGGCAACCCGCCCATGTACGCGCACCCAACCTCGGAGCACCCGCGCCGCGCCGCGTTCGCGACCAAGAACCTGTGGGTCACGCCGCACAGTGACGACGAGCGTTTCCCGGCCGGCGACTACTGCCTGCGCGTCGGCGACAACTCCGGCCTCCTGGCCTGGACCGCGCTGGTGCGCGCCGCCGCGCCCGTCGCGCAGCCCGCTCGGCCTGCCTATCATAGTGTATGTCCGCAAGCGTGCCTGCGGCGCGCTCAGCCTGCTGTGTGTGTCTGCAATGGCAGGCGCGGCTGGCCAGGCGCCGCCGCGCCCGAGGCGCGACGTATGCATGCGCAGGGCATTCATGCGCCCTCCATCGAGCAGGCGCTGCGGGTGCGGGAGGGCGAGGGGACTGAGGCAGTCCCGCGCGCGCGCAGGACCGCAACGTGAAGGACGCGGACGTGGTGCTCTGGCACTCGTACGGCGTCACGCACCTGCCGCGCCCGGAGGACTTCCCGGTGATGCCGGTGGAGACTGTCGGCTTCGTGCTCAAGCCGTGCGGCTTCTTCACGCAGAACCCGGGCATGGACCTGCCGCCCGCGCCCGACGCCGGCAGCAAGGAGCACGCCTGCGGGTCATGCGGCCCCACGAGCAAGATGTGAGCGCCGCGCGGCTGGTGACACGGCGCTCACCCGCGCTGCGTCCGCCCGACCGAGACCGGCCGCGGCGAGCGCGCCTTGGCATAAGCGCGGAGCCCCCGGGGTCTCAGCCACGGGGCGCGCCGTGCGGGCGGGGCTGCAGTGGAGCCCGGCGCGCGCGCCCGTGCTTCGGCCGCAAGCGCGCCCGGGCGGTTGCTGGCCAGCGTGCCTGGGTTGCGCGCTGGTTGAAAGCGGTCTTGGGCTTTACAAGTGCCGCCAGGCGTCAGCCCTATACCTGCCAGAGACGTGAGATCGTGCCTCGAACTTAGATGTTCGAGTACATCCTTGCGCCGCAGTCATTTTTCCGTTTTGGTTGAGCGTCGCGATGATGCGACGCAGCGCTGTTGCAGCTCCCAGGGTTCCCTTTGGACTGTTACTTTGCATACCATCAATAAGTCTGATCTTAAGCTCAGTGTGAGATAGGTACTGTGGCATGCATGCGTTGGGCAGTCCCCAAGTCATCAGGACTTTTCTGGCGAGAGTTGCAGTGGCCATGAGAGCGTGTGCGGACACGATACCTCGGGTGTTTTCTACAAGGAGATTGGTGCCCTGTACCCAGCACTGTGACAGGTCGTCCCCTGTATGAGCACTGGCCAGACGCAGTCCGGCCTGTATGTATGGCAGCCCTGGGTACAGCAGAGGCGGATGTGTGCCGCTTGTTGCGGAGTGTTGGGGTTGCATTTGCTTTCTGGAGCCTGTAGCAATAGCAGACTGTGTCGGTGCGTGCGGTGCGCGCGTGTGCTTCTTTTGTGTGATGAGTGGTCGTTGGGCACCGGAGAGCGCCCCTCCTTATGGGCAAGGAGTAAGAGGCGCTGGGTGTTTGGGCGCGTGCGCTTCGGATGAGGCTTCAGAGTGCATCAGAGACATATGGGAGGTTTGCGGGGTCTGCGTCCTGCTTCGCACGCACTCTGCCGTTGCTGTCTACTTTCAGAGAGAGGCTAGTTTGCACCGTTCCTTTTGCGCCATCGTAGGGTGTAGGGCGTTACCTAGGAGCTGCAACAAGTTCTTTCGCCCTTTGTCTTTGAGCGGCCGCTCTCTATCAGTGTTGATGTAAGCAGGAGCGTGTTGCGCACCTGAGCAGACAGCGTAGTAATTATTCTCCACACAGTGTCCGTGAGCGTCACCACACACGTTGGCTGCTACGCCGCAAGGTCCATGCAGCATGCGCGCTCCCAGGTACGCGCAGCAAACTCTCACACTGGTCGCGTCAGGGACAGTGCACACTGCTGACGCGCCACGCCGCCCTGTCCCAGGCCCAGCCTCTCGCAGAGCTGGGCGCCGTCTCCCAGCCCGCTGACCTGCCTGCCGGGGCCAGCGCGCAGGCGCTGCGCGGGTGAGCGGTGATGTCCCTGGCACGCAGTCAAGGAGCTAAGCGTGATGGGCGTCTGCGTCAGCCGCGGTGAACACCCAGTCCTGAAGGAGCGGATGGAGGCAAAGATGGCCAGTCTCAAGGCGCGCAGGCCCCGCCGGGGCTCCGCCGTGAAGCCCTCTGCACCGCGGGCAGGCACGGGTCAAACGCTCGCCAGCGCCTGGCGAGCGTGCTGCGCTCCCGGTGCTGCGGGGTCGGGCCTGTCTGCGGAGGGGCAGAGGGTGACGGTGCGGGCAGGCCGCACCGTTCCCCCCGTGTGCGGGCAGGCCGCACACCACAGCTGGCGGACAACGTGGACACCTGCTGCGGCGGCGCTGCACCGCAGCAACCCCGCACAGCCGGCAAGTGCTGCAGGCTGAGCGCGCGCGCGCGCGCAGGTCTCGGCCGCCACGGAGGCGTCGCCGACGCTGGACGCGGCGGGCGAT
>JAABUZ0100009035.1_pt1 | contig 11528 bp, 8 predicted proteins | sample 5562091 | NCBI WGS metagenome assembly JAABUZ01 (sample SAMN12813069, study PRJNA571459) | rock metagenome | isolation source: Antarctica rocks | place: Antarctica: Victoria Land, Linnaeus Terrace sud | collected 2015-12-21
CGCAGCACGCCCTCGATCATGGAGGCTACCTCAGAGGAAGAGCAGGTCTTGAGCTGCGAGTAGATGCAGGTGCTGCGGCGCTCAACATGCCAGTAAATCATTATGCCGCGCCCGCCATATCGGGCGTGCCACTCGGTCATCAGGTTCTGGTCCCAGGCACCGAACTGCTTGCTGTCTGCCGCGCAGGCCGTGGTGCCTTCGCCCCAAATACCGGGATGCCGGGCGCGCAGGGTGGCGTTCACGACAGCGGTGATCGCCTCACGCAGGGCGTCGCGATTGACGAACCGGCGCCGGACATAGAGCAGGTCCTTGTAGTTGATCCCCTGCTGGCCGGAGGCCATGCGCTTGAGGCCAGCGTTGGTACCCATGCCATTGAGGCAGAGCAGCAGGCGCTGCTGCAGGACGGAGCGGGGCAGGTTCTCGTGGTCGGTGACGGTGCGGAAGACGTCGGTGAAGCCGATCCGCAGGTCGGCCTCCTTCAGCATGTCGAGCAGGCTCGTCATCGGCCAGCGCCGGCCGACCTCGCCTTTGAGCGCGACCAGGCCCATCGGCTCGGGCTGGCGCTCCAGCGGCGTCACTGAGATCGTTCCGCCCCCGCGCTTGAGGATGCGGACATAGGGGTTGCGGGCGAGGCCGCGGTCGAGCGTGGCAAGCGCGTCCGCCATCTCCGTCCGCACCTTGCCGATGAACGTGCTCGCGTCCTTGGGCAGGCCGAGGGCGGCGTAGTGCTCGTCGTGCCGTGCTTCGAAATCGGCCGGCAGGTCATAATCGGGATCGCGGTAGCGGTCGGCGCCCTCGACCCAGACCTCCTTGCAGCGGAGCTGCTCGCGCAGCGCTTGCAAGGCACAGATCTCGTAGGTAATGCGGTTGACCCGTGGGCGGCCCTGGGCGTCGCGCTCCAGCACTGCGTCGCGCCAGGCCGCCGGCACCACGCCGTCCAGCGGGATATCCTCCTCTGCGGGGTAGAGGCGCAGCTTGCGCGCGGCGTGCCGGGCAATCACGCCCAGGGCGTCGAGCACGGGCCGGTGCGCCTGGTTGTTGGAGTGGAAGTCGAGCGCGTCTAGCACCAGCGGCAGCATGCGCCGGTAATGCGAACGATAGGAGTTGTGAATGACAGTTTGAAGATGCCGGCGATAGATCGGGCCGGTGGCCTCGCCCTCGACCACGAGGTCATGCAGGGTCTGCTCTCCGACGGTCGGAAAGATTACATCGCGCACGGAGCTGTCCGGCTTGGCGATGCTGGCCGCAGCCAGCTTGAACAGCAGCGCCGGCTTGCCGGCGACGCGCTTGAGGTCGGTAATCAGTTCGCCTTCGACGCGCTTCTCGGCTTTCGTGCCGATGCGGTGCACCGTGGTGATGAGCAGGTCGGTGAGGCTGTCGGCGATCTCACGCTCGCGCACGTGGCAGAAGGCGGCGAGCAGGGTCAGGCGGATCGGGTCGGGGTGCCGGCGCAGCTCGTGCAGCTCCTCGGCCGCGACCCGGCGGCGGTAGGCGAGCATCACGCGCGACGGCACGCCATTGAACAGGCCGCCGGGCAGCGCCAGGGTGCGGATGCGGCGGAGCTTGTCGGCCTCCTCGCTCACGCTCTGTAGCCTGGCCTGGCCGGTCCCGGCGCGCAGCATGTGCAACGCGGGCGGGCCAGGAACGGCGTCCTCGCCGTCGTCAGGGGTCGGATCGGAAGCCCGAAGCAGAGCGTCCAGTCCAGCCGCGGTCTCGGGTGGCAGGAGCGCGAGCAGGGCGGCGCAGAACGCCTCTTCCTGACGGTGCAGGGCGGAGCGCACCAGGCGGTCCAGGCGCTCGGAAGACGGCGGCTCGACCTGCAGCGACCGGCACCTCTCCCTCGCCGCGGCCACGAGCCGATCGTGCCGGCGCTCCAATGCGAGCGCCTGCTCGCCGAGCCAGCCGCCCAGGGCCGCGGCGTCCTCGTCCGTTGCCTCGCGAAAACCTAGGGCGGCGCGGATCTGGGCGCGATGGTATTCGATAGTCCGGCCCCGCCAGTCGTAGCCAGCCCAAGCTGCTGTGGGCACACCGACCTGCCGGGCCACGGTCTCGACGGCGATGGCTGGCACGTCCTCGGCGCGACGCGGGAAGCGGCCATCCGCCTGGAACAGCTTGAGCAGCACGGCAAAGCCCAGGCGCGTCGCGCCGCTCTTGTTGCCGAGCAGGGCACGGTCGGCCGCGCGCAGCGTCCAGCGGTCGTCAGCCGAGCTGTTCGAGATCATTCGGGCGTGCTCATGCCCACTGACACCCAGTCACCGCGGCAGGCCCGCGTGCGCTACTGGATCGCCCGGCGGGACGAGCGGGCCACTGCCGATATTATCCCTTGTTTGCGAACTCCGCTTCTTCGAATACCTCCTTGGCCAGTCGGAACGCCTCGCCGGCTGCGGGCAGGCCGGCATAGATGCAGGCCTGCAGGAACACCTCCTGGATCTCCTGCCGGGTCACGCCGTTGGTCAGCGCACCGCGGATGTGGATCTTCAGTTCGTTCGGCTTCCCCATGGCAGAGAGCATGCTGAGGTTGACGATGCTACGGATGCGCCGGTCGAGGCCGGGACGGCCCCACACCTCGCCCCAGCAATACTTCAGGGCAAGCTCCTGAAAGGGACGGTCGAAGTCAGTGGCACTGGCCAGGGCGCCCTCCGAGCGCTGCTTGCCGATAACCTCGCCACGGATGTCTTTGCCGAGTTGAAGAAGGTCGTCGCTCATTTGGAGTTCCTTTTAGGCTCGCCATGTCGATCCGACATGGCATCATCAACGGGCCGCCATTGTTCCGACGCCCCGCTATTTTCCGCGTTCCTCAGCCGCCGGGGCGGTTCCAGCCATGGTCTAGTCAGACCGGCTTGTGCATCAGGACCTGTGCGATCAGCGTGGCGAAGATGAACGTTCCCGCGTTGGCCGCCAGCGACGTCACCACAATGCGCCAGCCCAGCGCCCGGAAGGTCGGCATGTCCTTCGCCAGCGAAAGCCCGGCATAGGTCAGCACCGGGGTGGACAAGGCAAGGAAGTTCACCTTGGCGGTGACCCCTGCCATCCAGGCCGCACCCGGCCAGTACGGGGCCGTCAGGGCCATGCCAGTCAGGGTGACCCAGAACACTGCGGGGATGCGTCCGGGGACGGCCCGTTTCAGAACCTCACCGACGGCGGCCACGACGACGACGAAAGCCGCCCCTGTCAGGGCATCCGATGGCGCCACATGATAGGTGATCCGGTTGCCAAGCATGACACAGATCGCAGCGACGATGACGAGCAGGGCCAGCAGCGTCGGCAGCGGAACAAAACCGTCTTGCGCGGCGTCAGCTGTGACAACCACGTCGCCACGGTTGGTGCGCGGCTTGCCCAGCCGGCCCAGTTGCGGCTCGAGAATGCGGTAGATCAGGTTTGAAACCGGTAGTGAGAGGAACAGCGTAAAGTAGGTCCCGATCGTGCTGGTGATGAGGTTCGACGCCGCTGCGAAGGCCGCCACCTGCTTGGCCATCTCTGGCGGTTCCTGGGCCGCGATAGCCCCGGCAGCGGCGGCCATCATCGAGCCGGAACCGACACCTGCACCCATCGCGAGGGCCAGGGGATGGAAGAGCCCGGAACTCGCGAGGAGGCTGGCTAGCAGGGATATGAATATGGCGCCGACCACGGTACCGGTGATGTACTCCGCCATCACGCCGCGGCCCTCGGGCGAGTTCAGCCCATAGCGCTCGGCTATGATGGCGAGGCTTGGCTCGCGGCCGACGGAGAACGTGGCGCCGACGGCCTCACGCTTGATACCGAGCAGCAGGGCGATCGGCATGCCGAGCAGCGCCGTGCCGAAGAAATGGCCAAGCTCCTGGAAGGCGAGCGCCCAGCCGGAACTGATGAGTAGCGGGACCGAACTGCCGACAAGCAGGGCTAATTTGGACACGAACACCAGGACCGCGACCTGTATGATGGCCGATGCCGCCTTCTGGTCACCTGGAGTGACAGCGATTGCGCGGGGTAGGCGCTTCCAACACAGGCTGACGGCGGCGCCAAGGATCATACCCCAAACCAGCGGCAGCAGGACGACACTGCCCTTGCCAATCGGAATGGAGACGTTGCCGATTGCCTCGGCAACAAAGGTGATGGCGATAACCCAGAGATGCACCCTCCATGCACCGAGGAGGCTGGGCGTCGGAGACGTCGCGGGAAGCTCACCGGCACATAAAGCTGTCGTCATCGTTCCTCATTAATTCGACTGTCGCAGCACGGCCGTCGCTGGCGGTGCCTTCCCGCGGGTGCTTTGGTGGGTGCGGGACGCCCAGCCCTGCCCGCCCCTGCTCACTCGACGAAGCGCAGGAGCACGTTTCCGAAAGCCTGGTAGTCGCTCACCGTGATCCCATCGGGCCACCCGCTCGTTGCTACCCCGGCGCTACCGAGGATCGTCCGGACTAAGCGCAGGTCGCCGACGCGGACGTCGATGCCGATGCAGGCCGATGCAGCGGGGGCGGTTTCAGGCTCGCTGGGGACACCGAGTTGCGTGCCCCACACACCAGGCGGGACGACGCGGATGATGCTTTTGGCGGTTTGGACCTCATGCCCAATGGCCGTCGCCTGGATGGCGTCGGTGCCAAAGATGCGCTCAAGACGGGCCAGCAACTCGCCGGGCTCTGTCGTGGCATAGGTGATGCCGGCGAAGCCGAGTGCGCCGTTGGGATGCTGGAGCCATTCAGGCACCCAGATCAGATCCGGCCTGTGCTGCTGGCACAGGAAGTGGGACGCGCGCGGCATCGCCGGATCAACAAGGATTTCGAGGGTGACAACCGCCTCGTCCCAGTTCCGCCCCGGCACTTTCACACGCCGGCGGAAGTCCACGCGGCCCTGTGCTGGGATGCCCCGCGCCTCCACGCTGTTGCGGTCGCCCGTCGCGTCCTCGCTGTAGAGCGCCACCAGCGAGACGCCCTCGCGCTCCGCTAGCGCATCCGCCATATGCCGCCCAAACCGGAAATCCCCGACAGCACGGTTGTCGAGCAGGCTGTCGTCATACACGCCCATCAGTTCGAGCGCCTGCCGGTCGAACATGATCAGGCTCGTGCAGGTGCCCCACGGATGGCGCCCGGTCGGCGCCGTGTTGAAGCCGAGGCCGCGATACCGTGCGGCCATCGCTTCGATGTCGCGCACCAGGACCAGAGGGTGATCAATGCCGAGCCTTGAAGGCATCACGCGACCTCGCTCTTTAAAGGATTCGGATAGCCGTAAGGATGTCGGTAGCCGGACCTGGGCGTGGCCGGGTTGCCGGCCACCACCGTGAAGGGCGGCACCGGTTTCAGGACCATGCTGCCGGACGCGATGATGGCTCCCTCGCCAATGCCGATATTGCCGAGCACCGTTGCGCCCGCGCCGATGACGGCGCCTGATCCCACCTTGGGATGGCGGTCGCCGTCCTGCATCAGGGTGCTGCCCAGCGTGACGCCGTGCCAGATCGACACGTCGTCGCCGATGGTCGTCGTCTCGCCGATTACCAGGCCTACACCATGATCGAGGAAGATGCGGCGCCCGAACCGTGCGGCCGGATGAATGTCGACGCCGAGAGAAGCCAGGCCCGCCTTCACGGCCAGGGCTACAGGCCGCTGTCCGTTTGTCCAAAGGGCATGAATGACGCGATGGGCGGCCAGAATGTGAAAGCCACGATTGCCCAGCCAGGCCCAGGCCGCACCGCCAGGCTCCAGGTTGCGCGTGCTGATGGCTTCAAGGTCTTCAAGGACGGCCGCGACAAGATCACCCGAGCGGTCGAACTCGGCACAGGCAACCGTCGCAATCCCTGCTGCAGAGAGCCATACCGGATGCAGGGTGCGCCCGAGCAGCCGCGCCAGCCCCTGTGCGGGCGTTGCGCCGAGGATGGTATCCTCAAGCCCGGCCGTGAGCGCGGGATAGCTGCGGGCGATGCTGACGCAAGCGTCCGCAAGCTCTTTCCAGGTATGCGCAACATCCATCCCCGCAGGCCCGGAGACGCTCAGGCAGCCTTTGCGGCCTTCGGCTGATAGCCGGACATCCGGGTGAAGTCGTCCGTGTCCGCAACGGTCGTGCGGTCTTCCAGCCAGAGCCGGGCCACCTCCCTGCTCAGTGGCAGGTCGATGCCGACCTCGTTGGCCAGGTCGGCGGCCAACCCGACGTCCTTACGCATCAGGCCGGTCGCAAAGCCGCTGTCGAAACGGTTGGACATGATCCACATGGGAAAGTGCCGCTCGCTGATGCCGCTGCGCCCGGTTGCTGCGTTGACCACCTGCAGCACGGCCTCAGCGCTCACCCCGGCAGCTTCTCCCAGGCGGATCGCCTCGCCCGTGGTGATTATGTGGGCGGCGACCAACATGTTGTTGATCAGCTTGGCGACGTTGCCGGCGCCGGAAGGACCGACATGGACGGCCTTGCCCGCCATCGCCTCAATGACCGGCCGGGCGTCGGCAAAGTCGTGTTCGCTGCCGCCGATCATCATCGTAAGCTGGCCATCAGCGGCACCCGATGGCCCGCCGCTGACGGGAGCATCGAGGTGGCCGTGCCCGGCTTCGCCGAGCAGCTTCTGCAGGCGGCGGCTCGTGGTGGGGTCGGCGGTCGACGTATCGACGACGATTACCCTCCTGTCCCGGCGGTCCAGCAGCGCACTAGGGGTGGTGAGCACGGCCTCGACATCGCGAGCGTAGGGCAGGGACGACACGATCACGTCCACCGATCGCAAGAGCTCGCCGAGGTCGCTGACCGCCTGGATGCCCTGCCCGGACGCGAGTGCTTGGCGTGTCTCGCTGACATCGAAGCCGATGACCTCGAAGCCCTTGCGGGCCAATGTCACGGCCATCGGCAGGCCCATGTTTCCCAGGCCGATAACACCCACGCGCTTGATCTGCATTGCCCAAGGTCCCTCTAGGGCGATCTCCGGCCGAATTCCGACCGCCCTTTAAATGTTAGGGTCCCCTCCCACGCCGTCGTGGGCAAGCGCCGCTTTGCGAACGTGTGTTGCTCCGGGAGCAACGCGCTGGCGTCCCTCGCTTAGGTGCTCCCGCCTAGCGCCGAGTGGTCGAGGCCTGGCAGGCTGAACGCGTGCATGTGCGTTGTTAGGTAGGACACAAGCTGTTCCACGGCGCTGGGCAGGCGCCGCTGCGCGCGGACGAGCAGATGGGCGCTCGCCTCCACCAGGACGGCATCCGTGAGCGGGACAGCGACGAGGCGTCCACCTGCGATCTCAGTGGCTGCGGCGAACAGGGGAAGGTACGTGACGCCGCGGCCCGACATTGCGAAACGCCGTACGACGTCGATTGAACTCGCCTCCATATGCGGGTTGAGATGGAACCCCTGGTCGGCCTCGACGCGGCCCAGGAGCTGCCGGATGCCATGATTCCAGGTCAGCAGAGCTGCCGGTTCCGCAGCGACGCTGCGCAGGGATGTGTGTACGCGGTCGCCGAGCGGCCGGCCAGGCGCTACGATCATATGCAGCGGCTGGCGGGAGATCACGATTGACCGCACCCCGGCATTGGCCGATGGGTTGTAAGCCAGCCCGACATCGACGCGGCTTTCGGCCACGGCCTCCACGATGTCCTGGGTTCCGCCAAGCGTCAGTTGACTGCGTGTGTTTGGGTAGATGTCCAGAAACGGGTTGATCCCGTTCTCGATCAGGTCACCAACGAAGCCTTCGCCGCAGCAGACCCGGATGGCCCCGCGCCGCAGGCCGTGCAGCTGCTTCAGGTATCCGACGAGCCGGTCCCCATCCTCCGCCTGCTGGCGGGCGTGTTCCGCAACTGCCCGTCCGGCTTCGGTCGGCATGACACCCCGCGGCAACCGTTCCAGCAGGGGCAGGCCGAGGCGCAGTTCCAGGTCGGAAATCTGGCGGCTGATCGCAGAGGCCGCGACGTTCAGCGTGTCGGCCGCCTTACGGATGGAGCCTTCGCGCACCACGGCCAGGAAGTAGCGCAGCAGACGGCTGTCCAGGTCCACATAGGTGATGCTGGTGGGGTGGTGGTGGTCAGCACTCAACGGCGTTGACGGCTAGCCCGCCCTCAGACGTTTCCTTGTACTTCGACAGCATGTCCCGGCCCGTGTCGCGCATCGTGCGGATGACCTGGTCCAGGCTGACAAGGTGCGAGCCGTCTCCATGCATCGCCAGCCGGGCAGCGTTGATGGCTTTCACCGACGCCAGCGCATTCCGCTCGATGCACGGGATTTGCACCAGCCCGGCAATCGGATCACAGGTCAGGCCGAGGTTGTGCTCCAGGCCAATCTCGGCCGCGTTCTCCACTTGTGCGTTGGTGGCGCCTAGGGCGGCGGCCAACCCGGCGGCAGCCATCGCACAGGCGGAGCCGACTTCGCCTTGGCAGCCGACCTCCGCCCCTGAGATGGAGGCATTCCGCTTGATGAGCGAGCCTACGGCGGCAGCGGCAAGGAAGAACGTCTGGATGCCTTCCGGCGATGCGCCGGACACGAAGCGGTCGTAGTAGTGCAGCACTGCAGGGATGATCCCGGCCGCCCCGTTCGTCGGCGCCGTCACGACACGGCCGCCTGCGGCATTCTCCTCATTCACTGCCAGGGCGAACAGGTTGACCCAATCGATCCCTTGTAGGACGTCATGCTCGTTCGAACCTTGCCGCTCAAGCAGGCGCGCGTGCAGGCCTGGTGCCCGCCGACGCACCTTGAGGCCGCCGGGCAGAATGCCGCCCTGGCCCAAGCCGCGCTGCACGCAGGACTGCATAACCTTCCAGACGTTGCTGATGCCCTGGGCTATCTCGACATCTGACCGGTACACGCGTTCGTTCGCGGCCTGGACCTCGGCAATGCTTAGGCCTGCGCCATCCGCCAGTCGCAGAAGGTCGCAGGAAGTGGTGAAGGGGTATGGCACCGTGCGGGGGGCCAGAGCGCCGGACGCCTCGTCGTGATCCCCGACGATGAAGCCGCCGCCGACGGAGTAGTACGTGCGGGAAAAATCCAGGCTAGGTCCGCTCGCGCGGAACCGCATCGCATTCGGATGCCGAGGGAGCGTCTCACGCTTCAGGAAGGCGATATCCAAGTCCGGCTCGAAGGCAACGGATCTGCTACCCGGCAACGCAAGCGTCCGCCGTTCGGCAACGCGCTCAAGGAGCATAGGAATTGCATCGGGATCAAGGGACGACGGATGATGCCCGAGCAGTCCGAGTATGACAGCCCGGTCCGTCCCATGCCCCTTCCCCGTTAGGGCCAGCGACCCGAACAAGTCCACTGCGAGCCGTGCAACGTGGGCCTTGGCAGGGATTTCGGAGATGAAGCGCGCGGCTGCGACCATCGGGCCGACAGTGTGCGAACTTGACGGACCGATGCCTACCCGGAAGAGGTCAAAAAGCCCGATCCAGGTGTATGTGCTTTCCGACATGATTTCTGCCCGGCGTTGTCCGCGTATCCAATCGGGCAAAGCCATACCAGCACAAGTTGCAAAGCAACAATGAGCGTTGCCGCGAGGGCAACAGTCGATCGTAAAACACTACTTGGTGGGGGCGCGGCGATGGTGATTGCTCTTGTGGCTGGCCGTCCGCCGTTCCGCAAGGGGCGGAGGTGGCTGCATCCACCGCCGGGCATCGGCCCGCGGGGCATCCATCCATGGAGCCTAAAGCATGAAGGTACTTTGGCTGATCGCCGGCTTGCTCGCCCTCTCCACTACGGCACAGGCACAAACATTGGACAACGTTAGGCGCACGGGGGAACTGAAATGTGGCGTGGAGCCTGGGTTGACAGGATTCTCCCAGATTGACTCCAAGGGTCAATGGAGTGGCCTCGATGTGGACATCTGCCGCGCGGTGGCGGCGGTCGCCCTCGGCGATCCCGCGAAGGTCAAGTTCGTGGCGCTGACCCCGCAGACGCGCTTCACCGCCCTGCAATCAGGTGAGATCGACCTTCTCACGTTTGACACGACATGGACCTTGTCCCGTGAAACTGCAGGCGGCCTGTTATTCGCAGGTGTCGATTTCTATGACGGCCAGGGCTTCATGGTCCATGCGGACGGCGTTGACAGTGCCAAAAAACTGGACGGCGCGACCATCTGCCTGCAGCCGGGCACCGTGACGGAACTCAACATCAGCGACTTCCAGAGGCTCAACCACATCAAGCTGCAGCCGGTGCTCATCGAGTCCCTCCCGCAGGCGCTCTCCGCCTTCCAAACCGGGCGCTGCGACGCTTACACGGCCGATGCGTCAGCGCTGGCCGGCATCCGGGCAACCCTGCCAAAGCCAGAGTCTGTGCGTATCCTGCCGGACATCATCTCGAAGGAGCCTCTCGGCCCGAGCGTGCGTTCAAACGATGCCCAGTGGTTCAACTTGGTGCGCTGGACGCTGATCGCGATGGTTGCAGCCGAGGAGTTCGGGGTGACCAAAGGGAACGTCGATGCCATGCTGAAATCAGACAATCCGGACATCCAGCGCCTGCTTGGCGTCGGCACTGCCTTCGGCGGAAGCATGGGCGTGACGAACGACTGGGCCGTCAAGGTGATCCGGGCGGTCGGAAACTATGGCGAGAGCTTTGACCGCAACATGGGCAGCGGCTCGCTGTTGGGGCTGCCCCGAGGCTTGAACGCGCAATGGAAGAACGGCGGCCTGATGTATGCGCCGCCGGTAAGGTAGCCGGTGCTGCGCCGGGTCTGAGCCTCAGCATTCTTGGTCAGGTCCCGTTGCCGCACGGCCTTGACGGTCGTGCGCTCCTACACTGCATCATGCGTTCAACAGGACATACAAGCGCCAGCAGCCGGGCTTGCCGGCGTTCCAGGACAAGCACCTGGCTGGACAGCCAGGTGCGGAGCGCCCCGGCGTCATCCAGCGAGGCCCTACAGGGGGCGAATGTTGCCCCAGCCGCGTTTGCAAAAGCGGTCATCACACCTGGCCTTTCGAGAGTAGCCTTGTTGAGGTCTACCCCAGCAAGGCAACCGCGCGAGACACTTTTCACGTCTCATATGGGTTGTGTTCCGGTTTCCGAGACACTACCGTGAGCGGGTTTAGACCCCAATGAGACGGATTGCTCCTCCGCATGCCCCTCTATGGCTACGCCCGCGTGTCCACCTTTGACCAGGATCTCGGCATCCAGCGCACAGTCCTCAAGGCCGCAGGTTGCAAGGTCGTTCGCGCCGAAAAGGCCAGCGGTTCAAGGCGAGGCGGCAGGACCGAGCTGCAGGTGCTGCTCGACTTCGTGCAGCCCGGCGACACGCTGGTGGTCACCCGCATCGACCGGCTCGCGCGCTCGCTGAAGGACTTGCAGGACATCGTCCACGAGCTGAAGCAAAAGGGCGTGGCCCTGCGCGCGACCGAGCAGCCGGTGGACACGGGCACCGCCGCGGGTAAGGCGTTCCTGGATATGCTGGGCGTGTTCGCCGAGTTCGAAACCAACCTGCGCCGGGAACGCCAACTCGAGGGCATCAAGGCTGCTAAAGCCCGCGGCATCTACAAGGGTCGCAAGCCGAGCATCAACCCGGACGAATTGCGGCGTCTGCGGGACGAGGAGGAGCTTAGCCCGACTGCCATCGCGAGCCGGCTCGGCATCGGCCGGGCCAGCGTCTACCGGGTCCTCGCGACGCAGAGGCCGCT
>JAABUZ0100009037.1_pt1 | contig 11526 bp, 12 predicted proteins | sample 5562091 | NCBI WGS metagenome assembly JAABUZ01 (sample SAMN12813069, study PRJNA571459) | rock metagenome | isolation source: Antarctica rocks | place: Antarctica: Victoria Land, Linnaeus Terrace sud | collected 2015-12-21
CCTTATTGACTACATCAACGGCCACCAGGGCGTGAAATGGACGACCATGGAACAGGCCTGCGATGACTTCCGCTCCCGCTACCCCCTCGCCGGGTCGGAACGACCGGCGTGCTACTAGCACCATCAGAATCTCACGGCAGCGTGGACCGAGTACCCGGGCCCCCAGCTGCAGTGATGCCAGTGGCTGGGAGAAAATCGCGAAGGGCCGACTCGGGGCGAGCTGTCCGGAAAGGCCCGCACAGAACCCAGAACCCGCACGGAACACACAACCTGCCCCAGGGCAGGCCAACCGCCCGTACCTTCGCGTAGGAAGCTGTTCTCATGACACCGCGCGTGATCGACTTGTCCCTCCTTATCGACGACAACATGCCCAGCCATAAGTTCTTTCAGCGCCCAGTCCATATACCGCACATCCGGCACGAGGAGTCCATCAGTCTAGGCCTCGGGACTGCGGATGACCCAATGTCGATGGCCACCTCGTACATTGGCACTCTCGATCACATCGGCACTCATGTAGACGCGTTCTTCCACGTGAAGCCTGACGGTTTGAAGATTGCGGAGATGCCACTGGAGATGTTCTTCGGAAAGGCCGTTTGCCTCGATCTCACGCACATTCCCGACCTCGGGATGATAGAAGTCGAGGACTTGGAGGCGGCGGAGCGCGCATCTAACGTAAAGGTTGACGGACACATCGTCCTCCTCAACACGGGGCTGCACGCGCGCCATTACCCCAACCCGGAAGTTGTTACCAGCAACCCTGGAGTCAGTGCGGCCGCGACGCACTGGTTGGCTGACAGAGGTTCCAAGGTGCACGGGGTCGAGGGGCCGTCGACCGATGCACCCAATCACAACTTCTTCTACAATCACCGTGTCTGCCGCGACCGGGGCATCACTCACTATGAGTGGCTTGTGAACCTTGAGCAGCTGGTAGGCAAGGGTGAGTTCATGTTCTACGGCGTGCCTCTTGCCCTAGCGAACGGCACTGGCGGCCCGACCCGGGCATTCGCAATCATCGAGGAATAGGCCGCTTACCGATCCCGAGTTTCTACAGCCCGAGTATCGCGACGGAGGGCCTGAGATCTCCCCAGCGGGTCTCCGCTGTAGCTATGGCGTTCCATCCGGTACGCCTCCGCTGAGTCGAGGAGTGACCACGGACTTCGCCTACACGTCGATACAGGAGATCCAGCACCTGATATCGACGAGACAAGCCTCCGCGGTCGAGGTGATAGGTGCCGCTCTGGATCGGCAAGACTGGCTCGAGCCGACGCTGAACGCCTTCGTCACCCGGACTCCGGAAATGGCGCTCGAGGCTGCGCGCAAGGTCGATGCCCAAATTATGCGAGGGGACGCTCTCGGGCCGCTGGCGGGGGTGCCGATTTCCATCAAAGACCTGATCGACGTCGCCGGCGTGCCCACCACCTTCGGTTCGAGAGTTATGGCGCAGAACGTAGCTAAAGGGGATGCGCCCGCTGTTGAGCGAGTTAAGCACGCAGGTGCCTGCGTCCTTGGTAAGACGACAACGACTGAGTTTGGGTGCAAAGCAGGTGGAGGGGACAGCCCCCTCACCGGTGTAACCCGCAACCCGTGGGACACCGCTAAGTCAACAGGCGGGTCTAGTGCTGGAGCCGCCGCTAGCGTGGCTGCCGGTGTGACTCCCATTGCCGTGGGGACGGACGGCGGTGGTTCCTGCCGCATCCCAGCGGCGCTGTGCGGCCTAGTAGGCGTCAAGGCGCAGTACGGCCGGGTCCCCGTCTTTCCGGCCGGTGCCACTCCCTCGCTTGCGCACGTGGGCTCCATCGGGCGGACGGTTCGGGACGCGGCCCAGCTCCTGCAGGTATTGTCCGGCTTCGACGCCCGGGATCCAGCGAGTGTCGCGCAGCGAGTGCCTGACCTTATCGGCGCATGCGACCGAGGGGCCGCAAACTTGCGCATTGCATGGAGCCCGACTCTGGGATACGCGCCGGTGAGCGACGAGGTACGACAGCTCACCATCTCGGCTGTAGGGCGCCTAGAGGAAGCGGGTTGCACGGTCCAGACCGTCGATCGCGTCTTTCCTGAGGACCCGATCGAACTGTGGAACGCGGAGTTCTACGCAGGGGTAGGCCTCAAGCTCAAATCCGCGCTGTATGACTCCCGCGAGCTGTTGGACCCGGCAGTCGTAGAGGTCATCGAGGATGCCTTATACAGCCAATCGGTGGAAGAGTATTTCCTGAAGTACTTTCAGCGGTTTGACCTGCGAGAGCACTTTAGAAAGTTCCTCGAACCCTATGACCTGCTGATCACTCCAACGCTTCCTGTAGCCGACCTAGCGGCCGGTGTGAACGTGCCTCCGGAGCTCACGGACCGCAACATCGTCTCGTGGGTATATTATACCTACCCCTTCAATCTCACAGGAAATCCTGCTGCCTCGGTGCCATGCGGATTCACAGCCGAGGGGATGCCGGTGGGCCTTCAGATCGTGGCCAAGACTCTCTGCGAGGTCAACTTATTCCGAGTGGCCGGGGTGTTGGAAGCGGTCTCGCCCTGGTCCCACAGGCACCCTGTGTAAGAGCCACTCCTCTCGAAATTCTGGGGCAGCGGACAACAGCGCGGGGAGGCGGAACTGACGGTGGTCCGGACGCAGTGGTTGCGGAAAGGACGCGATCAGGGTGTGCAGCTCTCCGTCATGCATCGATTTCTCCGAGGGCGGGCGCTTCCTGACGGCGTAGTAGACGACGGGGGCGAGGTGCAGGCCGTGCTCGCACAGCACCCGGCAGGTCGGGTGTCTCGACTTCCCACCGTCGGCCGCCGTCGGGCGGTCCTTGCACTGTTCGATGAACCTCACCAGCGTGGCTGTGGCCGGTCGAGCTCGGCACCGAAGAACCGGTTTCCGGGGTCGGCCCTTGATCGCTCACCACGTCCTCGACGGCCCGGCTTACGCGGGCGAGCGCTACTGCGTACAGCTCGGCCAGGGCCGCATGACTTCGGCAAGGCCATGCGCGCCAAGGACCTGGACGCCGCAGTCGTAGCGGTGCGTCGGCACCGGGACGACGCGCACGACGCGCTCGCGCTGGTGGCCGGGTGAATCGTCGAGCCGTGGCCCTGATGAGCGCCGCGCACGTCGTCGATGACCTCTATCAGGGCGTGGTCCCTGCGTTGCTGCCGTTCCTGGTCGTCGAGCGCCACTACACCTACGAGGCGGTGTCGGGGCTAACTTTGGCAGCAGCAGTGCTGTCCTCGGTCGCCCAGCCGGCCTTCGGTTGGTGGACCGACCGGCGGCCCAGCCCCTGGATGATCTCGCTCGGGATGGTCGTCGCCGCTGCTGGCGTGGCCGTCGCCGGCCAGTCGTCGAACTACCTACTGACCTGGGCGGCCGTCGCCGTGTCCGGGCTCGGCATCGCAGCGTTCCACCCTGAGGCGGCACGCACCGCCCGGCAGGCCGCCGGCAGTAACAACCGGGCGATGAGCGTGTTCGTGCTCGGCGGCAACGCCGGGTTCGCCCTCGGGTCGTTGGTCGCCACCCCGCTGCTGCTGCTCGTCGGGCTGCGCGGGACCCTGTTGCTCGCCGTTCCCGCGATCGTCATGGCCATCGTGCTGCTCACCCGCCTGCAGCCGATCCTGCTCAGCCCGTCCGGCCGGCTGGGGCACGCCGCCCTCCCCACAGGTCCCGACGACTGGCCCGGCTTCCTGCGCCTGACCTCGGTTGTGGTCGTGCGCTCGATACTGTTCTTCGGCCTGACGTCGTTCCTCGCGCTTTATTTCATCAACGAGCTCGGCACGTCCCGCGAGCAGGGCGGCGAAGCCCTCACCGTCTTCCTCGCCGCTGGCGCCTGCGGCACCCTGCTCGGAGGCGCCGTCGCCGACCGGTATGGGCGGCTGCTGGCCATCCGCGCCGGCTTCGCACTGGCCATACCGAGCCTGCTCGGCCTAGTTCTGAGCACCAGCCCGATCGCCGCGCTCGTGTTCGTGATCCTCAGCGGCGTGGCGGTGTTCCTGCCCTTCAGCATGTTCGTCGTCCTCGGCCAGGACTACCTGCCCCACCGAATCGGCACCGCCAGCGGCGTCACCGTAGGGCTGGGCGTCAGCGTCGGGGGGCTGTGCAGCCCACTGCTAGGCGCTCTCGCCGATGCCACCAGCCTGAGGCGTACGCTCACCGCCCTGATCGCGTTTCCTGTCCTCGCCCTGCTCCTGTCAGTCCTCATGCGCGACCCCGCCAACCGGCCGAGTGCCCCCACGACCAGCAGCATCTCCGACCCCATCGATGTCACCCTGACGTCATGACGGCCACCGCCGGCACGACGACGACGTCAACAGGCGGGAGTGTCCGACAGTCGGATGCTCCTATGTCTGTCCAGTGCTCCGGCCGCCGTCGACACTATTCCTGGCGCTTTCACCGCGCTGCGGTGTCGGGAACGTGAAAGTGCCCCTGACCAGGGAGAATGTGGCTTGCGACGGTCACATTCGAGCCAGGTCGAGGAGCACCCTTCAGGTGAGCAAACATAGCCCGTTCTACCCCGGCTTGGTAGTGGATGGAGACGGCGTCGGCACTGTGGCTCACGCGGGTGCTGTGCTGCTGCTGGGAAGCTGCCGCACGGCCGGGCTGGACCGGGAGCTGTCGGCGGCGTTAAGCCCGTGGCGGCGTCCAGGGGCGTGCACGACCCGGGCCAGATCGTGCTGGATCTGGCGGTGAGCCTGGCGGCTGGGGGTGACTGCCTGGCTGATGTGAACCAGCTGCGGGCAGCGCCGGGGGTGTTCGGGCTGGTCGCTTCGGACCCGACGGTGTCGCGGCTGGTGGCCGTGCTCGCCGCCGACGCGCTTGGGCGCTGGCGGCGATCAACACCGCTCGGGCTGCGGCCCGCGCGAAGGCGTGGCGGCTGGCCGGCGAGCACGCCCCTGACGCTGGGGTCGATGCCAGGCACCCGCTGGTCCTGGATGTCGACGCGACGCTGGTGAGCGCGCACTCGGACAAGGAAGGCGCGGCGCCGACGTTCAAGCGGCGCTATGGCCATCATCCGCTGTGGGCGTTCGTTGACCACGGCCGGCACGGCACCGGTGAACCCCTGGCCGTGGTGCTGCGTCCCGGTAACGCCGGGTCGAACACCGCTGCCGACCACGTCACCGTCCTTCGGGAGGCGCTCGCCCAGCTCCCCGGCGCCAGGCCCGGCAACCGGCAGGGCCGGCGGGTGCTGGTCCGGATCGACGGGGCCGGCGCCACCCATGATCTGCTGAACTGGCTGGACCGGCGAAGGCTGGGCTACTCGGTCGGGTTCGGTCTGCCCGCCAACACCGGCGAGCTGCTCGCCCAGCTGCCGCAGGCAGCGTGGACCCCGGCCTATGACGCCGACGGAGAGCCCCGCGACGGTGCTGGCGTCGCCGAGCTGACCGGTCTGTTGAACCTGTCCGGCTGGCCGGTCGGGATGCGCGTCGTCGTCCGCCGCGAACGACCCCATCCCGGTGCCCAGCTGCGGATCGTCGACGTCGACGGCAACCGGATCACCGCGTTCGCGACCAACACGCCCCGCGGGCAGCTCGCCGACCTCGAGCTGCGCCACCGGCGCCGGGCCCGCTGCGAGGACCGGATCCGCATCGCCAAAGACACGGCCTTTCCAACCTCCCGCTGCACGGCCTGAACCAGGATCGCATCTGGTGCGCCCTGGTCATGCTCGCCAGCGAACCGACCGCCTGGATGCAGCTGCTGGCCTCCCACCCACGCCGCCCGCCGCTGGGAACCCAAACGGCTCCGGCACCGGCTGCTCGCCATCCCCGGCCGGCTCGCTCGCCCCGCCCGCCGCAACCGGCTGCACCTACCCAAGGCGCACCCCTGGACCGCGCTTCTCATCCACGGGCTGCAACGCCTCGCCACACTGGCGCCGACCTGACCGCCCAGCCGGACCATCCCAGCGATCACGACACCTAGCCGACAGGAACCGGCGCCCCCGGCGACACCGGGCGAACCGTCACACCTCAACGCCGGAATCAGCCCCGCCGACCAGCCGCTACCTCGGAACAAGATCGCGATCCACAAGATCACGAAAGATCGAGACTGGCCTCGTAAGGATCACCGATAGGGCGGTCGGTTACGGGCTCGAAGTCGCCAAGTAGCTCCCCTGGGCATGCTTCCCCGGATCCTGCTTTGCTGTCCGCAGGTCTCAGTGTGCGGCATGCAGACTCTTCAGATTTGACGGGGTGTCGGACCGTAGGTGAGGCTCGTGGCCTCGCCATGCTGGTCGTCTCTCACAACACGTCAGCCTGAAGAGGCCACGAGCATGGATGACCGTACGACGATGCTGATCGGCCTGACGAGTGCACCGTCGTCGACGACGGCGCGGTCCGGGTGATGATCGAGGCTCGGGCCGGTGAGGGTGCCTGACCCCCTAGGGGGGGGACAGTCTCGGCCCGACCCCGCGTCGGGTAGTAGTCCCGGCACGGGGAGGAAACGAGTGTCTGCGGTCTAATCGGGCGACAGGCTCGGAAGCAGCCGCTGGGAGTCCGGCACGGGGTGCTGGGAACCCTGGTAGCACGTTCGGGTCTCGTTGAGAGGCGGTCGTAAGCGGGGGAGTCAATTAAGCCGGCCACGGTCGCTTCACCCGCGCCGCAGCGGGTCCTCCCTCCTGGCGGTACGGTACGCCGATGAATATCAGCCTCAACTCGGACATGGGCGAGTCCTTCGGGATTCACGCGTTCGGCAACGATGACGGCCTGCTGTCGCTCATCGACACCGCCAACGTGGCGTGCGGCTTCCATGCCGGCGACCCGTCCGGCATGTATGAGACGGTTGCAAAAGCGAAAGGTGCGGGTGTGTCCGTCGGCGCTCATCCGGGGTTGCCCGACGCGGTGGGTTTCGGCCGGCGCGAGATGAAGCTGCTGGCGGAGGAAGTCCGCGACATCACGCTTTACCAGGTGGGTGCGCTCAAAGGCTTCCTGGATGCCCACGGCCTTGCCCTCGATCACATCAAGCCGCACGGCTCGCTGTACGGCATGGTGGCCCGCGACGAAGACCTGATGGATGCGATCTGCGACGTCGCTGTTCTTTACGGGGTGCCCGTCTACGGCATGGCAGGCACCGCCCACGAGCGGATCGCGGGCAAGCGTGGCCTAGCCTTCGTCGCGGAGTTCTACGTCGATCTGGGCTACCGCTCCGACGGCAGCCTGATCATCACTCGGCGCCCGCACGCTACCCCACCTGAGGTGGCGACCGAGCGCGCGCGTCTCGCGCTGACCGAGGGCGTCGCCGTCGCCGACACCGGGGAACGGGTGCCCATGCGGTTCGAGAGTATTTGCGTACATTCAGATACGCCCAACGCACTGGATATCGCCGCGGCGATCCGCCAGGCCATTACGACGTTCAACGTCGACGAGTAAAAGGGAAACGATGGCCGAGCACGTCGTCCAGTCACCGCTGCCAGGGGTCTTCTACCGCAGCCCGGCGCCCGATCAGCCCCCGTTCGCGGAGCCCGGTGACGTCGTCGCTGCCGACCAGACCATTGGCGTGGTAGAGATTATGAAGCAATTCGCTGAAGTCAAGAGCGGCGCGGCGGGCGTGCTCACCAGTTTCTCGGTCGAGAATAATGGCGTTCTCGGCCCAGGGGATCCCGTCGCCATAGTAGAAACGGACTGACGGCACGTGCGCAAGCTCCTCGTCGCCAATCGGGGTGAAATCGCTGTCCGCATTATCCGATCGGCCCGTGAGCTCGGCATCCGTACCGTTGCGGTATGCAGCGAAGCCGATGTAGACGCCTTGCACGTGCGCAACGCAGACGAGCACGTTGTCATCGGTCCGGCCGCGGCCATCAAGAGCTACCTCGACGAAGACGCCGTCCTGACGGCCGGTGAGAGGACCGGCGCCGATGCGATTCACCCCGGCTACGGCTTCCTATCAGAGCGAGCTAACTTCGCTCGGCGAGTGAGCGCCGCTGGCATGATCTTCGTCGGCCCGTCACCCGAGGCAATCGCGATGATGGGCGACAAAGCGCAGGCCCGTGACACCGCGGCCCGTGCCGGCGTGCCGACCGTCCCCGGATCTGATGGACCGGTCACGGACTTCGACGCCGCCGTCGCCGAAGGGGAGGGTGTCGGCTACCCGGTCGCGATCAAGGCAGCGGCCGGCGGCGGTGGCCGAGGCATCCGCGTCGTCTCCTCCTCGGTCGAGCTGCGGGGTGCGCTGCCCGTCGCGCAAGCCGAAGCAAAAGCCGCCTTCGGCAACGGTGACGTCTACATCGAGCACATAGTCCCGGCAGCGCGTCACATCGAGGTCCAGGTCTTCGGCGACGGCGAGCACTTCGTTCACCTCGGCGAGCGGGACTGCTCAATCCAGCGTCGCCGTCAAAAGGTCATTGAGGAGGCCGGCGCGCCAAGCCTGCCGCCGGACCGACGCCCGGAGATGCTTGCCGCTGCTGTCCGGCTGGCCAACGCGGTCGGGTACCAGGGGGCGGGTACCGTGGAATTTCTCTACGACCCGGCCAACGAGAACTTCTTCTTCCTCGAGATGAACACTCGTATCCAGGTAGAGCACCCAGTAACGGAGATGGTGGTTGGACGCGACCTTGTCCGTGAGCAGCTGACCGTCGCGGCCGGTGCGTCGTTGTCGTTCGCTCAGGACGACGTCCAAATGCGGGGCCATGCCATTGAGTTCCGGCTCAACGCTGAGGACCCAGCGCTGAACTTTCTGCCCAGCCCAGGAATCGTCGAGGCCATGCGCCTGCCCGGCGGCCCTTTCACTCGAATCGATGCCGGGTTCGAGGCCGGTAGCGAAATCAGCCCGTTCTACGACTCGCTGGTGGCGAAGATCATTGTCTGGGGCGAGACCCGCGACATCGCCATCGCCCGAGCATTGCGCGCCCTGGACGAGGTCGATGTGCGGGGCATTAAGACCACCGCGGGGTTTCTCCGCGACGTGGCCGACACTCCCGAATTCCGCGATGGTGCCTACCACACGACCTGGCTCGAGAGTTGGATGTTGCGTTCTGATGACGCAGGGGAGAAGCGCACATGTTGACAACAACGAAGAGCCAGAGTCGGTACTCCTGGGGCGGTGACGAGCACCTCGTCGTGCAGATTTCTGAGGCGATGAGCCTTGAGGCCAACTTCATTACAATGGCGATTGCGAACCTGCTGACCAGCCGGCAACTGCCGGGCATCAGTGACATCTGCCCCTCGAACGCGTCGTTCCTAATCCGCTTCGACCCCGACGTCACCCCTCCCGCAGACCTCGAGGCGGCCGTCCGCGCGGCCGAGCTCGAGGTCGGAGACAGTGCAGCGTTAAGCTTGGAAACTCGTATCTTTGAGATTCCGGTCTGGTACAACGACCCGTTCACACGCGCAACCGGCGCCCGCTTCCGGGACTGCCACCAGCGACCGGAGGGCGACGACCTCGAGTTTGCGGCCATCGAAAACGGCCTCGAGTCGGGGACGGCATTTATCCATGCTCACTCCCGTTCGCCATGGATCACCTCAATGGTTGGCTTCGTAGCCGGTTTGCCGTTCATGTTCCAGATGGTGCCGCCGGACCGTCAGCTGGAGGTGCCGAAGTACCTGCGGCCTCGGACGGATACGCCCGCACTGACCATTGGGCACGGCGGATGCTTCGCTTGCATCTACTCGGTGCGGGGCGCTGGCGGGTATCAGATGTTTGGTGTCACGCCGGTCCCCATCTTCGACCCGGAGCAGAAGCTCGCCGACTTCAGCGCTTTCATGGTCTTTTTCAAGCCGGGTGACATCGTGAAGTTCCGCGAGATCGACCAGGCGGAGTACGAGCAGATCCAGGCGCAGGTCGAGGACGGCACCTACCGGTACCGACAAGCTGCCGTAACGTTCGATTTGAACGCCTTTCGTGCCGACCCCGACGGCTACAACGCTTCACTGTTGGAAGTGCTCTATGGCGCTTGAGATCATCGAGCCAGGCCTTGCGACCAGCGTCCAGGATCTAGGCCGTCCCGGGCACTACAACGTCGGGATCCCTCCGTCCGGCGCCGTCGACCTGTACTCGGCCCTGGCGGCAAATCTGCTCGTCGGCAATTCAGAGCATGCCGCAACGCTTGAGGCTACTTATATGGGCCCTAAGGTCCGATTCACGGCGTCTGCCACCGTAGCGGTCACGGGCGGTGTGGTGCCCATTACGATCAACGGCCAAAGCGTCGCGCAATGGGAGTCGCTGCGAGTGAATGCGGATGACGAGTTAGCATTCTCCTTCCTACAGGAGGGTGCCAGAGTCTATATCGCTGTGTCTGGCGGCTTGGACGTTCCCAAGGTCCTCGAGAGCCGTTCGACGTACGGCCCGGGCGGGTTCGGCGGGTTCGGCGGTCGTGCCCTGAAGGCTGGCGACACATTGCCAGTTGGAACGGGGGAGGTTGAGCGGGACAGATCCGTACCCGAACACCTCCGGCCCCGGTTCGGGCGCGAGGTCGACATAAGGGTCGTGCTCGGCCTCTACGACTATCGGCTAACCGACAAGGGCTTGGCACAGTTCCTCGACACGATCTGGACGCTGTCGCCGGTCGCGGACCGGATCGGGTTCCGCTACGCGGGCGGCTCGGTCGAGTGGAGGGACCGAGTGCAGCCATTCGGTGCCGGCTCGGACCTGTCTAACATTGTCGACGCGGGCTACCCGCTTGGCTCGATTCAGGTGCCCGGCGGCTTGGAGCCGATCATCCTGCACCGGGATGCCGTGACTGGCGGCGGTTACGCGATGGTGGCCACCGTTATCAGCGCCGACATGAACGCCGTCGGCCAGTGCTCGCCCGGGACAAAGACCAGGTTCAGGCCGAATAGCCTAGATGAGGCGCTTTCCGCCAGGGCGGAAGCGCGGAAGCGTGTACGTTTACTTCGTAGAGCACTGCTGTAATGACCAGGTCGCCGGATTGACGAGGAGGGCTAGCGGGCGCTATCGAGGCCATCTGTCACGCGTGATTCCACTAAGTGCAGGTGTCGGCGAGTCGTCTCAGCTTTGCCTTCTCCTCGAGGTGATCGGCGCGCCGTAATGGTGGGCACACTCGAACTCTCGAATCCATCTACTACAAGAGAGGCGGCAACCCATCCGCATCGCGATTGCTTCCCCGATAGCGGGTTCCGCAACTCCGCCAACTACCGCGGCTGCGGCTACTGCTGCAGGGCGGCATCACCTGGCAGGATGCGTCCACAACACGGATCCGGGGACGCAACCACGGGCTACGGCGTAGAGCCTTGGCCTATCGTCCGGGTCTGAGCACTCAACATCGCCCGGTTGGGCCTGTAACTGAGGAGGCGCTGTGTCGCTGGCTTCGGCTGCCCTGTTAGCCCACCGGCGCCGGCTTGTGCTGGCGGACCTGCTGCCCGGTGCCCGGGTCCGAGACGCCGCTCTGGTGATCGGCGCCGCCGCGTTCGTCGGGATCAGCGCGCAGATCGCGGTGTCGCTGCCGTTCACCCCGGTGCCGCTGACGATGCAACCGTTCGCGGTGCTGCTCGCCGGCGCCACCCTGGGCCTGCGCCGCGGCGCGGCGGGGATGGTGCTCTACGTACTGGCCGGGCTCGCCGGCCTGCCGTGGTTCGCCCAGCACCACGGCGGCACCGCGA
>JAABUZ0100009040.1_pt1 | contig 11525 bp, 9 predicted proteins | sample 5562091 | NCBI WGS metagenome assembly JAABUZ01 (sample SAMN12813069, study PRJNA571459) | rock metagenome | isolation source: Antarctica rocks | place: Antarctica: Victoria Land, Linnaeus Terrace sud | collected 2015-12-21
AATCGGGATGGCTTGAGGGCTGGGCATGGATAACTACTTCTACCAGTGGGTGACGCTGATGACACCACTATAGCCTAGCTGGTAACTTACTTTTGCCAGCCTGCACTAGTCTGTCCGCTACTCGTCCAGTGCCGTCTAGCTTAGTCTAAGAAACGAAAATAGCGTACAGCTACACCTAACTCTCTAATATCGCCGTTACCCAAAACTTTCGCAGGTTGCCAGGTTTGGCTATCAATAGTTATTTTGCCATTCCAATTCTGAACTGGTATTTTATACATACCTTGAGCAGAATGCCGTTGTACTTGAAATTTTTTGCTTGAACTACCAGCACTCAGTGTTACATCTAAATCAAATGGTGCATAGTTATCAATGCAAAATTCAATGAAGTTTATATTAATATCCTTTTCACAAGTCATTACAGATTTTGCGTGCGTAAAGCGCAATCTACGGTTTGGATCTGTTTCTTTCGCTGCCCAAGTCTTACATTCGTCTGGAGGTAGAGTAACCTCACTTGGTTCATAATACCTATTGCTTTTTCTGGCTATTATTACATCAGCTAAGGGACTAGCATCAGAACGATATCTTTTAGGTGTCCAACCAAGTAGCAATAGTGTTTTCATAAAGTATGATGTATCAAAACCAAGCTCAAGCCAACCAAATTTACGGATAGACCATACTGAAATGCCATCTAATCTCACTCCCCAAGGATATGGAAAATCTGCAATTGGTTCGGCTGCAAAAGCAATTATGCCATTTTCCTTAATTAAATTATTGAGGTTTAGAAGTAACTTTAAATGATTAGCACAATGGTGGAAACACTCAAAAAATATCGCTGCATCATACTTTTGGTAACTAACAAATCCCAACATATCTTTCTGAACTAAATTAACCTTTTGTGATAACCTTTCTGCACGATATTTGATTAAATCAATAAAAGACTGTTCAATATCTACTGCGGTAACCTCATAACCCATCTGAGCAAAATGCAAAGTTGTATTACCCCAGCCAGGGCCGAATTCCACCAGACGAGAATTCGGAGCTAAATTCATAGTTTTTATTAAAAAACCTTGAGCGATTAATTGATCTCCTACCGTAGTTGGACTTTTTGTACAGTAGGGATATGGTTGGTTCCTCAATGTCTGAAAATCAAAGTCTGAGCTTTCATTCTCAAGCGTATAGCAATCTTTACCGGATATATCTAGGTATAGCTTGATTTGAGCATCGTAATATTCTTTGGAATGTGGATCTGGAGGTAAAGTTCCATCGACTACATAGCTAAACTCAGATAATGCTCGCCGACCTTCATCATCGGAAATATTAAATTTTTCATCGACTCTTTTAATTTCTAGGTCTAGGTCTTTCACGTTATTGATGTATCTCATGGGTGTCTCCATCAGTTTTAAGCTTATTTTTCTTCAATTGTAAGTTGTGTAAATTGAATTGCCAGGGGCCGAGGATCATTCGGTGCAAATGCGACTGGATTTTTATTCCAGTTTTTGTACTTAAAAACTACTGTGTTGAGTCCTTCAAGACTTTGGAATTCAACGCGACGCTTAATGGTATCTTGGTTTATGTTAGCAACTTTTTCCAGCGTTGCTCCATTTGCTTCAACAACTACATCCTGACCGCTAATGGAATTCAGGAAGCTAAAAACCAACGCTAGGGATTGAGTTCTAGGCAGCTTAAAGGTTAGCCGAGTTTCTGGACCTAGAGCCCAACGCCAGATACTACCTTCAGCATTTTTCTCTATCTCGCTTAGTCCAGTAATAGTTAAACCATAAGGCGACCTAACTCGAAGTAAGTCAGCTTCAGATATATCTAGAAAAGGCTCAAACTTCAAGTTAGCACCCGAGGCTAAGTTAACTTGATTTCTTAACTGAGGAGATTTTGTAATAAATTTTACTTTGCCTGCCCATGGTACTTCTGTTTCCATAGTAGGAGTGCCGAAACGGGCATAAAACTGATTAACACAGTTTTGTGGTAATAAATCTACATAAAGATTAATACCGGCGAAGTCGTTGAACTTATAAAAACTTGTAAAGAAAGACCACTCTTCGGGACGAAAACATCGTGCTTGCCGAGCTGTTTTGAAAATATCTGGACTGTCAGGGAAAAACAGGTTGTCCCAACCAGCTTGAAGATATGGCTGAATTTGGTCAGGATGCAACCTACCGAAATACTGACCCATAACTTTCTTTTCATGAAATCTTCTCAAGGCGTAAATTCCAGCATCTTTGAAAAAATACGGGCAAAGGCTATACAGACCTACAGCGTTACCCCCTGAAGCACAGAATGGCCAATCTAGAACTGCTTCTCCTGGTTGCTCCTTAACGTAATTCATGTATGTAAAGAAATTCTTGTCGAATGAGTAAGGCTGATAATAGGACTTGAGGGAGTAAGCAGTGTAAAGCTCAGTGCAAGCTAAAAACACTAAGAGCGCTGAAAGTAACTGTCTACTACGTGAACGCCATCCATCAAAGTTAATATGTAGGGCAAAAAGACAAAGTATAACTGGGTAAATGACAGTACAGCGCCCTGCAACTCGATTGAAGGTAAACCAGGGAAATATATGAAGTGTTGGGAAATTAGCTGGATCGTATGAGAGGCAGAGGAAGAAAATGATAATTAGGGGTATAAAAATGGTAATTTGTTTGCGTGCTTTCCATAGCCCTACAGTCCCAAGGATGAGCAAAAACCAGCCAGGACTACCAGCTCCTAAACCTTCTGGTGAATCCTTAAGCACTTGTTCAAACACAACCTGTCCTGGGTTAAAGCCAGGTAGAAACGGAATTAGCAATCTCAAAGGATTAGTCCACCAAGCTCCACTAGGAACTCCAGTAAAGTCAAAGCGAGTTGCTTCATGCGAAATTTGGAGAACTAAGGGTAGATTAATATAGCTTGCAACAATGCTTAAGCCTAGTAAAGCTAAGGATATACGAGGATAGGCAAAAAACTCATTTTTATAGTTTCTTACTGTTTTAGGAATTAATCCCACCAACTCTTGGCGTCTTTTAATAAAATATCTATATAAAATTATTACAGTTATGAAAATAATAGAAACTGTAAATGACATTAAGGCAAAACTAGCTATGTATGCCAACTCCTGCCCCAGCGATAGTATAAGCAAACAGGCTCTTAATAAAATGAGTTTCAGAGATACATGTTGCCTCAGAGTAACCCTTTTGACTATCAAAAAGTCAGCTATTAAACTCAGGGCAGTCCAGTGAAACACAGCATAGCCGAGGTGAGCCGGATATTTATGAATTGCATAGAAGCTAAAGAAGGAAATCAGGAATCCAGCCCCACTAGCGCGGGCAAAGCCGTAATCTCGGACAAGTAGAGTAAAGGTTCCAATAGCTGTAAACAGCACACTGAAAAGATAGTATAACTGTAACCAAGGGCCAAAGCCGAAAAGTGAATAGAAGATAGCGTAATAAATATCTCGTTCAGTTGACCAAGGCTGAAATACGCCGGAGGTCCCGTAGGGATAAAAGACCAGATTATTAATGAGATCAAGCTTGGGGAATGGTGAAAAGCTTAAATTCTTAGCCAAGTAAAATCCTGTATACTCCCATTGATCTATGTCACCACCTCCAGATAGTGGAGCCGAGAAATTTTTAATAATTAACAAGCTAAAAGCTAGAGAAACGCATGCAAAAGCTAACAGTTGTACTATCAGCCTAACTTTGATATCTGAACGTAATTTCATACTTTATCTTCCATCATTTTCAGTAAAAATCATGCTTCAGGAAAAACTTGCTGTACGTCTAAAATGAAGTAATGATAATCTCGTTTTGGCAAAAATCCAAAATTATTTCTTCCATTTAAGATCAAAAATACAAACGAAAGCGATATAGTCATAGATTGCAATAAAATTATAAAAGACAGTCCAGCTACGTAAGGTGCCCAGTTAGGAATTGCTATTCTAACGACTAGAATAACAGCAATGAGGCTCACACTAAATAACATGAGGAAAAAGATTGCCACCAGAAATCTAACACCTATAATATCTCCATATACTGAAATTGCACTGAGTCCATGGCTCACCAGAGAGACAAATTTCATCTTTGATTGCCCAGCTAGGCGAACGCCACGTTTACAAGGAATGTGTGTAGAGGGAAGCTTTGCTTTGAAAATTCCAGCAGCATAGTGGTTCCAGATTTCTGACACAACCACAATTCGGCGTAAGATTTTATAAGGGATAATGCTGAAATTACCTACATTTATCTCCTGACCCGTTAGTAGTTTGTAGAGCCATTTGTAAATCAGATAAAATATTTTGAACATCTGACTCTCAGAGCGTTTAGTCCTTCGGGCAAAAACTATCTTTTCGTACCCTTCTTTGTCACATTGAACAATGAGTCTTAGCACGTCTCTAGGAGCATCCTCTCCGTCTCCATCCATTACAACAACTGCTTGACACTTGATATTTGCTTCAACATAAGCTAGTCCTATAGCAATTGCTCTTTGATGTCCTAGATTTCTCCTCAACTCTAGGACATAAACTTTGTTAATAGCTTTGAAGTTTGAAGACTTAAAGCTGTCAGGAGCAGATATACTCGATGCGTCGTCTACGACAAGAACTTCAGCTCGTACATTCCCCTCCTTAAAGACTTCATCTAAATGCATCAGTAACAATTCCAGTGATTCCCAGTCGTTAAATACGGGAATTATGAGCAATATCGAGCTGTTTTCAAACTGATTATCAGGAAGTTCTGTAAACATCTATTAACCGTTTTAACCTGCGATTATTATATTTTTATCGCCCTACTAGTTTTGCGGCATTTACCTATGAAGGTTATAATCGTAGACCATAATAACTAAAATCCTTGCAGAAATAGCAGAATTTTTCTAATTTCTGCCTTAACTTGCCACGTCGAGTGACTGACCATTGGGGCTATGTCTATAGTGGGACGCGATCGCCCCTGGTCTTGCTTAAGGTGAAATAGGTGGCGTCGTCTGTCCCTTTGCCCTCAGACGTTTCAGCCGCGACAAAGTCATACTTAGCAATGGGGCAACGCGTTCAAAACAGCAAAATGGAGGAAATTGAAGATGGCCCCACAACTGAGCCATAAAAAAGTCGCTATTCTTGCCACTGATGGCGTTGAGCAAGTGGAATTGACCAAACCCAAGCAGGCACTTGAGGAAGCAGGTGCTAAAACTCATGTCATTTCACCTAAAAGCGGTAGCATTCAGGGTTTCAACCACCATGACAAAGGAGATCAGATCCAGGTGGATGTGTCCCTCGATAGTGCCAACCCGAACGACTACGATGCGCTAGTGTTACCTGGTGGTGCTTTGAACCCCGATCAACTGCGAACCAATCCCAAAGCAGTACAGTTCGTCAAATCCTTTTTCGAAGCAGGTAAGCCTGTTGCCGCCATCTGTCACGCTCCTTGGACGCTGATTGAAGCGGGTGTGGTCAAAGGGCGTACCCTCACCTCCTGGCCTTCGCTCCAGACTGACCTGAGAAACGCTGGCGCTACCTGGGTTGACCAGGAAGTGGTAGTCGATAAAGGGTTGGTGACCAGCCGCAATCCTGGTGACATTCCTGCTTTTAACAACAAGATGATTGAAGAATTTGCTGAGGGTAAGCACGAAGAGCAACGTCGCTCAGCATAGTCAATTAAAGGAGATCCGTTTTGGACATCACTAGACGAGATTTACTGAAGATAGCTTCCGCCTCGGGGTTGGGCGCAGGGGTGGCGGCATCAGTTGGTTTCCTCAAGCCACTCTTGGCTGCGAACGAATCCACCCAGGCAGAACCGTCCACAGCAACAACTCAAGATGCGACCAGAAGCGGTGAGATGATCTACCGGACACTGGGGCGCACAACGGAGAAAATATCCGCGCTTGGCTTGGGCGGTCACCACATCGGACGGCAGAAAGACGAGCAGGAAAGCATCAGGATAATCCACAGCGCCATTGCTCGTGGCATCAATTTCATGGATAACAGCTGGGATTATCACGACGGGGGCAGCGAAATTCGTATGGGAAAGGCGCTCCAAGACGGCTACCGCCAAAAGGTCTTCCTAATGACCAAGATCGACGGTCGCACGAAAGAGTCAGCCGCCAAGCAGATCAACGAGTCTCTTCAACGCCTACAGACGGACCACGTAGACCTGATGCAGTTTCATGAAGTGCTTCGCATGGAAGACCCGGACCGCATCTTCGCTCCCGGTGGCGCAATGGTTGCCATGCAGGAGGCGCAAAAGGCGGGTAAGGTTCGCTATATCGGCTTTACGGGACACAAAGATCCCTTGGTCCACCTCAGGATGCTGCAAGTCGCAGCCGAAAACAATTTCCGTTTCGACACGGTGCAGATGCCACTTAACGTCATGGACGCCCATTTTCGAAGTTTCCAGCACCAAGTTTTGCCCAGGTTGGTAAAAGATCAGATCGGTGTGCTGGGCATGAAATCAATGGGTGACCAGATCATTCTGAAGAGTAACACGGTCAAGCCAATCGAATGCCTCCATTACGCGATGAACCTGCCAACTTCAACAGTGATTACAGGGATTGACAGCATGGAAATCCTAGATCAGGCATTCGAGGCGGCGCGTACATTTAAGCCGATGAGTACTGAACAAGTCGCGGCGCTACTTGAGCGAACCGCCAAGGTGGCTTCAAAAGGTCAGTACGAACTATTCAAGACCAGTAACCGCTTTGACAGTACGGCCAAGAATCCGGAGTGGCTGGGATAACTGTAAATTCGAATACATCTTTTTTATGCCTTTAGGTAGAATTACAACTGCCTACCTGTACTTGAGAGCTTGAGATCTATAAAATTGTAGTGGTTGTAACTGAAACAAACCTATGAATTCCGCTAGTACAACTGAATTTGAACAATCGCTCACTGTAGCTGCTCCGGCAGATGGCATATTTGATTTCATTTCTGATGTACAAAATGTGCCTCAGTATTTGCCAACAGTCCAGAGTGCCCAGCCCCAACAGGGTGAACGGATTCGCACCCAAGGTCAGGCTGGCGATCGCTCGTATGACTCCGATGGTCATTTCCGCGTAGACAAGCAGGCTCGCCGCATCGAGTGGGGTTCCGATGGCGAAAACGATTACAGAGGGTGGCTCGAAGTCCAGGGCGACTCTGGATCGCAATCGGAGGTCAAGGTACACATCCACTACGCACCCAGACCCGAGATTTTGCAGCGCATGGTGGAGCGCTCCCCCGACCACAGCTTCGAGTCAGTGATGAAAGAAGGCATCTCCAAGACACTTGAATCGATCAAGCGCATCTGTGAAGGTAAGGGCGGCAAAGAGGAAATCGAAGCTAATAAGTAATTTCGTCTTCGGTGTAAAATCTTACAAGCTTGGCTGAAAGCTTTTCCAGCCAAGCTTTTTAACTTACCACTGAGGATTTGCCATGATTAGCGCCTCTGCTGCAACGCTATCCAATGGCCTCGATAAGAAGTATCCCTGCCCATATCTACATTTAAGTTCTCTGAGTCGTGCGAGTTGCGAGGCCGTTTCTATTCCTTCTGCTGTCACATCCACACTAAGTTTTTGGGCAAGCGTCACGATGGTTTCGGTAATCTCTAAATTTCCCTCATCAGTACCTATTTGGCTGACGAAGGAGCGGTCGATCTTCAACTCATCAATCGGAAAGCTGTGGAGACGACCTAATGATGAATAGCCAGTACCGAAGTCATCGATGACCAACCGAATACCCAAGGCTTTTAGTTGTAAGAGCGTGGCAGTTGCAGACTCACGATTTTCCATGAGTACGTTTTCGGTAATTTCCAGCTTCAAGCGAGAGGCATCCAAGTTCGTCTCAAGCAGAATTTGGCTGATTTGCTCGATTAGATTCGGTTGAGTGAACTGTTTGTTGGCAAGATTGACACTAATTGACAAGGGTAAGTCCTTGGGCATTTGTTCTGACCATTGGTGTGTCTGGCGGCAGGCTTCACGCATTACCCACTGGTCGATGAGGCTGAGCAGTCCGGTTTCTTCCGCTAGTAGGACAAATTTAGCTGGACAGAGGAGGCCACGTTGTGGATGCTGCCAGCGTACCAGAGCCTCAAAACCAGTAATTTTACCAGTTACCAACGACACAAGCGGCTGGTAGTAAATCAGAAACTCCATCCGTTCAATTGCTCGGCGCAGATCCGTCTCCATCTGCAAGCGTGCAACTGTTCTTTCGTGCATGCTGGTATTAAATATCTCGTAACGCGCCCCACGAACCTTAGCTTGGTACATCGCAATGTCAGCATCACGCACGAGGTCTGATGGTTGACTATAACCTGTCGCACTGAGGGCGATGCCGATACTCGTCGCGGTGAATACCTCTTGCCCACCAAGATCAAAGGGCAATTTCAGTTCCATATGTATCCGCTCAGCAACGCGTATTGTGTCGCTAATGTCTGAGATATCCTCAAGCAGAATTGTAAACTCGTCTCCCCCAATCCGCGCAATTGTATCCGTGGGGCGCAGGCAAGATTCTAGTCTGCGAGCAGTGGCAATCAGCAACTGGTCTCCAAGTATATGTCCAAGGCTATCATTGATTACCTTGAACCGATCCAAGTCAAGAAAGAGTACAGCGAATAGATAATCCTGATAACGTTTGCCGTGTTCGACTGCACGCCCCAGGCGGTCCATGAACAAAGCTCGGTTGGGCAGACCTGTAAGTACATCGTGCAACGCATTATACCTCATTTCTTCAGCATAATCGCGTAAGGCTTTCTCTGCCTGCCTGCGTCCGGTGGTGACGGCACCCAAGAACAAGCCTGAATGCGAGGTCGCCATCAGGCCGAACTGCAAGGCCAAAATATTAGATTGACCGAGCTTAGCACTCGCCAGGAGCGCAACGCCGACGTTGATGAACAAAACCGTCGCCGCCGCCCTCTCAAACCCGTGCCGCAAAGCGATCCAAACCAGTGGCAAAAGAACGAAATAGGTGTAGTCCAGATGAGCCGCTCGGGGCACGCCATACCCAGCCCAAATCCCAACACCGAGTGCGACGCTCTCCGCCAGCAACAAGGGAACTTCAGAGGCTTTGGGCCAGCGCAGGTTCGCCCTCGTCGCTGGCGGTTCATGCGGACTGTGCAACCAGACCCACGGCAGCTGACGTAGCAAAATTAGCAGAACCGGGGCCAGCATCGCGATGCCGGTGGCATCCCCGGCCCAATAATGCAGCATGTAAATCAACCACTTGGACCAGGGGATGATCCCGCTCCAAGCGAAGTTCATAACTTGCAGCCAGGCGACGACGAGTGGTGCAGCGAGGGCCGCGACGATGATAAACCAGATCGCGTCGCGCACAGAGCGCAGGCGTGGATTAATCCGCAGGTTGTACAGCAGCAGGGCGCTGGCTCCGGCGTAGCTCAGTGTTGTAACCAAATCGAAGATCCCAAGCGTGACAAAATTGAGGTGGCGGTGAGTCACAAAATATTCATGTACCAACGTGTTGAGCCACAGCGCTGGAGTGTAGCGCAGGCCGAACACCAACAGGAGTACGAAATCGAGGGCTGACGGCGGATACCAGATTTGAACTTCGGGCGTTGTTTCAAACGCAATTGACACTTTGTCTAGCGCCGCCCAGACAACGAGGTAAATCGTCACGAGCCACACGTAGCGCACAGGCGGCGGTATGCGGCGCTGCCACCTGAAGAGCGTCTTGGAGATATGCGACTCACCGTCCATTTGCTGCAGCCATACCTATTTGTGTCTGCGTCATGGTACGTTTGGAGCTGACCCAAAGACTGAAGCACTGATTCATGTGCAATCGCCTGATTTGCACAAACCACCAAAAGGAGAAAAAGATGGCAAACAATATTTTCACCAAATTGACCATCGCCACTGCTAGCGCCGCCCTGAGCTTTACCACGATAGAAGCTAAGCCTATACAAGCCGCTACAATCACCTACGATTTTGATGTAAATTTGACTTCTGGTCCGCAGGCTGGCAACACCTATTCTGGTTCTTTCAACTATAATAACTCGACCCTAACTGGAACTGGGTTGGAGACAGTGGGAGTCAGCCAAGGATTGTCCGTCAGTTTTGACTATTTAGGTGTCACCTATACGGAGGCAGACGATTTAAAGTTGTCACCATTCTATGACGATCCGAGACGACGTGTAGACCCAGGACCTTTGGTAAGTCTCTCGGATGGAGATTTGCTGGGCTTAGATTTTATTTTTTCCAAGAATGGGGTACCTACTCGTATTAGCGATAGCAGATTTATCGAACAAAGTGCATCTACTAGGTTTGTTAATAGCGGGACAGTGACGTACTCATTGCGTGATTCCGAGCCAGTGCCAGAGCCTGGAAGCGCTTTGGGGTTGGGTGTCCTAGGCCAAGGCTTGCTCCTGAGGAAAAAGATAGGCTTTTCCTAAATTGGACTTTGGACAAACAACATGGTTTTTTTGAAGAAATGTCAAAAAAAACAACGCGATTGGTGTTTTCATACTACTTCTACCAGAGTGACACCAGTTTTTGCAACAGAACCAGGTGTCAAGCTTGGAGATTAGTTTGAGATCGACTTAGGACGCAAGCACATTCGTCTCAACCAAGTAGAGGGAGAAATTGTAATATCATTGTTATGTCGAGCGAGTTGATGTTGTTACAACTCTTGTAAAAATTTAGCACATCAACACCTCTACAACATCCTCGATTTCTCAAGTCACGGTATCGCCAAGTACATAACAAATAACTTGAAAATGGACTTTTCAAGGGTTTCAATCGGAGCGCTTTAGCTTAACTTAGTACGATTCGGTTTGGGCTCAAACGGTCATCACTTAGATTCGAGTGCAATTTCCATGAATAATTTTGTGTCTATTGTCGCTACCTGACCAGCATAGCTAGTGTTGGTTACAGTATTAGAATTCATGGATACGGTGGAGCGAATTGGTATTAGTCGATTCAAACCCATTGTGACCTGTCCTTGACCCTGAGAATCCAATGATTTTAGGGTTAAGGTAGATCCAGTCGGCCGCCCCGGTCGGTTCAATTTTTGTAGCCCTGCATGCTGTTCAGTGCTCACGTCGAGGGTGGCGACATTATCTTGTAGACTCACTAATTGATAGGTGGCTACCTGGTTCAGGCTGATTCCGCCTAGATTGGGGGAGGAAGAAACACGCCATTTGGCTCCAATCCCGACAGCCTGTTTAGGAACTGGCGAAGATAGTTGCTTTAGGGAATTCGACATTTGCTCGAGCATTTGTTTTGTCTTTTGGTCGAGCCCTTCAGGTAAGACAAAGCTATACGCTTTAGTTTGTCCTCGATTATCTACAGTGCAAGAGCCACCAATGCCGACTATTTTTCTTACTTGCGATCGCATTGCTTCGATCACGTTTGGCGGGAGAGTCTTATCTCCCACGACATCTGCGTCAGAGTAAGAGAACTGGTAGTGAATATCCCCGTTGGCATCAACCTTAGTAACTACCATCTCTATAGCGTTTCCTGAGCTAGTGAGGTATACTTAAAAATAAGTTGTGTATTTTACTCAAATAGAAATGAAGGCATACTCACTCGACTTACGTCAAAAAATTGTGGATATATACTTAGAGGGTAAA
>JAABUZ0100009041.1_pt1 | contig 11524 bp, 13 predicted proteins | sample 5562091 | NCBI WGS metagenome assembly JAABUZ01 (sample SAMN12813069, study PRJNA571459) | rock metagenome | isolation source: Antarctica rocks | place: Antarctica: Victoria Land, Linnaeus Terrace sud | collected 2015-12-21
GCCGTGCCGCCCCGCGACCGCATTGCCCGCAGGTGGTCTATCGTCTGGTGATGGACGATGGTGAGCAGCCATGAACGCGCCGTCCCGCGCGCGGCGCTGTAGGTCGCCGCGCGCCGCCATGCGTTGAAGAAGGCTTCCTGCACTATGTCCTCCGCCGCCGGTCGGTCGTGCAGGATGCGGTAGGCGAGGGCGAACGCGACACCGCCGTAGCGGTCGTAGAGCGTGGCGAGGCCATCGGGGTCGCGCCGCGCCATGCGGGCGAGGAGGGTGGCGTCGTCCTGCTCTCCGACTGCTCCGAGGGTCGTGGGGAGGTGCCGAGGAGGTGCCCACCGAGCAGGGTATCGCGTCGCTACCATCGTCTGCCGTTCAATGCCCACCCTCCTCACGCCGCGAACAGATTGATATACCGCGATATAACTATCGCCGAGCAAGAAAGATGCCATCGCGGGTGTCATCGCGGCACGGACAGGGAGGATGCGGCGAGAAACGAGCGGGACGATGGAGGATGCAGGCCTGACTCAGTGGGGCGTGAAAGAGCGAGGGATTCCCGGCGTCCCCGCAGCGACCGTCACGAATCAATGTGCATCGTCGTTCAAATATATACAGATAGTCGGTTTACCTGTCGAGGGGGTGGCTCGTGCACAATCATCTCGGTTCCCCGAACACGACGCGCGGCATACTCAAAATCATCACGACTGGTCTCTTCCTCATGCTCATCATCGTCGCCGTTCAACTCCGCTAGGGGCTGCGTTTGCGGGGAATCAGAACCGTGGGGGCAACCGCTACGTTTACCCTTCATGGGTCATAGAGCGGTAGTCGGATTGGAGCCTTGGCGAAGGAAAGGAATGTCCCATGTACACCCTCGTTGAGCGTTGGAAGGGCCCGAGCGACATGCAAGAGACCAGTCGGCGGGCGCAGACCGAGTGGTTCCCCAAACTCCAAGCGGCCCCCGGTTTCGTCGGATTCCACCTCGTCGCCGATGAAGCGAATGGCATCACCACGGCAATCATCGTTTGGGAGAACAAAGCCCAAGCCGAGGCCTTCGCTCCGGTCGCAGAGGGCTGGCAGCAAGTGCTTATGCAGTTGGGGAATACGCTTCAAAGCGACAATCGCGGCGAAACGGTCATCGAGATTAAACCGAAGAAGTAACGGGTTCACAACCGGCAAGACCGGTAGCACCACAGTGGAACCGTGGATGGGTATCTTCCGTCGCTGTACGGTCCTTCTGCGGGCCGCATGAGCACGCTGGCGCACCGTTCGGGAGCGAGATTGCCGTGTCGTGCCCCGCCCCGCGAATCGCGCGTGATGGGGTACACGTACACCCCATCCTCCGCCCGATCCTGCGTCCACGGTTCCTTGTGGTGCTACCCATACATAACGTCCGTGCCACACAAATGATTTGATTTCTTGTTCCTTCGTCAAACCACCCAAGCCTCCCCCACACTCCCCTCCCCACCCGTCCGGCGCCGACCAGCTAAGAAAGGAGAGGCTTGCGGGTTTGACGAAGGTGATATAATATATATCTGTCTATGAACATACATTTGCTGGGTCGGCGTTCCTTGGGTGACTGCTTTGATCGCTATGTGGAGTGGCTGGCGACGACGCGCCGGTTCACGGAGCGGTCGAAGCGCGAGTACCGGGACGATGTGTCTGGCGTCGTGGAGTACCTCCAGGATCGCTGCCACATCGCGACCGTCACATCGGTGCAGCGACGGCACCTCGCGGGCTACCTGGCGCACTGTGCGACCGCAGGGCATGCGGCCAGCACCCGCCGGCGCAGCGTCGCCGCGATCCGCTCGTTCTTTTCTTTCCTTGTCCAAGAAGGGGTGATGCGCCACTCCCCCGCCGAGCATCTCCTCCCGCCCGAGCGGGAAACGCGCCCGCCCCGCGTGCTGGCGGTCGAGGAGTACGAGCGCTTGCGGCGGGCGGCCGCTGGCAGTCCCCGCGACTTGGCGCTGATCGAGACCGTGCTCCAGACGGGGCTCAGGCTCTCGGAAGTGTCGCGGATTAGAGTCGCAGACGTGTCGCTCCCCTCCCCGGTCCCGGACAGCGCGTCGCCGGGCGTCGGGAATGTCCGTGTCGCGGGGCGCGGCAGCCATGCCCGGACGGTGACCCTCAACACCCGGGCGTGCGCGGCGCTGATCGACTATCTCATCGAGCGGGAAGAGGCCGGCTCCCCCGCCCTCTTCCTCACCAAGTTCGGTCACGGCATCGGGCCGCGCGGCATCGAGAACGTTGTGACGAAGTATTGCCGGGAAGCCGGTATCGTCGGCGCATCGGTGCACACGCTGCGGCACACGATGGCGGTGCAGATGCTCACGCGCGGCGCGACACCGGCGATTGTCGGCAAGGCGCTCGGGCATGAGACGATGGAGACGATGGCGGTCTATGTGGACCTGGCGCGCGAAGCGATGGACGCGGAGCTGCAGCGGGGGGAGTTATGAGTCTCTGCCGGAGACGATCGGTAATGGCCGTCATGGGTCGTGCATCGCGCGCCGTGCTTTATCTACCTATCCATTGAGAACGGAGAAGGCGCTCGATAGCGAGACTAACGGGGGCAATCCGCCACGGTCATCGCGCCGGCCAGTAGCCGAGCAAGAGGAGGGCGCCAAGGACGATCAGCCCGGTCGCCGGGACGACGAGCACCGTATCCGCCGCGCTCGCGACGCCGCCGAGGGTCGCCGGCAGGAAGACGCCAGCGAGGAAGAGCACGACCCCGGTGGTCCGTGGGCGGTTGTATCGGCGCATTGCCCCCCTCCTCGCGACACTAACGAGGCGCTACTATCCCTCGGCCCCGCTGCCCCGGTCCGCCCACGCCGGCGCGATGGACTGCCCGGCGGTCGCGTAGCGGTCCAGTTCGCTGTCCCCCTCCGGTGGCCGACCGAACACCTGCAGAAAATACTGGCGGAACCATGCGTCGTCGCACGGTGTGCGGCCGATCGTCGCCATGCGCTCCCCTCCCTTGCCGATCACGCGATCGCGTACCCGAGTCCGGCGGCGTGCGCACGCTCAGCACGGCGACGAACAAGGCCGCGAAGAGCAATCCCGGCAGCAGCGTCAGGCAGAGCGCGGTGATCATCCAGCCCAAGGCCTGCATCGTGGTCCCCGTCTTTCCGTTGGGTGCGTCAGCCACAAAAGGAGGGTGGCCGGTGGCGGGAGGCTTCCCTCCCCGCCACCTCGCCCCGGTCGATCCGGGGCTATGCCCAGGATGGGGCGCGGAGATGAACGGGGAAGCGCACGAGCGCACCGCGTTGCTGTTGATTTCTTCACCGAGCGGCCGACGGGGCGGGAAGGGGACCATCCGCTAAGGAGCGCGCGGACCGCAACACACCGGAAGGTCACCAAGGCGGTCCGGATTTGGAGCGTATATGAGCGAGGAGGACGCGAGGAAGGCGATGGAGGCGATGAGCCTGTAAACATATCCATGAAGAATCACGACCGCTTCACCAAATCGTCCAAGGCGCTCGGCCGACCGGGTGTCAAGCTCGATAACTTTCGCTCGTGCCGGCCAGTCTGGTATTGGATAGGTCTGATTTCCAAGCGCTGGCGGATCGACAGCCGGCTGGGACGGCTGTACTGGTGCTCCCCTCCCCCTCTTCCCCACTCCGGCGCGTCTACGCCGCCGTCGCTCGTGTGCTCAGGGAAACTTGCGGGTCGTCCCCATCATCCAGACGCAGACCCAGCAAGAGTTGACGCTCACCGTCGTGTCGCTGGAATCGTACGCGGATGCCTGCACCGTGCGGTTTCTGGCGCAGATTCCCACGATTGCGTACACACAATTCCAGCTCCCCGAAATCGTCGCAGTCCGGGACGATCGCGGTGGGCGGTATCGGACGCGGTCGATGGGCGGGGGCGGTGGAGGGAGGGGGGAACGGATGCTGCTGCGATTCAAGGAGATGTTCTTCCCGGAGCTCGATCCGGAGGCTACGCGCGTCGATCTAACCGTCGGCGTGACCCTGAGCGACGGGCGTGACATCCGCTGGGAAGTCACCATCCCGATCCCGCTGGAGTAGTGTAGTGCGGTGTCTCAGTAAACGAACGGATGGCGAGACGGGTGGGTGACCGAACGGGCTGCCCGACAGGGCGGTGGCATCCCCACTCCCGACACTGCTCACCAATGCGTTCCCGCGCCCGGTGTGCGGTCAAACGTCGACCGGGTCCGCGAGACCATCGCTCGGATAGCCCAACATCGCACCGGCGCGCTCCATCGCTCGCCACTCCGCCGCCTCGTAGAAGTCGGCGCTCACCTCGCGCCGTTCGTGGCCATACCCCGTCGCCATCGCCCCGCTCGCCAAGGCGATCGTGCAGCGGAAGAGCGCCTGCTCCTCGTCCGCCGTCACCTGCTCCGTCCGGATTTGCGCCGTCGGGTGCGCGGTGCGCAGCGCCGCGACGGACCGGCTCACCGACAAAGCGTCCGCCGCGACGGAACCGATCGTCTCCACCATCATCACGCTCCCTTGCATGGAGGCTGAACACTCTACTCGGTGGGCCTACACCGATACCGACCATTATCGTCCATTTGTGCGCCAAAAACGAGCCACTCCGCGACAACCCCGCGCACCGCGCTCGTCCGCGGGATCGTCGCGGAGTGGCTGCGCGACCAGCGGCGACTGACCGCCGCGCCCGCCGCAGCCGGGACACCCCCGGAGTAGTTGTGCGCTGCGTTGGACGATCCCACCGCACGAGCGGACGCTGCTCCGTGTCTCACCACGGCTCACTGCATCGGCGGCAACGCAAGGGGAGAGGGGCCGCTCAGCGCCTTCCCCTCCCCCGGACGCTACGATTCATGCCGTTTCCACTTCGCGATGAACGCCTTGACGAGCGCGCTCTGCGCCTCGCTGTCCGCTTCCCCCTCGATCGCTCCCATCTCGGCCGCCTGGGCACGCAGCAGTTGGACGAACTCGCTCATCCAGGCCTGGTCCTCCGGCGTCGCTTGATCGACCAGCTGTTCCCACCGCTGCGCCGCTTGCCGCTGGGCGGTCACGACATCACTCATTGCCCATCCTCCGTGCCAATCCCCCACCCGGCATCCCGCTCCACAGCGGCGCGCTCGTCTCGGCACGACCGAGGCCTCCCGGCTGCCACTTCCCTACTCGGACCGCTCTTCGCAGCGATCATACACCGTCTCGACGGGAGCGGGAAACGAGGAAACGTCTCCCCCGCGCGCCGAGCGGCGGAGCTCCTCTCTGCTCCTTCGCCCCCGATCCGGTTGACGCCATCCGGCGATCCCCTGCATGGTGTCCTTGAACTCGGCGCTGCAGCACCCACCATGGAGAAACCGATGCCGACATTCAGGGAACAGGTCGAAGCGATCATCGAGCACCGGGACCGGTACGAAGACCCCACCGACGAGATGCTCTCTCTTATCCGCCAGCTGGTGAACGAGACGATCTATGACAGCAGTCATAACACCCCCCTCGGAGAACGCAACGTCAGGAGAGCGATCAAACAGCGGCTGTGCGAGCGGCTCGGTACGGATAGGTCGGCCACCGAGTAGCACCGATGCCCTTCGGCGGGTGAAACGCCCGCAGAGTGAGCGGCGGAAACACGCCCTGTGGTGTCGGAGGATCGAGTGTGGCGCAGACGCTATCCATCGAGACTCGTCTTTCCTTGACATAAGCATTTTACAGTATATGACGCAAGCACCCGACAAGCGGATTCTGGACGATGTGATTCCCTGGGCAATCGTCGTGCTCCTCGTCAGCGCGTATCTTTACCGATTCGGCCCTCCATGCGGGCAGACGACTGCCTGCCTACATGGTTTTGGCACCTCCCGAAAGGGATGTGGGGATATGTGGAACAAAATATCGATGAACCGATTTGCCCTATGCTTTTATACATATATTTCGTACTATTACCCCCTTGACATTGTTCGTACACCGATCCATACTAAGCTGATACCGCCAAGTTCGTGGGTTCGATGAAGGAGTTGGCGCAAGTTGACATTTTTGACGATGAAAATCCCCTACTTGGAGCGCTTTGGGCTCAATGAGGAGCCGTACTCGACCTCGCCGAACCCGAGGTATCTCTACGTCTCGCCTACCCATAGCCTGGCTTTGGAGAAAACGAAGTGGACGATCGGCGCGAAGAAAGGCCTCGCCCTGTGTTTCGGCGCCGTCGGCACCGGCAAGACGACGCTGGCACGCGAACTCGCGCAGCGTATCGAGGACGACCCGAGCATCTCCTACGTCTTCATCACCAATCCCAACTACCCGACACCCAACCAGCTCCTGCGCTCGATCATCCAGGAGTTCCAGGTGCCGGAGACGTCGAAGAACTACCTCGACCTCCTCAACATCTTCAAGAACTACCTGTTCGACCAGTCCATGAACCACGGCAAGACGCTCGTGCTGATCATCGACGAGGCTCAGACGCTCAAGCCCCCGCTCCTGGAGCTCCTGCGACAGATGATGAACTACGAAAGCAACGACCAGAAGTTCCTGCAGGTCGTACTCTTCGCCCAGGAGGAGTTCCGCGCGCGGCTGCAGCATCCGCGCTTCCGCAACCTCGTCAACCGCGCGGCGATGGCCTCCACGCTCGACACGCTCTCTCCCGGCGAGTCGGCGGCGATGCTCCGACACCGCTGGCTCATCGCGGGGGGCAAGCACTTCCCGTTCACTGACGCGGCCCTGGAAAAGCTTTTCTACTACTCCCGCGGCGTGCCTCGAACGCAGGTAATCCTCGCCGACAACGCGCTCCTCGGCGCGTTCCTCATGGATCGGTCCGACGTGGACGCCGACCTCATCGAGCAGGTCGTCCGGGATCGCGGCCTGCCCGACACGGAGCCCGAGCCGTTCCGCATCATCCGTAGCAAGGCGACCGATTCGAACGTGACCTCAGCGAGGAGGCAGTCGAATGGCCGATAAGCCCGCGAGCCCGTTCGCAGGTCTCGGTCTCGATAAGGCCCTCCTGCGTTCAACCCGCCCGCAAACCGACGCCCCTCCCCTCCCCGCACCGACCGAGACGCCGCCTCCGGAGATGGAGCGGCCAGCCCGGGAGCGGAAGACATCGCCTGCGGAGCCGGCACGCCGCGAAACGCCGAAAGCACGCCAGCAACCACGCCCCGAAGAGGTCATTTCCCCAAGCAATCGTGACTCCATGGTATCACGGTACCATGGTGAGGCGGTCGAAACCATCCGCCGCGCCGTGCGGGTCGTCGGGAAAGAGGCCGCGACGTATCGCTTCAGCCCTGAGGAGAAGGCGCGTATGGCGGACCTCATCTATACCTATAAGCGACAAGGTATCCGCACGTCGGAGAACGAGGTCAGCCGCATCGCCCTCAACTTCATCTTCCAAGACTACGAGGAGAACGGCGAGGGGAGCGTCCTCGCGAAAGTCCTCGAAGCGCTCAATAGTTAAAGGGGTATCGTGACACCATGGTATCACGATACCACGACACCGAGACAGGGTTATGGCACGACTGCAACAGACCGACGATTATTATTTCGAGGGCTTTACGAGCCCGAACACCACGCCCGTCCCGGACGTGGTATTCGACCGTCTGCTCGGCCGCCTGAAGGAAGCGGAGCTCAAGGCGCTCCTGTACATCATCCGCCGCACGTTCGGCTTCAAGCGTAGCAGCGATTCCATCTCCTTCAACCAGTTCCTGCGCGGCATCACGACGCGCGATGGCCGGGTGCTCGACGAGGGCTGCGGCGTCAAAGACCGCACAACGCTCTCGAACGCGCTGAAATCCCTCGAGAAGAAGGGGATTGTCATCAGCACGAAAGGCATGGACGAGCGTGGAGAGAATCAGACGACGGTCTACGCGCTTCGCTTCAAACCGGGTGATACCGCGAGCGAAAAAAAGGGGGGTGCGGAAATGCCCGAGGAGGTAGTAGGAATTCCCTACCACCCTAGTAGGAATTACCCACCACCGGTAGTAGGTAATTCCTACCCACAAGAAACAGTAATACAAGAAACAGATATCGATCATTCGAATATTCGAAAGAACATTCGCTCAAAGAACCTTTTTGTGGATAACTCCGCATCGCACCCAATCAGCTCGTCGGCGCACAATGATCCGGTTTCGGCACACTCCTCGGCCACCGAACACCGAGGCATGGAGGGGATCGGCGCGGTGATCAAGCGCAAACCCGGCAGGCCCCGCAAGTACAGCGACGAGGTGAGCCAGGCCATCCTCACCTACGTCGCCGATTTCTCCCGCGAGTTCGCCGACACCGCCACCATCAACCAGAGCGCGGCGCGCTTCATCAACGATTACCACAAGTGGGGCCGGGGGGACATGGACGCCTTCGTCGGCATCCTCTACCAGGCCCGCTCGATCACCAAGTCCCAGGGGGGCATCCGCGGCCCGAAGTTCGCGTATTACTGCAGCGTTGTCGAGGATCTGCTCGGCCTGCGGGAGGACGCAACCACCGCGAGCAGTCCGGCGCGCTGAGTGCCACGCACCGCGGATTCGCCCGGACCGGCGACCCAAACGGCCCTCACGAGGGGAATGCCGACCTTCCACCAGGGGTAGCGCCGAGACCGACGACGCGATGCAAACTTAGTCTGTATGTTAGGGTGTCGGGGAAGGGGGCTGACTCAGGACTTAGCTGCGCGGTGACGCTTGCATATGAGCTGTCGTCCCCTTCACTTCAGGCACCGGGTGGCAGACTCAACGGGAGCGTGTGGCCTTCTCCATACAGACATGTCGCCCCCGCGTGCCGATGATCAGACTGCGGATGGAGGAGGATGACATGCACATCGGCGTGGATACCCATAAGAAAACCCATGTCCTGGTTGCCCTCGATGCGCGCGGGCAGGTATATGGTACCCACAGCATGGCGAATACGCCCGCCGGCTGGGCCGCAGCACTCCAGTGGGCGCGCGATCGCGACGCCGTCTGCGTCTGGGGGATCGAGAACAGCGGGTTGCTGGGCAAGGGCTTCGCTCAGTTCCTGCTCGGCAGCGGAGAATCCGCTGTCCATGAGATCGTCCCGCATCGTACGGCACAATATCGCAAGCGCGGACGCAATCAGGATAAGACTGACCACACCGATGCGCTGGCGATGGCGCGCCTGCTGCAGGCGGAGAGCGGATATCTGCCGCTCGTCGAACGCGACGATGCCAGCACCGAGTTGCGCCTGTTGAGCGATCATCGCGACAACCTCGTAGCGGAGCGGACCCGCCTGGTTAACCAGTTGCACGCGCAGATGCTGCAGATCGATCCCTGCTACACCGAGCGGAGCGGCACGCTGACGAGCCGGACGGGCATCCCCTACTGTCATTCGCTCGATGTGCCGCACGCCGATGGCGTCGTCCAGACGCGCCTGCTGATCGTGCGGCAACTGACCGAGCAACTTCTACGCTTGTGGGAAGAGGTCGAAACGGTCGAAACCGCCCTCGCCGAGCGCGTCCGAGCGACGGAAACACCGCTTCTCAACGTGTGTGGCATCGGGGTAATCGCGGCGGCACGGCTGATCGGTGAACTGGGCTGCACACCACGCATCCACTCTGCGGCGGCGCTCGCTGCCCTGGCGGGGATCGCGCCCGTGGCGGTCTCGTCGGGCGGTCGGAACGGTCACCGGCTCAATCGGGGTGGGAATCGGCGACTGAACCGGACGTTTCACATGATCGCGGTGTGTCAGTTACGCTGCGAGCCGCTGGCGCAGGCCTATTACGCGAAGAAGCGGGCGGAGGGGAAGACGGCGCGATCAGCGCTGCGGTGCCTGAAACGGCGGCTGGTCGATGGGGTCTATCGGCTGCTGCGAGAACAGGAGCGCGCCACCATGCCGGATGCGTCGGCGGGCAACGCGCTCGGGCCATCGCTGCGACCCGCCGCTTGACACGGGAGGCTCATATGAGCCTCCACAAATACCGGCACTTGGCAATGAAGGAGACGGCCGTAGCCGAGAGAAGGTGCGGAATGCGTTGCTCCTTGGCACCGCAAGAAGAAAGGTCGCACCCGTGCTCGTGCTCATGGACGACAATCTCGCTGAACATCGCTGCCGAAATGTGTGGACCATCATAAGACGCGGCCTGACGCGACGATGGATCGGTCCGTTGGGGGCATGTCCGGACGGGTCAGGGAAGGGCACGCCGGGGCCCCACGATGCCCGCACAAGCGCCGCACCGTCACAACAGTCCGATGGGTCGGAAGGGCACTGCGGCGACTCTCCTGGGGCAACGTCGGGGCGCGCACCGAATCACGTATCGAACAGAATCCGTGAACGTCGCCAAAACGTCCTCAACCGGCCCTGCGGGGCATAGAGTCTCGGGTAGAAACGAATATCCTAGCCGAGACTCTAGATCCATGGCCCCTTTGTACATCCCCCATACTCGAACAGGCGCGATGATCGGTGTGGGCATTACGGTAAGCCAGGGAAGGAAAAGAAGGATGTGATGGAACATCCGTCGCAATGCGCGAATAGGTAGTGGGTCAGTTTGAGCATTCGAGCCAGTCGTGACAAGGCCAAAAACGTCAAACTGACCCACTACCCGCGAATAGGAGTGTGATTCCCTCCCTTTGTCACCTTTTTGCCGCTGACTTCCTCCGTCTCCTCACTCGCGTACCCGCTCATTCGTCGTTGTCGTCGCGATGGGGCTCGCCGTCCCTCGACTGCGGGGAGCGGGGCCCGCAGGCAGGGCGTGGTTCCTCTCGGGTCGCGGTGCGGACATTCCGTGTCCATTGGACGGGACAATCATCCTTTAGGGCAGGATAAGAGCGTGTTTGGTGAAGGAAGAAGGGCCAGATACTTCCGCGCCTCATCGGCAATCCGCACCATCGCGGCCAGGCTGCGTTCGACATCGTCGTCGGTCGTCGCCCACGATGAGACGCTGATCCGCATGGCCGTGCGCCCCTGCCAGACAGTCCCACCACACCAGCAGGTGCCATCTTCCTGGATGCCCGCGATCGCGCGTCGGGTTATCGCGTCGTCCCCGAAGGAGACCAGCACCTGATTGAGCGCGACCTCGTTGAGGACTTCGTATCCCGCTGCGCCGAGACCCGCAGCGAAACGCGCGGCGTGGCGGCAGGTGCGCTCGATGAGGTCGGCCAGCCCTTCCTTGCCGAGCGAGCGCAGTGCCGCCCAGACCTCGACGCCCCGCGCCCGCCGCGACATCTCCGGCGTGTACTGGTCCGGCTCGCGCGTCGCCCCGACGGGGAGGTATGCCGCGGTCGCCGCCATCGCCGCGCGCAGCGCCTCGGGGTCGCGCACGAAGGCGAGGCCGCTGTCGTAGGGGACGTTGAGCCACTTGTGCGCATCCGTCGCCCACGAATCGGCCTCCGCGACCCCGGTGACGAGATGCGCCCTTCCCGGCGCGGCGGCGGCCCAGAGGCCGAACGCGCCGTCCACATGAACCCAGGCGCCCGCGTCGTGTGCCCAAGCGCAGATTTCCCGCGCCGGGTCGAACGCCCCCGTGTTGACGTTGCCGGCCTGGATGCAGACGATGGCCGGGCCCGAGAGCGGCGGCAACCCATCGGCGCGCATCCGGCCCCGCTCGTCCACCGGGACGCGCACGACGCGCCCCCGCCCGAACCCGAGCAGGCCGAGCGCCTTGTACAGCGAAATATGGGCCT
>JAABUZ0100009045.1_pt1 | contig 11522 bp, 13 predicted proteins | sample 5562091 | NCBI WGS metagenome assembly JAABUZ01 (sample SAMN12813069, study PRJNA571459) | rock metagenome | isolation source: Antarctica rocks | place: Antarctica: Victoria Land, Linnaeus Terrace sud | collected 2015-12-21
GAAAACATAGACGCGCCTGAACTCACCGCCGAGCGCCGCTTCCCCGGCTTCGTCGCCTGGTTTGACGCGGCTTTGGCCGAGCATCGTTCTTTGTAGGGGTAGGGCTTGCCCCTACCCTCCTTCCTTTCTTTCTTGTTGTGCCGAGAGGCCTTAAAGGAGGGCGAACACAAACAAGGAGAGCGAACACAAGGTTCGCCCCTACGGGAATGATCCATGCCTTTTACTCTTCCGTCGCCGCGATGGTGGGCACTTTCCAGCCACGGAATTTATCGCGTGGCCTCTGTCTACCTCAAATCATTATGCAGCACGAGAAGGGCGAAGCATGGAGCAGCAGCCAACCACGGCGAAGCCAACGAGTAAAACAAACGGCACCGCAATAGCGACGAAAAAGGTGCTGCTGTGGAACTGCTCTACACCGGTGCCGCTGCTGCCTGCTGATAAAACTTGAACGACGCCATGCTGCACCTTCAGGCTCGCTCCTTCCGAAGCGTGAATAATAATTTGGTTCTTTGGAAACAGCACGCGGCTTACCATCGCCACCATGAACACTAGCCAGGCCGTCGCTGTTAATACCAGCACCGAGCTTGTTCCGAAAACAATACGCTTTTTCATTTTGATCTCCTTTTTTCTCTTCTCACCCCGCCGCCACACCTGGACAACATTTTCGCCCAAGTCTTTCGGCGTTCCAAACTGTGCAACAATGCTCTGCGCCGCCTCTTCTTCCGATTGTCCCAACTCGCGGCTGACAATGACGGCGTTCTCCAGGTGCAAGCGCATCTCGCGCAGTTCTTCCGTGCGCTGCTTTGTTGGCAGTGCGCTCAGGTGCGCCGCGACTTCCGACAAATAACTTTCAATCACCTTATGCATCGCAGATATTCCCTTCCATTGCTAACAGGCCAGCCGTCGCCGCATCCGCCACCGGCTGATGACCGACGCGGAGGCAACGGCGACCAGCGCCGGCGTGGCCCAATCAATAAACATTCCAATTGCGTTTCCAGGCGTCAAGTGCGGGATAACCAGGTAAGCGGTCCAGGCACCTACAACTAAACTTGTCCCCAGAACGGCCCGCCTCGGAAAGAAGCGCCCGCTTGTTGCGCCGATCAACAAATACAAGGGAAAATCACGAATTAAGAGCAAAAAGATACCATATTCCCAATCGGACCAATGGTAATTTCTTTCCATCAGCGCTAAAACAGGGTCTACAGTACACGGCATACCAGACGGAGCCACGAACCACATAAGGCACATTCCGACAAGGCTCGTGACCACGGCACCGACAAGGCTTTTCTTGTTTCGTGTCCGCTCACGCCGCCAAGCCCACACCAGATTATCTCCTAAATCTTGCGGCATTCCGAACTGCGCTGTGATATTCTGCGCCGCTTCCTCCTCTGACTGCCCTAGCTCGCGGCTGACGATGACGGCGTTCTCCAAATGCGCTCGCATTTCGCGCAGCTCTTCGTTTCGCTGTTTAACGGGCAGTGCGCTTAGGTGCGCCGCGACTTCCGACAAATAACTTTCAAGCAGGCTGTGCATGACCGAGTCCTCCTAAGTCTAACTTGCCTAAAACCGTGCTGATGGTGGCGGCGTAGTCACGCAAGGCTTGGGTCCGCTTCGCGGTTTCCTTGCGGCCTGCTTCGGTCAGGGTGTAGACTTTGCGGTCCGCGCCTTTGGGCTGGGCTTCCCACGCCCCGACAATCAGGCCATCCTGTTCCAGCACACGCAGGGCCGGGTAGAGCGTTCCTTCCTTCATGTGCAGGGCCTGGTCACTCAAACGCTCGACTTCGCGGGCGATGGCGTAGCCGTGCTGGGGGGTTTGACTCAGCACGGCTAAGATGAGCGCGGGCAGATCGCCGCTGGCAAGTTCACGTCGCATAGGCTGCCTCCAATTTCTATGTAACAATCATACCAAGATTTTAGAGGTATGTCAAGCAAAAATAGAAAAAGCCACCGGGCATTGCCCGGCGGCTTCTTGGACTGGAGACTTGACCGGAGCATTCAGTCCGGCAAGTTCATCTGACGAATAGTTTTCATGGAGAGGTAGAGATGCAGGGGGTCGTCTTGTAAAGGCAGAAAACCATACTTTAAGTAGAAGGTGCGGGCCGCCGCGTCGAGCGCCGTCACTTCTGCGGCAAACAAACCCATTGTCTCAGACATTCGCTGGGCGCGGCGCAGAGAATCCAGCAAAAGCAAGCGTCCCAAGCCTTGCCCCTGCTGCATTTGGTCTACGGCGAGACGCCCCAGCAGTACGGACGGAATGGGATAATTCGGCAGGTTCGCTTCCGGCAAAACAGCGCGGGCAACAGAACTGCCGACCAGCGTGTAGTAGCCGGCGATAAAAGTGGCTTCCGGCGCAGCGACGGCGACATAGGTGACACCTAAATCTTTTGCGGCATTCTGACGCGCATAGCGCTTCAGGTACTCATTGAGGCTTGCGACGCCGCAGTCGAACCCGCTCCGGTCATGGCGGGGTTGAAGCGGCTCAATTTTCAACTTGCAGAGACCCATCAGCCAGGCGGCGCTTGTAGTCCGCCGCCGCCGCTTGGAGCGCGTCATTCGGCGCGGCATCCGCTTCTAAAAGCTGCACGAGATGATCAAAATCGCGCTCCGACAGCACGGTCGGCTGAGACTGTTCCAAAACGGCGTCTGCCGCCCGGACCAGCGCCGCCGCCGCAAACTCGCTGAGGCTCACTCCCACCCGCGAAGCCGCGTCCCGAAGCCGCTCCTGCTGCTGCCGGCTCAGCTTGACACCCAGTTCTTCAGCAAGGTCTTGTTCTGCGGTTGCCATAAGCGTTCTCCTGAGCGTATTCTACCCCAAGACGCAAAAAAGCCGCCGGGGGCTGCCCGGCGGCTTTTGCTGGCGTCGTTACGAGGCTAGTTTGCAGGCTTGGTCGGTTTTTTCCCAGCCGAACTCGGCGTGGCCGAAGTGGCCGTTTGAGAACAGGCAGGGTGAGAGCTTAGTTCTCTTCCAAGAAGCCTTTGCCTTTGATATAAAGTGGCTTCGAGGCTTTCGCCAGCAAAGTGGCAAACCGTTCCGCTTCTGTGTAGTTTTCGTTCGGAACATCTGGACCACGCTCCGGCAGTCCGACAATGTTTGCGTGGAAGTCACGGTCTGTGCGTGTTTGAACGACATCAAGTTTTGGAGCAGCACGAACGGAACCCACTGCAAGAACTGCAATCATGTGGCACTTCGGCCAGTCGTCGAGCGTCTGCTGCTCAGTGCGCTTTTCGCGCAGGTTGACAGACAGGCCCTGCGTGTCGCGCTTTTTGCCCGTTTCATCTGGTTCCCGCCGAAGAAACGCGCCGCGCAACACCTGTCCTGAAACTTTGTCAATCGAAGGCGCGTTTGTACCGACACGGAGAATTTCGGATTTATCTTGCAGCGGCGGTCTGTTAAAAGCCAAGCCGGCACACCTTTACTTCTATTCGAGCCAGTTCAGCCATTTGCTAAGTTCGCTGACGGTTGGAGAGTAATCCGCCGCATAGTCGTCTCCCTGCTCATGGTAAATGTAGCTGCGCCCCTGCGAAGAAGCGGAAACGACCAGACGCAGTTCTCGTTCGGATCGTATCCATTCCAGCCGAAGCCCACCGTCCCCATCCGCATAAATTGTTCCAACAGGGAAGGCGATCTTCAACAAGCCGCTTGCTCCCTCCAAGAAGCCGCGCATCCGGGCCACCGCGCTTTCTGCCGGAGAGAGAAAATCGTCGTCATAGTCCTCAGACTTTATCAGATGCTCAAGCTGGTCGAGCAGATCATTTAAGCCTGTCGGGTTGACGTGTGGTATTTGAAGTTCTTCAATTTTGCTTCCCGTGAATAGAGGGTGTTTGGACTTGATTTGCTTTAACGCAGACGCCATGAGATTTCTCCTACGCGCATTGTACCACAAGCCGCAAAAAAGCCGCCGGGCGCTGCCCGGCGGCTTTTATTGGCGTCGTTACGAAGCTAACTTGCCGGCTTGGTCGGTCTTTTCCCAGCCGAACTCGGGGTGGCCGAAGTGGCCGTTTTTGGCGGTTTGGGAGTAGATGGGGCGGGTCAAATCAAGGAGCTGGATGATGCCACGCGGGGTCAAGTCGAAGTTTGCACGGACGCGGCGGCTGATTTCGTCTTCGTGGATGGTGCTGGTGCCGAACGTGTCGACTAAGACCGAAACAGGCTCGGCGACGCCGATGGCGTAGGCGAGTTGGATTTCAACTTTTGTGGCGAGGCCGGCGGCGACGATGTTCTTGGCGATGAAGCGGGCGGCATACGCCGCCGAGCGGTCTACTTTCGAGGGGTCTTTGCCGGAGAACGCGCCGCCGCCGTGGCGGGCGTAGCCGCCGTAGGTATCCACGATGATCTTGCGGCCGGTGACGCCGGTATCGGCCTGCGGGCCGCCGATGATGAAGATGCCCGTCGGGTTGACATGGTAGGTGATGTCGTGGGTGACGTACTGGTCGTACTCCGCGAGAACGGGCTGGATGACATGCTGCTGCACCAAAGCCTGGACATCGGCCTGCTTCAGCTCGGGGTCATGCTGGGCGGACAGGACAATCGTGTCAATGGACACGGGCTTGTCGGTGGCGGGGTCGTAGGCGATTGTGACCTGCGATTTGGCGTCGGGGCGCAGGCCGAGGCCGCTTGCTTTGCGGACTGCCGTGTAGCGGGCCATCAGCGCATGGGCGATGGTGACGGGCAGCGGCATCAGCTCCGGGGTTTCATTGACGGCGAACCCGAACATCATGCCCTGGTCGCCCGCGCCCTGGGCCTTGTCGCCTTTTGCGCCGGAGTCGACGCCGACGGCAATGTCCGGGGACTGCTTTTGGAGGGCGATCAAAACGCCGGTCGTGTTGCCGTCAAAGCCGTAATCGGTCTTGGTGTAGCCGACTTCGTTGATGGTGCGGCGCACGACATCGCTGATTTCGGCATAGCCGTTGGTGGTGACTTCGCCGGCAATCACGGCGAGGCCGCGTGTGAGGAGAGTTTCAACGGCGACCCGGCTTTTGACGTCCTGGCGCAGCAGCTCGTCTAAGATGGCGTCGCTGATTTGGTCGGCGAGCTTGTCGGGGTGTCCTTCGGAGACCGATTCGGACGTGAATAACTTAACATCGGGCATGGGTAGTTGCTTCCTTTGTGCGGGCAGGATAGCAAGCGGCGGCGGGAGTTATCAAGATTTGAAAAAAGCGGGAGCGGGGAGTGTTCGCTGAGGCTTCTTATCTTGCGCGGCCAATTCAAGAAAAAATCTTGAATTGCCGGGCCGGATTTAGCACCTGCCCCGCTTAATCTACTTGAGAGATTAGGCTGGGTGGTTGTTGTGGTTTCGTCGGGCCGTATCCCTCCACCACTCTTGATAAGATCGTCGTGCTACGCTATGAGTCCATTGGGTTATGGATTTGTTGGGGTTATCATAGCACGGCGCGAAAGTGTTTGTCAAGCCGTGCCGATGAAACCTCAGCCCCACTTGGCAGAGTATCAATTATGCGCTATACTAACATTAAAGAGGCAAAAAGCAGCCGATGAACATCCTATGCCTGCCGCGCCGCCGCGCTTTTACGCTGATCGAGCTTCTCATTGTCATCGCCATCATTGCGGTTCTCGCCGCGATTATCTTTCCGGTGTTTGCGTCCGTGCGGGAAAAAGCGCGGCAGGCCACCTGTGCCAGCAACCTGCGGCAGATCGGGCTGGCTTACACGCAGTATACGCAGGACAATAACGAGCAGATGCCGTTCTGCCGGTACAACGGCGCGAATGACGTGCAGGGGCAGCACCCGTTCGACGCCCTTATGCCGTACCTAAACAGCAGGCAAGTCTGGACCTGCCCCGATGCTTCCAGCATTCTGGGGCCGGCCGCCACGGATTATACCGGCAGTCCGGTGACAGTTTGGGCGGATAACCCGGCGTCCGGGTTCCGCAGCCACGCGCAGGACCAGATTGATTATGCGTGGAACGAAAGCGCGGAAAATACCTGCCAGGGCGTCGAAGCGGGCTGCGGCAGCCCGACCGGGCCGTCCCTGAGCCAGTGCAGCCATCCCGCCGACACGCTCCTGCTGCTGGACAAAGGCTTCAATCTGACCTTCACTTGGGACACGAACTGGGAGGACCGCGCCCAAATGACGTTGAGCGTCCCCTTCTACTTCTCGGTTCCCGGCCCGCACACCGGTGGCAAGAACATCTGCTTCGCCGACGGCCATGTCAAGTGGCTGAGGAGCAGGGCGATTATCAGCCGGGATCAGCTTGCCGCCACCGGGGTCGCGCCCGACCCCGCCTCCCCCTACTACTCCCGGTTCCTCAATTAGCGCAGCCCTGACTGCGGTCTCTCGACTGCGGTTTTCTGGGGTGTCATAGCGGCAGTTGATCCGGTACTGCCGAACGATTACCGCTGACGACGGCGTTCTTACCAGCGTTACCAACAGCCTGAGTGACACAAAGAAGTAGGTAGAGTCCTCCTAGCCCCCACCACTGTTTAAACGGGGTGGGGGACAAGAGAGGAAAACAGAACCCATAAGGGCGCACCCCCGTGTGCGCCCTCGTGTTCCTGCCGCGCCCTCTTGTTCTTAGCTCGTTTGAAATGAAACACAAAAAGAAAATCCCAAAAGAAAATCCTAATGGAACTACTGTTTGCAGCTATTTGTAAAGGGGGTTACACCGTACGTGGTAAGAGAGTACGTCGGAGTCTTGTCATACACATCGTGTCCTGTGAATTGTCGCGGAATAAATGCTGTTCAGCGACACTCGCAGAAAATTCTCAAAAGGAGATCGGAACAATGCAGGCAACGACACAATTCGGCATGGCCGGAACGAAGATGGAACGGATCGGCGGGGGCATCGTGCGCTACGGACTCGCGCTGGTTCTTGGGTGGATCGGGGCGCTGAAGTTCACGGCGTATGAGGCCAAAGGCATCGCGCCGCTCGTCTCCCACAGCCCGCTGATATCCTGGGTGTATGGCGTGATGAGTATGCAGGCGTTTTCCATGCTGCTCGGCGTCGTGGAGATTACGCTGGCGCTGCTGATCGTGACCCGCGCCTTCGCTCCCAAAGTCTCCGCCGTCGGCAGTCTGGGGGCGGCTTTGACGTTCCTTGTTACTTTGAGCTTCCTGCTCACGACGCCGGCGATGGCGGTGTTTCAGCCCGGTTACGGCTTTCCGGCGCTTTCGCCGATGCCGGGGCAGTTTCTGATCAAAGACATCGTACTGCTCGGCGCTTCGGTGTGGACGGCGGGAGAAGCGCTGCTTGCGTCGCAGGTCGAAACATCGCAAGCGCGGGTCAGCGGTGAAGCTCTGGCGATGGGCGCGAAATAGCGCGTGTGAGACACTGTCCCCTGCCTTGTCCGAAGGGTATTTTGTGCCGGGTCAGTCTGTTAATTTGCAGACTGACCCGGCACTTTTAGTGCCGGTTCCTCGATTTGCGCCGTTTCGGGTATCATGGCGGCAAGCCTCAAAGGAGCCGTCCATGATTTTCGCGTTTGCCGTACTTCTCGCCGCCCTCTTGCCTAATCCTGCCCCGGCGCAGAATGCGGTTCCACTAGGTTCGTCCCGGTCGGCCACTGCCGAGCCACCGGTGGCGCGTCCGGCGGGTCAGCCAATCACGGTGCCGCTGTTCCATGACTTCACGTTTGCGGACTACGCCGCCCACCCGTTTTCGTACACGCCGCCGGCCAATCACGAGCGGCGGTGGGCGAAAATCGTTCTCGTTTGCGACTTCTCGGTCAGCGCCGGGCGGCAATTTGACCGGAGCGCGGAGATTTCGGTCGGCCACACCAACATCTACTTCGGCACGACCGCCGAGCCGTCGGATCGCATCAGTCCGGCGTGGCATGTCGAGCGCGATTTGACCGAGTACGCGGCGCTGCTTAGGGCAATCAGGCCCGGCGAAGTCACCATCGGCAACACCGTAGACAGCAAGTACACGGGTGTTATTCACGGCACGGCGGCGCTTTTGTTCTATCCGGCGGCGAAGGATGCCGTCCTGCCGCCGGTGCCGGACGAAGTGCTGCCGCTGCCTGCCGGCCAAAGCGGAATCGGCTCGGCGGACACTCCGACCGACACCGTGAGTGCGACGTACACTTTGCCGACCAACACCGTGCGGGCCTATTTGGACTTGATTACGGAAAGCCAGGGGAGTGACGAGTTCTGGTACTTGAGCGTTCCCGATAATTTGGCGAAGCAGCTTGGGGCCGGCGGCGGCACGGCGTTTCGGGAAGCGGAAGTGACCGTAGACGGCAGGCCGGCGGGGGTTGCGCCGGTCTTCCCGTGGATCTACACCGGCGGCATTGACCCCAATTTGTGGAGGCCGATCCCCGGCATCCAGACGCTGAATTTCGCGCCGTACCGGGTCAACTTAACGCCGTTTGTGGGGATTTTGAACGACGGCCACCCGCACACGCTCGGCGTCCGCATTGAGAACAACCAGAACCATTTTCAAATCGCGGGAGTTCTGCTGCTGTTCTGCGACCCGAAGCTCCAAGTAGTCCACGGAGCGCTGACCGCCGACACGCTGACGCCTGACCCGGTTCCGGTTGTTCAGAGCCGAATTACCGACGCTAATGGCACCGTGTCCGGCCCGGTGTCCGTCACGTCCAAGCGTCAGTTCACGATTGCCGGTTATGCGCTGACTTCGGCGGGCAAAGTCAGCACTAAAATCACCCAGACCATCAGCTTTTCCAGTGCCCAAGAGTTCGAGAAGAGCGCGAAAATAGACAGCCAGAATGTCCGGCAAACGACGATGGTCTATTCTGTGACTAAAACGCACACTCCCACTGCAGTCTTTGCCCGGCAGGACGGGTTCCGCTACCCATTGACCGTGCGCTTCAGCCGCCTCACGGACCGAGGCGGCAGCGCGTCCCAGACAACCGCAATTACGCAAGGCGACACTGTTTCTCACCAAACGAGCCGCAACGGGCGCTTGACCGAAATCGGCCGTGCCGTTGACACAGTCAGCCCGACCGATATTCTGAAGTTTAACGCCGCAGGAAAACTTATCCATCGCAGCAGCCGCAGTGACCAGACGTACATCTACTCGGACGGCAATGGCGCTCATTACGTTCGCGGCCTTACGGCGAAAGACGGTGTTCTTGGCCTCATGGTCCAAGTCAGCGGCAGCGCAGCAGGCAAGCCGCACCAGAGCTACAAGTTCATCAAGATACGCAGGCGGTTCCGAACCGCCTCCATCGTGGCATCGGCGGCTGTTCCCATGCGTCGCTCCAGCCGGTCATGGCTGACGGAGCGAATTGCCTCGCAAAGCACCAAACTCGGACGTGTCAGGCCGCCTTCCGGCGGCGAGATGGGAACACGCGACGGCAGAGGGCGCAGATTGGTTGTGATCGGCAGAACCAGCGCCAGTTTCAGCGGACCTTGATTGAATCCATCGGGTGAGACAACCAGCATCGGACGCTGACCAGCCTGCTCATGCCCGACGACCGGATCAAAATCACCAAACCAGATGTCGCCATAAAAAATGTTAGGCAACTTTTTCCTCCGCAGGCAGGCAAAAGTCCGCCTCGGTCCAAACTTCGTTTGGGTCAAGGCCGTCCATGAGAGTGCCTTCAAAGAGCGCGAATTCTTTCTTCTCCGCCGCCAGCGCTTCGGGATCGCTTTCAATCGCGGCATACGCCGTTTTCATGTCTTCCCAAAACCTCTGCCGCCGGTATTCTTCCACCGCTTTCTCCAGCACGGACTGCATCGAATCCCCACTCTGCGCGGCTAGTTCCCGCAGCCGGTGATGCGCCTGCTCGCTGACACGGACCATCATGGATTGTTTTGCTCGCGGCTTTGCTGCTGTCGCCATAGTCATTTCTCCTTTGTTTTCATTTGAGTATACTCGGTTGTATACGATTTTGCTTTCAGCTAAAGTACGGGAAAAACTTAATGTTCTCTTAACATAATTATTGCCCGTGTGCCGTCACAATAGAGAAGGCTTTTTCCGTGAATTGACACGGGGACTATTCAGCACTACTTATTGGACGAATCGGAGAGATTACAGAATGAAACACATTTACGCACTTGGCGCGGCGGCTGCCGGGCTTTTAGGACTGGCAGGGGGCGCGGCGGCGCAGACGTTTACGCCGGGCAACTTAGTCGTCAGCCGCAGCGTTTACCAGGATGTCGGCCAGGCGGCGCAGCTTCAGGTCGGCTCGAACTTGCCGGACTCCAAGACCGGCACGACGCCCTATAAAGCGGTTGCCGACGGTTCCTACCCGAATGTCTTTAATAACGCTTCGGTAGACGGCTCGTTCGGCGTCACGTCGCCGATTTTTCTGGACCAGCTCACGGCAAGCGGCAGCTATGTCAGCTCTTATGCCATTCCAACCAGCGAGATTGTCACGAGCTTCCCGTCGAAGTCTGAGCTGGGGCTTAATCTTTCGACCGACGGCACGGCGCTGACATTCATGGGCTACACGACTGCGCCCGGCACGCTGGACGTCTCGAACTCCTACACGCCGGGCAGCAGCGAGACCGGCAACTTCGTCACGACAGCCCCGACCTACCGGGCGGTGTTCCAGATCAATGCCGACGGCTCTTCGTCGGTCACGCAGACTTCGGCATACTCCGGCAACAATGCCCGCAACGCCATTCTGGACACGGTCCACAACCAGTACCTGACGGTCGGCAACGCCGGCAACGGAAAAGGCGACGGCACCATCCCCGTAGATAACGGCGTTCAGAGCATCACACCCGGCCAAGCCGCGACTGCGAATGGAACCCAAACCACGCCGGTCGGCAACTACAACATCACGCAGAACGGCTACGCGGCAGACAAGCAGACCAAAGACAACAACTTCCGGGGCGAGACCGTTTTTGACAACACGCTGTACATCACCAAAGGCAGCGGCGGCAACGGCATCAATACCGTTTATCAAGTCGGCCAGACCGGCACCCTGCCGACGGGGACAAACAACCCGATTACCATCCTGCCCGGCTTCTCCACGACCCTGGCAAAAAGCACGACCGGCAATGTCTTCCACCCGTTCGGCCTGTTCTTTGCCAACGCCACCACGCTTTATGTCGCCGACGAGGGCAATCAGAGCTTGTCCGACACGGCGGCAAGCAACGCAAACGCGGGCCTCGAAAAATGGAGCTTCAGCGGCAGCCAGTGGAACCTGGACTACACGCTGACAAACGGCCTCAGCCTGGATAATCCCTACGCCGTTCCCGGCTACACGTTCAACACCGAGACCGACGGCCTGCGGAACCTGACCGGCCAGGTCAACGCCGACGGCACAGTCTCGCTGTATGCCATCACGTCCACGGTCAGCGATGCCGGCGATCAGGGCGCAGACCCGAACAAGCTGGTCGCCATCAGCGACACGCTCGGCTTCACCAGCGCGTCCCAGGCGTCCGGCGAAGAGTTCTCGACGCTGGAAGCGGCCGGCTACGGCCAGGTGCTGCGCGGCGTCGCGTTCGCCCCGCAGGCGGTCCCGGAAGCGTCTTCCGCCGTCGGCATGGGCCTGAGCCTGCTCGGCCTGCTGGGCTTCTTCGCCCGCAAGCGCGTCCTCGCCGCGAAATAAGCTTCCCGGTCAGCTTCAGGCCCGCCGCTGCAAATGCAGCGGCGG
>JAABUZ0100009046.1_pt1 | contig 11522 bp, 11 predicted proteins | sample 5562091 | NCBI WGS metagenome assembly JAABUZ01 (sample SAMN12813069, study PRJNA571459) | rock metagenome | isolation source: Antarctica rocks | place: Antarctica: Victoria Land, Linnaeus Terrace sud | collected 2015-12-21
GGCGCGCTGGCTGCGGCGCGAGCGCGTCGACCTCGCCCTCTGCGCCATGCCGGCGGCGACCGACCTGGTCATGGCGGCCGCGCTGCGCCTGGCTGGCGTGCCCTACGTCGTCGTGGTGCACGACGCCGAGCTGCATCCGGGCGACCGTTTCGCCGCCCAGATCCGCCTGCAGCGCTGGTTGACCAAGGGCGCCGTGGCCGTGTTCGCACTCAGCCAGCACGTGGCGACCCGGCTGCATACGCTACTGCCGGGCAAGACGGTGCTGCTCTCCGCCCTGCCGCCGTTCCACTATGGCGCCGCCCTGCCGGCGCCGTTCGCGCATGGCGGCAAGCTCCGCCTGCTCAGCTTCGGCCGCCTGCTGCCCTACAAGGGATTGGATCTACTGGCCGACGCGCTCGCCCGGCTCGGCCCGCTTGCGGACCTGGACGTCCGCGTCGTCGGCAGCGGCCCGGCCAGCGCCGAACTCGATCGCCTGGCGGCAATGCCGGGCGTCACCGTCGAGAACCGCTGGGTGCCGGAGGCAGAGATGGCCGCGCTGCTCGGCTGGGCCGATGCGTTGATCCTGTCGCATCGCGAAGCCAGCCAAAGCGGCGTCGCCGTCGCGGCCCTGGCCGCACGCCGCCTGGTCGTCGCGACCAATGTCGGCGGCTTATCCGAGCAATTGCAGGCCTATCCGGGTGCTATCCTGTGTGAACCCAGCCCGGACGCTCTGGCTGAAGGCGTGCGAACGCTGCTCGGCAGGCCACGCGAACCGCTCGCCGCAGATACGGCTTCGACCTGGCCGGAGATCGCCCGGAAGATGGTGGAAGACTTGCCCGCCGCGAGAGCAGGCAAGTCGCCGGCTTAGAGCAGCATGCGATCAGGTGGAATCACCTGGTCGTATAAAGCTGCTCGCCATAACAAAAGGCTAGAGCGTCCTGCGTGAGCGAAAGCGAACGCATCACGCTCTAGGCCGCCAGAGCGGCGGACGGCTCTTCCACCGGCAGGCGCGCGCGGATCAGCTTCTCGATCCCACGCAGATGCGCCCGCTCGCTGCTGTCGCAGAAGCTGATCGCGATCCCGGCCTGTCCGGCGCGCGCGGTGCGGCCGATCCGGTGCACATACGCCTCCGGCACGTTCGGCAGGTCGAAGTTGATGACGTGCGTCACCCCATCGACGTCGATGCCGCGCGCGGCGATGTCGGTGGCCACGAGCACGCGGATGCGTCCCTCGCGGAACGCCGCCAAGGCCCGCTCGCGCTGCGGCTGGCTCTTGTTGCCGTGGATCGCCGCGGCGGGCTCGCCGACCGCCTCGAGATGATGCGTGACCTTGTCGGCGCCGTGCTTGGTGCGGGTGAACACCAGCGTCCGGCTCATGCTCTTGTCGCGCAGGATCTCGGCCAGCATCTGCCGCTTGCGGGCGGTTTCGACGAAGATGACCTTCTGCTCGACCCGGTCGGCGGTCTTGGCCACCGGCGTCACGGCCACATGGACGGGGTCGCGCAGCATGCTCCCGGCCAGCGCGGCGATCTCCTTCGGCATGGTGGCCGAGAAGAACAGCGTCTGCCGCTTCATCGAGATATGGCTCACGATCTTGCGGATCGGCACGATGAAGCCGAGGTCGAGCATGTGGTCGGCCTCGTCGAGCACCAGAATCTCGGTGCCCGAGACGGTCACGCCGCCCTCCTGCATGTGGTCGAGCAGGCGGCCGGGCGTGGCGACCAGGATGTCGATCCCGCCGGCCACCGCCTTGGACTGGCGCAACTTCGGCACGCCGCCGAACATCAGCGCCGTGCGCAGGCCGGTGTGGCGGCCATAATTGCGGAAGCTCTCGGCGATCTGGCTCGCCAGTTCACGCGTTGGCGACAGCACCAGGACGCGGCAACCCTTGCGGATCGCGGGTTTCTTGTCCGCCAGCAGGCGCTGCAGGATCGGCAGCGCGAAGGCGGCGGTCTTGCCGGTGCCGGTCTGGGCGATGCCCTGGACGTCGCGCCCGAGCAGAATGTGGGGAATCGCTTGCGCCTGGATCGGCGTGGGCGAAACATACCCCTCGGTCTCCAGCGCCTTGAGGATGGGCGTGGGCAGGCCGAGTTCGGCGAATGTTGTCATATTGATATGGTAGCTTTCGAGTGCGCGTAGCGGTCTTCAGGGCCGCAAACCGGCGCTAGGGAAGGACGGGCGCGCCAGGCTGGCGCACGAAAACGTTCGAACCGCGCACCGGCAAAGTAGTGCTGCAATGCAGCAAAGTCAAGCGTCGGTTGTTCAAACCCGCTCGTAGGTGCCGATCAGTCGTCCCTGCGCGAGCATCGACGGCCGGATCCGCCGCATCAAACCCGCCCGACCCGGCGGATACGGGAACACCGGCCGATCGCCCAGCGCAAACACCTGGAACGCATACCGGTGCGGCCCATGACCCGGCGGCGGCGACGGCGGCGTCCAGCCGGTCGCGCCCAGGAAGTTCCGCCCGCACGCCCACCCGGCCGCCGACGGCCCCCGCAGCCTTGCCCCGATCGCCCCCGCCTCGAGACCACCGAGCGACGGCGGGATCGAGTGCACGATCAAATGCGTCACCGGGCGAACGAACGGAATGTCCGCGTCCTCGACCAGCAACACGACCGACACGGCGCCCGTCGGCAACCCGTCCCACGAAACCCCCGGAAACCGCCCCTCGCCATCCGCCGTCGCCCAACGCGGCAGCGCATCGCCTTCGGTGAAGGTCTCGCTCGTGACCGTCACCGACATCCGCACCGCTGGCTCGAGAGCAGAACTCTTCAGCGCGTCGACGCCTGGTCGCAACGGACGTAGCGCCTCGCCAAGCCAATGCATTGCACCCATCAACCCATTCCTTCTCGCAATACTTATGGCGTCCGCACGAAATGCTCAGTCACTTCGGCGACGACTATGCCAAACTTGGTAACGATCGTCCGGTTCAACATGGATCCGTCGGCCTGCAGGTACCACCATTGGTCCATGGAGACGTTGGTCAGCGGATTGCCGGGGTGCAGCGCCAGTGTCCAGCGCCAATGGAAGGCCCGCCCCGACGCCTCGCCCTGCGCCGTGCCAACCATATCGTTCGCGGTCGCCTCGAACCGGCCACCCGACAGACGACGCATGTGCCAGTCCCGCTGCGTCGGCGCATCGTCGCCGACCTGCACGCGTTGCGGAAAATGCACCCCGTCCGGCCCCTCGGCCTCGCCCCGCCCACCCGTCACCACGATCGCGGTCGGCTCCCCCGACCGGTTCTCCATCACGCCCCAGGACTGGATCGCGCCGGTGAAGAACCGCACCGGATCAAACGCCGGACCACCGCTGCCCAGGGTTGCCATCGGCAACGGCGACGAGCATCCCGCAGCGCCCAGCGCCAGACCGAGCGCCGCCGCGGCCCATCGCCTCACGAGCCGCCCGCCTCACTCGTCCCGCGCTCCGTCGGCGTGCCGATCTCCTCCTCGAGCAACTCCACCCGCTGCGTCCCCGGGCGCTTCTCCGCCACGTAGCTGCGGACGCGGACCGCACGCGCATGCTGCTCGCGCCAGCCGACCCGCATCCGCTCCTCGACGATCCGTACCATCTTGCGCCCGCCGGGCTCCGCCGAGACGACCTGCTCGGCCGTCGCCGGGGCCTGCGCCTCGATCTGCTCATCGCGGCTCATCGACCCGGCCATCGTCTCGGGCACGCCGTATGTGTAGGTCACGCGCGGTTCCTGGGCCCGTTCTGCAGCCACCGGCTCCGCCGGCACCTCAACCTGTTCAGCCGGCGGCAACAGGCTGGCATCCGCGACCGCGGCGGCCTCCTCGTCCGACAACAGCCGAACGCTCATCGGCTGGCCCGACATGTCCAGCATCGGTTGCATATGGCCGGGCAGAGCGTGACCCGCCATGTCGGCCCGCGACAGCGTCGCATGGTTCAGCTGGGGATGATCGACAGGAGCCGGCCCAAGATCGGAGGCAACCTCCGTACCGACATCCAGCCCGCCGACCTCGAGCGGCCCAAGCCCCTCCAGCACCTCGATCACCGTCTCCCGCTCGGCCGCACTCTCCGGCGTGACCACGACCAGCGCATGGCCCCGCCCCAACGCCTGGCCCAACTCATCGACGTCCTGGTCCGGCGCGAACAAGCCCGTCACGGCCGCCCAGAAACCACCCTCTTCCAGCGGCTGGTGCTTGCCGGACTGGTCCTGTGCCGTCTTGTCGATCACCTGGATCGCCTCTGCCGGCACCCCCGCGTTCAACAACTCGCGGCGCGCACCCTCGGCCCAACGTCGATCCTCGAACAGCGCGAGCACCTGATTCTCGTGCCGCTCTGGATCGTAGGCTCCGTCCATGCTTCCGCTCATCGCTCGTCTCCGACGGTTCGTGTCAACATGACGCAGAACCGCCGGGCGAGTTCGGCACCGCTCAGGTCCGGGGTGAGTTCATCCCGCTCGACGTCGACCCGGGTGTCGCGTTCGTGACATCCCCGCCCGTGCCCATCCCAGGCTCACGGTCGCGCCCGGGCTCACGGTGGCGATCGGCAACGTAGCTCCTGACCCGGCTGGCGCCCTCGGGCATCTCCCGACGCCCGACCCGGCGCTCCTCGCCGCCCGTCCGGGCCGCCCCCGTCTCGTCGTAGCCGGCCTGGCGCCACTCGGCGAGCTTGGCGTCGAAATCGATCGGCCCGGCCTTCTCGAGCGCCTGGATCAGCGCATGCCGGTCCATGTCCCCGGTCGGCGTCACGACCAGCATCGCATGCCCGCGCTCGACCGCATGGGCGAGGCTGTGATGCTCGTGCTCCGGCGTGAACAGGCTCATGAACGCGCCGAGGATGCTGTCGCCCACGCTCTGCTTCGCGCCGCCGCGGTCCTCCGCCCGGCTCTGGCCCGGCACGGCGTCGCCGGCCACGTGCCCGACCACCTCGATCGCGCTCTGCGCGATGCCGGCCTGCGTCAGCGCATCCCGCGCCCGCTCCGCCGCCGCCTGGTCCTCGAATACCGCCACGATCTGGTTGTCGTGCTGCGCCGGGTCGTAGAACCCGCTGTCATGCGCCGCCGCGGCATTGGTGCTGTCGCTGCGCCCGCCCGTATCCCTGCTGATATCGCTCATCGCTCTCTCCCACGCCGTGTCGCGGTACATAGAGCGAGGCGCAGGATGCGAGGTTCGCGCGCTGACAGGGAAGTGACAGCGATCCCTTACACCTCTTCCAGCTCGCGCATCCGTACCGGACCCGCCGGCAGCCGCGGGATCAGGCACTCCGGCAACGGTTTCAGCCCCAACACCGGCGGCGGCGGCGGCGGCGGCTTGAACGGCGCCGGGCCGTCATCGTCCCACCCGCCATTGCCGCGCCGCTTCAACTCCAGCAACTCCCGCATGGCCAGCACAAGCGGGACGCCGAATGTCAGCGTGCCGCTAAGCACCACAAAGGCCGTGCCGTCCATCGCCCCGCCCCCCAAACGTCCAGCTCTGACTTTAGGCACAGCGCCGCGTCCATCGCATCAACAAAAGGCGCGAACGATCGTGCTAAACTGCGCCATGCACGCGCCCCTGCTGCTGAGCCGCCGCTTCCTCCCGTTGTTCCTCGCCCAGGCGCTCGGCGCCCTGAACGACAACCTGTTCAAGAACGCCCTCGTCGTGCTGCTCGTCTTCCGCGGCATCCCCGGCGCCCCGGCCCTGGTCGCGCTCAGCGGCGGCCTGTTCATCCTGCCCTACCTGCTGTTCTCCGCCACCGCCGGCCAACTCGCCGATCGCTTCGACAAGGCCCGCCTGATCCGCCTCACCAAGGCCGCCGAGATCGTCCTCATGCTGGCCGCCGCCCTGGCGCTGCTCGAGGGCAGCGTGCCGCTCCTGCTGGCCGTCCTGTTCGGCCTCGGCATCCAGGCCGCCCTCTTCGGCCCGCTCAAATACGGCATCCTGCCCGACCTGTTCGCCGACCCCGCCACCCTGCTGCGCGCCAACGCACTCGTCGAGGCCGGCACCTTCGCCGCGATCCTGCTCGGCACCATCGCCGGCGGCACGCTGATCGGCCTGCCCGAGGGCGGCCTGATCGTCGCCGCTTTCGGGCTCGTCCTCGCCGTGGCCGGATATGCCGCCGCCCGGACCATCCCGTCCACCGGCCCCGCCGCCCCCGGCCTGCGCATCGGCCGCAACATCGCCCGCGAGACCGCCCGCCTGCTCCGCGCCGCCCGCGCCCGCAGCCCGGTCTGGACCAGCCTGCTCGGCCTCTCCTGGTTCTGGGCCCTCGGCGCCATCTTCCTGGCCCAGTTCCCGGTCCTGGCGCAAACCACCTTCCACGCCGACAACCGCCTCGTCACCCTCCTGCTGGCGAGCTTCACCATCGGCATCGGCCTCGGCTCGCTCGCCGCCGGCGCGCCCGCGGCCCGGCGCCTGGCGAACCGCGCCCTGCCGTTGCTCAGCCTCTGCACCGCCGGCTTCGCCGCCCTCGCGGCCGCCCCGCGCGCCGCCCTCTGGACCACCCCCGCCGCCATGCTCGCCGACCCGGCCGGCGCCGCCGCGCTGCTCTGCCTGGTCGGCGCGGCGGCCAGCGGCGGCCTGTTCTCGGTTCCGCTCTACGCCACCCTGCAGCGAGCCGCCGACCCGGCCGAACGCGCCCGCACCATCGCTGCCAACAACGTCATGAACGCCCTCTTCATGGTCGCCGCCGCCCTCGCCATCGCCGCCCTGGCCGCCGCCGGCCTGCCGCCCCTCGGCATCCTGGCCCTCGCCGCCGCTCTCAACCTGCTCGCCGCCGTCGCCCTGCGACGCCACGCCGGCATTGCCGCCAGCCCGGTGCCGCGCCAAAGTCGGCTATGAGCGAAACTTCCACCTCCGGCGCGCTGTGGCGCCTCTCCGCCGCCCAACTGGCCGACCGTATCCGCTGGAAAGCCATCTCCGCCCGCGAGGTCGCGCAATCCGCGCTCGACCGGCTCGACGCCGTCAACCCCGCCATCAACGCCGTCGTCGACCACCGGCCCGACCAGGTTCTGGCCGAAGCCGACGCCATCGACGCCCGCATCGCCCGCGGCGAGGATGTCGGCCTGCTCGGCGGCGTGCCGGTCACCATCAAGGTCAACGCCGACCAGGCGGGTTTCGCCACCACCAACGGCCTGACCCTGCAGCGCGACCTCTTCGCCACCGACGACAGCCCGGTGGTCGGCAATCTCCGCCGCGCCGGCGCCGTTCTGCTCGGCCGCACCAACACCCCCGCCTTCTCGCTGCGCTGGTTCACCAGCAACCAACTGCACGGCCGCACCCGCAACCCCCGCGACGCCAGCCGCACCCCCGGCGGCTCCTCCGGCGGTGCCGCCGCCGCGGTCGCCGCCGGAATCGGCGCCCTGGCGCACGGCACGGACGTCGCCGGCTCGATCCGCTATCCCGCCTACGCCTGCGGCGTGCACGGCCTCCGCCCCACCCTCGGCCGCATCCCGGCCTGGAACCCCTCCGGCCCCGACCGCACCATCGGCCCGCAACTGATGGCCGTCTCGGGCCCGATCGGCCGCACCATCACCGACCTGCGCCTCGGCTTCGAGGCCATGGCCGCGCCCGACCCAAGCGACCCCTGGTGGACCCCCGCACCCCTCGAAGGCCCGCCCCGCCCGCGCCACGCCGCACTCTGCCTGCGTCCCAACGGCATGGCGATCGTGCCCGAAGTCGAAGCCGCGCTAAACGAAGCCGGCCGCCGCCTCGAAGCCGCCGGCTGGACCGTCGAGCTGGTCGACGACGTGCCGTCGCTCCGGCAAGCCACCGACATGCTGATCCGCCTCTGGCTCGGCGACGGCTACGACGCCTTCTTCGCCCTCGCCCAAAAAGAACAAGACCCGGCCGCCCTGACGGTCCTGCAGAACTTCCAGCGCCTCGTCCCCGACCTGCCGCCGGACATCGTCGCCCGCACCCTGCAATCCCGCGTCGCGCTTTGCCGTGCCTGGTCGCTATTCCTCGACCGCTATCCGGTGCTGGTGTTGCCGGTCTCCGGCGAACTGCCGTTCCCAGACGATCTCGATCTGACCGAATTCGACCGCGTGCGCGAAGCCCAACTGGTCCAGACCGGCCTGCCTCTGATGGGCCTCCCCGGCCTGACGGTCTCGACTGCGGTCTCAGGCGCCACCACGACCGGCGTCCAGATCGTCGCCACCCGCTACCGCGAGGACCTCTGCCTGCTGGCCGGCGAGGCGATCGAGGCCGGCGGCGTCCCCACCAGCCCGATCGATCCGATTTAGGCGCCCTTCTTCTCGCCCTTCTCGACGTATTCCGCCGGCGCATCCTTCTCGTGGCTGGCGTCCTTGCTGTGCCCGCCCAAGCCCCGCGCCGCATCCGCACTGCCGGTCTTGGGGTTCGGTGCTCCCACCGTCCCGGTCACGTCTTTCTCGCTCGGTGTATCGCTCATCGTCGCTCTCCCTGGTCTCCATCGCCGAACGCATGAGAGCCAACATCGGTTCGCCGCCCCTTGCCGCTCCCGACCGGGGCGGCTATACGCGGCGCCTCGGTCGGGGCGTAGTACAGCCTGGTAGTACGCTTGCTTCGGGAGCAAGAGGCCGGAGGTTCGAATCCTCTCGCCCCGACCAATCCCAACGCCGCATCATCCGTCATGGCCCGGCTCGTCCGGGCCATCCACGCCTTCGTCAGGCCGAGCGGCACCAAATCCCGGACCAACTGCGGTAAGCGTCGACGACCCTACCTATAAACCTGACCCACGCGGACGAGGTCGCCCCATAGAGCAATCTTATACTGAATCATTCCGAGATCATGCTCATCGAGCCGATCTCGCAGATCGTCTGGAGCGCGCATCCCAAAAATTCATTCGGACTATAAATTAGTCTCAAGCGGTTCGTATTTCCAAAAAGGCAAAGCACTCATCGTAAATAGATGCGTGTCCTGAGTTACAGGACTTGACGTACGACGATGTTGCGCTTTCGCCAGGAAAGAATGTTATGGCTGCGGCATGGAATCAAGTCAGCAGCAAGTGGCGGCAACTTCCTCGGAGGCGGCCCAGGGCACGGGGTGGGAGACGAAGCACCTTCGGCTCGCCATTCGTGCGGCGGGCGTGGCGCTTTGGTCCTGGAACGTGGACACGGACCGCCTCGTCCTTGACGAGCAAGCATATGCCCTCTGGGGACATGCAGCCGGAACGGACGTCTCCTTCGAGGATCTGTCGGCACACATCCATCCCTCGGACCGCGACAGGGTCCGGGCGGCCTTCGCCGCCACCCGCGCCCTGCTGGGGCCCTACGAGATCGATTTCCGCGTCATAGTCGGCGACGAGGTTCGGTGGATTTCGGCCCGGGGCCAGGGTGACGACGCCGACATCGTGGCCCGGGTCATGTACGGCATCTTCCTGGACGTAACCGGGCGCAAGCAGGCCGAAGAGGCCCACGAGCTGCTTGCGGGAGAGATGAGCCACCGGGTCAAGAACCTTTTGGCCATCGCGTCCGGGCTTACCGCCATCACGTCGCGCACGACCACGACGGCGGTCGACATGGCGCGCGAGCTTACCCAGCGGCTGACGGCTCTAGGGCGGGCGCACGACCTGGTCCGACCGCTTCCGGGCCAGGCCGCGACAGCAGCACTGCTTGGGGACCTGCTCACCGTTCTACTCGCGCCCTACGATGACGTGGAGACGTTCAGCGGACGCATCCGAGTGTCCGTTCCCAGAATAGGCGTCGGCGAGGCCGCAGCGACGGCGCTGGCCCTGGTCGTCCACGAGCTGGCAACGAACTCGCTTAAATACGGCGCCCTTTCCGCCGAGGTTGGCACGCTTGACGTTTCATGCGCCAAGCCCGGCCAGGAGGTCGTCGTCGTCGTCTGGACGGAGCGAGGCGGGCCGCCGGTAGCCGCGCCAGCCGGAAGGAGGGGCTTCGGCAGCAAGCTCGTGTCCGTCAGCATGTCCGGCCAGCTGGGCGGCTCGCTGAACTACAACTGGCACAAGGCTGGCGTGGTCGTGACGCTACGGATGAGCGCGGAGAGGCTTGCGTTGTGAAACCTTTTTTGAACAATCTGTGATTGATGAGGGAGCTGCCGCAATGACGAATGAGCTCTCGTCGCGCGCTAGCCCGACACCCTCCGGGGCCGACCCGGTGGCGGACCTTAAGAGGCGCGTCGACGAGCTGACCGCGGCGCTGGCTGCTCGCGACAGCTTCATCGCCATTGCAGCCCACGAGCTGCGCAATCCGATGACCCCGATTATGGGCCAAGTTGAAGCGATGCTGACTGCGGTCAGGGCTGGCCGATGTCCGCCTGAGCAGGTGGCGGAAAGACTGGAACGAATCCAGCTGAGCGTCCATCTGTTCTGGAAGCGGGCCGGGGTTCTGCTGGACGTGTCGCGGATAAACAACGGCAAGCTTCGACTTGAACCGGTGGCGTTCGATCTTGCGGCATTGCTTCGTGAAGTAGCCCTTACATACGCCGACGCAGCGAGACGTGCGGAGGTCCCGCTCAAGGTGGTCGCGGACGAGAGCCTGCCGGGCACATGGGACCGCCTCGCGGTCGAGCAGATCATCGATAACCTGCTGTCGAACGCCCTCAAATACGGCGGCCGCACTCCGGTCGAGATGTCTGTGGAGGCGTCCGGCAGCCGCGTCCAGCTCCGCGTTCGCGACCACGGCGGCGGAATTTCCGCAGCCCAGCGAAACCGCCTGTTCGGGCGCTTCGAACGGGCTGTCGGGCACGGCGACGTGCAAACGGGCTTCGGCATTGGCCTGTGGCTGGTCCGGCAGTTGGCCGAGGCAATGGAGGGTGAGGTCGCGGTCGAGGACGCGCCTGGCGGCGGGGCCCTGTTCACGGTGACCCTGCCGCTCAATGTGAAAGGAACAGGCTGTTGACTGATTATGACGGCTCCGGGCTCGAGCGGGTCACCACCGGGATCGGTGGCCTCGACACGATCCTCCAAGGCGGCTTTCCGAAGGGCGGGCTGTATCTCGTCCAGGGTACCCCTGGGACGGGGAAGACGACGCTGGCCAACCAGATCTGCTTCCACCATGTCGCAGGCGGGGGCCGGGCGCTCTACACCACACTCCTCGCCGAATACCATGGCCGGATGATGCAGCACCTGAGCACCATGTCGTTCTTCGACATGGCGCAAATCCCGGACCGCCTCTCCTACATCAATGGGTTCGGAACCTTGCGACAGGACGGCTACCCTGCCCTGCGGGACCTGTTGCGGCGGGAGATCACTTCGCAGCAGGCGAGTCTGCTCGTCCTCGACGGCTTCGCAACCGTTCAGCGGCAGGCTCCCGAGGAGCAGGATTTCAACGAATTCGTCCACGAGCTGCAGGGCATTGCCACCGCGACCGACTGCACCATTTTCCTCCTCAGCAGCGCCGAACGCGTGAAGGAAACGCCGGAATACACCATCGTCGACGGCATCGTGGAGCTCAGCGACCGCACGGTCGGCTGGTCGTCGGAGAGCACGCTGCAGGTCGTCAAGCTTCGTGGCACAGGCTTTTTGCGTGGTCGGCACGCCTTCCAGATCACATCGGACGGCCTTGCCGTCTATCCGAGGCTCGAGGCGCTTTTGGCCAAGCCCTCGCTCCTGGACCCCGGCGACATCATGAAGGTCCCCAGCGGCGGCGCTCGGCTCGAC
>JAABUZ0100009047.1_pt1 | contig 11522 bp, 13 predicted proteins | sample 5562091 | NCBI WGS metagenome assembly JAABUZ01 (sample SAMN12813069, study PRJNA571459) | rock metagenome | isolation source: Antarctica rocks | place: Antarctica: Victoria Land, Linnaeus Terrace sud | collected 2015-12-21
ACCTTCAGGAAACGTTCCGCCCGACAAAGCTCACACGGGCACTTGTCGGGATGCTCCTTTGTCTGTTTTTTCAGCCGTTGCCGTTCCTCGACGACTGTCTGGAAGAAGTCGACCTTTCGGGGATCGACTTCGATGGTGTCGGCGAGCTTGACCGGTTCCAGGGTTGCCAGCCGTTCTCCTGCGGGTACGAAACGGATTGCGCGGACAACCCTCGGCGGCTTTCCGGTGAGCAGGGTCGATGCGATTACGTCCGGGATCGAATACCACAACGGGCGCGGCGAGTGCAGGCGGTTCACCCCGACGTTGTATTGCCCGGGGATGTCACCGTAGGTGGCACGAACCGGGAGAATGTCGCCCGCCGGTTCGATCTGCACGCTGCCCACGAATCCCGACCACAACGCCGGGTCGAGGCAGTCAGCCACCGTGAGAGCGTCGAGCGTGCGTTGCCGACTCGTCGCCACGCCCCTTCGTCGTTCCCGGCTGTCGATAGCAGTATTTGAACAGCCATCCGGATACAAACTCCGCCCGGGACACGAGTGACAGACCGTGGGCAGCGGCGTAGTCGACGAGGGTTGCATATCTACCGGCCACTCGTCGGTGACGTCGAGTAGCAGTGTTCGATAGCCTTGGGGGCAGCCCCAGCGGATAGACCATCCTCTGACGGAAGTCCCCACAGCTCGACGCTGCGAGCGTCAATGAGGCTCCCGCCAGATGCGAACGCTGGGGCTTACCTCTGCCGTGGACCGGACGGGGATCGAACCCGCGTGGCAGCCGTCCAAGGGCATCCCGCGTACCAACGCACCGGCCAGGGGGCACGTTCGACTGGCTGCGCCAGATAGCCCCTACACTCAGTTTGTGTCTGCCGCCCGTAAGCCGTCGAGCGAATTATCCACGCCTGACACGAAGCGTTCGTCTACGCCCGCTCAGAGAGACGAACGAGTGACAATCCCCTTGAATCCAATGGATGCGCTGAAGGCGCTCTTGGAGACAGGGCCACACGAAGACACCGAAGGAACCGGACCACAACAACAGTAGCTAGCTCAGGTGACGTCTCGGATGCAGTCGTCAAGTTCCGCCGCGCTCAGGAGCACTTGGCTGTGCTTGATCTTGAACTGCGACGGCTGAAAGACAGCGATCCCTACACCGTCTGGCATGGCCAAATGGATGAAGACAGCGGTTGGTGCGATGTCTACGTGCGACAAGATTTGCTCACGGATTCCTCGGCCACCGTCATCCTCGGTGACTATGTAGGAAATTTGCGCGCTTGCCTTAATTACCTGGCAAGTGCCCTGGTGAGAGCCAGCGGGATCGACGTTCTCTCGACCGTGCACGCCTTCCCGGTCTTCACGAGCCGCACGAAGTACGACAAACAGGTCGTCCGGGCAGGCGTCAAAAGGGCCGGGATGCTCGCCGGGGTGACGATCGGACTGGACGTTGTGCGTCGACATCAGCCCTTCGAATACAGCAAGTCGAATCCTGAACATGATCCGCTTGCGGTACTGCAAGACCTCACGAACACAGATAAGCACCGGTATCCCGCGACGGTGATGTTCCGTCCAGAAGGCGTACAAATCTTCTCGATTGAAGGTGTCACGCCTACTGAGCAGTGGGGCACGGACGCGCTGGATCTTCGACTGGGCGAAGACATCAAGGTCGCAGCCTTCCGGTTCGACAGACCGTTCCCATCTGAGCTGCACGTGGAAGCGTCGCTCAGCGGGAGGCAGGTAATCGGCCGCCCCACGCGGGTCATTGGCCTTCACTCGGAGGGCGAGGCGATTCCTGTAGAGATGCTGAACGACATTCAAGAACGTGTCCTGAAGATCGTTCAGGAAGTGCACGCTCTGTGACGGCATGTCATCCCGCGACGGTCTATTCACGAGTGGCTCCCGTGACTAGACCCTGCGTTGTTCTTACCCCGTTCGGGTTTGTCAAAATACAACATCGCCCCTCGACCTGGTGCCGGCCGTGTGGACCGTGCCCGCACCGCACTCCTACTTCGCGCCGGTGGTGTCCGTCAGCCGCTCGGTTCGCACGTCCGGTCTGGTGGTGAGACGAGCCCGGTCACTCTTGCAGTAGGCGCCCTGCGACGGCAGCTGCGGATGCGGGGAAGCTCCGTGCCAGGTAACCCACGACTCTGCGGGGCGCGGGCACCCTTGCCGTGAGCACTGGCCGCGGCGACGTCCCCGCCCGGCTGCTCGGGCTCGGCGGGAGCGGCCGACTGGCGGGACGGGGATGGCTGTCGGTGCCAGGGTGGCGCCGGGTCCGTGGCCCGCTGGCGCGGCGTGACGGTCGGCGCGGTCGGCCGGTGCGGCGGCGGCGAAGGCTCCCCCCGTCGTAGCCGCACTCGCGTCGGGTGTCTGCAAGCCGGGCACCGTAGGGAGGTTCCGTCCGCTGCCCGGCTCGACCATGCGTGTCCGCACGCCCGGCAGGAGCAGGTTTGCGGCGGCCGGTTGAGCGCGGGGTGCCGGGAGGCGTCGATCAGCTCGCCGGTCGGTCCTTCCCAGGCTTGATTGACCTGCACGTAGCGCTGACGGCCGCAGTGGCGGCAGGTGGTTCCCGAACCTCGAACCGTTGTCCGGAACGCGGACCCGCATTCTCGACATACAAGTTGAACCGGCACGGTGCGCACGGCGGCTACCTCCCCCACCGAGTATATGTTGCAGACTGCGGGTTGCATCTATTACCTGCGGTTTCGACAAGGTGTAGTGCAGGGAAACATTTCGGTCGGTCGGTTCATTGCCGTATCCGTTCCCCCTCGCGCAAGCTCCGGAGAATCAACTGCCAGGTAATGGCGAGCCCGACCTTGCCTTTGCTGTCCCCGGGTGTTCTGCGCCTGCACCGCGGCTGGCTTGTCCAGTGACGGGAGGAAGCTCGGCTGAAATTGCCCTCCGGGCCTCGACCTTGTGCAAGATCATCCGGCCTACCTGGCGGGTGCTCACGTTCCCTCGACCTCGCGGGCTCGTGTTGCCCATGCAGAGCCGTCCCCCGCGTTCCGCTCGCGGGTGCTTGCGGGCTCGCGGGCGCCTCGTGCTCCGTCGACCTCGCGGGCGTTTGCGGGCTTCGCGACCTCGTGCCCCTCGTCCAGCTCCATCTCGCGGGCGCTCACGGGCGTCTCGTCTGGCCCGTCCTCGTGCCGGCCTGCCCTGGTGCCGCTCATGTCGCGAGCGTCCGGGTCGCTCCGTGCGGGCCGTGCTCCCGCCGATACGGCTGGGAGAACACGCCGGGCGGTACGTTCCTTCTTGTGGCGAGTTGGCGTCCGGGGCAGCGAGACGTGGAGCGGGCGCTAGAGGAGCCATATGAGGAGGTCCCCCGTCATCTTGCGACGCCGCTCTGGTCTTGGATCAAGGGTCAGCTCGATGTCGAGCGACTCTGGATAATCGCGATCCATCTTCGGCTGAGTATTTCAGACCCAAGAGACTATTTTCACGGACTGGAACTGCCAATAGCCGAGTTAAGCACGCTTGTTGACGAGCAGCCAACTCTTATGCTCGACTTGATTGAGGAGTTGCTACCTTTGACTGGCAACACGTACGGCGCTGCCGCGAATCTTGAAGCGGTGCTTGCCATCGGGAACTCGGCGTACGCGGTACGGTCAGACAATAAAGGGTTGGAGATGCGAGTCTTACCCGAAGCGAAGCTCAATGTAGAAAAAGCTGTAGCGGCGGCGGATAAGAAAGGGAGTGTCGGCGAGCACCTGACGAACGCATGGAATGCCGCTTATGGTCGCACCCCCGACCCAGTGAAGGCCTACAGTGAAGCGATCAAGGCGGTAGAAGGGGCGGCCGCACCCGTTATATCGCCGAATGACCTGAAGGCAACACTCGGAAAGCTGATCGGTCAGCTAAATACTCATGCCAGCGCCTACCAGCTCGCTGTCTCGAATGCTGCGGTCAGCACGGTTGTTGCCAATATGCAGTTGCTCTGGGCGGGACAAACCTCCCGTCATGGACAGGTCGGGCCGACGGTTCTAGAGACAGTCGACGCGGCTCAAGCGGCAGTCCATCTCTCGGCGACGCTTGCGCAGTGGTTCCAAAGCGGAGCTATCCGTAAGTTGTAGAGATGTGCTCACGGCGCTTCGGGACCCGCTTGCTAGCCGATGTGTTGGTTACTCTGATAGCCGCCGAGTTGGTCGACGGGTCGCCTGAGGTCCGGGGCAACCCGGCCCGGTCCAGCTCCCCGGTGAGTCTGTATGACATTGGTCAGCGACTCCCAGTAAGCCCGATGCGGTGTGAGCTTTCCGCTCCGCACTCGGGATGCCGCCGAGTTGGATAATCCGGTCGCGGTACTGATGGCTCCGAGTGGTAGGCCCGCCAGTCCCGGCAGGATAAGCCGGCTGAACTCCACCGGCTCCGCCTTGGGAGTGTCCGGGTGGTCGCGTTCCCACTGTGCCAGGAAGGCACGGCGGCGTTTATTCGACTCCGATTTCTTGGCGATGGCTTCGGGTGTTGCCGAAGGGTCGTCACCGAGCCCGCGTCTTCGGGCCAGCTCGGTCAGCCCGACAGTTGCAAGATGCCCCGCCTGGTCGGTTAGCTCGGCTTTACGGCACGAATGACATGCACTGTATCTGCGACTGCCCAGCTGAACTCCGCAGGCACGACATAGGCGGGTCGGCATCTTAGGTCCATCGGTCGTCTCGATAGTTGATGATTTGAAGCTCTGCGCTCGCGCGGATTTGGAGGCTTCCTGGTCGGATGGAACAGGGATACTCCGTTGTTGCGCTCGTCTTTGTTGCTCGGCCCGTGTGTTCTGTTGCGTCAGCGGCGTACGCCGTCGGATTCTCGCTGTGCTGGTGTCGCCGAGAGTGTGCGCCACCCGTTCCGCTACCGGGGCGACAACCCGCGCCCATTCCGGCATGGTGTCCGCGAGGGTGTGCGTCAATGGCGGCAGCAGAACACATTTACCCTCGACGGTCTCGTGAAAGTCCGCTGCCCGGAAGGTATGTCCCGCTGCGAGCCGCAAGACATAACGCTCGATGTGTGGGCGCAGGACTTCGAGCAGGTCGAGCGCGAGCGAGTCGCGGCCCCGCTGGTCGGTGTGCAGAAAGCCCAGACCGGGATCAAGACCGACCGCGAGGCAGGCAAACCGGCATTCGGCCTCAGCGAGGCTGTAAAGGTAGTTGAGCATCGCGTTCATCGGGTGGGCCGCATCACGCGGGGTCGGGCCGCCCCGGTGCAGGGGCGAGCGCCGGATGGTGTAGCGGTGCCAATGCTCGGGGACCCGTCGTGCGTCGCGGGCTATGAACCGGAGCTGTGCGCCTTGCCAGGCTTTGAAGTAGCGGATGGCGGCTGCTGCTTCGATTTCGCGTAGCCGGTCCGGGCGTTGTGCTGTTCGCAGGTCGAATGCTTCTAGGTCGCGGGCCGTGTTGTCGTCGCCGAACATCTGACGGAGCACCCCGGCCTGTCCGGCGATCTTCTCCGTGAGCAGGCTGCGAGCGAGGTCGAGACCGACAGCAGTGCCGTACGCGGCGGCCTGCACGCGGTGTAGCCGGGCGTCGCCCGGTCCGTTTCCGTTGGTTGCGAGTACCCGGCCGGCGGGGTCGACGGTGACGACAGCGACTCCTACGTCGGCGCACCATCGCAGCGCGTCGAGGGTGATGGCACCGCTGCCGGCGACGACGAGACGCCGCAGAGTGCGCCCTGCCCTCGGGTAGCGGCGTTGCCGTCGATGCTTGCCGATCCCGTCGGCTACGACGAGCTGCCCCCGTTCGACGGCGACGGTGACGCCGTAGCCGCTGGCGACGGCCACCGCTGTGTTGGTGGCGTCGCGGGCGTAGAGGTCGTGCAGGGTGCGTTGCGTTTCGTCGAGGTCGCTGGTCGTGGGGCTACGTTGGGCTGGCATTCGGAAGCGGGTCCTTCCGGGTGTGGCTCCGGGCGGTGTTAGCGCACTGCCCGGAGCGCTATTTATTGGGCTATCGGGGTTGCGCTTGTCTTTACAGTTGTAGTTGGTTGGCTCCCTTCTTGTTCGAGTTGCTTGCGCGGGTCGTCAGGTGCAAGTGTGGAGATTCCCCATATCCGCACCAGAGCGGCTATTAATAAAGCAATCTGCTCTATCCTCGCGGGATCGGTCTCTAATAGCCCGGCCACCGTAGTAAGAACTTTAACCAGCGGAAGCCATGTCCGGGCCAACGCGAATAGCTCCGCGAGTGGGGCTGTTTCGAACTCCTTTATGATAGCCAGCAGCGCACATGAGCGGCTTTCGATGGTCTCGGCCCAGGTTTGCACCATTGGGGTATCGGCCGGTATCTGAAACAGGTTCGGAATAGTCTCGGCAAGGGTTCGGGCATCGTACATTTGACCACCTAAGGCTGCATATGCCAGGTTGGTGGCAGCCGTGTGGTCGCGCTCGCCGACTGATTCGGCATCATCACCTCTGAGACCTTTGTGCCGAGGGGGCTGAGGCTTTATCGCACGTAAAATATCGTCTCCAGAGTGTGCCCGAATTCCCCGCATGATGCCCGACATCCGCTCGGCTCGATCGGAATTCTCAGCTTCCAGCGCCTTGGGGATTGCCGGCATGCCATCTTCGCCATTCTCCAACACGGGTAGTGCGTTCGCGCCGTACATCTCCCGCAGTTCGGCTACGGCTCGCCGAGGGACGTCAAGTAGTGCTTCCCGCAGTTTTTCTTCCGGTACATCATAGTTACTCAGTGCAAGGGATATGAAAGCTTCGTTGTTGCTGTAACCGGTGTGCTTCAACCGGAGAGCTTCGTCATATTGGCTGACAGTCCTATCCGGCACGTCTTGGCCGGCCGGTACCGCTGGGACTAGTTGCTCTCGTCGGAAGTCATCGAACCGGCGAGCCAACGGTCGTGCTTTCTCGGTGAGTGTGCCGTCCTCGCGGAACGGCTCGCCTGCCAGTCGTCCACGTGCGTTTAACGCGACGAGCAGCGCACGGTCGGTGGCGGTACCCGTGCTCCGGTTCTTAGCCATGTCGCCATAGTCTCACGCCGGGGACCAACCAACAAGCGTGCTTCTCGGTCCCCGCTTCGTCCAGCGGATGCCTAACGTCCAGGGCAGCGGGTGGCCACCGGGGACCAAGAAATAGCCGATCATGGTCCGGGCCGCCTGGAACCTTACTTTTTATGCAGAAACCCATCACCCCCGCACCGGCCCGGACCGTCGTTACTTGGCACCTGGCATCCGGCGTAGCCAGCCTGCTCTACCAACTCGCCGAGTACCGCGACATGCTCGTCTCGCAGGCCGCCGCCGACGTGCTCACGCAGGCACTCGACGACTTCGACGAGACTGCTCTACCCCAACGCCTCGAAGGAGACGGTAGGCCGCCCGCTCTCGCGATCCCGGCCCAACTGCCTCCTCTACCAGCAGGCGGCAAAACGATGAGACGCAGCGTGCGCCGGTATGTCATCCCGGCCGACCTCGTGACCCGGCTCAACGACGCGGCGACCGCGAGCGGCATCCCGGTCGACGACCTCGCGGGTGCCCTCATCGCCTCAAAAGGCCCCGCAATGCTCACTGCCGCCGTCCGAACCGCACTCGTCAATCCAGGAGAAACAGCCGACCCGGCTGAGCCGATCCAGGTTGACCTAGGCCGCGAGCTACTCGACAGGCTGACCGGTGAAGCCGCCCGCCGTCGAGTGTCGGTCGAAAGCGTCGTCGAGCAACTGGTCGCCGAACACGGTCCGACTCTGCTGGCCGCCTGCCACCACGCGTACATGTCCCGCTCGCTCAGCCTGACCAACGCACCGGGGCGTTGCTCGACCTAACCCACCACACGCGAATGCCCCCGGTCCCCACCGGAGGCCTTCGCCCAACAGAAACGGAATGACAATGAACAGCATAACAGCCACGCCACCCTTGCAGAAGCACGCCGCTACGGCTTCCTCAACGCCGTGTTACGGCATTGCACGCCTGCACCAGAGCTACTGGCTCCGCGAGGACGACCCCCCAACAACCCTGTCCGCCATCTTTGCTGGTGTCGACGCGCCGGCCGCGGTCCAATACGTGCGGCCCGATGGATTGACACGGTACGCAGTTCACCCGTGGCTACAGACCAGGCTCAGCTTTCCGGTTTGGCGCAGGCCGGACGTCCCGCTACCTTGTTCGCTCGACTGTCTGCCGGAACCCCGATGGCGCGACCACGGTTTCGGCATGAAGCACTGGCAGACGTGCTATCACCTGCGGCCGGAGATGCCGCCGTTTCCGAGGGTGTTGGATGCGGTTGGTATCCCGAGCTGGGTCGGTGGTGAGGATGGTGGCAACTGCTGGCCTCCCGCTACCTGTTACGTCTGTCAGGTACCGACGGAGCCTCGCTCCTTCTGCTCCTTTCTTTGTTATCTCGAATCGCTCGACTGGAAATATCCCTACCGGCATATCTTCCAGACCGATGCCAACTGTGGTCTGTCGCCGCAGATGTTCGGGAGATATGGGAGCGCTACAGGCATCGTGTCAGTCCTCGTCGGCGGGGAACTGGTGCGCCGGCATGACGCCCGTTGGGAACTGATCCCGAAGACGTCGGAAGACTTCGATAAGTCGCGGCGTGGTTGGCGGGCAGTCCTGCCAGCAGAGACGGGTACACCGTGCCGGCCGAGCACGGGCGCCCAAAAGAGCCCGACGCGTGACATGTCGGGCAACCGCCGCGCCTCGCGGGCAACTCTCTGGGCGGTAAGCCGCAATGGTGACTGATCCGGCCCGCGGTAGGACCGCTCGGCGATCCCCGCAAGCGTGGAAAGTGCTCAAACCGGCTACGCGACAGCGGTACCAAAAGGCCGGCACCACCCGGGCGGACTATCTGCGGGGCGCCTCCCTGTCGGCCGCACGCGGCCACTCGCAGACACCCGAACGGCCGGAAAGGGCTGCCAACAACCCGCAGCGGTATTCGCATTATAACCGACGCGGCGGGAAGACGATGCGTGTTGTCTCCACTTCCGGGGTGCGCGAAGTGCAGCATCTATCGAAAGCCGAACGGTCCCTGGTCGGCAAGCATTGGAACGCGGTCAAGGAGTATCTCAATGGTCTGGATGATAACGGAGACGGACTGGCGGCTTTCGAGGGCCGGACGGTAAACGGCGTCGAGCTGGAAGCCCGTACGAATGCGCTCGACTGGTGGGCAACACGAGGCGATCTCAGCTTTGAGTCGCTGTACCCAAATGCTGCGACCATGCCGTCAGCGACATAATAAGGGGGACTGATCTAATGAGCGGAGTTTGTACCGCGTGCGGAACCTGTGCGCCGCGTATTGAACGGCACCATATCGCGGGACGGGTAAACGACCCGCTGACCGTCGGGGTGTGCCGCGGGTGTCACTTGATTCTGACCGACTGGCAGCGGGAAAACGGGGTGATCCTGCGCCGCGACCAGCCCCGCACCGAGCCCGACCGGTGTTACGCCCTGCTGGCGGGCAGCCTCGACCTGCTGCGCCTCGCCTGCCTGAGACAGGGAGCCGGCGACCTCGCCCTGGTCGCGGTCGACATGCAGGACGCCGCGCGCCGACTGCTCCCGGTGACCGTTCCGGTGCCGCCGTACGTGTCCCTCGTCGAGGTCGAACCTGTCCGTGCCGATCCGGCCGGCGGGCCTGAGCGGGTCGCAGAGCTGCACCGGGTCGTCGCCGAGGTAGCGATCCGGCTGGTTCCCGGTTCGGTGCTCAGCGGCCGCCTGAGAGCCGCGAGCAGTGCCCGGCTGTTCGGTCTGCTGGCCGGACCGAACCGGTGGACGGTGCCGCTCGACCGGGCCGCCAGGGACGTGTGCTGTGCCGCCGGGTACCTCGCCGATCACGTCGACCGACTCGACCGGGCCGAGGTCGACGCCCGCGAGGTCGGCCCTGCACGAGGTCACCCCCGGCACGAGCCGCACGAGCCCGAGGTCGGCTGCCCCGAGGTCGATGGCCGCGAGGTCGACGACATGCCCCCCGCCGTGGCCGGCGCCATGCTTGCGGTACACGCCGCGCAACCAGTACTCGACCTGCTGGCCGCCGCCGTGCCGCCCGAGGCGCGACATGACTGACTCCGAGTATCTGACACTGGCGCTGCGAGGCTGGCCCGAGCTGGACCGCAAGCCCCGGAAACAGCGACCGACGCACCTGCCCCGGCTGCTTCTCGTTGTCGACACCGAGACACGCACCGACCCGGCGCAGGCGCTGACGTTTGGCTCAGCCATGCTCGCCCGCCTACGTCACGGCCAGGTCGAGCCCGTCAAGGAGGTTCTGTTCCACGCCGACGACCTGGCCGACACCGACCCGACCGGATATGCAACCCTCGCCGAATATGCCGCTGCCAAAGACGAGCTGTCCCTCGTGTCCCGAGCCGAGTTCGTTTCCGAGTGGCTGTTCAAATACTGCTACCGGAAGCCTGGAACGAAAAAGGGACGTGGCGACGAGTCGGCAACGCTGGTTGCTTTCAATGCACCGTTCGACCTGTCCCGGCTCGCCGAGGATTGCGGCGACGCCAGAGGCGACATGGCCGGTGGGTTCTCTCTCCGCATGGCTCCATTACATGACGGCAAAGAGGACACCTATAGGCCTCGACTGCTGGTAAAGCATCTCGACTCGAAGAAAGCACTCATCAAGTGGGGCACTACGCGAGAGAGTGGCAGCGCCGACGCGCCGAGCGACCGGGGGCAGTTTCTCGACCTCCGTACGCTGATCTGGTCACTGACAAACGAAGCGGTAACCCTCGCTCGCGGCTGCGATATGTTCCAGGTCGAGCACGGAAAGATGGAAACGGCCGAGCACGGCATCATTACCGCTGAATATATCGACTATAACCGTCGGGACGTGCTCGCCACGACTGAGCTGGCGGTGAAGGTGCTTGCGGAGTTTGCTACCCACCCAGTCAGCTTGCAAGCCACGAAATCGTACTCGCCCGCGTCGGTTGCTAAAGCCTACGTGCGGGAGATGGGCATTACTCCGATGCTTGACCGCGTGGGCGTACCGACCGACCCGGCGTTGTTGGGTGCGGTTACCTCGACGTTCTACGGCGGCCGCGCCGAATGTCACATCAGGAATGTTCCGGTGCCCATCTCAGTCTGCGATTTCACGTCGATGTACCCGACGGTCGATATTCTCATGCGGATATGGGACCTGCTCACATTCGAGCATGTCGAGGTTATCGACTGCACTGAGGAAATACACCGCACGCTCGACACACTCACGGTGCCCGAGTGCCTCGACCCGGCGCTGTGGTCGGGATTCGTGGGCTGTGTGCAGATCGAACCGAACGGGGATATTCTCCCGGTTCGCGCCACCTACGGCACTATTTGCGGGCAATACAACGTCGGCGTGAACCGGCTGCACTCGCCGCGCCCGATGTGGTATTCGATCCCGGACGTTATCGCATCGACCCTGCTCACCGGGAAACCCCCCAGGGTTGTCCGCGCAATCCGATTCGTGCCCGCCGGGGAACGGCTGGCAACCCTGCAACCGGTCAAGCTCGCCGGCACCATTACGGGCTCTTCGCGGTGAAAGGTGATTGATCTTGGTGGGTGTGTCGTAGCGGGCTGTGAGGCTCACGGCCTCCGAGGGTGGTTGGTGTCGAATCACCCAGCCCCGGAGGGCCGCGAGCATGGAGC
>JAABUZ0100009048.1_pt1 | contig 11518 bp, 13 predicted proteins | sample 5562091 | NCBI WGS metagenome assembly JAABUZ01 (sample SAMN12813069, study PRJNA571459) | rock metagenome | isolation source: Antarctica rocks | place: Antarctica: Victoria Land, Linnaeus Terrace sud | collected 2015-12-21
TAAATAGAAGCTTTTGTACCAACCTTCTTCTGTATTCTTAATATTCAGTTATAGCTACCTCTAAAGATCAAGCACTATCAACCCTGACCTCCATTGGTTGTATCATCTAGGCACGGTCCTGACAGTTCTATGAGATTGTAATTCGACGAGTAGAAAGGCAAATATCACATCTGACATTCATATCAGTGATAGATCGTCAATTCAACGAGACAAATAGCTTATCTGACATTCGTGTGAAATGATGAGCTCTTCAATTCGACTATTGCAATAAACACTCACGTTATTCATGATGATCACACTTCTTGAAGTCGAAAAGAAACTGCATAGAGATAGCAGTTCATCTGCTAGTCATCGAAAGAAAGTCTCATCGTTGAATCAACTCTCGCGAATATCGATGCAGAATAGATATTCGTCTTTCGTATAGATCGAAAGAACACTTCAGCAATGCTCTCTCATTTTAGAGACTTGATAGCGAGCTGATTGATCAACGAAAGCATAAATCTGATGATGTCAGCTCGTGATTTCATTGAATAAGAACTCATTCACGAACATGAGCTGCTCGATCGTCAAACGAAGCATGTCTGCTACTCAATTCAAACGAAGCTCGTTGTTTTGTCTGACTTCTACACGCTGTTCTTTTTTAATACTTCAGTCTCTTCTCTTCAGAATTCTTGATATCGTGAATTGATGCACGTTAATGTCTCACTTCTTTCATATGTATCAGATCATCTCTTTCTGCATGACTCACGACTGATCTTCGAGATAGACTATGAGGTCATTTTCAGCGATCTTGAAGATCTTTCGAGAAGCGTCTTTGGATCGGAATTGAGATCTAAAAGATGAGTTATACATAAAGAGGTTCTCTTGAACATTGTATACAGTGACAGAGCAACAATGAACCTCTTCAGCGATTGTCGAAGGAGTTCAATGAAGTAGCAGAAGGCGTAGTATTTTGAAGCGCAGGCTTGCAGGAAGTGATCTCGACATAGCTGAAAGAACGTCAGGAACGTCAACAAACAAAGAGGTCTGAATAGCTTCAATTTCGGGCAATTGAGGGACGATGGGGTTGATTTCTGAATTCCTTCTATAAACGGATCACCGTGGGGCAGAGCGAAAACGAATGCCAAGGATTCTAAACCTTTCTGCATACGCTAATACTAGATCCGAACCTTCAACTCTACAGATTTCGCGGTCTATTCTTGTTCACCAAGCTTCGACGTGGCTATACTCGGTAAAGTTTCTAATTCAGTGTCCTAATTAAGTTATCCTTAGTAGCTTCCAGTATATACTAGTCATTGACAGCAGGACACTGAGATGGAAAATCCATTCAAATATGGAGCTTTTCTGCGTGTGAGTGCACGTGAACCCAAGTTTTTATGTGACAGCCGCAGGTAGAAGCGCAAGCTTTGGCTTGTGTCTTTGCGACTGAGCCTCAAATCTTTCGGTGAAGGCTGACTTGTTTAGGATATAGCCGCAAAAATACTTAAACAGCTTGCATTGTCGATTCATTCACTAGTTTACAAGATTTCCTCAAGATTCGGAAACATCTTTGACCTTTCTGTTCTGCCACTGCTTCATTTTAAATCCACCTCCTTGACCTCTTGTCCTCACCAACTCTTAGAGCTCGTTCTACCAGACGATACTCATTTCACATTGTTCATCATGTTTCTCACTCCGATTGTCATGGTTCTATTTACTAGTCTAGGCCTAGCCTTTTATGTCCCCAAGAGCAGCAAATTTCCAACCTGTGGTGTGCGTATTCCTCTAAGACATTTAGCTCGTAAAGCTATCCCATTGATTAGATATCTAGAAAACCTGCGTCAACACAAAGCTAGATCTAACAACCACACAAGGTTGCGCCGCAGGTGCGTCGGCACTCCTCTGCCTTTGTTCTTCAGTCAGCCTTGAGAAAGAAGTCTTAGCTTGCATGAAGACCTCATGCCCCAAAGGTATCAAAACATCTGGCATATCAGCTTTTTTGGATTTATTTTGCCAAGGTCAGCCACACTTCGCCTGATGCTAGGGTCTTCTTTTGAGATGGCTGCATGATGACTTTCGTCTCTTAGGGAATTATGCTGAGGCTGCAGCGCGTGCTGATGGCGAATATGGGTCTGGATACTCTCCTAGCGCAGCCTCATACTCTTCTCAAGCTCTTGGGACGTCATATCCTGCTAGCCCATCAGGATACGTGTGATCTGGTTTTACAAACGTGGAAATTTCTTGACTGGAGCATTGGGAGTTTGCCTCGAGCTTCCTGTAAAGCTCTAGCCCGGAAGGGCGGCCTTGACTTTACCGAAGCCTGCCTTGCTAGATACGCGGAAAATCTTAGCGATAAGACCGGCATTTAGAAGTCAGGGTTGCGAGGCTAAGAGCTACATACAGTATCACCCACACATTCTGCCTTATTTCTACCGACATCGTACAATATATCACTCCTGTCCACCAACCTGGATTTTGGGTTCATCTCAGTATACTGATGATTTGATTGCCAAAGATTGTCTGTCAGGAATTCCTATCTCTTGCACGTACAATTGCTCGTGATTCTGCAACATAAAACAATTCATACCATGCTTCATCCTTCGGAGGCCCCATGCGCCATACGGGCACTTCTACGGTCCACCGACCCTATTCCTAAGACAGTCTGGGCGACAAAGCTTGGTAACAAAGCTTGATTCGATTGATAGGCTCGCGATGGGCTTTCATGCAATAACGGCCATTGGCGCTACGCACTAAGGCAACACTAACATCCTTCGAGAAGGTCCTCAAGAACACTAACTCCCACCTTGCACACCGACAAGTCAACATCGCTGCACTGCATCTTGCTATCTGCAGTCACTCTGGCTTTTACGCCTGCACTTCCCCTCTTGACTCACCTGGAAAGAAGCCACTTTCGCAATCGCTGATTTCATTTACGGCTGTCCGTTCTCCCCCTCACTTCACGGCGCGATGTATGCGTCAAATGTAGATCGAAAGTGGGCTTCTCCGCAGCTCAAGGAGTATATAACACGCAATCTGCACACCGTACTGTTTGTCCCCACTTCTCTGAGCAAAGCCATCTTGTACATCTTGTTTGATACCTTCTACCACAGCTCCGGGGTAGAAGCGCCAAAAGAATATGTTGACGCATTCGCTGTGGGCGGTGCTCGTAGCTTGCGCCTTGTTCTTCGATGGAGGCTCTACTCTTGAACATGGCAGACTTGGCAAAATTGCCCGCAGGGGTTTGGAAAGGGCTGCGAAGTTAGCCCAAGCCCAACAAGAAGAGAGAGTGAAGCCACGCGACCGAGATCCTCGATTCAGCACCGAAGCTTCGGAGAGTCAGTGCACGGGTAATCCGTCAAACAGATATGTCAGCTAACCGTTTGTGAATATGGTAGAATATCGCGTCCACTCTTTGCCCGAAGTTCCCTTCGACATTGGCGAGATGTACTCGGGTTTGGTACCGATTGACATGAAGAACGCTTCTAGAGCATTGTTCTTCGTATTTCAACCTAAAACCGACGGACCTCCTGTCGATGAAATAACTATATGGTAGTTTCGCTATACTTTGAAGCTGTTGTTAGTGGTTGGTATATTTCTAACCATGCACTAGGCTGAATGGTGGGCCTGGCTGCTCCAGTATGGAAGGCTTCTTCCAAGAGAACGGTAAGTTCCTCTGGAGGCCGGGAACTTACCAGGTAAGCTCTCATCTCTTTTCGTCTTCTCATTGAATTTCCAAGAAAACACTGACTAGGTCTGACAATAGCCTACTATAAACCCATATTCCTGGACCAATCTAACCAACATGCTTTGGGTTGAGCAACCTGTTGGTACCGGTTCTCTATTGGAGAAGTCACTGCCACTTCGCAAGAGGAAATCGCCCAAGACTTCATCAAGTTCTTCAAGAATTTTGAGACGATTTTCGGTATTAAAAAATTCAAGATTTTTGTTACAGGCGAGAGTTACGCAGGGAGATATGTGCCGTATATCTCTGCTGCCATGTTGGACGCAAAAGACAAAACATACTATGATGTACAAGGTATATTAGACTTCCATTACTGGACGCAATCTGAACCACTGAATTTAACATCTACTGCAGGGGCTTTGGTTTACGACCCCGTTATTGGTCAATTCGTCTACGCCCAGGAGGAAGTCCCAATCGTACCATTTGTCCAGGCAAACAACAATATGTTCGGTTTCAACGGATCTTTCATGTCCGAGCTCGAGAGTCTCGACAAGTCGTGCGGATATGCTGCCTACCGTGAGAAATACTTCACATTCCCAGCGTCCGGTGTTCAACCAGCAGTATACTTCAATTATACCAGTCAAGCGGCTTGTGATATCTTCTCTATGGTCGATCAGTTTGCCTTTGAGACCAATCCATGCTTTGACGTCTATGAAATAAACCAGCAATGGTGAGCTAGTCTTCTGGTACATCGACGACTACATGGACCGATAGCTTACAACATATACTAGTCCACTTCTTTGGGATGTACTGAGCTTCGTAACTCAACTCGTCTATACCCCGGCTGGAGCTGACACTTACTTCAATCGAACCGATGTGAAGCGGGCGATGCACGCACCTGAATATGTTAACTGGGCAGAATGCTCAGTCAACCCTGTCATAATTGGTAAAGGTGGTCCAGAAATGGGTGAAGGTGATAATTCGGCCGATCCAATCCAGAAGGTTCTTCCCCAGGTTATCGAAGCAACCAACCGCGTTCTTGTTAGTAATGGCGATCTGGACATGATTATCCTGACAAATGGTACTCTACTGGCCATTCAAAATATGACTTGGAATGGGAAGCTTGGGTTCAATTCTGCACCTTCGAAACCGATCGATATCACGCTTCCCGACTTGGAGTATTCGGCTGTGTTTGCCGCGAACGGGATCCCTGGTTGGGATGGGCCGCAAGGAATCATGGGTGTGCAGCACTACGAGCGGGGACTCATGTGGGCCGAAACCTACTTGAGTGGCCACATGCAACCCGAATTCCAACCGAGGGTCACATACCGCCATATCCAATGGGTTTTAGGGCACATTGATACCCTTTAGGAGGTCAAAGACGGACACAGCCGCTTTGAGTCCATGGCCAGGTTCACGCGCTCTACTGGAACACGGGATTCTATATGGACGAGAATAGTTTGAAAAGCTTCCCTTAAAGCAAGTCAGAAAACAAGTACAACAATCCAAGCATGTGCCGCTCGTTTGAAGTATGGGATATGAGTACTAATACCAGCGTCCGATCAAACAATTTCGCTTCACCCATCAGCCCCGTAACTTTTGCACAACGATTGTCTAGCTCGTCGATGGTGATCGGACAAAGAACATCTCAGCATCGTACAAGTCACAACAACACGAGCAGTTTTGTGGTACCTCGGCTGTGATCGTCCAATAGGCCCATGTTGCCAAGCCTGCTTGGTATCGTATCAGTGACCTTGCACTGTTTCTCTGTCCTTCAATGTGGATACCTTCTCGCACCGACCCTTAAGTCGGTTCTTTCCTTTGTCTGCACTTACCAAGCTGCGATGTAACCGCAAGTCCAGAGCTTCTGCCTCGCAGACTGTTTGCATATAACATTGGGACTTGCCCGCATGTTATTCTTCAACTTTAAGGCATTTGACGCGAGCACAATCATGCGTCTCTCTTCTTTCACTCTTTTTTCCCTTGCAGGCACGACTTGTGCTTTATCGCTCTTCAAACATCGTTCAAACACTCTAAACTTTTGTCTCTCATCCTTCAACGTCCCCATCTCTATCCCCTCCTCCCCAAACTTCACCCAATTAACATCCTCATACAACATCCGTCTTCAGTACACTCCAGCCGTCATCATCCTCCCAACAACCCATCTGCAAATCTCCAATGCCGTCCTGTGCGCTGTTCGCTTTGGCGTCAAGGTGCAGGCCAAGAGCGGTGGACATTCGTACGCTTCGTTCAGTTCCGGAGGCCAGAATGGCAGTATGGTTGTCAGTCTCGAGTCTTTTCAAAATATATCCGTTAATGGTGCTGGTGTTGCGATGGTAGGAGGAGGCGTGAGGCTGGGTAATCTGGCTCTGGGCCTGTCCAAGCAGGGTGGGAGGGCCTTGCCACATGGGGTTTGCCCTGGGGTAGGAGTTGGAGGGCATGCCACTCACGGCGGCTATTGTGAGAGGAGATAAGTCTATTCTAGAAGGGTGGAAAAACATTGCTAAAGTAATTCTAGGGTTTAGTAGCCGCGCATGGGGCCTTACTCTGGATACAATTGTAGGACTTGACGTCGTGCTGGCGAATGGTAGCTTTGTTCACGCCAGTAGCTCTTCGTATTCGGATGTTTATTGGGTAGAGTATTTCTTCCAAACAAACATTGGCCATACTGAGTGATGTATAGGCACTTCGAGGTGCAGCAGATAGGTAATCTAGCTGCAATCCGAAATCGTAGAATCCTGCTAAACTCCTCAGTATCGGCATCATCACCGCTTTCTACTTCCAAACGCAACCCGCCCCCTCCGCCGTGGTAAATTGGGCCTACACGTTCCCCAACCAGCTGGTTTCCGCTTCCACCGCAGCCGCCACATTTTCTCATATCCAGAATTTTGCCATGAACGCCTCTGTGATTGACAAGAACATCGGCTTCAGCGTCTCTTCAAAGGAGCTGTCGCTCACAGTGATTGGGTCGTACTTAGGGAGCCAGAAAGACTTCTCAAATAGGGTACTTCAACGACACAATAGCCGCACAGTACTCAAACATCGAGCTAATTTGCATATTGCCAGATTGCCCCAGAGCTCTTGCGCGGCCTTCCCACCCCTTTCAGTTCCAAGATCAAAAGTATGGATTGGATCTCCTCCCTGACGGACTTGTGGGCGGTCCCGTTCAAGAGCCATTGACCGGCTACAATGCACACGACACCTTTTATGCCAAAAGCGTTCTTGTACCTGAGTCTAGCCCCTTGACAGTAAGCAGTGTCATTCCCCTTTCCAGACCATAGACCATGCTCAGTGTAAATTAGCCAGCAGCCTTAGAATCCTACTTCTCCTTCATCATAATAAACGCAACCCACGTCCCCGCCCTCTGGTTCTTCGAAATAAACCTCATCGGCGGCCCCGGCTCCCTCGTCAACAATCCCCCAGCCGCCGCTCTCAATTCCGCCTACAGCGGCCGTGGCGCTCTATGGGTCGTGCAGCATTATGCTTCCTCTTCTTCCACCAACATCCTCCCCTTCGTCAATGGACTGAATAATGCAATGGAGAAAGAGATGCCGCGGACGGCTTTTGGAGGTTATCTGAATTATGTGGACCCCGGACTGAGTGCACAGGAGGCGCATGCGCTTTATTATTCGAAAGAGGTGTATGCGAGGCTAACGGGGATTAAGAAGGTGGTGGATCCGGGGAATGTGTTCTCGAATCCACAGGGTTTGGGGATATGAAAAGTACCTCTGAGGGTCGAGATGGTACTTTTGAAACTCGATTGAGGTAGCGTCTGAATACAGCGTTTTGCACTTGGATCTTTTTCTGTTCTCTCATGTCAAACCATGGTTAAAAGTGTGACAAGCCAATCGCTACGCTACGTTTGATCCCCTGTGATTAAGCCAACGATCGTCTCATAACTCATAAGTTTCTACCGCTCTGGTGAAACGTAAAATTCACGTTACGCATACCGCCTGTTTCGGGATCCATGCTCACTTGTGACAGACACGCTGTTAATCCTAGAATGAAGTGAAAACGATCGATTGACTAGTCTTCTGCTGAATCTCAGTTTTGTCTTCTTCGAATCTCTTGATCCTTTGTTGTTTCAAGAACGTTTCTTTGAAGCTCATCTTAAGTCACTCTACTCTTGCTCTTATAAGCTTTCTTCCGCTCTCTGATCTCATTGAAACGAAAGTTAGAGACAGGTTTGAACAAGGTTGTATTTTCATTGCGCGACTAATCTTTGCTATGCCACCTCTGATTTTGTTGAGATTAATAGAATACCTATGTAGCGCATTCAAATTACAATTTGTGTTCTGCTCATCTTTGTCAGTGTGTTCCTCGATACTATTGAATTTTAATCAAACGTGATAATTAGACTCGACTCTTGATGATACTCAAGTTTAAACGCTTCTGAGGCTTTCATGAAGGCGCCAGGTTGCCCCCAAACAGATATATATTATAGTCATAACGAACTTCGAAGCCCGGTAGCTAAAGGTACTGACAGTTGTCTTATTTCAAATTGTGATTTGATAATCTCCACAGCCATAAAGAGTGTAACATCACTCGCACTAGGTATAGAAATGGGAAGAAACCGCTCAATCAATCCAAGCTCCAGGGATTCTTCCATGCCCTCCTTTCCGCTCAGCCTTGCGAAATTCAATGGTCCTTTTTGGCATTCGACGCTGAAACCGCTCATGTGCTAGCTTTATCCGTTCTAATACCTCTGATTTCTTGTTATCATTAAACCAGAAACCAAACTCTTTCATCAAATACGCGTGCTGTTGCCAACGTGAATATATATATGGTCAATCTGGACCATTCTCGGGATCGACGGTCAGTACACCATTGTCGAGGCCCGTATGTTTATACTCGTTAAGAACCCTAGACTCGGGTCCTATTGGGTCTGTCAACCACTTCCAACGGACTCTTGGCCGTACACAGAAAGAAAATCTAAGCCGGCGCTTTCGATCGCCGTAATCGAGAGTAGGATGTGTCTTCTCTGGATGTAATTTCATTTCTGTTCTAAGATAGTCATCCAGGTCTATATCGGCGCTGGACAGAATTTCAAGCCATTGGTTTGCCAGAAATTGTGACTCCCAGGGCTTCGTGTCATACCTGAAAAGGCTGTCGAGTGGAGTTCTCCTATTACGATATGGCGCATGTAAACCCGCGCCTTTGACAAGAAGTCTTCGTATCATCGATTTATAGCCCTCAATATTTATTAACCCAAGGTTAATCAACATGCCATGAAGCTATAAATCTAGATTGTGGTCGGTATCTTCCATGTTCTGCTCAGCCATATCTTGTTCAAAGAGGTATACACAAAGCTCAATAGGAATTCGAAGCTTCTGAATTAGAGATGAAAGATGAGTTGAAAGCAAAAAGTTAACCCCTAATTATTTGTCTAATTCTCTCCTGTCCCGGCTGTCGCCTACACCAAGCATTCGCTTGGTCTACAAGTCAACGTCTTGACCAAACAGCTGAGATGTAAACCCAATCCAATTTGTTGACCACCACGTTGATGCGTTGGTCAAGCAGGCTCGTCGCCTTGGCCAAACCCTGATGCTTGGCGCAGAATTTCCTACTGCTGATGGATTATCGAGGCGTTTGCGGTATGATCTGAACTTTTGGCGCTTTTTATCGGGATTTGAACCATATGGTCTTTGTATGATGTCTCCATCTCAATTCGCATGCCTTCCAAGCAGTGCATACTAAGCCAACATATACTGCAGCGAACGCTCATATCGTTAAATTAAAATCTCACCTAATACTATTAGGCGATGAAAGCTGAGCCTTCACCTGATTTTCCATCTTCCTCTTAGTAGCATGCCCGAAGAATTTTACAAAGAGGCTTTATCAGCTTGTACAGTATACTTAGAGCACTAGGTGCACCAGATAGCTCGACAGCTAAGGTGCCTTTTGATAGTTATAGTCCAGATCCAAACATAGGAGAATGGCAGAGAGAATCTACGAATTCTACTGGCCAACCTGAATTCAAGCCGATAACGTGTACTCCTCTTGCGATCTCATCAACACAATTTTATTACATAACGAAGAGTGTCTAGTTTAAGTTTCTATCTAAACAGTCTCCACAGTCTGGGTGAGCTTCCTGCTCACGTGAATCTCTCCATTGGGCGTATTTCTTTTCGTATCCTGTCGTGCTGTCACCGGCTCCAAAGCATAGGCTTGATGTAGATTCGCAGAATCCGCGTATCCCAAGGACGCACGTTCGGCAAGGGATATCTCTGACTCAGCTCTTCCGCGCGGATTTGCCGCAGATGAGCGAAAGGTCCTTTTTTTCGAGCCGACAGAGCCTAGGGAAAGAGCTGAACGGAAGCTGCGGATGATGCTCATGGGCGACCAGCCATGAAACAGGGGCCGAAGTGTTGGTAGGCAAACGGCTATCATGCCAACACCCATTTCAAGCATTCCCCAGAACATGAGGATACTAATGATTCCTAAGGTAGGTCAGTCAAGCTAGAAAAAAGTTATGGTATAAACAGGGTAGAAAAGAGCACTCGCCTATTGAATCATCAGTAGCGACTTCGGCTACTTTCGACTGGGAGAATACTAAACAGGTCAGAGGGATATATCCGACAAAATTAGAACCACAGTGCTTACAAGATGGACCAAGGATCTCAGCAAATATAGCCATACGTGTTATTCCACATGCGATGGCTCTGCAGAACGTCAATGAGGTTAACTATGCTTTGAACGGGGCCATACAGACAACGCGCCAACCAGGAAAGTACCCGTCACAGCGATCTTCTGCTTCACTGGCATCTGTAATGCCCAAATCTAGAAATCTCATAGTTAGCTAGTTCAAAGTAAGAGCTCACTAGGTCGTAATACCAAAGGCATTGGTAGGATCATTATTGCCAGATCGACGACCACATCAAATACTGCAAGACAGACTAAAACAACAAAAGTATTGACACACTTGGTCTTAAGAATGTCAAGTGTTTCAAAATTAGCTCTTATTGATGTACGACAGGTCGCAAGAATTGCAATGAAGAACGTAATAGTTCATGCTACTACGATTTCAATCAACGTTCAATTTGCGATATTGAATGCTCGTTCACGAAATATGTATCGATAGAAAAACAACAGAATAAGCTTTAATGTCATGAGTGCTGCAATTTGAATAAGGTCGAAAGAGAATTCAAGCTACGAAGAAGTGTTACTGTGTCAGTATAACGTATTCTATATGTTTCTAGACGAATTTTTCTCAGGCGAAAAAGGTGAAAAAACCATTTACTCACTTCTTCAAGTGTAATCTGATCTGCACCTGTCACGATTTTAGCATGTGTTACTCGAAAGATGTTGGGAAAAGAGATGTTAGGTCACTTAGATGATGTTGAACAATATTATAGATGATGATAGACGTGAGATTATCAGTGATGTTATGAGGATTCTTCGATACGAATGATACTCAGCGTTCATGAGATATAAGAATCTCTGAATGATCTCTTTCTTTTCTTTCTTCTTCGTGCAACGTCTTGTATCTAAAATCTAGTTATTAGAATTTCATTCTGATTTCATTCAGCTCTCAGTTCGTGACATTACGTTGCATCACACTACATCATGAGTCAATTCGAGAATATCAGCAACACTCTGTCGTCGACATCTTTAGTCTTGATCAACGAATTCATCACTGTCGTTCAGTTTCGAACTCACGTCAACAATGCTTTCGAAGCGTGATACACTTTTCTGATCGAACTTCAAACTTGATTCAACAACATCATCATTCAGTATATCAACTGAATCTCAGTCTGTCAACAAGAACATGAGCAAACTCAGATCGAACTTAAGCAGTCTCAGATCAATAATGAAATCTTGTCAGAAATGATTCAAGAACTCAAGAGCATGAGCAGA
>JAABUZ0100009049.1_pt1 | contig 11517 bp, 17 predicted proteins | sample 5562091 | NCBI WGS metagenome assembly JAABUZ01 (sample SAMN12813069, study PRJNA571459) | rock metagenome | isolation source: Antarctica rocks | place: Antarctica: Victoria Land, Linnaeus Terrace sud | collected 2015-12-21
GCGTGCATGGCACTGGTCAGGCCCCCCTTCTCCGCAAAGGCGACAATGCATAGAAGGTGACTATGCCTTTACCTGCAGCGCGGGTCTCTCCTGACAGGCCGCAGTGCCTTGGGCAGCAAGCGCACACTAGAAATGACGCGGACACTTGTGTGCCACAGTGTGGCTAAGTCGTAACCTATTCTGTACAGCGGCCTCCCTACAGCTGCCATGCACTGCATCTGCGCTGCGCAGGCACGCCACTGGGGGACCCGATCGAAGTTGGCGCCCTGGGCGACGGCCTGGCAGCCGAGGGGGCGCACGGCCAACGCGCACGCCACTGCCTCACACTGGGTGTGCTCCTCATCTAGTAGCACATACCGTGCGTCATACAGTGACCCTAAATGGTAACAGAATGACAGGTGCGGGGTGAAGATATCCATGCCCATGTGCCGCCAGCTGGAGGTGACAGCATGTAACGTGCACTGCCGGCGTCACCGGCTTCAGCCATGCACAGACTGAGCCACCCGCAACACCAAGTCGAGAGCTGGGAGTCTTTAAGTGCGGCGCCGCAGGCTCCGTCAAGGCATGCTTCGGGCACACGGAGGGCGCGGCGGGCGTGCACGGCGCGCTGCTAGCGGCGCTGGCGGCGGGCGCGCGCGGCGCGCCGCCCATTATGCACGCGCGCAGCCTCAACCCCTACGTGGCCGCGGCCATCGCAGACTGGCGGCGCACGCGCGGCCTTATTGCCATAGTTCCCCGGGTGCCCGCGGCGCTTGCTGCATGCATAATGGTCGTGTCTGCAGGTAGCAGTGTGGCACCGCCTGGTGGTGCGCTCGCAATGAAAAGCGTGCAGCGCAGTGACAAGATGAAATGCTTTTGGGCAGAATTGTTGCTTTCGGGCAGAGTCGTTCTTGAGAAAGGAGTCTAAAAGGCAACAGCATTGCTATATTTATTACGCGGGGTTGCACTGGTTGCTGTCATGGCTGTTTGCAATCAGCATCGGCGCTTACCTGTGCAAGTGTAAACACTAAATTTCATTTGGCAGGAGCACGCCTCGCTGCCGCTCGGCGCGGCAGCCGGCGCGAGCGCGTTCGGCATGAGCGGCGTCAACGCGCACGCGCTCCTGCGCGCCGCCCCCGCAGCGCCAGAGCCGCGTGCGCCTGCGCTGCAGTGGCAGCGCGCGCGGCACTGGCCGGTTGTGCAGCCGCACCACCTGCTGCTCGCGGCCGCTTGGGAGCGGGATGAGGGCGTGTGCAGGTGTGCTGGACCCCGCTTGAGAGAAGTCTAAAGGCCGCAGCTTCGTATGCGCTGAGGAGCGCAGGTGCATGCTCTTTGCTGGACTGTGCATGGGCGGGGGTGTGCGGAGTCATGGGGTGGTCGGAAATCGGGCCTGTGAAGGTGTCTGTGGTTGCAAGCAAGCTCCAACATTGGTTGCTGCTGTGCTCTTGCACAGATGGCATCCGCATGTGGACACACATGCACTTGTATGCCCACTCGCCCCACACAGGGCCAGCACAGGGGCCCTACTGTGGGCCCGCAGGCTGACCGCGCAGCTGGCGGCACCGGTTACCATGTACCTGTGGGACCACGTCGTGGCCGGTCCATCCTGCCAGGCGCGGCCATGCTGGAGATGGCGCTCGCGGCCGGCCGGGCACTCGGCGCGGCGGACTGGGCGCCGCTTGCGGTAAATGACCCGCCTCTGCCCCGCATCTGGACCAGTAGCTGGGCGCATCATCGTGTGCAGGCTCCTGCGTGATGACAGCCGCAAGGGCGGCCGATGTGCGGCGGGTGAAGCTGTGTCTGGCCGCCGTGTTAGCTTGCCAAAATGGGCACACACCTCCTGACTGCCCCATGCAAAGGCCGTGCAAGATCATGCATGCGTGCCTGCCGCTCAGCCACAGGGCTTTAAGGCGTCGAGCACACGCGCGCGTAGCTCGCCTCCTGACGCCCATGAGGCACCTGCCAGGGCGCGGGCGGGGGCCTCCGGAGGGTCAGCATCCCGGCGCCAGTGCTGCTCGCGGCGGCAGCGCGGCCCGTGGAGCTGCTGGCGCATGCTTCATGCGGCACTGGCAGCATCGACCTACAGAGCTCTGCGGCCGCACTGGGTACGAGGCCCCTGTATCTCCACCGTGTGTGCACTTCAGGCAGTAGCATTGCTCAGGCTGAGATCCGAGGTGCACTTTTGCTGTAGCTCATGCTCCGCTGTCTGGCAGATGGTCTGGTAGATGCATTGCCAGGCACCAGCCTACAGTCATGGCGAGCAGCCCAGCCGTGTATGCCTGGCGCGCGCGCGCAGCAGGGCGCGGCTTTTGCCTAAGGGCATCATACGGTCGTGGCGGGCCGCCCGCGGGTGCAGCCGCGGCCTGCACGGCGCCAGCATGGCTTGCCTGCCCCGGCGGCGCCGCTCGTGCGCGCCCCGCACCCGCGGCGCTGACGCGGGCGCTGCGGAGCACTGCGGAGGTCTGTCTGGCGCGGACGTGCCCGGGAGACTGCTACCTGCTCCACCCGACCGCCATGGACGCCTGCATGCAGCTGGGGCCTGCGGCGGGCGCCGCACAGGCGGCGGCGGACAAGCGGGCCCAGACCCTTACACTAAGCCCTGGTGGTGCCCCGGCCCGAGCGACCCCGGCCAGGCTCGTCACGCGCGTGGTGGTCGGCCTGGCGGCGATCCAAGCCGGCGGGGGCTCAGCAGCGGGCTCGGAGGGGACGGGCCCCATGGGCGCCGGCGGGGAGGCATGGGGCGGCGCTGCTGCGTGGGCTGCCGGCGCGCTCAGCCGGCCGCTGGCGGACGGCTCCACGCGCAGCAGCCACTGGCTGCTGGGGGGCGCGCTGGCGATCGCCGGCCTGCAGGTGCTTACCGGCACGGCCGATATGGAGCAAAGAGCTGCGCTGGACCTGCAACCCGCAGCTGATCCGAGTCTCGAGCTGGCATGAAGTTACCTATTGTGGCACGTGTGCAAGAGAAACACGCTGGAAAGCTGCGCAGGGGGTGCCTTGCGAACAAAGTGCTTGCAGAGACTGTTGGCGTGCGCTGCTCATGTTGATGTTGCGTGTTCTGCGTTCAGGCGAAGCAGGTGGGCGCGCCAGCCGACGCGGGGCGGCCGGCGGCCGCCGCCGCCATGCAGCACGCGGATGAGCGGCAGTGCATGTACGCGGCGAGCTGGCAGGCTGCGGATGCGCACAGCCGCGCGCGCGCTGCGCGCCCCGTCCCCCACGGTGCACGGATCGGGCTGAGCGGGCGCTGCGGGTCCGGCGATCCCGGCAACTTCCTCCTGGTCGCCCCAGCAGCCGCGGGTACCGTTACGGGCCTTGATGCGGGCCTGGCGCGGCGCGCGGCCGAGCTGGTGCCGGGGCCCCTGAGGGTGGCGCTCGCAGCGCGGGCGGCGGCGGGGCCGGCTGCGGCGGCCGCGCGGGCGACCGCGCTGCAGGTGCAGGTGCTGCAGGCCGTGCTGTCGCCCGGGGGCAGCGGGGGGCGCGGGCCGGGACTGCCAGGGCGCGGCGGAAGCCCTGGCTCAAACCCTGACGTGCAGCTGATGACGCGCGGCGCCCTGCTTGACGCGCAGCCCGGCTGCTATGGGCGCTCGGGCGCGCTCGGCGGCGCCGCGGGGTCCCGGGCGGCCGAGGGCGCGGCGGCCGCCGCGCTGCTCAGGGTGGCCGCCGCAGAGACCCCGGCGCTCACGTGGCGCAGCACGGACGTCAGTCCGGCGGCCGCCGCTCCCTCGACAGGCGCTGGCGGAGACGTGTACGGCCGCTCGCTGCAGGTGCATGCGCTCCTGCATGCGTTGTTTGGCTTGCTCCAGCCGGCGCTGCTTGCTCCAACTGAAATACCAGGCGACACACTGCTCTGCTTGCAGCACTGGTGTGACCACTGCTGCGCAGGGCTCATGTTGGCTGGAGCCCCGGCTGCTGCGCATGCGGCAAGGCGCCGGCGGGCACATGGTGGAGGCGGACGCACGTCACTCGCCCTTGGTATTCACGGGGCCCGCAGTGATCACCGGTGCGCGTGTGACGCGCGAGCACAGATTATAACATATGCGCAACATGTGTGCTGCAGGCCGCCTGGGCTGATACGATTTTGCATAGTCCTCGAGAGAGTCTTGCAAACAGGCTTGCCCTCCTCCGCATGCTCAGTCTCATGCACTGATCTGGTAGAGGTCAAGTGCATGCCCGCAAGCTGGCATGAGCGACATGCTGCGTATCCAGCGCAGGGGCCGCTAGAGAATTGCAATCAGTCTGCAAGTTAAGCCTCACAGATGGCATCGTGCTCAAAGCATTCCTTGAAGGCGGCCAGTCGCGCAGGGGGCCTGGGCGCCATCGGCTCCCTGGCGGCGCTGTGGCTCGCGCAGCGCGGCCCCGCGCTCCTGCGCCTGCTCGGCCGCCGCGGGCGCCTGGGCCGCAACGCGCCAGCGCTGGTGCTGGGCGGCGCCGGCGGCCGCCCCGGCGCCGCGCCCACGCTGGTCGTGCTGGCGCGCTGCGACGTGGGCACCGCAGAGGAGGCGCACGACGCGGTGGGCCGGGCCGGCGTGCACGACCCCGACGGTGCTTCGCCGATCCAGGCGCGGCCGTGCACGCCTGCCCTCTTGTGGGCGCTGCGACGAGCCCCGCCCTCATACATGCCGTTCCCGCGCCCGGAACGCATGTGAGCACTGCCTACGTCGCAGAGCTGCTGTGCATGCAGACCCCCGCATGCGCACAGCGTGCGGTGGTTCTTTATGCGTGTCACATGCAGGATGTCTGTGTATGTGTGCGAATGCCCGTGTAATACTGTACTCCCAACTCTTGGCGCTGGGGCGGACGGACAGGCCGTGCTGCACGCGGGCGGCGTGCTGGAGCCGGGCGTGCTGGCGAGCGTGACCGCGCGCGGCCTGCGCGCCGAGTTCGCCGCCAAGGCGGCCGGCGCGGCGGCGCTGCTCGGCGCGGCCGCGGGCGCGCCGCTGCGCACGTGCAACCTCTTCTCCTCGCTCGCGGCCGTGAGCGGCTCGGGCGGCCAGGGCTCCTACGCGGCCGCAAACGCCGTGCTGGACGCCTGGGCCGCCGGGCTGCAGGCGCGGCCTGGCGGCCCGGCCCGAGCGCCGCGCTTGAGAGGCGGCCGCTTTGTGGGCTGGACCATGCACAGGCAGTTGGCCTTGGTGTGCATTCTGAAGACTGTTGGGGGATGCTGGGCCCTGCGTGCGTGCAGCTTGCTCACATCGCCGCAAGGGTCCCACTCTCGGCACACGATGCGTACCAGGCCTGGGTGGCTTCCAGCAGCGGCGCGCGCGCAGGCGGCCGGGCAGCCCAGCAGCGCGGTGCAGTGGGGCGCGTGGGGCGGCGCGGGCATGGCGGCACGCGTGCCCGGCTTCCTGCAGCGCGCGGCGCGCCGCGGCCTGGGCGTGCTGCGCCCGGCGGCGGGCCTGGCCGTGCTGGAGCAGGCGCTGGCGGCGGCCGGCCGGCCGCGGCCGGGCAGCGCGCACCCCGCGCTCCCCCCCGTGCTCGTGGGTGCGCCCCATGCCTCCGGCAACGCGGCAGCCGGGCGACGTAACGCTGGCCCTGCCAGGCTTGCCCGGGCTCTCAGTGTGTGAGCCAATCTATGGCTGCACAGGGCGCATGGGCGGCAGAAGGGCAGGCCGGCCACATTGCTTCCAGCCAGCGAGACCTCGCCAGAAAGCCCATCTTTCCGGCCATTGCGTGAAGGTGAGCACTGCTTACAGACAGGCCCCTGGCGCCGTGCCTGTCTGAGCCAGGCCGCGCGCGTGGAGGCAACGTGTTCCTGTGGGACCGGCTGGCGGCGTCCGCGCCCGGTCCGCTGCCGCCTTTCCTGGCCGAGTTCGCGCAGCCGCCGGCGCCGCCCCAGCCGGCGCTTCTGGTCGGCGCGCACGGACTGGATGGCGCAAAGCCCGCCGCTGCGGCGCCCGCCAGCTCGGCGGCGCGCGCTGCAGTGGTGCTGGCCGTGCTGGCGCCGCTCGCCAGCAGCATCATTGGCCGGGAGGTGCGGCCGCCAGGCATCGCCTGTTCACTTGCGCTTGCGACTACCACTTTGTTACATGCATGCAATGCGCACTCAATGCCGCAATACACCCCTCACCTGATGAGGGTGTGCAGTGTCCTGCATGTGTACGGGGCGCTGCTAAAGCGCTGCTCTTGACGGCAGGGGTGGATGCGCTGGGGTCCCCCACCCTGCACACGGCTGCCAGCCCAACTGCGTCACAGATCCGGCAGTATGCCATGACGACTGCGGAGCACGCTTGGATGTTACAATGCGCTTGGTGGCCGACGAATCGGCCACCGACTGTGGCAGGGTCTGCCTCGCTGCATGCGCTGCGCACAGATCGACTCAGCAAGCGCGCGCGCCAAACCCTGCCGATGAAGTCGTAAAACTGGTCTAGTAGCCAGCTCTGCGCCCCTCTCATGGGTGCCGTTTGGCTCGCACGGCAGGTGCCGCCCGACCAGCCGCTGATGGAGGCGGGGCTGGACTCGCTGGGCGCGCTGGACCTGCGCAATACCCTAGCCGCGCACTACGCGCTGGAGCTGCCGGCCACGCTCGGCCTCGACTACCCCACCCTGCCCGCGCTGGCCGCCTTCATCGCGGGCCTGCTGGCCGCGCGCGCGACGCCGCCGGGGCCCGCGCGCGCGCTGCCCGCCGAGCACGCGTGGGACCTGGCGAGGGTATCGTGCGCCCGGCGCTGGGCTGTCTGTCCGCACTAGGGGCTTTGAGGTCTGCTAATCTCATGATCATGCTGGCAAGCACCAACAACCTCCGGGTGTTTAAGAGGAAGGCAGGATATCCCTTGCTGCCATTTGCAACATGCGGGATGCACTGACCGCATGTAGCATGTTCAACAAATTGAAAGGCGACGTGTTGAAGAAGTAGTGGGAGCCGACGACCGCCATACTGCAGCACCCTCCACATCAAAGCTGAGGAGCGACCCAGCCTGGCGCGTGCGCAGCGCGGGCGTGGCGGCGGCCGTCGCGGGCGTGCTGGCGGGCGGCGCCGTCGCGCCGGAGCAGCCGCTGATGGAGGCGGGGCTGGACTCGCTGGGCGCGCTGGAGCTGCGCAACGCGCTGCAGGCCCGCTTTGGCGTCAACCTGGCCGCCACCGCCATGTTCGACTTCCCGACCGCGGCGGCCCTGGCCGCGCACGTGCACGCCGCGCTGGCGCCGGGCGAGGTGCGGGGCATCACCGGCCATATCCGCACCTGGACGCACGTCGAAAGCCCAGCCATGCTCGCACCCGCTCACTGCTCCTGCATGCTCACTGCCCACCTGTGTGCGAAGCCATGTGCATGTCAAGTGTTGGCTAGGCTGGTCTACCTCCGATCATGCAGCACTGGCAAGGGACTGCGCCGTGCCCCACTGTGACCAAGGAGTTCACCTGCCTGTCCTGGCTGAGGCGCTGAGATGCGTGTGGCGCCCAGGTGCGGCAGAGTGCGGCGGCGCCAGTAGCGCTGCAGACGGCGGAGGGGCAGGGCCCTACAGCTGCGGTGCAGATAATCGGCGCCTCATGCGTGTACCCTGGCACGCCCCAGAGCTTTCATGCGGACCAGTAACAATGCAGTGAGGAAGTCTCCGCAAGTGATGCGTCATAAGGCAAGCACGTTCACGCAAGAGAAGCACAGCAAGTACTCGCCTCTGCCCAGCGCTTTTCATGTAGCAGCTGCATCGCAGGCGCCCGCATACGGAGCCTCCCTCATGCTCAGCAGTGAGGCGGGAGCACTGCCTCATGGGCGAGTGCTGGGGGTCGGGCAGCGGGTGCACACGCGCAGCCCCAGCAGGCGCCGGATGCGGCACAGCAGGACAGGGTCGTGGAAGTGTGGAGCACTCTGACCCGCCGGGCGCTGTCCTGACATTGAGGCACAGCCTGTGCAGGCAAGGACGGCGAGCGCGGCCCAAGAGGCTTCTGGCGGGGCGCGCTGGCGGCGGCGGACCTCCCGCGGCAGGTCCCGCACGAGCGCTGGGCGCTGCAGGAGTGGTACGCGCCGGCGCCGGAGGTTGGGCGGATGTACGCGCGCCATGCGGGTTTCCTGCCGGATGTTGCCGCGTTCGACGCCGCCGCATTCAGGCGCGCCCCTCCGATATGGGTCACCTCAGCTGCTGCCGAGCATAGCACATGCAGCCCCGGCTTTCGCCGTGACAGCCTGATGAACAAGCTTGTAGGAATAAGTGTTCCACAGGCGCGCGTTATGCTGTTGCTGGGAGCCGTCCCGGCCGTTGTGGCGTCTGTTGTATTGAGCATATAGGGCAGCAGGAGGGCACAAGCGCAGGACGAGATGCATCTCACTTGGACTGGCATGACGAGCGCGGTCAGCAAACCTGTCTGTATCTGCAACCTTCCAGCATCTGCCCAGCGTGAGGCGTGCACACGCAGGCTGTCGCCGGGGGAAGCCGCGGCTATGGACCCGCAGGGCCGCCTGCTGCTAGAGCAGACGGGGCTGGCGCTGGGCGACGCGCGCGCGCGCGCTGCAGCGCCGGTGCCGTCCGGCGCGGGCGTTTATGTCGGCGTCATGCACATGGAGTACATCCAGTTCATGGACGGTGCGAGCTTGATTTCATGATCCGCCCGCTGCATGCCAACGCTGTGTGTTGCCCACGGAGCATGTGCGTCACACACAGTAAGGATGCAACACCCTGGCTATAGAAATAATAGCGTGCCCCCTAATTACCAGCTGCAGGTCTGTCTACAGGAGCACGCAGGTCGCGCATATGCGATGCAAGCTGTACATGTACGCAGCTTAAGTGAACGCCCCGCAGCATACAAGACCGTGCATTGCTTCAGCAGTGTGCCCGCTGGGTGTCGATATCCTTGTGCCTGGTTGTTCTGTATCTCTAATCTGTTATATCACGCAGGCCTGGGCGTGCCCGTGACGCCCAACGTGTCGACCGGCAACGGCCTCGACTTCCTGGCGGGGCGCGTGTCGTACACCTTCGGCCTGACAGGTGGGGCGCAGCGCCTGCCTTGGCCAGGGACAGCAACGTGGGTTGAGTCTGTCAGGGGCAAGTCAAGTCTTCTATCCAAGATAGGCATGAGGGGAATCCTTTCTAAGATATGGCCATCGGGCCATGCCTTGGGCATGCAGCGTGCGCCCATGGTAGGACTCGCTTGGCACTTTCCTGCGCTGCTCCAGGCTGCGGAATGGCCTGCAAGCAGAGCACCACCCTCCTGCTGCTCCTCGCGAGCAGGCCCCTGCCTGGCGACGCACACGGCGTGCTCGTCCTCGCTGGTCGCCGCGCACCTGGCGGCCGCCGCGCTGGAACGGCGCGAGGCGCCCGCGGCCGCGGCGGCCGGCGTGTTCCTGATCCTGCTGGCGGGCACCATGGCCGGCATCTGCCAGCTGCAGGTTGGATTATAGGGTTAGGGCAGGGTGTACGCCTCCCCAAGGAGTTGTGCCTGCTCATGTGGTGTTTGGGCGAGTGCATGTGCAGCATGGCTCCTGCCAAGCCCGCTGCCGAACAAGGGCGACATCCGCTTGAGGGAGCATGCGCAGGCTGTAGTGGAACCCGCCTGTTGTGCATCCGCCATGTCACAACAGTGCCCACGCAACGATTGTGCATGGCAATGGGTTGCCCACGCCGACCGGGGTGCCAAGCGCAGGCGCTCTCGCCGGCGGGCCGCTGCAAGACCTTTGATGCGTCCGCGGACGGCTATGGGCGCGGCGAGGGCTGCGTCGTCACGGTGCTGGAGCGCGGGGCGCCCGGCGCCGCGGCGGCCCTGGCGGTGCTGGCCGGCTCGGCGGTCGGCCAGGACGGCCGCTCCAGCAGCCTCACCGCGCCCAACGGGCCCAGCCAGGCCGCGCTCGTCCGCGGCGTGCTCGGCCGTGCAGGTGGGCCAGGCCGCTGAGACAGGCGCCCCCAATGTTGCGCAAAATGGGTTGTGCATGCCGTTCCTTGTCGCATCGCACCTGCTATGTCCGATTCCCTGTTTGGTGTTGAGGCCACAGCAACTCATGTCTCCATGCTGATTAACTCCCACGCACTGGCGCATGTCGATTGCCCACAACACTTGGTGCACCCGGCACAAGCGGCGCTGGTGCAGCCAGCGAGGGCCCGCACCGTGCGGCGCAGGGCTGGGCGCGGACGCTGTCGGCTGCGTGGCCGCGCATGGGACGGGCACGCCGCTGGGCGACCCCATCGAGGTCGGCGCGCTGGGGCATGCGCTGTCACGTGAGGGTCCGGACAAAGGCCTGGCTGGGTCCGCCGGCCAGCCGGGCGACGACAGCATCCCTCTGAGGCTGCTGAGCGTCAAGTCGTGCTACGGGCACACTGAGGGCGCCGCGGGCCTCACGGGCGCCATGCTGGCGGTGCAGGCGCTGCAGCAGCAGGTGCACCACCTTGCTCGCTGACATTGAGGCATGCTGTCACTGTGCTAAACACGCATGTGCCCGTGGCGCATATGTATGCTGGTCTGAAGGAGCACTTTTAGCTTGTGCTTATGCAGCACACTCTACATTCATCTCCTTCAAGATGTGACTTTGCAGAGCGGCGCCAACCAGGCCTGGCAGGCATAGACGCTTGCAGTGACCGCACGCGCTGGTCACTGCTGTGTTGTCTTTCTGCACAAGCACTGCGAGTCATGCCGTCAGTGTCCGCGGGGCGCCAGGCCGCGCCGCCGGTCATGCACCTGCGCGCCATGAGCGCCTACGTCGGCGCGGCGCTAGCAGAGTGGGCGCGCCAGCACGGCCGGGCGCCCTGCATCCCGCTGGCGGCGCAGGCCGCAGCGGCTGCCGGCGCGTTGCAGGGGTGTGCGGGTGCGCGTCCTGCACGGGCTTTACATAGCCCTGCCCGAGTGAACGCGCAGCACGCACGGCGATCCCGCTGCCATGTGAGGTGCTTAGCCTCAATGTCAGGCCCGGTACCGCGCTCGCATGCCGAGCGCAATACAGCAGTGAAAGTGGCGGGCGCGGTGAGGGTTACGGGACGCCTCTGGGCAGGCACGAGCGCCTTTGGCATGAGCGGCGTCAACGCGCACGCCATCCTGGCGGCGCCGCGGGCCGCGGCGGCCGCCAGCACGCGGGACGCCGCGCTGCTGCGGCGCCGCACGTTCTGGGCGGTGCCGGCGGTCAGCCACCTGGTCTGCTGCGCGCGCACGGCCGCAGCCGGCGCCTGCGTGTTCGCCATTGCACTGTGCACCGCCGACACCGCATACCTGCTGGACCACCAGGCGCGCGCCCGAGGCCGGGCCACTTCTGCTGCGGGCGCCTGGCAGCAGACCGCTTGATTGTGACGGCCCACTGGAACACAAGCAACAAATGTCACATCTATGCCATGAGCACTTGATGTCATGAACAAGACACCATGTTTTTCAGCTATAATATCGCTATGGCAGGCTGCGTTGCGCAAAGACGCATTCACAAAGCCAGCATGTGCCGCACAGTTCTGCCTATTCATCCACGCATCCATTTTCTTGTGGTGGCAGTCCGAGCGCCGCTCGGCCGCGTACAGGTCGCGGGGCGCGCGCTCGCGCCCGCCGCGGCGCTCCTGGAGGCCGCCGCGGCGTGCGGCGCCATGCTGCAGGACACGCTGCACGCGGGCGCGCCGCCGGCGCTTGCGCGCGTCAGCATCGCC
>JAABUZ0100009050.1_pt1 | contig 11516 bp, 13 predicted proteins | sample 5562091 | NCBI WGS metagenome assembly JAABUZ01 (sample SAMN12813069, study PRJNA571459) | rock metagenome | isolation source: Antarctica rocks | place: Antarctica: Victoria Land, Linnaeus Terrace sud | collected 2015-12-21
ATTTATTCGATGTCAATACCTTGACCCCGCCCGATTCTCGAACGCGCGTTATTTTGAGGCGGCATATCCCTTTAATCGTCCGGATACCCAACCGTTGATCTACCAATATGCGAACGAACGCGTATTTCCTTTTTTGCGCCTAACTGCATTTGCGTTAATGCGCTATACTATACGTACTGTACGGACACGGGTATCGACGAGGTAGCTTATGACGGTCATATCCTTGTTAAACCAAAAAGGTGGCGTCGGCAAAACCACCTTGGCTGTGCATCTTGCGATGGCGCTCGCGCGGCGTAGCGACAATGGCAGCGGCGGGTCCCGCATTTTGCTGATCGACGCCGACCCGCAACACTCCGCGCTCGACTGGCAGGAGGCCCGCGAGGCCCCTCCCCTCTTCCCGGTCATCGGCCTACCGACGAAGACCCTGCACAGGGAGATCCCGGCGCATGCACGGAACTACGACCACATCATCATCGACGGCCCGCCGCGCGTGAACGAGCTGGCGCGGGCGGCGATCATGGCGGCCGACCTGGTGCTTATCCCCATCACGCCGTCGCCCTACGACGTGTGGGCGGCGTCGGAGATCACCACGCTGATCGGCGAGGCCAGCGTATTCAAAGAAAATCTCAAAACCGCATTTGTGATTAACCGCAAGATCGCAAACACGGCTATCGGTCGGGACGTGGCCGAGGCGCTCGCCGGGTTCGAATACCCGGTGCTGAAGGCGGCGATCTCGCAGCGCGTGGCCTTCGCCGAATCGGCGGCGCAGGGCAGCACGGTGATGGAACTCGACCCCGAAGGTCCGGCCAGCCGGGAAATCGGCGCACTAGTTGACGAACTGGAGGCAATGCTGTGAGCGGCAACAAGAAGGTGGTCACGATTGGCACCCGACCCGGCAAGCCGGTTGCGGCACCGACCGAGGAAGCGGCCAACGCCTGGGTCGAGTCACGGGTCGAGGTGGTCGAGAAACCGAAGCGGCTGACGCTGGAGATTCCCACCGAGCTGCACCGCCGGGTCAAGAGCCAGTGCGCGGCGCGCGGCACGAAGATGATCGACGAGATCACCGCGCTCCTCGACAAGAATTTCCCGAAGTAGCCATCGTCAGTAGGGATATGTCGCGGAGGATGGAGAGGGACGCCGCCGATGGGGGAACTGACGCCGATTAAGCAGCGGATCGTCGATGCCGCTGTCGAGATTCAGGGCGAGCCGCTGGAGCGCATCGACTTCCAGCATTCCGTCCTCTGCCAAGTCGGCCTGCCGAGGAAGGCGGTCGAGGGGACCACCTTCGAGCGCGAGAGCGGCAATGTCTCGTTGCTCCTCGAGGCTGGCCGCATCTACAAACAGGGGAAATGGGTGCACCAGGAGCTGCCCTACGGTACGCGGCCGCGGCTACTCCTGATGCATATCTGTGGCGAGGCAAAACGGCGCAAATCGCTTGAGGTGCCCGCAGGAGACTCCGTGCGCGAGTTCCTCAAGATGCTAGGCATCGACACCAACGGCGGCCCTAGGGGCGGCTACACGACGTTCTGGAAGCAAATGGAGGCATTGGCGGCGTGCCGCCTCCAGCTCGGCATGAGCTTCGGCGGCCACGACGTGACGGTGAACGCGCAGATCATCCAGCGCTTCGATGTCTGGCAGCGGCATGACGGCGACCAGCGCGCCGCTTGGCCCGGCGTGATCACCCTGACGCAGGAGTTCTACGACTCCTTGATGGACCACGCCGTGCCGCTCGACCACACGGCGGTCGCCGCGATTAAGCACTCGGCTTTAGCACTAGATTTGTACACATGGCTCTCCCACCGACTACATCGCGTGAATCGCCCCGCCGGGGTCCGCATCTCGATGCAGGCGCTCAAGAGTCAGTTCGGCCAGGAGTACACCGCCATCAAGGACTTCAAGAAGAAGCTGCACATCGCCCTGCGCCAGGTGCTCGTCGTCTACCCCGACGCCAAGGTGGAGATCGTGCGCGGCGGCCTCCTGCTCAAGAAATCGAACCCGCCCATCGGCCCCAAATTGCTCGTTTCGGGCGTCGGCTGAACCGTCACCACTCCCAAACCTGTGGATAACCCCTGTGGATTAGCCAAGTTATCAACGCAGAATCGGACCCCCAGTGTGCGCTGAAATGGCCCCCCTTTAAGACGGTCCTATGCGCTGAAATGGCCCCCCCTTCCTTAATACCTATAGTTAATTACTGATAGTTAAGCCTATAATAGCGTTCTACTATTATGTTGATATCTGGATATATTCCCTAAAAGAGATGACCGTGAGGTCGTTCCCCGACACATTTTCGACCAGCCCGCGACTCGACATAACTTATTGCTTGACCGCGACGCGGCGGCGTGGCATGAAGATGCATGCTGTCAAACCCCCAGTTATCCACAGCTGCAAATATGCGCCGGTCGCGTGCCCGTTTCGGGCCTGCCAGAGCAGCGGTGGCCGGTTGTGACCGCCGAGCGGAAACGACGCCCGCCCTATCCGGCCGGGACGAAGGCGGCGGTGGTGGCGCGGGATACGCCGCTCGGGTGCGAGCTGGCCGACTGCTTCTTTTGCAGGGCAGGGGTCGAGTCAGCCGACCTGGTGCTGCACCACGAGCTCGCCTAGTGCCTGATCGAGGAGTTCATGGCCCACGACTACGACTTGGCGATCGCCGACGAGGAGATGCAGGCTTGGGCGCGGAAGTATCTGCACGGCTACGAGTCGAACCTGCACGCGAGCCACCGGTCCTGCAACTCGGCCGACGGCAACATCTGGAAGGAATACGAGGCCGCCAAGCGCTACGCGAGGCGGGTGAAAGAAAACCCCGAGCTGCGCAGCTAGGGCGTGTCCTCAGTTGTGGTACGCTAGGCGTATCGGGCGGTGGCGGCGGCGAAAGGGGCGGCGATGACGCGGCGGTACGGGTTGCGGGACGACCAGTGGGCGCGGATTGCGGGACTCGGGGGGGGGGGGGGGGGGCCGGGGGGGGGGACGGCGCGGGACAACCGGCTGTTCGTGGAGGCGGTGCTGTACCGCTACCGGGCGGGCATCCCCTGGCGCGACCTACCGGAGCGCTTCGGCCCCTGGAAGGCGGTCCACACGCGCTTCAGCCGCTGGGCGACGAGCGGGGTCTGGGCGCGCGTGTTCGCGGCCTTAAGTGCGGATGCGGATGACGAATATGCCATGCTCGATGCCACGATCGTCCGGGCGCACCAGCACAGCGCGGGGGCCCGGAAAAAGGGGGCGGCGACGAGGCGATCGGGCGGAGCCGGGGCGGGTTGAGCACGAAGATCCACGCCACGGTAGACGCGCTCGGGAACCCGACCGCGTTCCACCTGACCGGCGGGGAGGCGCACGACCTCGTCGGGGCGGACGCCTTGCTGCCGGACATCACCGCCATGACGGTGATTGCGGACAAGGGCTACGACGCCGAGGCGCGGGTGCTCGCGCCGCTGCGGGAGGCCGGCAAGGCGGCGGTGATCCCGCCCAAGCGCAACCGCACGGCGCAGCGCACCTACGACCGCGATCTCTACGCGGCGCGACACCTGATCGAGAACTTCTTCTGTATCTTGAAACAGTACCGCGCCATTGCTACCCGGTACGACAAGACCAAGCGCAACTTCCTCGCCGCTGTCCACCTCGCCGCCACCGTCATCCTCCTCAACTGAGGACACGCCCTAATAATGAGCAAATGCAGTTTTGCGATTAAAAGAAAATATGTATGCCCCTCCCTAACATACTCAACCCCGGCATGCCTGAGAATGAACACTTAAAAGGCGGACTAAATGACACGGCAGCCTCTAAAGGAATGGGTTTCATTAAGTAGCTATTGCTACTCCTGTACTGACCCAGATGTAATTGAGAAGGCTGAAGCCTACCTTGCCAAGCGAGGTTTAAGACTATACGACACACGACACACCACGGAGCCGAAAGAATGACACACACGCGAGGAGCTCTCCGCCCCCACCATCATCCTCAGAGCTCCCAACTGCTGCCCGCGCGGCCGGGAGCTGGCCCTGGGCGAGGGTCGCCAGGACGGTGCTGTAGCCGCCATGGGCGACGACGAGGTCACAGTGGGGCAGGACCCGGCTCTAGGGGAGGAACCGCGCGAGGTGGACGTGCGGTGGTAGCGGTCCGAACAAGGCGGGGTCGAGTTCCGGCCCGAGCGTGGCGATGAGGTTTAGCGGCTCGTCGCGCAGGCCCGCGAGGATCGCCGCGAAGAGGCCGGGGGTTCGATTATAGGCGGTCCCGAGGGTGGCGTAGACGGTGGGCCGGGCCGGGGGCTGGTCGAGCCAGTCCGGGGCAATTTCCTCGGCCCCCGGCCCGGCGACGTCGTAGCCGACCCAGCGCACCGTGCGCGCGGCGGGCAGGGGCCGGTCGGGATCCTGGAAGCTCGGCGGGACAGGCGTGAGCAGCAGATGGCGATAGAGCATGGCGCGCTCGAGGTCCGGCGGTAAACCGACGGCGGTGCGCAGCCCGTCGAGGGCGGGGGCGATCGACCGCTCGAGGTCCGGGCGGTAGGCCCCCACCTGGATCGCGGCGTGGGGTATACCCAGGCACTCGGCCGCCACGCAGCCACCGAACTCGGTCATCTCGCGCACGAGGAGATCCGGCCGCCACGTCGCGCCGATGGCGAGCAGGTCTGGGAGGGTGCGCGCCGCGCGGACACCCACGAAGACGTCGGCCCAGACCGTCGCCGCCTGCGCCGGTCCCGCCGGTCATGCCGCCTGCCTCGTCGTACGGGGAACTGAGATGCGCCAGTCATCGACGCCCGCAGGGAAGCAGCAGAGCCCATGCCCGGCGATGACACCGCAGGCGAACGGGGTAGTCGCGAAAGCAACCTCGTGTCCCGCGCGTTGGAGGGCGTGGGCGAACGGGACGAGGGGCCGCCAGTGGCCCTCGACGACCTGGGTGGTGAAGAGCGCGCGCATCGGTCTGGCCTCGCTGCCGATGGTACGGTGACGCGCGTCGCGGACACACCGGCATCCGGGATGATCATGGTGTCGGGAAGGGTTAGAGGGGGATACGCCTGAGTTTACACCGTGGCAGAGCGCCAGGCAACACGCCGGACGACGCGCGTCACCGCCAGAGCAGGATGGCCGCGATGTGCCCCAGCGTCCGGCAATACTTGGCCCGCTGCTCGTAGTGCGTGGTCAGCCACCGGAGCTGCGTGCAACGATGGATCTACGGCGTGTTGTCAGTTGATGGTGGGGCGGTACGGGCTGCGGGATGACCAGTGGGCGCGCATCGCGCCGCTGCTGCCGGGTCGAGCGGGGCATGTAGGCGGGACGGCGCGGGACAACCGGCTGTTCGTGGAGGCAGCCCTGTACCGGTATCGCGTTGGGATTCCCTGGCGCGACCTGCCGGAGCGCTTCGGCGGCTGGAAGAACGTCCACCGCCGCTTCAGCCGCTGGGCGGCGAGCGGGGTGTGGTCGCGGGTCTTCGCGGCGCTGGGCGCGGATGCGGACGACGAGCATGTTTCAGCGTGTCCTACGCGGCATTGCCGATGGTCGGCCAGCGGCAAGACCATGGGTTTGGGGCGGGATCTGTGCTGGGTCTGTGACCTCCCCACCCGGCACTCGCAACCCGCATGGCTGGCCCTGGCGCTACCCGGTGGGCTGATTATCCGGCGCGTTACTGCCCGCGCCTGCCTGGTCGCCGCGCTCCGTCGCGCACTCGTCGTACGTCGCGTAGCGCACCCTTTCCTCGCTTGTCGGCGCGCCTCGCGCATAGACGGGGTACCGACCGCGCAATCGGCGCTCCAACTCCCGGCGCTGCGGTGCGTAGCCGCCGCCGGTCGCCCGATCCCGTTCCTCGGACGTGCGGAGGATGATCACTGGGGGGGTGCCCTCGCTCGGGGCACGGAAGAGCGCCTCCCGAAAAATCATGGGGAGGGGCGTCGTGCTCCCGACGGCGGCACTCGTCCGGTGCAGGCGACCGCTGTTACTTTTTCGCCTGTCACCCGATCCTCAGGGGGACAGCGCGACGTTCGTCCGCGCAGGACCCGGCGGCGACCGCCGGGCGAGGAAGGGAGGGGCGATGTTCAGCATCACGGGGCGGCGGGGGGAGCGGCATGGCGGGACGTGAATGGTTCGTGCCCGGGCGTGGCCCCCGGGCGCTACCGCCGGATGTCGCGGCCGCGGGCGGCGAGATCGCTGACGAGGTCTCCGACGAGGCCCTCATCGCTCGGGGCGATGCCGATGGCTTCGTCCTCCTCTACCGGCGCCACCTGCCGGCGATCTATCGCTACGCCTACGCGCGCCTCGGCAACCGGCAGGACGCGGAGGATCTCGCGGCCCTGACCTTCGAGCGGGCCTGGGCCCGGCGGGGGCACTACCGGGCGACGGGCCCGTTCCGCGGCTGGCTCTTCGGCATCGCCCACCGCGCCGTCGTCGACCGGCGGCGACGCGACCGCCCGGTGCCGGCACCGGTCGAGGCGCTGGCCGAGGCCCTCCCCGATCCCGCCGCCGGCCCGGAGGCCGCGGCGATCAGCGCCGAGGAGCGGGCCCTAGTCGGCCGAATCCTGGCCGGGCTCCGCCCCGCGCAGCGCGAGATCCTGGCGTTGCGCTTCTTCGCGGGGCTCCCCTACGACGAGATCGCGGGCATCGTCGGCAAGCGCACACCGGCGGTCAAGATGCTCGCCTATCGCGCGCTCACCGCCTTACAGGAGGAGGTACCCCGATGATCGATCGTGACCGGCCCCCGGGCCGCGAGACCCTCGATGAGGCGCTCGCCCGTGCGGAGCAGGGCCGCGCGGGGCGGCTCCTCCGCGCGGCCGCGGCGACGCCCACCCCGCGTCCGGCATTCGCGCGCGACCTGGAGGGGCGCCTCCGGCGTGGCGTGGCGACACCCGACGTCGCCCCCCGTGGTGGGGGCGGGGCCTGGCTCCGCGGGCGAGCGCCCTTCCAGGCCGTCGGCGCGGCCCTGGTGGCGCTCCTCCTCCTCGGTGGCGGCGTGTGGTCCTCGCCGTCGGCGCGGGCACAGTTCGGGCGCGTCGCCTGGCTGGTGCCCGGGCTCGGGCTGCGCGCGGCCGACACCCCGGGGCTGACGATGACCGCCCCGGTCGCCGTGGCGCGCGACGGCCTGACCCTGACCGTGCTCGCCCTCCGCTCCGCCGAGGGCCGGACCCAGGTCCGGCTCCAGATCGCCGGGGTGCCGTTCACCCGCCCCGGGGAGGCCTCGCCGGTCGGGGCGCTCCGGCTGACCCTGCGCGACGCGGCGGGGCGGGACTACCCGACGAGCGGAGGCGGCCCGATGGGGCAGGGCATCGTGCCGCAGGGCCCGGCGACGCCCGGGGCGCCGCGCGCGACGCTGACCCTGGGGGTCGAGCAGCCCTTCGCCCCGCTCGATCCTGCGACCCGCGCCGTGGAGGTGCGGGTGGACGGGCCGCCGCCCGTGGGCACCTGGATCGTCCGCGTCCCGGTGGCCCCCGACGCGGCGGGCACGCTCGCCGTCGCGAGCCCGGGTGGGGCGGGCGTGACGATCGGCGGCGTGACCCTGCGGGTCGCCGGGGTCGCGGCCGACGGCCAAGGGCTCGCGGTGCAGATCGCGGCCCAGCCGGGGGCCGGGGCGGTCGCGGTCCGCGCGCTCGGCGAGGTCGACCACGCCGGACGCCGCCTGGTGCTGCGCGACGAGCGGGGGGGGGCGCTGGTCGAGTCCCCGCCCACCTTCAGCCCGCCCTCCCCGGGCGCGGACGGGACCCTCACCGACGACGTGCTCTTCCCGACGCTGCCCGCCGGGGGCACCGCGGCGACCCTGACCGTGCCGGCGGTGACCGTGGCCGAGGCGGGGGAGACCACGCCGCTGCGGATCCCGCTGGCGGGCGCGCACCCGGGCGCGATCATCCCACTCGATGCGACGCTAGCGGTCGGCCCCTACCCGGTGCGCATCACCGGCGCGGAGATCGCTGACCGCGCGGGGACGCGGACGCTCCTGCTGTATCTAGATCTCGGCGGCGGGCCGCCCGGGCGGCGGCTGCTCGGGTTCGCGAGCGCGACGCTCGACGGGCGGGCGACGGACCCGAACACGGGGGGGTACGCACGGCCCGGGGCGAGCACGCAGCTGGACGCGATCGGCGTGCCCCTGCCCGCCTGGGCGGGCGACACCGTGACGCTCACCCTGCGCGACCCGCTCGTGGCGGTGGACGGGCCGTGGCTCCTGCCCGTCCCGCTGCCGAACGGCCGGTGACGACGGTCGCGCCCCTGGGCACGGCCCCTGGAACCCCGCACCCCGGAGGAACGATGAAACGCCTGCTCCTGGCCCCGGCCCCTGGAGCCCCGCACCCCGGAGGAACGATGAAACGCCTGCTCCTGGCCCCGCTGCCCCTGGCCTCGGTCTACTTCCTGCTCGCCCCGCGCCTCATCGTCCGGCTCCAGCGGCGCGCCGCCGGCGCGACCGGGAACGTCGTGGGCCTCAGCCCCACGACGTCGCTCGGGGTCGCGCTACTGGCGACGCTGCTGCTGCTCGCCCTGACCTACGCGCTCGTGCTCGGGATCGCCGCGGCGCGACGGTCCAGGGGGACCTGACGCGATCGCGGCGGTCGCCGACGCACCTGAGCGCCGGTGCGCCGCAGTGCACCGCGGTCAGGGCCAACGCGGCGGTGGCCCCCTGCGCCCGGCCCCGTCGTCGGCGCTACCCACTGTCGTACTGCCTGCCCGTGTCCCGACCATGGGCAAGTGCCGCCGCGCACTCGTCGTAGGCCAAGTAACGCGCTCCCACGCCACCTCCAGGCGCGGCCCGCGCGTAGGCGGGGAACCGCGCGCGCAGTCGACGCTCCAACTCGCGGCGCTCCCGCGCGTAGCGGCCGGCCCGGTCGCGTTCCTCGGCGGTGCGAAGGATGATCGCCGACGGGACTCCCTCGCGTGGGGCGAGGAAGAGCGCCTCCCGGAAGAGCATCGGGAGGGGCGTCGGGCTGCCGACGAGGGCGTGCCAGATCGCCTGGTCCTCGGCCGTGGCTCCCACGGCGGCCAGGGTCGCCGCAGACTCCCGGCGGCGGCGCTCGTCCTCGGTCTTTTGGGCGGACCGCGCGGCGGTGCATTGCCGCTCCTCCTCGGCGGCCTGGCGCTCCTGCTCGGCTACCGGCACGAAGCCCGGCGGCGGCGCCCAGTCTCCCTCGATCCGCCGGCGCAGCCGCCCGGGGGTCAGCCTGGGGTCATCGGGATCGGCCGCGCGCTCGTGGTCGTAATATTCGACCTGCCGCGCCACCGCCGCCGGGTCGTGGCCCGCGACCAGCCGACGCGCCACCCCCGCCGTGACCCCCCGCCCCGGCAGCGCTTGAACCAACTCCGGGGGATGAACAACAACAACATCGTCAGCGGGTTGCGGTGCCCTCGCGGTCACGGGCGCAGGCACCGCGTGTTGTTGTTGCGTAGTCTCTGTGGTGATCTCTGTCGGTAGTCTCTGGTTAGAGGGGGTTAAAGCGATCTCTTCCAAGGGATCGATTTGCTCCCTTCGCATGGGATCAGATTGATCCCTTCCAATGTCGGGATCGCGCCCTTCCATGGGGTTAAATTGCTCCCTTGGGAAATCCTCGGGTGCGGTACCGAGCGTGGCGTCGAGCGCCAGCAGGCGGGGGAAGTCGATGGTGTACCACTTGGTCCGGTCGGTCGGGGCGCGGTTGTAGCGCTGCGCGGCCAGCAGCAGCCCGCGCTCCTCCAGGTCGCGGAAGGTCTTCCTGATCGTGGCGAGCGACCAGAAGGGGAACTGCGCCTGCCACTGGGGGTAGGTGTTGTAGACCCAGCGCCGCCCGTCGCGGACCTTCGGCCGACGCTTGTCGCCGAGCCAGTAGCGCACCTGCTGGAGGACGATCGCCGCGTTGAGGCCGATCGCCGCCGCGAGGCGGGGCGGCACCAGCAGGGGCTCCTCGTCGATCAGCAGCGGCGTCGCCGGGAGCGCCGGGAGGGCGCGCGACGGTATCGGGGCGACCGGGGTTTTCGCGGTGTCCATCGGGCATCCTCCTCCCGTTGACGGGAAGACCGTGACCCGCTACAATGCAAAAGCAAAGCAGCGGGGCGGTCATCCGCACCGTGAATAGTCTGGGCAACTGGCCGGGGAGGCTACCAACCATGACCCCGGCTTTGTTGCATTATCCAGGTTATAGCATGTACGTGACGTTATGCCAATACTTTCTCTCGCGAATAGCGTGCAACCTTTGATATTCGCGCACGAAAATGAACATTACTCCAGACCGCTTTGTGCTTTCAGCCTTGCTAGCGAATAGGACGTATCGCGCCAGCTGACGTAGCCCGTGCGCAGGGCCCGGTAACCCGAACGCAGCATCGCCCCCCCGACAAGCAGTGCTGAGACCGGCAACGCTGGCACATAAGGGGTCACCCCTTCGGATTCGCCGTGACAGGCCAGCGCATAGTTCAGCGTGTGCACAACGATGGCCACTAAGAAGGCGGCGCGGGCAGGTGTCGGCGCGCGCCAGATGGCGGCATAGGGATAGACGGTCAGCAGCCATAGGGCACCAACATTTCCGAGAAGCCGCGGAATATTGTAGTCGAGGTTAGCGAATTGGTTTTTCTCGAGCCCCAGCACCGCCGCACGCAGCGAGGTATACCACTCTAGCCGCAGCAGGTCCGTTCCGCTCAGCATCTCCTGCTTGAACCCAGCCCGCTTCACCCGTCTGCCCAGGCGCATGTCGTCATCAGGACGCAGCGAGATCGCTGCATAGGTGCCGATGGCCTCGTAGACCGACCGCCGGAGAAGGTTGAACGCGCCCAGGCCCACGCCGACAGTACTCTCGGGATTTTTAGCGAGGTGGGGCCGCTGGGCCGCGATGAACGCGTAGAGAATGAACGACAAGAAGGCCCGCAGCCAGTAGCCGCGGGCGACGATGCCCGGCAGGAGGGCGAGGTGATCAAGGTCGGCACGTTCTGCATGGGCGAGGGCCCTGCGGAGGGTGGTCGGCTCGAACTCGATGTCAGCATCTGTGAAGAGGAGCCAGTCACCGCTCGCTTCCTGTGCCCCGCGCCAGGCCGCGTAGTTCTTGCCTAACCAGTCTTGTGGCAGTGCGGTGACATGAATCGCACGCACCCGGTCTGGGTGAGCGGCCGTGATCTCATCGATGAGTTGCCCCGTCCCATCCGTCGATCGATCGTCGACGAGTACCAGCTCGATATCAGCCAGATCCTGGCTCAAAATAGTCCCTACCGCACGCCTCAGTGTCAGCACTTCATCGCGGGCGGGGACGATGACAGAGACGCGTTGCGCTTGCGGCCCGGGCGCGAGACGAGTGGGGGAGAGCGTAGAAAGCTTCGGAAAGTTGCGGCGGTGGCCCACAATGGTACAGGTGAGCGCGAGGTTTCCAAAGATTGTGATCATGCCGAGTACGGTACTGGGGGAGACGGTTTGGGTGCGCACATGCTCCTCCTTGGCTTAAGCGGCGTGCTCGAAATCACGCCGTCGTGCTCGTAACGTCGCTGTGATGATTGGGGAGTGGTGATACGCGCGTGCGACACGCCGTAGATAGTGGAGTTCTTCGTCGAGGTCGGTGGTCTCCTGGACCGAGTCCGAAATAGCTGCCCCGTTCTGCGCAATTT
>JAABUZ0100009051.1_pt1 | contig 11515 bp, 10 predicted proteins | sample 5562091 | NCBI WGS metagenome assembly JAABUZ01 (sample SAMN12813069, study PRJNA571459) | rock metagenome | isolation source: Antarctica rocks | place: Antarctica: Victoria Land, Linnaeus Terrace sud | collected 2015-12-21
GACCCGGCCACCCGCACCTTCCTGGCCGACAACCTCACCGCCGACGGCTACGAGCTGCTCACCGCCGACTGCGTGAGCGACGCGCTGCGCCTGCTCGAGACGAAATCTCCGGATCTCGCGCTCGTCGACCTCGGGCTGCCCGACCGCGACGGACTCGAGCTCGTGCGCCACGTCCGCACGGCGGACGGGATCGCCGGCCGGGTCGATTCAGAGCTGCCGCTGCTGATCGTGAGCGGCCGCGACGGCGGGCTCGAGCGCATGCGCGGCTGGGAACGGGGCTGCGACGACTACGTGGTCAAGCCCTTCGAGTACCCCGAGCTCCGGGCGCGCGTGGCCGCGCTGCTGCGCCGCACCCAGCGGCGCCAGGGCCTCGGCCGCCTGCGGGCCGGTCCGCTCGAGCTCGACCCACCCTCGCGCGAGGTGAGCGTCCGCGGCGTCCGCGTGGAGCTCTCCCAGAAGGAGTTCTCCCTCCTGCGCACGCTCGTCAGCGACCCCACGCGCGTCTTCACCAAGGAGCAGCTGCTGCGCGGCGTGTGGGGATTCCGGCGCTCGGCTCGACACGAACGCTCGACTCGCACGCCTGCCGGCTGCGCCACAAGCTCGGGGCGCACGGTGACCGCTTCGTGGTCAACGTGTGGGGGGTCGGCTACCGACTGGTCGAGGGGCCGGTGGGCACATGAGCGCCGACCTCGCGCTGCTGGGTGGGTGGAGCGTCGCGCTCGCCGCCCTCGCGCTCGCGCTTGCGTGGCGCCAGCGCCTGGCGCGCCGGATGGAGCTCGTGGCGCGCGCCTGCCGGGAGTAAGGGAGCGTCCTGAACCCGGACGCCGCCGCCCTTCGGCGCCTCGGCCAATTCCGTGTCAGGGCTGTTCCGGGTAACGCACCCACCGTCCGATGCGGCATCTGCTTCATCGCCGGGCGGCGTGCGCGGCGATTACGACCTGGCAAGGGTGCGGCGGCGCATCAACGTGGGTCTCCTCCCGATCACACCGGGCTCAGACTGGCCGGGATCACCGGAAGCTAGGACCATCAAGCGGCTTCGCGCCACCACTTCCCGACGAAGCTCCCGGTCTTTCAGGCGCTGAGCGCTTGTTCGTACCTTCCGGCGAGGTCGGAGAGGCGTATGTCGAGTGCTCGTGTGAGGCGGAGGAGGACGCGGAATGAGAGGTTGATCTCGCCGCGTTCGCAGGCGCCGACGTAGTTGCGGTGTAGGCCGCTTTGGTAGCCGAGTTCTTCTTGGGAGATGCCGCGTTCGGTGCGGAGGTCTCGTAGCGCGCGCCCGAGTGCCTCGTGGTCGGGCGACTTGGCGGCGGCCATCGGCCGACGGTGTCAGTGCCCCTCCCACCCGGTCTACCGCACATATATGGTATGCCGACGGACCGGAGACGTGTCGACTTCGATCCAAACATCCAAGCAAGACGCGAAGCTCACCGGACTTCCGCGAAAGCCGGCTTGCGACGTGAAGCCAGCCACCCTCAGCCCGCCCAATGACTCCTGAGCCCCCTGAGCGTTCGGCGACTGGATCGGGTGTCTTGATCGGCGTGTTTGCTCTCGTGGTTGGTGTGGCGGCGGCGGTCTTCGCGCAGTCGGCCAAGCTCGACGCGACAAAGGCGCTCGTTGGCGGCGTCTCCATCAACGAGACCTATCGGCTAGTTCTCCTGAGCGCGGGCATCGCCATCGCCGTTCTTGGCCTCGTGCGCACGATTCTGGCGGGGACAGGTCAGCTCGCACCGGCCCTATCGGCCCTGACCGGGGTGGGAGCCTTGGTACTTCTGATAGGGGGTGGCCTGCTCTTCGTTGGCTATGTACGCGCCGAGCGCTCCGCTTCGAGTAGCCGTTCTTCTCTACCGACTGGCGGGACGGGTGCCGACCCGAGCGCTCAGCCGTCTAGCTCGTCTTCGGGTGATCAGACCGCCGACCCATCGCAGCCGATCTCGTGTACGTATGACAGCGGCGGTAGTCCCGTGCACTGCAACCAGGGTGATCGCTACGTGACCGCCATGCCGGGCGATACCTGCTCCGCGGGGCAGACGTGGACCCTTCAAGGCCCTCAGCCCACCAGCTCGGACACCGTCGAGGCCGACTGCCAGGGGTCCGCCGATTCGACAGCCCAAACCCCCGCACCGGACCCCAACGCCGGCCCGGTCTCCTGCCGCCAGAGCTGCGAGCAGAACGGCAAACCAGTCAAGTTCGATCCCAAAGCGCAGGTCGGCCAAGAGTGCATCGGCCAAGCCGCAAACGCCGGAGACCCCGGCTCACCAAACCAGTACTGGCGAGCCATCCAACAAGACGCAAACAGCGAAACCATCGAATGCAAGCCGTAAGAACTACTCAGGCCCCGACCATTACCGCCTCACGGTGCCGCCGTCGCGTGAGCGGGTCGCGTGCTCCGGCGCTTTGAGGAGCGTGCGCGCAAGCCGTTCGACGTGCGGCGCGACCGCGGCGCGGAGCGCGGGCGCGTGGGTGGCGAGTTGTCGGGCGAGGGGTGGTCCGATGCGGCACACGCCTTCCCGCGTCTCTTGAAGTTCGCCTCGGCAGAACGCGTGATGCTCGAGCAGTTCGAGCGCTATCCGCTCAGCGACCGGTCGGGCCGATTCCATCAGGTCGGCGGAAAGCGCGTCATGGAACCCGCGGTCGGCGTGAAAGATCCCGAGACGCGGTTCGAGGCCGTGCGCGCGTGCAGCGAGTGTTGCTTCTGCTTCGAGGATCGCGTAGAGGTAGTTCAGGATTGCGTGCGGGGGCGTGGGCGCTCGACGGGGCCTGGTGTCCTGCGCTACGCGCCGACCCGCCGTGGCCCAATGGTCCGGCGCCCGCGCCACGAGCGTGTGATGAAAGCGGACGGGGACGGTGGCCCAAGCGTTCCAGTAGTACTTGCCCGCGACGGATTCGATGTAGCGGATCTCGCGCACCGACCCCGACGGGTCGAGCTTGGCGGCTTGCGCGCTGATCCCGTCGGCGAGGGTCGCGTAGGGCGTGCGACGTCGTGCTGCGAGTGAGGGGTTCCCTAGGCGTTCGCGGACGAGCAACGCCTGTTGGTCAATCTTGCTTCTTAGGGCTTGCACCATCAACCGGCGCCCCGCCCCGTTCTCGGCCGCGGCCGCTTGTGCGCGTATGAGCCGTGCGTCGATGGGTCGGGTCGGGCCGGCCACCGTCACGAGACTGCCGTCGCTGTCGAGCTGGACGAACGCGGCGCCGATGTCTCGGATCCAGCGGAGTGCGTCGAGCGTGACGTAGCCCGTGTGCCCGATCACCACGAGTCGTTCCAGGCATCCGTGGGCACGGCCGTACCGTCGGGTCTGCCGGGCGCGTCCGACGCCCTCTTCGACGATCAGATGCCCGTAGCGGACGTGGATCTTGAGCCCGTAGCCGTGCGCTAGGCAGATCGGCTCGGGGGCGGCGCTAGCCTGCGGTTGCATGCGGAAACTCGCCTTTCCGTGTGTCATGCCCCCGGGCCGTTCGCGCGGTCGCGGGGGCGATTTGTGTCTTCGGATTCTACTGTGTTTGGGCCATGAATTCGGGTTGGAATTCGTGCAGCGAGGCGATCGTTACGGCCGCGGTCACGAGAAGGGTTTGGGGGTTGTAGCCTGCCTCTCGGGGGTCAAAGGTTGCGTCGATTTCGTTGGCCCACTCGCGTTGCTGGTCCGTTGCGAGTGGCGCAGTTCTTAGCGTGTAGATCTGTTCCCACCACGTGTGGAGCCACCAGCGGACTTTCGCGAGTTCGTCGTCGGTGGTTTGCGCGATGCGAGCGGCGATGTTGGTCGCGGAGCTGGCTTTTAGCACGCGTGGTGTTACGTGTTGTTCGGAGTGGCCGGGGTTGCCCTCGACATCGTCGAATTGATCGAAGCGGTGTAGGCTCGTCAGCAGTTGAACGTCGACCTGCGCGGGGTCTGCGCCTTGGAGTACTTCGGTGAAGATGGTGCGCGCGTGGACGAGGGTTTCTCGTTCGTCGAGTCCGGCTCGCGACTCATAGTTTGTTCCTAAGTGCTTGGCTAGCCGCTGGTCAGGCTCCGTGTAGGAGCGGACGCTGTCTCTGGCTGCGTCGTAGGCGGCATCGCTCATGGCGGACCCATCAGCGGATCCCAAGTCGGGGGGTTTGGGTGCGGCGGTGGCTAGGAGCTGTGGGATCAGTCCTGGCTTGACGTAGTAGTTGCCGTACCAGAGGTAGACGGCGGCTTTCCACAGCGCGCGTGACTGGACGAGTTGGTTGCCGAGCGCCATGAGCTGGGGCTTGGCGATGTCGTGATCGCGGACAAGCATGCCCTGGCCGCGTCCTCGTCCCCGTCGTTGTCGCGGGGGCATCACGCCGTACGCGCGCCAGCGTTTGAGCTGTCGACCCCCAATGCCCGGCAAGCCGTGTGCTTGCGCGTATTCGATCAGCACCTGGTCGGCTTGCTCGGCGCTCACGAACCCGTCGGCCATCGCCCGAAAGTTACATCGGTCTGCGAGATTGGGGCGGGATCCGCGACGCCGGCCCGAGGGTGGTGAGCACTCCATCAACCCCGTCCCTGGAGATCCGCATGCCTACCGAGCTGTCCGACTCACCTCTCATTCCTCGAAACGCTTTGAGCGTCAATGGCGTCGTAAGAGTCGAAGCCACAACGCTGGCGGAGCACGTTCTGATCGATCGCCACTGGGAAGCGGTCGCCTGGTACTTCGCGACCAGCGATGCCCGCCCGGTCTCGTCCTTCCGACTGCTCTCAGTACTTGATCCGCCGCTCGCGTGTAGCGAGCAAGAGCTTCGAGCGTGGCCTTCGCGGCTCGCGTCGAACCGCGCGCGACCGGGGGTGCGCTGATGCCGCGCATGCCGATCCTGACTTCGGGCCTGCTCGCGCTGCAACGCGGGGTAATTGACGAGCCATGGACTAATGACGGCAGCGATTGGGCCGAGCTGCTCGAAGTCGATTGCGACTTCCCCGACGCTTCGCTCGCGGGGGAGTACTGGCCCGTGGGCGTCGAAGGGTTCCTCGGCGACGGAGACACCCGCCGTCTGAGCCAGTTCGACGGTGAGACCGTCGCTGGCTGGCCTCTCATGACTGACCCGGACTTGGTTGAGCAGTTTGACCGCGACCACGGCTCCGTTGATGTCGCCGAGTACTACCGATCCTGAAAGGCCAAGCATGAACATCGACGACATCGACCTTTTCGGCGACGGCGACCGGGACGCCAGACGCGAAGCCAGGCTGCGCCAGCTCGGCACCCGAGAACCGCGCTGCACCCGACCCGACTGCACGGAAACAAACCCGTTCGCGCTGACAGGCGCGGAACCGAGCATCGTTTGTTACGAGTGCCAGGCGACGAAGCGCGGTCGCGCTTTTCACGAGGTGCACCACACATCGGGCCGGGACAACGATGCTGAGACGGTCGGCGTTCCGGGTAACGATCACCGCGTCTTGAGCGCTGAGCAGCAACTCTGGCCCGCGGACACACTTCGCAACCCCGACGGAAGTCCGCTGCTTCGGGCGGCGGCGGCGCTGCGGGGTTGGCTTGACGTGCTGCGGTTGATTCTTGATCGGACCGTTGGGTGGATCCCGCTCTTCTTGGAGCAGTTGGACGCGTGGTTGCGTGAACGGATCGGCCCCTGCTGGTGGGGTGAGTTCGCTCAGTGGTCCTGATAGACGCGGAGGAACTGGAGGTCGCGGTGAGGGCGTGGGCGATCCCTGACTATCTACGCCACACCCAACCACCCGCCGGCACAACCAATCAGCCCCGGGCTCCGTGGGTGGATCCCGGTCCGTCTGACTGGTGTCTCATCTTTGACACCGAGACCACGCGAGACCCAGCGCAACGCCTGCGGCTCGGCACATTCCAGCTCAGGAAGAAAGGCCGGCTGCGAACCGCCGGGATCTTCTACGACCCCGACGTCCTCACCCCAGCAGAAGTCGAGACTGTCCACGAAGTCGCCGGCCGAACCGGCGTAAAAGTGCTGAGCGCCGAGCAGTTTCGTGAGGACGTGTTCTTGCGGGTGGCGTGGGATCGCCGCGGCCTGATCGTCGGGCACAACCTGCCGTTCGACATCGCCCGCATAGCGATCGATCACGTCCCGACGCAAAGCAGGGATAGGTCGATGCGCGGCGGCTTCACCTTCCGATTTTCCGAGAACCCGAAGCGCTCGCACGTGCAGGTCAAGCGCGTCGGGCCCGGGGCCGCGTTCATGCGGGTGACGATCCCGGCCGGTATCAGCCCCGAGAAACGCAACCGCGACCGCGGCGGACGAACCCCGAACCACCACGGATACTTCGTTGACACGGCAACGCTCGGCGGCGCGCTGCTCGGAGGACGTCCCTCGCTAGCCAAGCTGGCCGACCTCCTCGGCACTGAGCATCGAAAGAGCGAAGCCGAGCATGGCGAGACGATCACGCCCGAGTACCTGGATTACGCCTTCAACGACACGCAAGTGACGTGGGAGTGCTGCCAGCAGCTCAACGCTCGGTACGCCTCGTACCGCCTGAGCAAAGGCTCGTGGGGCATCTTCAGCGAAGCCAGCGTGGGCAAAGCGCACCTCGACCAGATGGAGTTGGCACCGGTGCGAAAGTTGCCTGGCAACGAGATGCCCGACTGGCTGACCGCCGCGTTGATGGAGAGCTACTACGGCGGCCGCGCTGAATGCATGATCCGCCGAACGCCCGTGCCCGGGGTACTCGTTGACTTCACCTCTCAATACCCCACCGTCTTCAGCCTCATGGGCTTGTGGCCGTTCATGACCGCCGAGCGAATCGATTGGGGACCCGTCCCGCCCGAAGAGATTCAACAGCTGCTCGACACGGTCACCGTTGACGAGGTCCTCGATCAGGCTCTCTGGCCGCAGCTCTCGGTGCTCGTGCTGGTGGAGCCCGACGGTGACCGGCTGCCCACTCGCGCGCGATACAAGCCGTCAACCCGTGGCCGCCGCGGCGGCGCAAAGGGATCGCTGAACGTCGCCCTGCCATACCGAACGGGCGGGCCGGCGCAGCACTGGACGCTCGCCGACTGCATCGCCTCCAAACTTGCCACCGGCGAAGCACCCAACATCCTCGCCGCGTGGCGGTTTGCCGCTCACGGCACTCAACCCGAGCTCCAACCCATCGACGTCGCCGGCGACCCCAACTACCGCGTCGACCCCGCCCGCGAGGACTTCATCAAGCGCCTCGTCGAAATGCGCGCCGACGTAAAGACTCAAATGAAAGCCGCGAAGCGGCGACGCGAGCACGAAACCATCGCCCGTCTCGACGCGATCCAGCAAGGGATGAAGATCACAGCCAACTCGGTTGCGTACGGAACGTCAATCGAGATGAACCCAATCGAGCACCGCAAACCCGTCTGGGTCACCATCCACCAGCCCGACGGCAGCTCCTACCGCGCGCGCGTGCCGCGCACCGAGCAACCCGGCAAGTGGTTCCAACCACTCATCGCAACGCTCGTGACCAGCGGCGGTCGCCTCCTACTCGCCACCGCCATGCACCTCCTCGACGAGCACGGCGGCCATTACGCGTTCTGCGACACCGACAGCCTCTTCATCGCCGCCACAGCGGTCGGCGGTCCCGTCGCGTGCCGCGGTGGTACGCATCTCACTGCCCAGGGCGAGCCAGCCATCAGGGTCCTGAGCTGGGAAGACGTTAACGCGATAGTCGCCCGGTTCGAAGCGCTCAACCCCTACGACCGTTCCGTCATCCCGGGCTCGGTGCTCAAGATCGAAGACGAGAACTACGACCCGGCCACGGGCGAACAGCGCCAGATCGAGTGCTACGCGATCGCCGCCAAGCGATACGCCCTCGTCCGACGAACCCCCGACGGTCAACCCATCGTGATCTCAGACCACAGAAGACGACGACGCTCAGAACACGGCCTCGGACACCTCCTCCCGCCCTACGCTCGCCGGCCCGATACCGAAGACCCCGACTGGCTCGATGAGTGGTGGCAGCACCTCCTCAACGTCGAACTCGACTTCCCCACCACCGCGCCCGTCTGGTTCGGGCTGCCCGCAGTCGGCCGCCTAACCGTCAACTCGCCGCGGGACGAAGGACCCTTCGACACCTACAACGAGTCTCGGCCCTACCCTGAACGCGTCCGGCCCGGCAACTTCCTCATGCTCGCCCACGTCGCGCCGCAGCCAGAACGCAAGACTCCGAAGTGCCTCTTGGCCGCCTACGAACAAGACGCCGCCCGACGCCTCACCGCGCCATGGATCGACCGTGACAGCCCCGAGAGTAAACCCCACGCGATCACCGCCGGCAAAACCACAGCGCGCCGGCCAGGCGCCACGGCCGTCCTGACGTACAGCGACTACTTCGACGGCTACCGCCAGCACCCCGAAACCAAAGCCGCCGACCAGGCCGACGGACGGCCCTGCCACACGTGGACCAGCGGACTCCTGAGGCCACGGCACCTACAGGCGGCCGGTCTCCAGCCAGTCGGCAAAGAAAGCAACCGCCTCACCGACACCCCACAACCCGAAGGCACCGACGAAAACGCCCTCATCGAATACCCCGCGCAGCGCACATGCCGAGGATGCGACGCAGCTGTCAGCGGACGGCGACGCTGGTGCGGAGAACCGTGCCGCAAGCGCACTGGCCGTCGCGTCAGCGCTGGTGCCGTTCCGACTGCTTCATCAATCCTCGAACGCTGTTTCTAGCCCGGATCGTTCATGAGGCGGCGGTCGCGTGCGGGTGGCGGTCGCAGGCGGCCCGCCCCGGGCACGCCGACCTGATCGCGGAGGAACGCGAGCGCGGCACCCGAGCTCTGGGTGAGGTAAGGCGGGGCGACCAGCCGCGGTCGCCGAATCACTTCACGGCGTTTGGGCCCGGGCGCCCGCGGGTCTGCGCGTCCCGCGCATGATGCGTCTGCTTGTAGAGGAAGTCCGCGACGGCGCTGAGCTGGGCATCGTTGAGGCGGCCCCGGAAGGAAGGCATACCGTTGGTTCCCTCCGTCAAGGACGCGCGTAGCTGCGAAGCGCTCAGGCGCTCGCTCGTGTCGAAGTCAGGGCCCAATCGGCCGTGAGTGCCCGCCCCCGCAAGGGTGTGACACGAACCACAGCCCGCTCGGAGAAACACCGCCCGCCCCGACACCGCGCCGGCTGGGTCCGCTGGCACCGCATGCGCTCGTTAGCGCGCCGGCCGCGAGGATGGCAGCGAGCAGCGGGAAGTGGCCTGAACCGACAACACCGACGGGGTCCAGGCCACCACCCAAATGGTTCGACGCACCAGCGGTTGGACGGCTCACGGTCACCTCACCACGAGACCTCAAACCGTGGAAGACCTACAACGAAGGCCGCCGTTCTCGCGCGGAGCAGGTCAAGCCAGCGAACTTCCTGATCATCGCCCACCCAAGCGTCCACGAGCGCGCAAGAGCAGACGGACCCCGCTGCCTCATCGCTCCATTCGAACGAGACCCGGCTACGCGACTCGCCGCCGAATGGACCGACCGCGACCGACCCGACCAACAAGGCACGCAGATACGTACCCACACCCAGGACGAATACCTGCCCGGCAGCACCGCCGTTCTCAGCTACGGCGACTACTTCGACAGCTACCGCAAACACCCAGAATCCAAAACGCTCGACCCCACCGACGGCAAGCCCTGCCACACCTGGACCCGCGGACTACTGCAGCCCTGGCACGTTAGGGCAACAGTCCTTCGGCGCGTTGGCAAGGAAAGCAACCGCCTCGCCGACACACACCTACCCGCCGATGACGAGACCGAGACCGTGATCGAATACCCGCAGCCCAGCCGTCAATGTCGCGGGTGCGACGCCCGGGTCAGCGGACGCCAGGCAATGGTGCGGAGACGCGTGTCGGAAACGCAGGGCACGCCGTCCCAAAAGACCACGGCGGGCACCAGGCTGAAACCGGCATGCGCCCGGTCCGCGACCGTCTCGCGGTTCGGTTCGGCGGCTCATCCCGCCTGGCACTCAGCGGTCGGGTGCTTCGTGACCTGTCTGCGGGCGGTGATGCGGTGGCTCCAAGCGGCAATGTCGCCATAGCACCCGCGCACTAGATGCGCTACTGAAGGCAGAGTAGCCGCCCGCACGGTGCCGACGGGTCAAAGTTCACAGGCGAGGTTGTTCAAAGCCTCGTCGATCACGTCGAGGAAGGCTCGTTGAGCTCTGGGTTCGGCGAGGGAGGTCAGGGAAAGTCGCGGCCAGCGTCGACCCGGACCCAGCGCTACCCCGTCGATCTCGTTGAGCTTGGTCGCGAGCTCCTCGATGCGCGCTTCATCCCAGCCTCTCGGGGGACGGCGAAGCGTCTCGAGACGAACTTCAAGAGCCCCGTCCGGCCATAGGCGAAGCAGCCGTTGTGTGTCACCGACCGACAAGTCAGCAGCTTTGGTCCAGTGAACCTCGAGCCGCGGTTGCTGTTCGGCCCAGTCCAAGATGGCCTCGGCAGCAGAGGCCGCTTCTGGGCTCTGATGAGCCAGTGCTGCAACCAGTCGATCCCGGTCGAGTAGGAAGGGGCTGACGCCGGAACCCTTTGTTACGCGCGCCTCGGTGGTGTCGCCAATTAACCGTGGGACGATCGTTTGTTGTTTGCCCGCCGCGTCCGTGTACTGCTTCACCTCTATCGCGAGAACCTCGGTGCGGGTCATCTGACCGTTGAGAAACTCAATGATCCGGCGGAGCTCTGGCCCGATGACATCGGAGACGAAAATGAGCCGGAACCGTTCAGCTTCGAGGTTTGTCGCAACCCGTTGCCAGAACCCGTCGGGATCATCTACCCCGAGCGCGCTCGCGAGCGCCTCCACAACCGTGGTACCAGCCTCCCGGGCGCGCTCGTCGATCCACGTGACTAGCGTCTCCACAGAGAATGAGACCTTGGCATTTGCCGCGTAATCGAGCATCTGCGCTACCACCTCGCGTCGACCGCGCGTGTCTGACGAGCGTTTGACTTCGACCAGCGTCGGGATCCCGTCAGCGTCCAGGTAGAGATGGTCCAAACTCCAGCGCCCCCCGCTGCCCTCGGAGTCTTTCACCGACGCCTCACGCTGGACGAGAAGCAGCTTGCCTGCGTGACGCCCATCCACCGTCAGCATCTCGGGATGCTGTGCCAGCAGCGCTTGCAGCACGTCCTCGCTGTGGTACGGAGTCTCGCTCATCGAAACGTAGGTCCTCCCGAGCCTGAGGTAGATCGCAGACATAGTCGCCCACGCAGCGTGTCACATCCTTCCGCTACGACAAGAACACGGAGCTCCGCCCAGATTTTACTGGACAGAACTCCCCGGTGGAGACTAGATCCGAGGCAGAACGGGGTCGCGCGTTGGCGGAGCAGGCGACCGTCCGACTCACGGCGTTCACACATCCCGTTGCAGAGGCAACGACCGTCCGGGTTCGAGGCGCTCCCTTACTCCCGGCGCGCGCCTGCCACGAGCTGCGCGGGCCGCTCACCGCCGCGCGCCTGGGCATTCATCTCGCCTCCCGGCCCGAGGTGCGCACGGGGTCTGCTCCACCGCTCTCCGCGGTCGAGCTCGAGCTCCGGCGCGCAGGCCTCGCGCTCGAGGATCTGGCCGCCGCACGTCACGGGGCGCGGGCGGCCGACCGACCCGAGGCCTT